>JAAIGE0100360560.1_pt1 | contig 11387 bp, 11 predicted proteins | sample 6487951 | NCBI WGS metagenome assembly JAAIGE01 (sample SAMN13974128, study PRJNA590717) | phyllosphere metagenome | biome: tomato field; feature: multiple bacterial spot infested tomato fields; material: tomato leaves; isolation source: leaves from tomato fields | host: Solanum lycopersicum ... | reverse complement strand
TCTGCTGATGGATCCCGAAACGCTCAAGCGGGTATGGATTTTACGCAAGTATATGTCCGACATGAACTCCGTGGAATCCATGGAATTCCTGCTCGAGAAAATGCGTGGCACCCGATCCAACGAAGAGTTTTTACTTTCAATGAATCGATAATCAAGAGTTTGAAAGTTTGATTGGGTGAGATAAGGTTCGAAAGTGTGACCTACGCACTGAATCGCATTTCCTCCAATCAGATAACGAACTCAAACAATATCTCCTTTGAAAAGAGCTTCGCTTGCGGGCGAGGCTCTTTTTTTATAACCTTTTTAAAAATGCAGAGTTAACTTTTAGATACCCCTTTTCAAAAAGTTCTTCACTCGTAAACAATCGGAAGTAAATTTGCAATTGTCAACGGTTTCTTGTTGTTTTCGAATATTCTTCCAGTACGTCTGCTCAGAATTTTTCAATTTATCTAACAATTAGTTATGTCAACCGTCAAAACGCTGACCTGGTTTGTACTTATCGGCTGGATGGCAGGAGGAGCTTACTGGCACGTTTGTCAGATCAAACAATTGTGTGATGGGACCCCTACGCCAGTGGTTGAAACCGAAGTTCAGTCTACCCCTGTTTCCACCCAGGCCCTCGATATTCAGGATGGAAATTCTTTCCACGTAACCTCTGTTCACAACCTGGGTTTTGCCCGTTCCCAGAGAGCCGTCGCCACCGATGCCGTACAGCCACAATTGCAGTCTCTGGCGTCGTATCTGAAAGCCAATCCGAAGAAACTGATGAAGTGTATCGGGTACTTTGCGGAAGGCGAGGAAAACCTGACGTCATTTCCATCGCTGGGGCTAGCCCGGGCGGATGCCATCAGGCAATATTTTCTGCGATCAGGAGTTTCTGAAAAGCAGCTGGCGATTGAAGGCGAACAACGTCAATTAACCTTCAATGCGGCGGATTCTACCTTTGGAGCCGGTTTTGTTTTTTCCGGAACGACCGAAGAAGCCGTAACGGTAACGGCGGAAAATCTTTCCGAAGCCTCTACGCCCGCCGCGTCTACCTCTACCGGAACTTTCGAGGCACCCAAGGGGCAGAATGAGCAGGAACTGGCCAGGGCTGCCAAATTCGAAAGTATCTTTCGCCCCATGGAGTTGTACTTTCCTTTGAGCAGTAACCAGTTCATCCGGACGAAGGATAACGATACATTTTTTGAAGAAGCCCGCAAATACCTGAAAGCCAATCCTTCCAAACGTCTCTCGCTGACGGGTCACACGGACAGTGAAGGCCCGGACGACGCCAATCAGCGGCTTTCCAAAAGTCGGGCAGAAGCGGTGAAGCGACAACTGGTAAAAAAAGGAATCAGAAGTGAGCAGATTGTCACCGAGGGTAAGGGCGAAAGCCAACCCCTGGCGGACAATGCCTTACCCGCCGGAAGAAAAGCCAATCGCAGGGTAAGTATAGTCGTTGAAGAAGGTAAGATGTAAACAGATTCTCTGAAAGACCTGTCATATGTACGAACATTTTAATCCCCATCATCTGGAAAGTGCCTGGTTACAACACCTGATCTTTCTTGGAGGGGCCGGTATCTTAGGGTATGTCATTGGGTATCTGAACGGAAAAACTACGCTTGATAAGTTAAAGACCAGTCTCAGTAACCTGGAATTTCATCTGGATCAGTGTGAAAAAGGGTTATACGTACCGCCGCAGCCCAAAGCCATTCATCCGGCGACCCCTTTGGCAGAACCCATTGTGGCTCCGCCCGCCGAGGAAGCATCTCAGCCCGTTGCGGTATCCGCGATGCCCTTGCCGGAAGATGACTTGAAACAAATAGAAGGAATTGGACCCAAAGTTGAAAAGCTCCTGCACGAAGCCGGAATCAGAACCTTTGCTCAGCTGGCCGTAGCCGAACCTTCGCACGTGATGTCGATTTTACGAGCTTCGGGTTCCCGGTATCAGACGCACGATTCCAGTAGCTGGGCCAAACAGGCCAGGCTGGCTCAGGAAGGTAAATGGGAGCAACTCAGGGCCTGGCAACAGGAAATGAATCAGGGCAAATAACCAGTACTGGTTCGGGCCTGAACGCTGGATTCACTTACGCTTTAGAAAAGATTATTCATGATCGTTTTACAATCCTTAAGTCAGAATATACCCATCGCGGTACTGGAAGCTGTCGCTTTAATGACGCTGGTAGCAGCCATCGGCTGGATTCTGGGCCGTCGTTCGATGAATCGCCAGATTGATTCGGTTCAAATGGAAATTGCTACCCGACAGGTTGAACTGGAGATGTGCCGGCAGGGAACGCCTAAGCCCTTTAAAAAGGGGTCTTCTTCCAGGCCATTGTCGGTAGAGCCTTTACTGGTACCCCGAGAGGAGCCGGTTCTTCCCGCGGCTAATCCTGCGGAGCCAACCATCGAAATTCCCATCGATATTTCAACTTTTGGCGGAATCCCGGGCTTAAATGCGTCCATTGCCGCTCCGGTGATTCTGGATGAACCCGATGATCTGAAAGTGATTGAGGGAATCGGACCTAAAATTGAACAGATTCTGAATAACGATGGAATCAAAAGTTTCAATGGTCTGGCAACGGCTTCCATCGAACACTTGCGGGAGTTACTGAAAACCGCCGGACCGAGGTACGAAACCCGGGATCCTTCCACCTGGCCCGAGCAGGCTCAACTGGCTTCAGAAGGCCGCTGGGTGGAATTAAAAGAATGGCAGGATGAATTAAGTCGGGGCCAGCGGAGTTAATCATACGGTCCGAATCATTGTTACATATTTTCTATTACTGTTATGACTGAAAGTAGTAAAACCTTTCTTTACCAATACCTTAATAATCCGTCTCCTACGGGTTTTGAAGCGGCAGGTCAACGCATTTGGCTGGAGTATCTGAAGCCTTACATTGATGAATACATCGTCGATACCTACGGAACTGTGGTAGGGGTTATTAATCCCGGCCAGCCCTATAAAGTGGTTATTGAAGCTCACTCCGACGAAATTTCCTGGTTTGTCAATTATATCTCGGATGACGGTTATATCTACGTTCGCCGCAATGGCGGTTCGGATGCGGTGATTGCTCCCTCCAAGCGGGTGAACATTCACACGAAAAAGGGAATTGTTAAGGGTATTTTCGGCTGGCCTGCCATTCACGTACGTGACCTGGCTAAAGATACAGCTCCCAAGGTAACGGATCTGACGATTGACTGTGGAGCAACCAAAAAAGAACTCGAAGAGAAAGGGGTTCACGTGGGTTGTGTAATCACGTTCGAGGATGAATTAGCGGAACTAAACGATCGCTATTACGTAGGCCGGGCTCTGGACAATCGCATTGGCGGCTTCATGATTGCTGAAGTGGCTCGCTTGTTAAAAGAAAACGAGATTAAACTTCCCTATACGCTTTACATCGTGAATGCGGTTCAGGAAGAAATTGGGTTACGTGGGGCCGAAATGATTGCCCGCCGTCTGAAGGCGGACGTAGCCATCTGTACCGATGTCACCCATGATACCACTTCACCCCGGTACGATAAGAAGGAGCAGGGGGACTTACGCTGTGGCGGCGGTCCGGTACTATGTTACGGTCCGGCGGTACAGAACAATCTGCTGGACTTCCTGATTGGAGTAGCGGAAGAAAAAGAAATTGCCTTCCAGCGTCAGGCCGTTAGCCGCTCTACGGGCACGGACACTGATTCCTTTGCTTACGCGGCAGAAGGAACAGCTTCGGCTTTAATTTCGCTGCCCCTGAAGTACATGCACACTACCGTCGAAACGGTCAGTAAGCAGGATGTTCAGGCGGTTATCAACCTGATGTACGAAACCTTATTAAAGCTGCAAAGCGGTCAGGATTTCAGATATTTAAGCTAGCAGAAGCAACGCACTGCGTGGGAAAAGGGTCGTAAGTAGAAATGCTTGCGACCTTTTTGCGTAAGTATGCTAAATAAGCATAGAAAATGAACTTTGCCGGGACATTCCCGATTGTAGAATAGATTCCCCTTCATTCCCATTGACTCATGAAAAAGAGAATACTGAATCGATTCATTAATTACTTCATCCGTGGACTTTTATTAATCGCTCCCCTGTTTTTTACGGGCTATATTCTGTACCAGGTATTCATCTATCTGGACGGGCTGATTCCAGTGGGTATTGGTACGGGTGAAGACCAGATTCGCCTCTGGGGAGTAGGGGTTATCATTATACTGGCGTTCGTTTTTCTGGTTGGATTTCTGGGCTCTACCTTTCTGATGATTCCTCTATTCAATGTTTTTGAGGAGGTCATCAACCGTTTGCCGCTGGTTCGCATTATCTATTCTTCCCTGAAAGACCTGACGTCTGCTTTTGTGGGAGACAAGAAAAAATTTAATCAGCCCGTGCTGGTAAAAATGGATACGCATTCGGAATTATACCGACTGGGTTTTCTGACGCAGTCCGATTTAACCGACTGGGAACTACCGGGTTCCGTTGCCGTGTATTTTCCGCAGTCCTATGCTTTTTCCGGGCACTTGTTCATTGTGCCGAAAGAAAATATTAAACCCGTCAATGCAAACGCTACCGAAGTAATGAAATTTATTGTTTCGGGCGGAGTTACTTTGCATTAATCTTTCCCCGCGTTTGTGCGTCAACCGTAGGAATGATTTTGTTGATTGATGAAGAGGCTCCGGGGCCTGATATACTTTTCCGCGATCCGGGCCGTTTTTCTGATTGCATATGTTAGTTTTGAAAGCTATGAAATGGATTTTATTCCTTCTGTCCTGCCTGTCTGCCACGACTCTTTTGGCTCAAACCCCCACTACGGAAGAGCTGCTGAGGAAGTCAAACCCCTCCATGGGCCGGGCCCTGACCTCTAATCAATCCGTCAAATACATGGCTGTGGATTATCCCGGCGGGAGAAAACGTTTTTTTGCGGGGGATGAAATTGTGTTCAAAGCCAAAGGTCAGAGTGGAAAGATTCGGGATAATATCTTTGCCGTTACGGATTCAACGGTAGTTTTTGCCGATTTCAGCGAGATTACCAATCAAAACGAATTTATAGAATACCGGCTGGACCAGATTCGGAAAGTGTACTTCATGAACGGGGGAGGGCTGGCGGTTCAGGCGGGATATCTACTGCCCGTTGCGGGAGCACTTTATTTTGTCATGGACTTTTTCAGTCCGGTCTGGAATCAGGAATTCAAAGGAGCTCCGTTAACAGTAAAACCATCCACGGCCATCGTTTCGGGCGGACTACTGGGTCTGGGTGCCCTCTGCTACAAATCAACTCACAAGGCTCTGAAAATTGGTAATCGGAATCGCTTGAGGATCCTGAAAACCATGTAGATACTAGAAGAAACCTGATTTTAATAAGCGATGGAAATTCAAAATTCCGTCAAAACTCAAAACATATAGTAAGTGAAACCCCGAAAAAAGGATAATTTTGCGGCGGAATCTATTGCGTGCTATATTATTCTTTCGTACTGTTTTGAAAAAGCTCCTCCTCCATAAAGTTACCGGACCCTTTCAGGTTGAAATCCTTTTGCCTGCTTCCAAATCTGAGTCGAACCGTGCCCAAATTCTGAACGCTCTGGCGGGAGGAAAGGGTTTGCTCACGAATCTTTCCGAAGCCCGCGATACCCAAACCATGCAACGGTTGTTAACCCTTGACGGGCCTGTTGCGGATGTGCTGGATGCGGGAACGACCATGCGGTTTTTAACGGCTTATTATGCCGTGCTGGGACGCAGGAAGATCATGACCGGAACGGCTCGTATGCAGGAACGTCCGATTGGCATTCTGGTGGATGCTCTGCGGGAATTGGGTGCGGATATTTCCTACCAGAAAAATGAAGGATACCCGCCACTGGAACTGAACGGATTTTCTTTTTCCGGTGCTACGGAATTGACCATGCGTGGAGATGTCAGTAGCCAGTTTATTTCTGCCATTCTTATGGTGGCTCCAACCTTACCCGAAGGGCTAACCATTCATTTGACGGGTACTCTGGGGTCCATTCCTTACATTGAAATGACCATTCAGCAAATGCGGCAGTTTGGAGCTGACGTTAAGGCTGACTGGGAAAAGCGTCAGATCAGGGTGGAAGCTCAGGCGTACCAAAGCTGCGATTACGCGGTTGAATCGGACTGGTCCGGAGCCAGTTACTGGTACAGTCTGGTAGCCCTCGGGCCAGAAGGATCAGAGGTAGAATTGCTGGGACTAAAAGAAAACTCCTTACAGGGCGATTCGGCCATTGTGGAGATCATGCGTCAGTTAGGAGTGGAGAGTACGTACACAGGACGTGGTTTCAGGCTGACTCAAATCTCTGCTCAGCCGAATTTTGAGTGGGATTTCACCCATTGTCCTGATCTGGCACAAACCATCGCCGTTGTGGCGGCCATGAAGGCCGTTCCGGCCTTGTTTACCGGCATTGAAAGTCTCAAGGTAAAAGAAACCGATCGGGTGCTGGCCATTCAGCAGGAGCTCCAGAAATTCGGGGCCGATCTGGTCGAGGTTGTACCGAACGAAGCCTATCAGATTCGGACAGGCGAACAAACCAATTGGAATAAACCCGAAACGATCATTCATACCTACGAAGATCACCGGATGGCCATGGCTTTTGCTCCAATTGCCATGCAAACCGATCTGATTATTGATGATGCCTCGGTAGTCGCTAAATCATATCCCCGATTCTGGGAGGACCTTTCCAAAATCATTGAAATTTCATAATGCTTTGAGCATTTATAGAAGGGCGGGGAGCTGAACTAATTAGTTCAGTTCCCCCCTTCATTTAGGTAGGTTTATATTCCTTGAATTAGGTTGATTATGATCAATGAATTCAAAAATACTATGGGCACGTAAATACGCCGGACATCTGTAGCGAACGATTTTACGTATAGTATTAGAAGGAGGACACCAGAAAAAAAACTTATACTTCCGAGATCTGTCCTTACCCATGGGGAATGAAGAAGCAAAGAGTTGACTTTTATCTAAAATAGAATTTTAAAAAGCCTGAGTGCCTGCTTAGGGATTTTTTGAAATGAAATCATATGGAGGAGGCATCGATTTTCGTTAATGATAAGGGGAAACCTGAATTGGCGAAAGACAGAAACCGATGCTGGAAAAGTATCAAGTCAGAAGCTGGTAAAATTTCTTAGATAAATACAATTTTTACTCTAGTTATACTTATTCCTGCTGAGCAGGGATGTGTAATTTCAGTAAATTGATTTTTTTCAATAAATGATCATTCGTAAGTTAGAATTCGTGAGTATTTTTGTCAACTGAGTGGAACACAAGTAAAAAAAATGCAAATTGAATGACTTGAGTTATGATAACTCTCGTCAAATTGTGTTATTTTAGCTGATAGTAATACCGCCATTCCATCTTCTTTTAAAAATTATGCTTTCAGAAAACATTACTCAGCCACTATTGTCTTACATCCGGCGATACGTAGAGCTGTCACCAGAGGATGTTGATGCAATCAATTCCGCTTATCGGACGCGTGAGTTCAAGAAAGGTGATTTTTTCATTACTCAGGGAGATCACATCGATGAAGTAGCGTTTGTTATCGAGGGGGTGATGCGTGTGTACCGAACCGATAAAGGAAAAGAAGTAACGCTTTTCCTGCGGGATGAGAATTCTTTTGTAACGAGTGTGACGGGTTACTCTACCCATCGTCTGAGCCCTTATTCCGTTCAGGCCCTGGAAGATTCTACTCTGTTGGTCATGAGCAGCGAAGACCGGGCCACTCTTTTTGAAGAGTGCCAGGCTTACCAGCGTTTTTCTATGATGATGCTGGAACGTACAGTGCAGGACATGGAAGGTCGTATTGATTCGCAAATTGCTGATAACGCAGCCAACCGTTACCTGCGTTTGCTTCAGGATCATCCATCTCTGATTCAACGAGTGCCCCAGTATCACCTGGCTTCTTACCTGGGTGTAACCCCGGAATCGTTAAGCCGTCTGCGGAAATATCTTTAGTGCAGGGTTCGTTATCGAACATTTTCTATAGAAATTAGGGACATGAAGCCTATCGCAGAGGGCCATGTCCCTAATTCTTTTTCTACCGAAATTCTGGCTGGAATTACCAGCTTTCTGGCTACGGCCTACATCATCGTTGTTAACCCTTCGGTTCTTTCTCTTTCCGGAATGCCCTTCTCCGGGGTTTTAACGTCTACCGTACTGGTTTGCTTTTTTAGCAGCCTCATGATGGGTTTGTACGCCAAAAGTCCCTACGTTGTCGCACCGGGTATGGGGCTCAATGCCTTCTTTACCTATACCGTCGTACAGGGAATGAATGTTCCTTACCCCACGGCCCTCGGAGCCGTATTCTGGGCGGGCGTATTTTTTCTGATTCTTTCTATTTTTAACGTGAGGGTATTATTGGTTCAGGCCATTCCCAAGTCCTTACGCTACGGAATTGCCGCAGGAATCGGTCTTTTCATCACCCTTATCGGTCTGGCTAATGCTCAGTTTATCGTGGCCAATCCGGCCACGCTGGTCAGTATGGGAGAACTTAAACCCGCCGTATTGATCTTCATAGCTGGTTTGGCCAGTACCGTAATTTTCATTCAGAAAAAAGTAAACGGGGGCATTCTCTGGGGAATTGTGCTCACCACGCTGATCGCTCTGATTCCCGGAAGATTGACGGATGGAGAGAAGCTTTTGCAATGGAAGGGAGTTTTCGCCGCTCCCGATTTCAGCCTTTTGTTGAAACTTGACTTATGGGGATCGTTAAGCTGGTCGATGGCTCCCGTCATCTTCGCGTTTGTCTTTACGGATTTATTCGACAGCCTGAGCACGTTCATCGGTCTGGCCGAAGCAACGGGACGGCTTGATGCCGAGGGCGAACCCCTGGCCATCAAAGAATCTTTATTGACGGATGCGGTTGCGACCACTTTAGCTGGCCTGGTAGGGAGCAGTCCCGGAACGGCCTACATTGAATCGGCCGTAGGCATTGAGGCGGGTGGACGAACGGGATTAACGGCAATAGTCGCGGCATTTTGCTTTTTACCCTGTCTGTTTCTCTCTCCTTTATTAAGTATGGTGCCCGCCATGGCAACGGCTCCGGCACTGGTAGTGGTAGGCGTATTCATGATGAAAACCGTCATTCGAATTCCCTGGGACGAATGGGAAGAAGCCGTACCGGCCTTTCTGGCAATGGTGTTGATTCCCTTTAGTTATAGCATTACCCAGGGAATCATTTGGGGATTTTTAAGTTATGCCGTATTAAAACTAGCTTCGGGCAAGTTTCGTCAATTACCTTTGACTTTTTGGCTGATTATTAGTTTGTGTCTGGCCGCCTTAGTGATAGAATAAGAAAACAATGAAAAAAGTATACAGCCTGATCGTTCTCCTGTGGGGGCTCTCTCTGACCGCTTCGGCTCAGCTGACTTACGCCACCAATCCCGATCAGTTGAGTGGATTTCCCCGAAAAAGCAGTAACTACACCGCCATCATTGGAGCATTCGCGGATGAGGTAGAGGTTCTGAAGAAAGAAATCAAAAACCGCAAAGAGCGAAAAATCGAAGGATTGACTTTCTATACCGGGCAACTGGAAGGAAAAAAAATAGTACTCGTACAGGGCGGGATTGGTAAGGTCAATGCGGCCGTAACGACTACGCTTTTACTGGAACACTTTCGTCCCCGTGAAGTATTATTTACGGGCATTGCGGGTGGTTTAAACCCTGACTATCACCCCGGGGATATCGTCATTGCCACGCAGGTCGCCCACCACGATTACGGACGTTTTCTAACGGAGGGAATGCAGCAGCGGCCTACCCGCAATCCGTATAATTTTCGGGAAAATCCGGTTTATTTCCAGTCGGATTCCACCTTATTACTCATCACCGGTCTGGTTGTACCGAAGGTAAAGCTTGAACCCATCGGTGAATACAAACCCCGGATCTATACGGGAATTGTGGTCACGGGCGATGTATTTATGGCTTCGGATTCAGCCAGTCTCGGAATCCGTAAAAAAATGAATGCGGATGCGATCGAAATGGAGGGAGCTGCCGTAAGCCAGGTCTGTTACCAGCAGCGGGTGCCTTTTCTGGTCATTCGCAGTCTGTCAGATAATGCGAACCATTCGGCATCGGTGGATATGCATAAGTTTGGTCCGGTAGCGGCTCGTAATTCAGCGACCTTAATCAGGGCATTATTACAAAGGCTACAGTAGTTTCCTGCTGAATCGGATTTATTAGGGTTGTATATGCCTACCATCTGTTAGTTTTGTAGTTCAAAAACCGACTGGAAAGCAGGCCTGCGTAGCCTGACTGGATCGGGTATAGTTCAAACGGGTTTCAAGTAATGATCGAACATCAAGTTCTCTATACGTTTGTCAGGGACATTTTTATTGCCATGGGATGTCCCGAAAATGAAGCTAGCCTGGCCGCTGACGTTCTGGTTTCAGCGGATTTACGGGGCATAGATTCGCACGGAGTCGCCCGTTTGTCGGGGTACGTTCGTTTAATGGATCATCATCGTCTGAATCCCAGGCCTAACATTCGAATCGTCCACGAAACGCCCTCTACTGCCGTACTCGACGGAGACGCCGGGCTGGGGCTGGTCGTGGCTCCGAAAGCCATGGAAATTGCGATGGAAAAAGCGGACAAGGTAGGAACGGGCTGGGTTGCCGTACGTAACTCCAATCACTTTGGCATTGCGGGATACCATGCTTCGCTGGCTCTGAAAAAGGATATGATTGGCTGGTCCATGACGCACGCCGGTCCGCTGGTTACGCCTACCTTTTCCAAAGAACGATTGCTGGGAACCAACCCCATTTGCGTAGCGATGCCCGCTCAGGAAGAGCCGCCGTTTTTGCTCGACATGGCTACCACCACGGCTGCCTACGGCAAGCTGGAAATACTTCAGCGTAAAAATCAGGAAACGCCTACGGGCTGGGTACAGGATGCCGAAGGAAACCCGACCACGGATGCCAATGCCGTTCGGAAAGGGGGAGCTTTGTTACCTCTGGGAGGCGACCGCGAACACGGAAGTCACAAAGGATACGGCCTGGGAGCCATGGTAGATTTGTTCTCGGGAGTGCTGTCCGGGGCTAATTATGGTCCGTGGGTGCCGCCGTTTGCAACGGCCGGATTTATGGCTGCTGAAGAAGGGGTGGGCCTGGGTACCGGGCATTTTCTGGGAGCCATGCGAGTCGATGCCTTCCGTCCCGCCAGTGAATTCAAAACGCACCTGGATCAATGGATTCGGCGATTCCGGGCAGCGGAAGGACTTGATGGAAATCAGGTCGTCATTCCCGGCGATCCCGAGCGGGCCATGGAAGCCTTGCGTAAAGAGGAGGGAATTCCCGTATTGCCTCCCGTCGTAGCCGATCTTAAAGCTCTGGGAGAGCGTTTTGGTATTAACTTTCCCGCCTGATGTCCCGCTTTTATTACTGATCCTCCAACGATACATAGCCGTTTTATGGTACAAAATAGATTTCTGAAATAC
>JAAIGE0100027515.1_pt1 | contig 11395 bp, 10 predicted proteins | sample 6487951 | NCBI WGS metagenome assembly JAAIGE01 (sample SAMN13974128, study PRJNA590717) | phyllosphere metagenome | biome: tomato field; feature: multiple bacterial spot infested tomato fields; material: tomato leaves; isolation source: leaves from tomato fields | host: Solanum lycopersicum ... | reverse complement strand
CTCGTCGCGGTGGGGACGGTCAGCGACTCGTCCATGTTGGCAGCCAGGGTCTTGGGCAGGCCGCGCAGCGGCGTGACCTTGTCCTCCTCGGCGGCGTCCTTCTCCTCCTTCGCGGCGGGCTTGGGAGCCTGAGCGGGGATCGGCGCGGCCGCGGCGGGCTTGGTCGTGGTGCGAGCCACGGGCTGGGCTCCGATGACCGGGATCGGCGCGGTCACGGGATGGGTGGACTCAGCGGAGGCCGGTGCAGCCGATCCGCCGGCGGCGGCGTCGGACTGGTACTTCTCGAGGATCGGCCACCATTCCTTGTCGACGGAATCGCGGTTCACCTTGAACTGCTCGTAGAGCTCTTCCACGAGCCAGGAATTGGCTCCGAACCCCCCGTCGCCCCCGACGCCGGTCACCTGGTTCGACACGCTCGATCGCCCTCTTTCATCGCTGAAGTCCACGTGTGCACATCAGGACGCAGGATGCGTCCGGGCCCGCACACTCTCGACCACCAAGCCTAACGTGTTTCCTCGGGGAATCGGCTCAGGCCGGTGCCCCCGCACGTCGATCTGAGTAGCGTGGAGGGATGGAGTTCTCCGGCGAGTCGCCCGCAGTCGATCTGACCTATTCGGACGTGTTCCTCGTGCCCCGGCGATCGGCGGTGACCAGCCGCCTCCAGGTCGACCTGACCCCGCACGACGGCACCCCGGCCACACTCCCTCTCGTGTCCTCGAACATGAACTCGGTCACCGGTCCGCGCCTGGCGGCGGTCATGGCCCGCCGCGGAGGGCTCGGCGTCCTTCCGCAGGACATGCCGTTGCAGCAGCTCGACGCGGCGATCAGGGACGTCAAGTCGCAGCCGGTGCTCTGGGACACCCCCGTGGTCCTCGCCCCGAGCGCCACGGTCGCCGACGCGCTGCGCATCCTCCCCGCGGCGGCCGGCCACGGGATCGTCGTCGCCTCGGGACCTGCTCCGCACGACGTCGGGGCGATCCTGGGCGTGCTCCCGGCACCCCGGCTCGCCACGGCGCTGCCGGACGCGCAGCTGGGGGACCTCGTGCACACCGGGACGCCGTCGCTCGATGCCGACGACATCGGGTCCGGCCGCCACGCGTTCGACGTCATCACGGATGCGGGCGTCGAGGTCATGACGGTCGTGCGACACGGCCACCTCGTCGGCACGCTCAGTGCGCGCAGCGCGCTGCGCTCGACCCTGTACCGTCCTGCGGTCGACCGCGACGGACGTCTGATCGTCGCCGCAGCCGTCGGGATCAACGGCGACGCCGCGACGAAGGCCCGCGCGCTCGCCGCGGCCGGGGTCGACGTGCTCGTGCTCGACACCGCGCACGGACACCAGGAGGGGATGCTCAGCGCTCTGCGGGCGGTGTCGGACCTCGGTCTGGGCATCCCACTCGTGGCGGGGAACATCGTGACGGCCGACGGCGTCACCGATCTCGTCGATGCCGGCGCCTCGATCCTGAAGGTGGGCGTCGGGCCCGGTGCCATGTGCACGACCCGCATGATGACCGCCGTGGGGCGGCCCCAGTTCTCGGCCGTGCTCGAGACCGCGGAGGCGGCTCGGGCGCTCGGGGCACACGTCTGGGCGGACGGAGGAGTGCGCTACCCGCGGGACGTCGCGCTCGCCCTGGCCGCCGGCGCGGCATCCGTCATGATCGGCTCGTGGTTCGCCGGCACCATCGAAGCTCCCGGAGAGCTCCAGCGCGATGCGGAGGGGCGTCTCTTCAAGGAGTCGTGGGGCATGGCCTCGACGAAGGCCGTGCAGGCGCGGTTCGGTCGACTGGACGCCTACGAGCGGGCCCGCAAGGAGCTCTTCGCCGAGGGCATCTCGTCGTCGAAGATCTATCTCGACCCGCTCCGCCCCGGTGTCGAGGATCTCGTGGACATGATCACGTCCGGCGTGCGCTCGTCGTTCACGTACGCGGGCGCCGCGTCGGTTCCGGAGTTCCACGACCGTGCGCTCGTCGGCCTGCAGTCCGCTGCGGGATACGAGGAGGGCAAGGCGCTTCCGGTCAGCTGGTGACCGCCGGGAGAGGCATCCGATCCCGTACAATCGTGCTCACCATGGACGACCCTCCCAGTTGCAGTACACCGCCCCACCGCCCGCCTCTCGTGGATGAGGGGATGCACTGATGGACTACATCCTGTTGGGCGTGGGGCTTCTGCTCACGATCGGCACGGGTCTCTTCGTCGCGAGCGAGTTCGCACTCGTCAATCTCGACCGCGCCGACCTCGAGGCCCGTCAGGCGAGGGGCGAATCACGGCTGTCGATGACGATCGGCGCTCTGCGGCACACCTCGACGCATCTCTCCGCGGCGCAGCTGGGCATCACGCTCACGACGCTGCTGACCGGGTACACGATGGAGCCGGCGCTGTCGAACCTCCTGCGCCCGACGCTGGTCGCATGGAACTTCCCCGAAGCGGCGATCCCGCCGATCTCCACCGTCGTCGCGATGCTCGTCGCGACCGCGCTGTCGATGATCCTCGGCGAGCTCGTTCCCAAGAACTTCGCGCTCGCGCTCCCGCGGGCGACCGCGAAGGTGGTCGTCCCGTTCCAGGTCGCCTTCACGACCGTGTTCAAGCCGGCCGTCGTCGTCCTCAACGGCAGCGCCAACGGGGTGCTCAGGAGCATGGGGATCGAGCCGAAGGAGGAGCTGTCGGGGGCGCGCACGGCGGAGGAGCTCGCTTCGCTCGTGCGTCGTTCGGCCAGCGCAGGCGTGCTGGAGGCGGACACGGCCACCCTGCTCGATCGCACGCTCACCTTCTCGCGTCTCAGCGCGGCCGACGTCATGACGGCGCGTCCGAGCATGCACGCCATCGCCGCGGGGGACTCCGCCGATGACGTGATCCAGCTGGCGCGACGCACGGGCCACAGCCGCTTCCCCGTCTTCGACGAGGACCTCGACGACATCACCGGGGTGGTGCATCTCAAGGCGGCCATCTCCGTGCCGCGCGAGCGGCGCTCGGAGGTGCCCGTCGGCGCCCTCTCCACCGAGCCGCTCCGCGTGCCCGAGACGGCCCACGTCGACGGGCTGATCACCGAGCTGCGCGCCCGCGGGTACCAGCTCGCCGTCGTGGTCGACGAGTACGGCGGCACTGCCGGACTCGTGACGCTGGAGGACCTCGTCGAGGAGATCGTCGGCGAGGTGTCCGACGAGCACGACCGCACGCGAGCCGGCGTGGTCGTCGGACGCGAGGGCATCACCTTCCCGGGTGAGCTTCGCCCCGACGAGCTGCGCCGCCGCGCCGGGGTCGACGTGCCGGAGGGTGATGTGTACGACACCGTCGGCGGATACATGATGAGCGTCCTCGAGCGCGTGCCGTCGAACGGCGACGAGGTCGCCGTCGACAGCGGCACGCTCGTGGTGGTCCGGATGGACGGCCGTCGCGTCGATCGCATCCGCTACATCGCGCATCCGCAGATCGAGGACGAGGAGGCCACCCGATGAACGACTGGGCCGGAATCGCCTGGCTGGTGGTGCTCCTCGTCGCCAACGCGTTCTTCGTCGGCGCGGAGTTCGCGGTCATCTCCGCGCGGCGCTCGCAGATCGAGCCTCGCGCCGACGAGGGCTCCCGCGCGGCCAAGACGGCGCTGTACGCCATGGAGCACGCCACGCTGATGCTGGCGACGTCGCAGCTGGGCATCACGATCTGCTCGCTGCTGATCCTGAACGTGTCGGAGCCCGCGATCCACCATCTGCTGGCCGCTCCGCTGCACGCCCTCGGATGGTCGGACGGCGTCGTCGACGCCGTGTCGTTCACGATCGCGCTGCTGCTCGTGTCCTTCCTGCACGTCGTGTTCGGGGAGATGGTGCCGAAGAACCTCGCGTTCTCCGTGCCCGACAGGGCGGTGCTGCTCCTGGCGCCCCCGCTGGTATGGGTGTCGAAGGCCTTCATGCCCGTGATCTGGGTGCTCAACGCAGCGGCGAACGGCGTGCTGCGCCTGTTCCGCGTCGAGCCGAAGAACGAGGCCGCGTCGACGTTCACCCTCGGCGAGGTCGCGACGATCGTCGATCAGTCCCGCCGCGAGGGCGTGCTGATGGACACCGCAGGTGCGGTGGCGGCCGCGGTGGAGTTCACCGACAAGAAGGCCCGTGACGTCGCGGTGCCGCTCGGCGACCTGGTCACTCTGCCCCAGACGACGACGCCGGACGACATCGAGAAGGCCGTGGCCCGGTACGGGTTCTCGCGATACGTCATCGTCGACGACCAGGCGTCGCCGGTCGGTTACGTCCACCTCAAGGACATCCTGCGGGCGTCCGACGGCCCCGACGCCGAGGCGAAGCTCGTCGAGCCGCTCCCCTCGAAGCGGATCCACCACATGGTCCCTGTCCAGGAGGACACGGACCTCGAGGATGCCCTGGCCGTCATGCGGCGTGCGGGTCGGCACCTCGCGAAGGTGCGCAACGCGGTGGGCGAGACGACCGCAGTGCTGTTCCTCGAGGACATCCTCGAAGAGCTCGTCGGCGAGGTGCAGGACGCGACACGTCGCGTGCGCGGGCACTGACCCGCACGGCGACGCCCTCCGGTCCCGAGGAGCGGACCGGAGGGCGTCGTCGTCAGCGCCAGCGGGCGCGCTCGTACTGCGGCGGCCAGGCGATCTCCGCGCCGAGCTCGTGGGCCGCGCGGAGGGCGAAGTGCGGGTCGCGCAGCCACTCGCGGCCGGCGAAGATCGCGTCGGCGGCACCGTCGACGAGCACCTGCTCGGCCTGCGCCGCCGCCGTGATCAGGCCGACGGCCGACACGGGGATGCGGCCCCCCTGCCGCACGCCCTCGGCGAGCGGAACCTGGTAGCCGGGCGCCACGGAGATCTGCTGGTGGGCCACGAGACCGCCGCTCGAGACGTCGATCAGGTCGGCGCCACGGGCCGCCGCCCACTCGCCGACCGTCGCGGCCTCCTCGGGAGTGAAGCCGCCCTCCGCATGATCGGTCGCGGAGATGCGCACGAACAGGGGAACGTCCTCGCCCACGGTGGAGCGCACAGCCTCGACGACCCGCAGGAGCAGCCGCGCCCGGTTCTCCAGCGGTCCGCCGTACTCGTCGTCGCGCAGGTTCGACAGGGGGGAGAGGAACTGGTGGAGGAGGTAGCCGTGGGCGGCGTGGATCTCGAGCACGTCGAAACCGGCCTCGACGGCACGCCGCGCAGCCGCTCCGAAGCCCGAGACGACCGCGTCGATCCCGTCCGCGTCCAGGGCCGCGGGGACGGCGTATCCCTCGAACGCGACCGCCGACGGCGCCGCGGTGACCCAGCCTCCCTCCTGGTCGGGCACGGAGCCGCGCTCCTCGGCCCACGGCCACCATGTGGACGCCTTGCGGCCCGCGTGCGCGAGCTGGATGCCGGCCGCCGCGCCGCGGGAGTGGATCGCCGCGACGATCGGAGCCCACGCGTCGCGCTGTTCGTCGTTCCACAGACCGGCATCGCGCGGGGTGATGCGCCCCTCGGGCACGACAGCCGTCGCCTCGGCGACGATGAGGCCGGCGCCGCCCGAGGCGAACTGCGCGAGATGGGTGAGGTGCCATTCCTGCACCAGGCCGTCCTCGGCGCTGTACATGCACATGGGGGACACCCAGAGGCGGTTGCGGACGGTGAGGGAACGGATGTCGACGGGGGAGAAGAGAATGCTCACGTCTCGACGGTAGTCCGCCCGGAGGCGGGGGAGGGCCGCACTAACGTGGAGACATGACCGATGTGCGCGAATGGTCCCGGGACGACACGGCCCCGCTGCTGCGGCTGCCCCGCGACGACGACGACAAGTACTCGCGGGGCGTCGTCGGTCTGCGGACGGGGTCGGCGGCATACCCGGGGGCCGCTGTCCTGGGCGTCGAAGCGGCCTGGCGCGCCGGTGCGGGCTTCGTCCGCTACATCGGGGCGGGACGCGCGGCGGATGCAGTGCTCGCGCGGAGACCGGAGACGGTCGTCGCCGCTCGGGCGGAGGGAGCGCGCGTCGACTCCTGGGTCGTCGGATCGGGCACCGACGCCGCACATCGCACCGACGAGGAGACGGCGGAACTCCGCTCCCTCCTCGACGGGTCGGCGCCCGTCGTCGTCGATGCGGGGGCGCTCGACCTCGCCGGCGGCACCTCGGCACCGCTCGTCCTCACTCCGCATTCCGGCGAGTTCTCGACACTCGCCGATCGTCTCGGCGTGACCGTCGACGACGACCGTGCCGCGTCTGCGGCCCGAGTGGCCCACGCCGTGGGGGCCGTCGTGCTCCTCAAAGGCGCCACCACCCTCGTCGCGGACCCGGACGGAACCATGATCGTCGTCTCGGCGGGCACCGGGTGGCTGGCGACGGCCGGCACGGGGGATGTGCTCGGCGGGGTGCTGGGTGCCCTGCTCGCCGCGAACCCGACCGCGCCGCTCGCCCGCACGGCCGCGGCGGCGGTCTGGCTGCACGGCCAGGCCGGGCGCCGTGCCGCACGTGTCGGGATCGGCGGGGCCCCCGGGCATCCGATCGTGGCACTCGACGTCGCTCAGCACCTCCCGCACGTGATCGCGGACCTCCTCGCGTGACGCGTCGCCGATCAGCGCGGCTCGTGCTGCTGTGGTGCGCGTTCGTCGCGGTGCACGTCGTCGTGGCCGCAGCGGGGTGGGCGTATCCGAGCCAGCCCATGGGCGACGTCGTGCTCGTGTACGAGCCCTGGGCCACGGCCGCACTGACGGGCGGGCCGGTCGTGGGGATCACCGAGGTGTGGGTGTACCCACAGCTCGCCCTCGCACCGATGATCCTCGCGAAGCTGCTGAGCCTTCCCCTCATCGCCGGTCTCGGGGTGTCCGGCGCGTACCTCGTCGCATGGGCGGTCCTCGTCGCGGTGCTCGATGCGGTCGCGTACGGCGTGCTCCTCGGCAGGACCCCCACACCTCACCGGCGGACCGCTGCCTGGTTCTGGGTCGCGGCGCTCGCTCTGCTCGGACCGGTCGGGATCTACCGCATCGATGCGATCACCGTGCCGATCGCCGTGATCGCCGGACTCTGGCTGGTGCGACGGCCGGCCCTCGGCGCCGCACTGCTCGCGATCGGCGCGTGGATCAAGATCTGGCCCGGTGCTCTGCTGCTCGCCGCGGTCGTCGCCTCACGTCACCGCATGCGTCTGCTGCTCAGCGGCGGGGGCGTCGCCGTCGGCGTGCTCCTGCTCCTGGCCCTGCTCGGCGCGGACTCCCGACTGTTCGGATTCCTCTCCGAACAGACCGGGAGGGGACTCCAGGTCGAAGCCGTGGCCGCGACACCGTTCGTCTGGCTCGCCAGCGCCGGACTCGCGCGCATCGACTACAGCTTCGAGATCCTGACGTTCCAGATCACCGCGGCCGGAGCGGATGCCGTCGCGGGCCTGCTCACTCCGCTCATGGTGGTCCTGATCATCGGACTGACGCTCCTCGGTGCCCGCGCCGCGTCCCGAGGAGCCGCCTTCAGCCGTCTGTTCCCCCCGCTCGCCCTGGCGCTCGTCACGACGCTGATCGTGGCGAACAAGGTCGGTTCCCCCCAGTTCCAGACGTGGCTGATCGCCCCCGTGCTGCTGTGGCTGGTGCTCGATCGGGACAGGGCCGCCGGACCGGCGGTCGTCGTGCTCCTGCTGAGCGGTCTCACCTGCCTCGTGTACCCCCTGTTCTACGACGCGCTTCTCCGCGCGGAAACGCTACCCGCCGGCATCCTCACCCTGCGCAACGTCCTCCTCGTCGTGCTCCTCGTCCTCTCCACGCGCGCGCTCCTGCGCGTGCCGATTCCCCGATCCACCTCGAACCCCAGGGAGTGACCATGCTGATCGCCTTCTCCGTCGCACCGAGCGGCGTCCCCGCCGACGGCACCGGACGACCGGACGCGTCCGTCCACGACGCCGTGGCCGCCGCGGTGCGCGTCGTGCGGGAGTCGGGTCTGCCGCACCGCACCACCAGCATGTTCACGGAGATCGAGGGTCCGGACTGGGACTCCGTGATGGACGTGGTCAAGCGGGCCACGGAGGCGGTCATGCCTTTCGGGTCTCGTGTGTCGCTCGTGCTGAAGGCCGACATCCGCCCCGGGTACGACGGAGAGATCGACGGCAAGATCCAGCGCCTCGAGGCGGCGATCGAGGACTCCGCCGACCGATAGACTGTCCCGGTGAATCCCTCGACCCGATCGAGGGGTGCGGCGAAGTGGGCGCTCCTCTCCCTCGCCATCGGTAGCTTCGGCATCGGCATGACCGAATTCGTGATCATGGGCCTGCTGCCCGACATCGCGCGCGAGCTGCTGCCCACCCGCTGGGCGGCGAGCCCGGAGGATGCGCTCGGCCAGGCCGGCTGGCTCATCTCGCTCTACGCCCTGGGAGTCGTCGTGGGCGCTCCCACGATCGCCGGATTCGTGGCGCGCTTCCCGCGGCACCGCGTCATGGTCGTCCTCGCCCTCGCGCTCACCGTCTTCAACGCCCTCACGGTCGTCCTCCCGACGTTCGAGCTCGTCGGGGTCTCGCGCTTCCTCGCCGGCCTCCCGCACGGCGCCTACTTCGGCATCGGCGCTCTCGTCGCCGCCGACGTGATGGGCCCCGGCAACCGGGCGAAGGGCGTCGCCTTCATCCTCACCGGACTCACCGTCGCGAACGTGGTCGGCGTACCGTTCGGCACGTTCCTCGGCCAGCAGTGGGGGTGGCGTGCGGCCTTCGCCGTGGTGGCTCTCGTCTTCACGGCGGCCACGGTGGCGATCGTGTCGTCCGTGCCGAAACACGCCGGCTCGCCGGGGCGCACGATGCGCGAGGAGCTGCGGGTCTTCCGCATCCCGCAGGTGTGGTTCGCGCTGGGTGTCGGAGCGATCGGCTTCGGCGGCTTCTTCGCCGTCTACAGCTACATCGCCCCGGTCGTGACCGATGTGGCGGGCGCGCCGGAATGGGCCGTCCCGATCGTGCTCGTCGGCATGGGACTCGGGATGACGGCGGGCAACCTCGTCGGCGGCCACCTCGCGGATCGCGACCTCAGACGCACTCTCCTCGGCGGCCTCGCGGCACTCGCCGTCGTGCTCGGCCTCCTCGCCCTGTCGTCGGCATGGATCGTCTCGCTCGGCGTGCTCGTGTTCGTCGTGGGCTTCGTCTCGTCCGTGCTCAGCCCCACCATCCAGACGAGGCTCATGGACGTCGCGGAGGACAACCAGTCCATCGCCGCCGCGCTGAACCACTCCGCGCTCAACATCGGCAACAGCCTGGGTGCGTTCCTCGGCGGTGCGGTGATCGCGGTCGGCTGGGGCTTCACGGCTCCGGCCTGGACCGGAGCGGTGCTGGCGCTCGCCGGGCTGCTCATCGCCCTGCTGTCGTACCGCGTGGAGTCCCGACGGCGCGAGCTCGTCGCGTCGTAGAGTGTGACGCGTGACGCGCGTCGATGATGTCCCCGTGGCCGGGACCGTGGTCCTGCTGCGCTCGGCCGCCGCGGGGGTGGAGGTGCTCCTGATCCGTCGTCCCGATGCGGGCTCGTTCCCCGGCGCCTGGGTGTTCCCCGGCGGCAAGGTGGAGGAGGGCGATCGACGCAGCGGGGCCGATGAGGTCGACGATGCGCGCCGCGCGGCCGTGCGCGAGACCGCCGAAGAGGTGGGTCTCGCGATCGACGACCCGGTCGTCCTGTCCCGCTGGCAGCCGCCCCTCGACGCACCGGTGCGCATCCGCACCTGGTTCTTCCTCGCGGTCGCGCCGACGGACGATGTGCGAGCTCACGCGGCGGAGGTCGTCGACGTCGCGTGGGTGACCCCGGGCGAGGCTCTGGCGCGACACGGTGCCGGCGAGTGGACGCTGTTCCCGCCGACCTGGGTGACGCTGCACGGGCTCAGCCGATGCGGGTCCGTGGACGACGCTCTGGCCCTCGGCGGTGCCGCCCGTCACTTCACCACGCGTGTCGTCGATGGCGACGCCGGGAGACGGTTCGAATGGGAGGGCCTGGCCCTCGAGACGGGCGCCCTGCCCTGGCGTCTCGTGGAAGGCTAGCTCGCGAGCAGACGACGAAGGTGCCGGCCGACCGCCTCGGTCTCGATGAGGAATCCGTCGTGCCCGAAGTCGCTGGTGAGCACGACCGCCTCCGGGCCGTCGAGAGTGCGCGGGACCGCTCGCGCGATCCGGTGCTGCCCGTCGACCGGGAACAGCCGGTCGCTGTCGATCCCGAGGACGAGGGTCGTGGCCGTCACCCGGCGCAGCGCCTCCTCCACGCCGCCCCGGTCGCGTCCGACGTCGTGCGAGTTCATGGCCTCGACGAGGGTGACGTAGCTGTTGGCGTCGAACCGTCGGGTGAACTTGTTGCCGTGGAAGTCGAGGTACGACTCCACCGCGAACCGGCCGCCGTGCCCGAGGGGCGAGACGTCCGACTGCCAGGAGCGCTGGAAACGCTGGTTGAGCTCGATGGGGCTGCGGTAGTTCAGCAGCGCCATGCGACGCGCCAGAGCGAGACCGCGATGGGGACCGTCTCCGTCGGCGAGGTCGTAGTACTCGCCGCCGAGGAAGCGCGGGTCCATGCGGATGGTCTCCAACTGCACGGTGTTCAGGGCGATCTGGTCGGCCGTCGTGACGGGAGGAGACGAGAGCACGGCCAGCCGGCTGACGCGCTCAGGATGGGACACGGCCCACTCCAGAGCGTGCATCCCGCCCATCGAGCCGCCGACGACCGCCGCCCAGACGTCGATGCCGAGCGCGTCGGCGAGGCGCACCTGGGCCGCCACCTGGTCGCGGATCGTGAGATAGGGGAATCGTGAGGCCCACTCGTAGCCCGACGGCGCGATGCTCGCGGGCCCGGTGGAGCCCTGGCATCCGCCCAGCATGTTGGGAGCGATCACGAACCATCGATCGGTGTCGAGAGGAGCCCCGGGTCCGGTGACGTCCTCCCACCATCCTGCGGTGGGGTGCCCGGATCCCGCATCGCCGCGCACGTGGCTGTCGCCGGTGAGGGCGTGGAGGACGAGGACCGCGTTGTCGCGGGCGGGGTTCAGCTCCCCCCAGGTCTCGTAGGCGAGACGGATGCCGGGGAGCTCGGCCCCGCTCTCCGTGCGGAAGGCGCCGAAGGCGGCGAAATGACGGCCGCCCACGGGGTCGCCGTCGCGCCAGGCGCCCGTCGCCGGCGGCCTCGCCCGCAGCAGACGCACGTCGGCTTCGGACACCAGTGCCGAGGGCACGGTGTCTTCGGAGGTCGTCTGCCAGTCCATGGTCCCATTCTCCCGTGCCCGTGCGGCACCCGACCGAACGTTACGCGCCGGAGTCGTCCGGACGGCGAAACGGCACCCAGGGGCGAGCGCCCGGGGTGCCGTTCCGCTGCGGATGCGGGATCAGGCCCGCGCGGCCTCCGACACGCGACGTGCCGCCGCCAGCGCCTGGTCGAGATCGGCCTTCAGGTCGTCGATGTTCTCGATGCCGACAGACAGACGCACGAGGCCCGGGGTCACGCCGGCGGTGAGCT
>JAAIGE0100736010.1_pt1 | contig 11399 bp, 5 predicted proteins | sample 6487951 | NCBI WGS metagenome assembly JAAIGE01 (sample SAMN13974128, study PRJNA590717) | phyllosphere metagenome | biome: tomato field; feature: multiple bacterial spot infested tomato fields; material: tomato leaves; isolation source: leaves from tomato fields | host: Solanum lycopersicum ... | reverse complement strand
CTTCTCGACGTTGCGGTGCATCCTCGTCGACGACGCGCAGGAGCTCACCGCCGGCGGGATCGATCTGCTGCGCGCATGCCGCACCTCGGGCATCGGAGTCGTCGCCTTCGGCGATCCGGACGTCGGGTCGGGGGCGTTCCGCGGCGCGACGCCCGAGAACTTCGCGCGGCTCGCCCGTGAGCTCGGCACGACCGCCGCACTCGGCACGCCGCATCGCGGCACGCCCGAGCAGATCGACCTGGTGCGGCAGGTGGCATCCCGGATCGGGGCCGCCGGCGTCGTCGCCCATCGTCGCGCGCCCGAGGGGGCACCTGCGCAGGGATCGGTGCGCACCTACCTGCTGCGCTCGCCCGCGGAAGAGGCCGACGCGATCGCGCGTCTGCTGCGCGAGCGGCACGTTCTCGAGGGGATCCCGTGGAGTTCGTGCGCCGTCATCGCCCACGACTCCCGGCAGGTGGCGACGCTGGAGGCCGAGCTGGCCGCGCGCGAGGTTCCGGCCCGCGCCAGTGGACCCGGGCTGGCGCTGGGGGCGCAGCGCCCGGTGCGCGACCTCGTGCGCCTGGTCGAACTGGGCATGACGGATCCCGACGAGTGGGTGGCCGACGAGGTCGTCGATGCATTGCTGGGCACCTTCGGCGGGCTCGATGCCATCGAGCTGCGGCGTCTGCGCACGGCTCTGCGCCATGACGAGGTCACGGCCGGGGGCACGCGCCCCGCGACCGACCTGCTCGTGTCGGGGGTGCGCTTCCCCCTCGAGCTCGCCGTGATCGACTCGCGCGAGGCCCGTCGCGCGATCCGTCTCGGCGAGACGTTGAGCGCTCTGCGCGGGCAGGCCCTGCAGCAGGCGACCGCGCACGAGCTGCTGTGGACGGCGTGGGAGCGCAGCGCCCTTTCGCGCACCTGGCGCGAAGCGGCGAGAGGACACGGTGCGGTCGCCGAGCAGGCCGATCGCGATCTCGATGCGGTCGTGGCGCTGTTCCAGGCGGCGAAGCGCTACACGGAGCGTGAACCCGACGGAGAAGCGTCGGTGTTCCTGCGGTCGGTGCTCGACTCCGACGTCGCCGAAGACCGCATCGAGCAACCGGCCGTCGTCGACACCGTGCGGGTGCTCACCCCCGCAGCCGCGGCCGGAACGGCATTCGACACCGTCGTCATCGCGGGGGTGCAGGACGGCGTGTGGCCGAACACGCGGTTGCGTGGGGGACTGCTCGAGACCTGGCGTCTGGCCGACGCCGTGCAGAATCCCGACCTTCCCGCCGCGGGCATGCTCGACCGTCGCCGCGCCGCGATGCACGACGAGCTGCGATTGTTCGTGCGCGCCGTCAGCCGTGCGGACGCCCTCGTGATCGTGACGGCCGTCGACGACGACGACACCGGGCCCAGCGTGCTGTTCGAGATGCTCCCCACTCCCGAACCGGCCGCGGCCATCCCCGAGCATCCGCTGTCGCTGCGCGGGCTCGTCGCCCGGCATCGCCGTTCCCTGACGGCCCCGCGCGTTCCCGCGGGCGAGAGGGCGCACGCCGCCGGCCAGCTCGCGATCCTCGCGGGCGCCGGGGTCGCCGGTGCCGCCGTCGAGGACTGGTACGGCGTCGCGCCGCCGAGCTCCACGGCGCCGCTGCGCGACCTCGAACGCGAAGACGTCCGCGTCTCGCCGTCCCGCTTGCACGCGCTGGAGGAATGCCAGCTCGACTGGGTGATCGCCGACCTCGGCGGCGACCGCGGTGGCACGACGGCCGGCATCGGGACCATCATCCACGCGGCGCTCGAGACCGCGGCATCCTCGTCCGAAGACGACCTCTGGGCCGTGGTCGACGAGCGGTGGGGCGAGCTCGTGTTCGACGCGGCGTGGCGCGAGCGGGCGGAGCGCACCCGCGCCCGCGACCTCGTGAGACGGCTCGCCGCCTACCTGCGGCGCTTCGACGACGCCGGCGGCCGCCTCATCGGCGCGGAACGGCATTTCGAGGTCCCCATCCCCGTTCCCGATGCCGGTGAGCACGGCGCCGTTCTCAGCGGCGACATCGATCGGGTGGAGCTCACGCCGGCCGGCGAGGTCGTCATCGTCGATCTGAAGACCGGGAAGAGCGAGCCCCAGACCGACGCCAAGGTCGCCGACAACCCTCAGCTCGCGGCCTACCAGCTGGCGTTCTCGTCGGGTGCGATCGAACAGGTCGCCGGCCTGGCCTCCGGCGGGGCGAAGCTGCTCGTGCTGCGTCCGACCGCCGCGACGAAGGATTACGCCGAGCCGACGCAGAAGCCGTTCGACGACGAGCAGCGGGCGGCCTTCGTCTCGCGGGTGCAGGGAGCGGTCGACATCATGCGCGGCACGTCGTTCGCCGCCCCCTACGAGGTGCACTGCCGGGACGAGTTCTCCTACGGCCTCTGTCGCATCCACACGGTCTCAGCGGTGAGCGCCTCGTGAGCGAATCGCTGTCAGCGGCGACGATCGCCGCAGCCCTCGGCCAGTTCCCGCCCACCGTCGAGCAGACCGCCGTCATCGAGGCGCCGCTCGCGCCCGCCCTCGTCGTCGCGGGGGCCGGCAGCGGCAAGACCGAGACCATGGCCGGTCGCGTCGTGTGGCTCGTCGCGAACGCCCTCGTGCGCCGCGACGAGGTGCTGGGGCTGACTTTCACGCGCAAGGCCGCGGGGGAGCTGGCCGAGCGCATCCAACGCCGACTGCAGCGCCTGTCGGAGTTCGAGGTGCGGGGGCTCCTTCCCTTCCTTCCGCGCCTGCACGCGGACGGCCGCCTCGCGGTCTTCGCCGAGCTCGCCGCCCTCGAGGGCGCGCGGGGCGACGCGGCGCGCCGGGAGGCGCTCGATGCCCTGGTGGCGGAGACCGGTGCCGAGGTACCGGATTCGCACGACGGCGATCAGCTGCTGCACCGGCCGACGGTGTCGACGTACAACAGCTTCGCGGACGCGATCGTGCGCGAGCACGGCCTGCGGATCGGTCGGGATGCCGAAGCCGCGGTGCTGTCGGAGTCGGCGGCGTGGCTGCTCATGCGACGCGTGGTGTTCGCCTCCGACGATCCACGCCTCGAGGAGCGCCAGGAGTCGCCCCGCACGCTGATCGACGCCGCGTTGCGCATCGCGCGCGACGGGGTGGACAACCTCGTCGATCTCGACGAGCTCGCCGCGTTCCCCGAGCAGTTCGGACGGATCGTGGAGCGGCCCTCGACCTCCGCGCGGGTGAGCGTCTACAAGGAGGTCGGGGATGCCGCCGCGAAGGTCTCGGCGCTGTCGCTGCTGGCGACCCTCGCGGCCGCCTACGACCGCGAGAAGGCCCGACTCGGGGTGATGGACTTCGCCGACCAGGTGGCCGGCGCCCTGCGGATCGCACGGGAGCACCCGGCCGTGGTGGCCGAGCTGCGCGCCCGCTATCGCGTCGTGCTGCTCGACGAGTACCAGGACACGTCTGTCGTGCAGACCGACCTGTTGGCGACGCTGTTCGGCGGCACGGGCGTGATGGCGGTGGGCGATCCCCACCAGGCCATCTACGCCTGGCGCGGGGCGAGCGCGGGCAACCTCGGCGGATTCCCCGACGCCTTCGCACCCGGCACCGAGTGTCAGCGCTTCGCTCTGCTCACGAGCTGGCGCAACAGCGCGCAGGTGCTCACCGCGGCCAACGCGGTACTCGCCCCCCTGGCGCCCCGCGCGGCGGTGGCGGTCGAGGAGCTGCGCTCCCGCCCCGGTGCGCCGGAGGGACTCGTCGAGACGGTCTTCGAAAACGACCTCGATGCCGAGGCCGATCGCGTCGCGGCCTGGTTCGTCGGCGTGCGCGCCGCGCGTGCCGCCCACGGGCGCTCCACGACCGGTGCGGTGCTGTTCCGCAGCAAGAAGCACATGGTGCGCTTCGGCGACGCGCTCGGCCGACGCGGCATCCCGCACCGCATCCTCGGACTCGGCGGGCTCCTGACCACGCCCGAGGTGGTCGACGTCGTGTCCGTGCTCCGGGTGATCAGCGACCCCGAGGCGGGGTCGGCGCTGATCCGACTCCTCTCCGGACCGCGGTGGGCGGTGGGTCTCGCCGACCTGCGTGCGCTGGCCCAGTTGGCACGGCGTCTCGCCACGCACGACGTGACGCTGCAGCCGCTGGCGCCCGAGGTCGTCGATCGGCTCCGATCCACCCCGGGTGCCGACCGCGCCTCGCTCGTCGACGCACTCGACTTCGTCACCCGGCAGAGCGACACGCACGGGTGGCTGGCCGACATCACACCGGACGGACGCGCGCGGCTCCGCGAGGCGGGGGCGGTGTTCGCGGGGCTGCGTCGCAGCGTGGGCGCTCCCGTGCCCGAGCTCATCCGCCTGATCGAGACGGAACTGCGGCTCGACATCGAGCTCGCGGCGAACGAGGCACGCGGTCCCGCACGCATCGCGTCGGCGCAGCTGCGGGCCTTCGTGGACGAGATCCGCGGCTTCCTCGCCGCCGACGAGTCCGGGTCGGTCTCGAGTCTGCTGGCCTGGCTCGACCACGCCGAGCAGGCCGATGAGTTCGCTCCGCGGACCGAGCCGCCCGAGGACGACGTCGTGCAGTTGTTGACGATCCACGGGTCGAAGGGGCTCGAGTGGGATGCCGTGGCCGTGGTGCGTCTGGTGACCGACGAGCTGCCCTCTCTCGCCCGCGACACCAAGGGGTGGCTCGGCTTCGGCATCCTTCCCTCGGAGTTCCGCGGCGACTCGGCGTGGCTGCCGGTGTTCGCGTGGCGCGGCGCCGAGACGCAGCAGGACCTGAAAGCGGCGATCGACGCCTTCGTCGCCGACAATCGGGCGCGTCAGCTCGACGAGGACCGCCGCCTCGCCTACGTCGCGTTCACCCGCGCCCGCGACCATCTGCTGCTGTCGGGGTCGAGCTGGTCCGGGACGAAGCGCCCCCGTCGTCCGAGCGTCTTCCTCGACGAGGCCGTCGAAGCGCTCGGTCTCGATCCGGTGATCGACGAACCGGGCGACGACCCCTACGACGGCGAGCGGCGGCTCCTGCACTGGCCGCTCGATCCGCTGGGCTCCCGCCGCACCGCGGTCGCCGCCGCGGCGACGCAGGCGCAGGCCGCGAGGGCGCAGCCGGCGGCTGACGCCGATCCCGACCTCGAGCTGCTCATGGCCGAGCGGGCCGCTCGGCTACGCCCTGCCCACGCGCCCGCCCCGACGCGCATCCCGGCATCCAAGTTCAAGGACTTCGTCGCCGACTACGGGGGCGCCGTCGACGACCTGCGCCGCCCCATGCCGGAGCGTCCGTACCGGCAGACACGCCTCGGCACCCTGTTCCACGCGTGGGTCGAGCAGCGCTCGGGACTCGTCGGATCGAGCATCGGCCTCGACGACGACGCGCTCTGGGATGACGACGAGGGAGGCGCATCGACCGCCGACGCCGCCGAGCTGCAGCGCTTGCGCGAATGTTTCGAGCGATCGGAGTGGGCGCCGCTGCGCCCCCTCGAGGTCGAGACCGAGATCGACTTCGTCACGCGGCGACTCGACGGGCGCGATCACGTCGTCATCTGCAAGCTGGATGCCGTGTACCGACGCGGCGACCGATACGAGATCGTCGACTGGAAGACGGGCCGCCCGCCCGCGAGCGAGGCCGAACGCCGTGCGCGCATGGTGCAGTTGGAGCTGTACCGGGAGGCGTACCACGCCAAGCACGGCATCGATCTCGACCGCATCGACGTCGCCCTGTTCTACGTCGGTGACGAGTTGGTGCTGCGCGGCTGACGGGGCCTCTGCCGGGCCGAGGTGCACGCCCTGCGCGGGTGAAGTGGGGCGAGGCGTCCTGCCCGCGTGGCTGTCGGCCACGGGCGACGTGGGATCGCGAAGAGGCCGGGGCGGGAACGCAGCCGAGCCAGCCGGCCCCGAGCCGTTCGGGTCGGGCGCGCGAGACGTCGGCTCGGGCGGTGTCACCCGATGCGCCCGCAGGATCTCTGGTCGGGTGCGCGCGAGGCGGACTCAGACGGTGTCGTCCGACACGCCCCAGCGGCGGAGCGCCGCGCGACTCGCACGCGCAGCGTCCTCCTCATCGTCGACCGCAGTGACGGCCGGGTCGTCGGAGGGGCGGGGCTGGCGGAGGGGGGTCTCTTCGTCGGTGACGGGGGTCTCCGAGGCACCGGGGAGGTCCGACATCGCCGACGGCGCGCTGGACTCTGCGCGCGGGATCGGCGTGGATTCGCGCGCGGCATCGTCCCACCCGTCGAGGTCGATCGGTGCAGTGGCCTCGGGGTCGATATCGTCGCGCGCCGGCAGTTGGTCGATGTGGATCGCGCCGGTGTCGGCATCCGGTCCGGGGGTGTCGAGGGCCTCGGCGAGCGCTTCGGCTGCTGCCACCCGATCGCGCTCGGCGGAGAGGTACAGCGAGAGAGCCTCGGGATCGTAGGCGTCGGTCTGCATCGACGTGTCGACGACGGCGGGCGCGACGACGGGCGGAACGGCCTCGACGAGGGCCAGGGCGTCGTCGATGTCGCTGCGCGAGTCCGGGACGATGTGGTCGCCGCGCACGCCGTCCGCCAGGGCGTCGAGAAGGGCGACCGCGTCGGCGACGACCTCGCTCTCACCGGCGTCGTGACCGTGCACGAGCCATCGGGCGAACTCGAGCTCCGCGTACAGGCGGGCACGCTCGCGCAGCAGCGGATCGGGCGAGCGTTCGCCGGCGGCGGCGTACCCCGCGTGCACGTCGTCGGCTGCCAGCGGCGAGGAGGCCAGCCAGCGCAGGTCGACGGCGGGATCGCCGACGCTGAGTCCCGCCCAATCCAGGATGCCCACCACGTGCGGCACATCGTGCTCATCGTCCGCGAGCACGATGGAGGAGCTCGTCGCTCCGCCGAGGATCACGGCGGACTCGAAACGCCAGAGGTCGTCGACCTCGAGAGCGCGCCGCCAGCGCATCATGAGATCGTCGCCGACCCGGCCCGTCGCATCGGCACGGTCGAGGAGGCGTCGGACATCGTCGCGCACCTGCTCGGGGGAGCGCACGGGCAGTCCGTCGGTGCGCACGATCGACACGGGGAGGGCGTGCACCGCGGCCAGCGCTCCGCCGATCGCGGGGGCGTAGCCCGGGCCCTTCGGCAGGTGCGCGGGGTCGATGCGGTATCCGTCGATGTGATCGACGACGAGGACGCGCTGGACGCCGGAGCCGGCCTCGCCGAGCACCTCGGGCACCGCGAAAGGAAGTAGTGCCCGCACGCCCGCGGTGAGCGCGTGCAGCGCCCGGGTCTCCGCGGCGAGGTCGGCCGAGGCCTCCTCGGTCGCGGGCATGCGCACCACGACCTCGCGCCCGTCATCGGTTCGAGCGAGGGCGGAATCGAAGCGTCCGCCGCTGTTCTCGGTCAGCGCGCTGACGTTGGTGATGGCGGTGCGCGGGAGGGCCGCCGTCGCCGACGCGGCTAAAATGAGGGGCGAGCGTGCCATGCCCCCAGGGTAGGTCGGGCTTTCTCCCGTCTGCCTGCGCCACGCCCTTCTGCGGTGAGGTCGGGCCGTCGATCCGCCCGTCCGCGTCCGCCCGTCAGAGAGGTGTCCGATGCCGCATCCCGCGTCCGCCCCGGCCGAGTCCCCGCTTCCGCTGCACGTCGACCGCTCTGGAGCGGAGCGCGACGACGAGGGCCTTCTCGAGCGCGCTCGAGCCGACGCGGCGACCCGGATCCTGGCGGTGCGGCGAGACGCGGCACCGGTGCGTGCCGGTCGCCTCGCGCTCCTGGAGCGCGGGCACCTGGCATCCGCCGGCGTCGAGGTGCGCGAATGGGCGTTCCTGGGGCGCGCCGTCGACGGCGTCGCGCTCCTGCTCGCGGTGCTGCCCGACGACGCCCCCGACGATCTCGTCCGGGATGCCGAATGGGCCGCGCTGCGTACCGCCGGAGGCGATCTGCCCGAGTCGGAGGCGGAGGTCCTCACCACCGCCGTCGCTCTGGCGGGCTGGCTGCGCGACGCGCCCTTCTGCCCCGCGTGCGGGGCGCGTACCGACCTCCGGCACGCCGGATGGTCACGGCATTGCCCCTCGTGCGGACGCGAGCACTTCCCCCGCACCGACCCCGCGGTGATCGTGCTGGTGCAGTCGGCCGAGTCGGATGACCGCATCCTGCTCGGCGCGAACGCCGCCTGGGGTGGAGACCGGTACTCCTGCTTCGCCGGGTTCGCCGAAGCGGGGGAGTCGCTCGAAGACGCGGTGCGCCGCGAGGTCGGCGAGGAGTCGGGCGTGCGGCTCGACGACATCTCGTACCGCGGCTCGCAGGCGTGGCCGTACCCGCGTTCGCTGATGCTGGGCTTCCGTGCGCGCGTGGTGGCCGATGACGAAGCACGTGCCGATGGCGAGGAGATCGTCGAGGTGCGCTGGTTCGACCGTGAGGAGATCGGCGCCGCGCTGAGGGGCGAGGGATCGGTGCAGCTGCCGGGGCCGGCCTCCATCGCCCGAAAGCTGATCGACGACTGGTTCCGGGGCGTCGCGTGACGGGGCCTCTCGACGGCCTCGACGAGCACCAGCTCGAGGCGGCGCGCGCCCTGCGGGGTCCGGTCTGCGTGCTCGCGGGTGCCGGAACGGGCAAGACCCGCGTCATCACGCGGCGCATCGCGCACGGGGTCGACACGGGGGCGTATTCGCCGCAGCGGGTGATGGCGGTGACCTTCACCGCGAAGGCGGCGGGGGAGATGCGGGGCCGACTCCGTGCACTCGGGGTGTCGGGGGTGTCGGCGCGCACGTTCCACGCCGCGGCCCTGGCCCAGGTCAACTTCTTCTGGCCCACGCTCGCGGGCGACCAGGCCCCGTCGATCATCGACAACAAGGTGCGGATGCTCGCGCATGCCGCCGACGGGGTGGGGCTGGCCCCCGATACCGCGACGTTGCGCGACGTGGCGGCGGCGATCGAGTGGCGGAAGGTCACCCTGCGCTCGATCGAGCAGTATGCGACGGATCGACCTGAGGGTGTCGGTCGTCTCGGCGTCGACCAGGTGGTCGCGCTGCAGCGTGCGTACGAGAAACTCAAGGACGAGCGTCGACAGATGGACTTCGAAGACGTCCTGCTGACCTGCGCGGGCATGATCGAGGCGGAGCCGAGGGTCGCGGCGGCGGTGCGCGAGCAGTACCGTCACTTCACCGTCGACGAGTACCAGGACGTCTCGCCCCTGCAGAACCGCCTCCTGGAACTGTGGCTCGGCGACCGGCGCGACCTCTGCGTCGTCGGCGACGCGAGCCAGACGGTGTATTCCTTCACCGGAGCCGACGCGCGATACCTGCTGGAGTTCGAACGCACGCACGACGACGCACGGGTGGTGCGCCTCGAGCGCAACTACCGTTCCGCCGCGCCCGTGCTCGCCGTCGCCAACGACCTCATGCGGGGCCGGGTGGGCGCCCTCGAGCTGGTCGCGGCCCGCGCCGACGAGGCTCCGGTGCCGACCGTGCGCGCCTACGACGACGACGAGGCCGAGGCCGCGGCCGTCGCGCGCTCGATCGCCGAGGCTCTGGCCCGCGGCGTCGATCCGCACGACATTGCCGTGCTGTATCGATCGCACGCGCAGTCCGCCGCGGTGATCTCGGCTCTCGCCGCGGTGGGGATCGCGGCATCCGTGCTCGGAGGACGCAAGTTCTTCGACCTGCCCGAGGTGCGCCAGGCGCTCATGGCGTTGCGGGCCGCCTCGGTCGCTCCGATGCAGACGGGATTCCTCCCGACGGTGCGCGACGTGCTGCGCAGCGTCGGCCTCACCGACGACCCGCCGGAGGCGGGCGGCGCCCTGCGCGAGGCGTGGGAGGCGCGCGCGGCGCTGCTGCGCCTGGCCGAGGAGGCACCGGAGGGCACCGACCTGCGCGGCTTCACCGATGATCTGCAGGCACGCGCGCGCGACCAGCACGAGCCGACGACCCGCACGGTGACGCTGGCCACCCTGCACGCCGCGAAGGGTCTCGAATGGAGCCACGTCTACCTCATCGGTGTCAGTGAGGGGCTGCTGCCCATCTCATATGCGAAGACGTTCGAGGCGGTCGACGAGGAACGTCGTCTCGCCTACGTCGGGGTCACGCGCGCCGCGCGGACGTTGTCGGTGAGCTGGGCTCGTGGCTACGGGCGGATGGAGCGGTCGCCGTCGCGCTTCCTGCGGGAGATCGGCAGTGGCAGTCTGCGCTCGGCCGATGAAGCTCCCAGACCCGCGGGAACGAATCGACGTCGAGGCGCAGCGACCTCGTCGTCACCCCGGTCGGGGCGCTGAGCAGAAACCGCGCGGCGCGCCCGGCCTCGGCGGCAAGGGCGACGTCGACGTCGGGTCGGGGGCGTCCGATCAACTGCGGGGCCACGACGGGCCACTGCGGATCGTCGCGACGTCGATCGGCGTCGAGGCAGGCCAGGCAGGCCGTGCGGCCCGGCCGTACGACTGGGCCGATCCGCGCCCGCCCTCCGTCGAGCGTGAGCGGGAGGTGCGTGACGTCGTCGCGCATGTACGTCGCGGCCCGACGCGGGTCGACGCGGTAGGCGCCGAGCATCACGACCACGGTGCCCGGTGGGGCCGTTTCCGCCAGCGGCCCGGCCCACGGGAGCACCCGGCTGCGCGCGGGGAGGGCGGCCAGGACCGCGCGGACAGCGCGTGGTGGCAGGTCGTCGGCGGTCTGGAGCGCGATCGGGGGATGCCGTCGGCGCGTGCGCAGCGCGGGGCCGACGGCCGCGAGCAGCTCATCGGCCTCGTTCTCTGGCGCGCCGTGCAGGCGCGCCAGGCTGCGGACGGCCGCGTGCGTCGTGCCCTCGACGAGAGCGCTCACGACGACGTCGACCCACTCTGCGGCGGAGGGGGTGACGGCAAGAGCCGGAGCGCCGAACTGCACGCGGCCGTCATCGCGCCAGAGGGGGACGGCGGAGGGGGAGAGGCGGATCATGGCCCGATCATCGCGCGACCCTCGCCCCGGGATGCCGTTGTCCACACGTACCCGTCGGTGAGGACGGGGTGGGGAGGAGGCGTCACCGCGCCGGCCGACCCGCGCACGCCGCGACGAACCCGCCCCGCGCCGAAGAACCCGCCCCCGCGCCGACCCAGCCCGCGCCGATCCAGCCCGCGCCGCGCCCACCGCCACGTGCTCGCGTGCACCGCGCGACCGCACCCGTCCGCACGCGCACGAACGACCGTGGCGAGGAGCCTCAGCCCCTCGCCACGATCATCGCCGTCACACCGGTCGTTGATCTCCCGGTGCGGCGTCGTCGTCGTCGGGGTTGCCGTCAGGAGTCGGGCCGTCCGCATCGGCCGAGGTCGTCGTGGAGTCGGCATCCGATCGGCCGCCGCCGGCCTCCTCGGCCAGCAGCTGGGCGAGCGCGTCGTCCATCGCGTCGGCGGGGGCGGCCTCGCCGCGGGAGGCGGCACTGACACGGGCGATGAGGGCGGCCGGGTCGTCGATGTCGTCGGACGAGGGCATGAGGTCGGGGTAGTCCCACAGCGCGTCACGGCCCTCGACG
>JAAIGE0100297398.1_pt1 | contig 11401 bp, 10 predicted proteins | sample 6487951 | NCBI WGS metagenome assembly JAAIGE01 (sample SAMN13974128, study PRJNA590717) | phyllosphere metagenome | biome: tomato field; feature: multiple bacterial spot infested tomato fields; material: tomato leaves; isolation source: leaves from tomato fields | host: Solanum lycopersicum ... | reverse complement strand
TTTCGAAGAAGGTGTGGTGGCGTGCGGTGTAGCCAACCGAGTCCAGATCGTTGTGCTTGCCACCGGCACGCAGGCAGCGCTGCACGTCTGCAGCACGGACGTAGCTGCGCTTCTCCGCGCCAAGGAAGACGTCCTTGAACTGGACCATGCCGGAGTTGGTAAACAGCAAGGTGGGGTCGTTGCCCGGCACCAGCGGCGCGGATGGCACGATGGTGTGGCCCTTCCCCTCGAAGAACGCGAGGAAGTCACTACGAATCTGGGAAGTGCTGAATTTGGCAGGTGCGTTCATGTGCTGGCATTGGGCGGGCGGCAGTCCCGGTCACCCAATGACATGTGGGCGCAGATGAGCGGAACAACCTGAAACCACGAAGGGTAGCAGGCCTGACGCCCTCAGTCCTCAAGGTCGAAGCGCGTGGCGGCGCGAATGCTGTTGCCGTCGAAACCCCGCCGGGCCAGCAGATCGGCGGCCTTGCGCCGCTGCGGAAGGTCGGTTGGGCCTTGTTCGCCGAACCGACGGCGGATCAGGTCGCGCGCGTTTTCGGTCCAATCCCCTTCAAAGGTCGCCAAAGCGGCACTGATGGCCTCGCTATCCAGGCCATGGGTTCCGAGCTCGGCACGAATATGCAGCGGGCCATAACCAGAACCGGCGCGATTGCGCACCACTGCAGCAGCGAAGCGGGTGTCGTCCTGCCATCCCTCGTCCGTGAGCCGATCGACGGCCGCCTGCGCCGCATCTGGCTCGATCCCGCGGGCGAGCAGCTTGCGGTTCAATTCCTTGCGCGAATGTTCGCGCCGCACCAATAGGCCGAGTGCGCGCTGGACCGGCGTCTGTTCCTTGAACCGGCGCCCCTGCTTTGGTGCGGGCTCTTGCTCGTCCATCGTTGAGGTGTCCCGAATGGCCAAGATCAGTTACGACATCAATGCGCCGTCCATGGCGCCTGCCCTCCTGGCCTTCGATAGATCTACCGCGAGAAGCGACGGCACTGACTCCGCCGTCCCCGCGATAGAAAAACTTCAAACACGCTCGAACCTGTTGCCCCAGCGCCGGGCGGACGTGGGCGGCAATGGAGCGGTGGCGTACCGTGCGAGGTTCCGCCCACCGCTCACCAACAGCATCACCGTCACCGATTCCCGGCAAACCGACTCCGGCGACTGGTGATGTTGTGCGGCTGCAACTTATTCCTTGTCTTCGTCGTCGCCGGCCTCGCGCGGTGCTTCGGCAGGCTGGAACTTCTCACGCAACTCGGCTTCCAGCCGAGTCGCAACCTGCGGGTTGTCGCGCAGGTAGGTCCGTGCGTTGTCCTTGCCCTGCCCGATGCGCTCATCGCCGTAGCTGTACCAGGCGCCGGCCTTGTCGACCAGCTTGGCTTCCACGCCCATGTCGATCAATTCACCCTCGCGGCTGATACCTTCGCCATACAGGATTTCGGTCACGACCTGCTTGAACGGAGGCGCCAGCTTGTTCTTGACCACCTTGATCTTGGTCTGGTTGCCGATGATCTCGTCGCCCTTCTTGATCGCACCGATACGGCGAATATCCAGACGCACCGAGGCGTAGAACTTCAGCGCGTTGCCGCCGGTGGTCACTTCCGGGCTCTGGCCCGGCATCATGACGCCGATCTTCATGCGCAGCTGATTGATGAAGACCACCAGCGTATTGGAGCGCTTGATATTGCCGGTGAGCTTGCGCAGCGCCTGGCTCATCAGGCGAGCCTGCAAACCAGGCAACTGGTCGCCCATCTCGCCTTCGATTTCCGCCTTTGGCGTCAGTGCGGCAACCGAGTCGACCACCACGATATCAACCGAACCCGAGCGCACCAGCATGTCGGCAATTTCCAGTGCCTGCTCACCGGTATCGGGCTGCGACAGCAGCAGGTCGTCGACGTTGACGCCCAGCTTGGCCGCATAAATCGGGTCCAGCGCGTGCTCGGCGTCGATGAAGGCAGCGGTGCCGCCGTTCTTCTGGCACTGGGCAATGGCTTGCAGGGTCAAGGTGGTCTTGCCGGAAGATTCCGGGCCGTAGATTTCGACCACGCGGCCCTTCGGCAGGCCGCCGATCCCCAGGGCGATATCCAGCATCAGCGAGCCGGTCGGGATGACTTCGACCGCCTCGATGACGCGGTCGCCCATGCGCATGACCGAACCCTTGCCGAATTGCTTTTCGATCTGGCTCAGTGCGGCGGAAAGGGCGCGCTTCTTGTTCTCGTCCATCTGGGTGATCCTCGTCAGTGATTTCGGTATGGGGCTAATGTAGCGGCGGTGTATCGCACAGGCTGAGACTGCAGGCGACACACTCAGATTAGGGAGGCAGAAGGTCCCGCGGCAGCGGGAAATCCTGCGGTGCCAGCTCGGAGAAACGCCGGCACGGCCATCGGCGCAGACCTCAGCGGTTAGGCCTCAACAGTCCGCAATACAGTCCTTCAATCGCGAAATCCTGATCCGGTAGCACCTCAATGGGCGCGTAGTCCGGATTGCGCGGCAACAGCCGGATGCGGTCCTTGCCGATCTTCAGCAGCTTTACCGTGATTTCCTCATCGATCCGCGCCACCACGATCTGCCCCGAGCGCGCGTCGCGGGTACGGTGCACGCCGATCAGGTCGCCATTGAAGATGCCTTCGTCGCGCATCGAATCGCCTTGCACCTTGAGCAGATAATCCGGCGAGGGCGAGAAAAACACACGATCCAGTACAACGAAGTCGTCCGAGCCGATATCGGCACCGATCGGCAAACCCGCCGCAACGCGGCCCAGCACCGGCAGGCGCAGCACATCGTCGCGGGCCGCCTCGCTCACCGGAGCCGTGCGTGTCTGCGCACCCTGCCCGGCCAGCCGTATCCCGCGCGCCTGGCCTGGAACGCGGCGGATCGCCCCCGCATGCTCCAGCGCTTCCAGGTGATATTGCGCCGCGCGGACGCCCTTGAAGCCGAACGCGCGCGCGATCTCGGTCTGCGACGGCGGAACACCATCGGCATCGATGCGCTCGGCGATCAAGGCCAGGATTGCTTGCTGGGTGTCGGTCAGGTCCATGGTTAGTAGTATTACTACTAACGAGCGCCTGCGCAAGTGTTCGCCGCGCCGTGCCCGCAGGCCACCACGATGCCCCGCGCGTCGCGCGCTAGCGCCGGCTTCTCCAGATCGAAAACAGGATCCAGATGCCGCATAGCGCCGCGCCGATGAAACCGCCCACGCCCAGCGCGAGCAACCAGCGGCTGGCGCTCCCGCCGACGCTGTTCATGACGATCGAGGAGCCGATCACCAACGCGGCAGTCACGATCCCCATCGTGAGGCGATTGGCCGCGCGGTCGACCTGCTCGCCGAACTCGCGCAATGCGCGTGTTTCGATCTGAAGCTGCAGCTTGCCGCGGCGTGCGGCTTGCAACAGGCGCTTGAGGTCGCGCGGCAGATCGCCGATCAGGTCGATCGCGCCAGTCACGGTCCGCCGGCCGCGCCGCACGATGGCGCGCGGCGCATAGCGCTGCAACACCACGCGTTCCAGATACGGGCGCGCCTCGGTGGCCATGTCGAAATCCGGATCGAGCTGACGCCCCATGCCTTCCAGGGTGAGAAAGGCCTTGATCATCAGCGCCAGATCCGATGGCAGCGTCAGTCCGTGATCGCGCAGGATGGAGGTGACGTCGCCAAGCATTGCGCCAATACGCAATTCTTTCAGCGGCACGCCTCGATACTCGTCGACGAACGCGCCGATGTCTTGCTGCAAACGCGCCTCGTCGATCTCCAGGCTGGTGCCCGCCCATTCCAGCAAGACGTCGATCACTGCTTCGGCGTCGTAGCTGACCATGCCGTGCAGCAGCTGTGCGACCTGAAACCGACGCTGCTCGGAGACGCGCCCGACCATGCCGAAATCGATGACCGCGATGCGCCCGTCGCGCAGGTAAAAAATGTTCCCCGGATGCGGGTCGGCGTGGAAGCAGCCATCCTGCAACACCATCTTGAGCACGATGCCGGCACCGGCACGTGCGAGCGCCCTGCGATCCAGGCCGGCCGCATCGACGGCGAGCAGATCGCGCCCCGGAATTCCATCGATGAATTCCTGCACGTTGAGCGACTCGCAGGTCCACTCCCAGTACACCGCCGGCACCACCACCTGCGTATCGTGCGCGAAGTTGGCGGCGATGCGTTCGGCGTTGCGCCCCTCCGCAGCGAAGTCCAGCTCGCGTCGCAGCGAAACGGTAAATTGCTGCACCACCTCGGAAGGACGGTAGCGCTTGAGATCCGGTGCGCGGGTCTCGACGATTTCAGCAAGCCGGGCGAGCAGGCGCAGATCCGCGTCGATGGTGTCACCGATATCGGGACGACGAATCTTCAATACCACCGGCGTGCCATCGACCAACCACGCGCGATGGGTCTGTGCCAGCGAGGCGGCTGCCAGCGGCTGTTCGTCCAGGCGCGCGAAGACGGTTTCCGGCTCCATGCCCAACGCAGCGACCAGCTGTGGGCGAATCTGCTCGAACGGCAGCGCCGGCACCGCGTTCTGCAGCTCGCTCAATTCTTCGATCCACTCCGGTGGCAGCAGATCCACACGCGTGGCCAGCACCTGGCCCAGTTTGACGAAGGTGGGTCCGAGCTCTTCCAGTGCACGCCGCACGCGCATCGCTGCGGACATGCGCAACCGGCCCTCGGCGTTCTGCCAATGCAACAGCCTGCCGGCGCGCTCAAGCACATCGGCCATGCCGATACGACGCACCACATCGCCGAAGCCGTAGCGGATCAGGACCGAAGCGATTTCCTGCAGACGCCCAAGATCACGTACCGTGCCGAGTGCTTCCCACATCAGCGCACCGCCTGCGAGCGCGTTGCGCTCAGGCAATGCGTGACACTGCAGTAGATAGCAGCCTGCAACGCGGCGATCGATGGGACAGGAGCAAGAAACGAATGCATTGGCACGCGGGGCGGTGAGCGGACCTTGTTTGTAGCCGATCTGCCCTCCGCTGTCGCGCTCTCGCCTCGTCCAAGCTCAGCGCAGGTTACAAGGCGCGCGCGGTACATGCGCAACAGGCAGCGTTCGCTGATGAGCTGCCTGCACCCGGGTTGCGCCATTGTCGCTTCGCAGCCTCGTTGCCGCATGTGCCAAGTAACGCGTCCGCTCAGCGTGCTGCAGCGGCGTGTCGACAACGAGGCCCAGCCAGTTATTGGAACGGCGCTCGGTCACGGCCTTGGGTTTCCAGGCTGTGCGAGATTGCGCCGGAAATGGGGCGCCGCGGATCTGCTGCCGAACGCCATCAGCGAACCCGACGACCGCTAAAGCAGCGCGCTCAACCCGCGCAATGCTGCGACGACGGTCTGACGACGCACAGCATCGCGGTCGCCATTGAACTGGAACAGTTGTGCGGTGGCATAACCGCCACGGCGTTTCCAGCCGATCCAGACCGTGCCGACCGGCTTGTCCTCACTGCCGCCGCCAGGCCCGGCGATGCCGGTCACCGCCACCGCGATGCTTGCGCCGGAATTCACCAGGGCGCCAGAGACCATTTCGATCACCGTTTCGCGACTGACCGCCCCGTGCACTTCCAAGGTCTGTGGGCGGACACCGAGTAGCGCCTGCTTGGCCTCGTAGCTATAGGCGGCCATGCCGCAATCGAACCAGTGCGAGGAGCCGGCGACATCGGTCACCGCCTTGGCGATCCAGCCACCCGTACAACTCTCGGCAGTGACCAGGCGCTCGCGCGCGGCAAGCAATTGCTGCCCGAGGGCTTCGGCCAGCTGCTGCAGTTCGGAATCGGCGGAAAAAGACATGGGCACGGCAAGGAGGGGGCAGCGGACGTTTTAGCCCAATTCGTCGCGCCTGTCTGCCGCTGGCGCCGATTCCGGCTGGGCGCGAGGTGGCCAGGGTTCAGTGGCGATGTGCGGCCAATATGCGGTACGACGGGTCTGGACGGGCTTGCATGTGCGCCGAGGTGCCGGCCGCACGTGGTCAACGTGCAGCGCCGCCTCCAAGCACCGAATCACCGCACCCAGGGCGTCATTCCTGATCACAGGTGTGATGCGCCACATGAGCGCACCACTGCACTCTTGCGCAGCACCCACTGCTCATATTGATTTTCTGTGAGTTCCGGCTGGCCGGGACGAGGCCTGGCAACTGCCGCACAGCGACGCGCTCCACCCTTCCCCATGCGCCTTGAAGCAGCAGCACGGTCGTGTGCGACCGACCGTGCCGCTTCCATCACGCTTCCCAGTCTTCGCGACGATCCGGCAGCATCGCGCGCAGCGGCGCACCGTCCTGCCCGGCGGCCAACCGCTCGGCCTCGACCATCGGCAGATCGACCTCGAGCAACCAACCCTCTTCGTCGGATTGCTCATTGCGCACCACTTCCAGCTGATGCAGCCTGGAACGCAGGCGACCGGCAGACGGTGGTAACCGTAGCTGGCCGGTCAGGTGGCGCAGATCCAGCCGCTGGCCGAGCGCATGCTGCAATTCTTCCAGCCCGCGTCCGTCGCGCGCCGACACCCAGACACGCTCGCGGCGTGCCGGGTCAGGAATGCCGTCCTGCGCGTCGTGGCGCACTTCGGCGCCCTCGATCTTGTCGATCTTGTTGAATACCAGCAGTTGCGGCAGATCGCCCGCACCGACGGCCTGCAACACTTCATCGACCTGCAGGATGCGTTCCTCGCGCAACGGGTCTGCTGCATCGACGACGTGCAGCAACAGATCGGCGTCGCGCGCCTCCGACAGCGTGGAGCGGAATGCGGCGACCAGCTCGTGCGGAAGATCGCGCACGAAGCCGACCGTGTCGGCAAGAATCGCGCTGCCACCCGGCAACGCAATGCGTCGCACGGTGGGGTCGAGCGTGGCGAACAATTGATCTGCCACGTAAGCCTCTGCGCCGGTCAACACATTGAATAATGTCGACTTGCCGGCATTGGTGTAGCCGACCAGTGCAATCCGTGGCAATTCGCTGCGCATCCGCGCACGACGCATCTGGGTGCGCTGCACCTCGACCTTTTCCAGCCGCTGCTGCAGCTGTTCGACGCGTTTTTGCAGCAGGCGGCGGTCGGTTTCCAGCTGGGTTTCGCCGGGGCCGCGCAGGCCGATGGAGCCACCGCGCTGACGCTCCAAGTGCGTCCAGCCTCGTACCAGCCGCGTGGCCATGTGACGCAACTGCGCCAGCTCCACCTGCAGCTTGCCTTCGTGGCTGCGCGCACGTTGCGCGAAGATGTCCAGGATCAACCCGGTGCGGTCGATCACACGCCGCTCCAGATACCGCTCAAGGTTGCGCTCCTGGCCGGGCGACAAGGTGTGGTTGACCAGCACCAGATCGGCACCGGTGGCCTCGGCTGCGGCCTTGACCTCTTCCAGCTTGCCGCTACCGATCAAGGTCGACGGGCTGGGCTTATCGATGCGCGCGGTGAGCGTGGCGGCCACCGTGGCGCCCGCCGACTTTGCAAGGTCGGCGAACTCCTCCATCACATCGTCTTCGGCAGGCCCGCCGGAGTGGGTCTGTATCAATAACGCGTGTTCACCCTTGCGGGACCGATCAAACACGCACTGCTCCGTTACTGCTCGACGTCGTCATCTTCCGCCTGATTGCCTTCATTGGATTGCACATACCCACCACCAGGCCCCACGCGCACATTGCGCGCCGGCACCACCGTGGAAATGGCGTGCTTGTACACCATCTGACTCACGGTATTGCGCAGCAGGACCACGAATTGGTCGAACGACTCGATCGTGCCCTGCAGCTTGATGCCATTGACCAGATACACCGACACGGGCACCCGCTCGCGCCGCAGCGCATTGAGGAATGGGTCCTGTAAAGATTGCCCCTTAGCCATCGAAAAATCCTCTTCATTATTGTTCTTATTGTTCCGGTCGACACCTGCTATCCCCAGCCGGTCCCGGAAACGGGATGTTACACGCCTGAAGCCTGCCGTACAGCGGGACGATCAGCGAGGAAGCCGACAATTGCGTCCTCCAATTGATGAAGGTCACGCTCCGGGTCGAACCAGCGCGCGTCCAGCTCGCCGCGCAGCCAGGTGAGCTGCCGCTTGGCCAGTTGCCGGGTCGCCTGGATCGCCTTGTCGCGGAACTCGGCCAGGCCGCCAGCCCCGTCCAGGTACTGCCAGGCCTGGCGGTAGCCGACCGCGCGCACGGCCGGCAAATCCAGCGGCGCCGCCACCGCCTGCATCTGCGGCAGCGCCCGCAGACGCTGCACTTCCCCCAGAAAATCCTGCGCCAACATCGCATCCAGCCGGTGTGCGATCCGTGCATGCAGCACCGCGCGCTCGCGTGGGGCCAAGACCACCTTCAACACGCGTACCGGCAGGCGCGGCCCTGGCGGTAGCGCCTGCCACGCGCTGATCGGCCGCCCGCTGATGCGGTAGACCTCCAGCGCCCGCTGGATCCGCTGCGGGTCGGTCGCATGAATGCGCGCTGCCGCAACCGGGTCCACACGTGCCAGTTGTGCGTGCAAACCGGCCCAACCGATATGCTGAGCTTCGGCCGCGATGGATGCACGCACCGTTTGGTCGGCCTCGGGCAGGTGCGACAAACCTTCCAGCAGTGCACGAAAATACAGCCCGGTGCCGCCGGCCAGAATCGGCAATTTGCCGCGCGCCACGATTTGCGCGATCGCCTGGCGTGCATCGGTGGCGAACTCCGCTGCCGAATACACCTGCCAGGGATCGCGCAGGTCGAGCAGATGATGCGGCACCGCCGCGCGCATTGGCCCGTCCGGCTTGGCCGCACCGATCTCCAGGCCGCGATACACCAGCGCCGAATCGACGCTGACGATTTCCCCGTTCCAGCGCTCCGCAGCTTCCAGCGCCAGCGCCGTCTTGCCGCTGGCGGTGGGGCCCATCACGGCGATCGCCAGCGGGCGTTGGTCGACAGGCATCAGTCCTCGTCCGGCCAACGAATCGTGGGCGCGGCGGGCGCGCTGACACGCGGTACGGGAATCGCCGCCATCGCCGTCCATACCTTCAACGCATCCACGGTTGCCGCCACATCGTGCACGCGCAGCAGCAGCGCGCCATGTTGTGCGGCGATCAGATGCGCGGCCACCGAGCCGTGCACACGTTCGGCGGCGATCTGGCGCCCGGTCAGTTCGCCGATGCTGCGTTTGCGCGACAGCCCGGCCAGCACCGGCAAACCGAATTCCTGCAGCCGCTGCAGCTGCGCAAGCAGGGTGAGGTTGTGCGGGGTGGTCTTATCGAATCCAAAGCCCGGGTCCAGGACCAGCCAGCGCTTGTCGATGCCGGCCATCTCGGCAGCGAAGATGCGCTCGGCCAGAAACCGGTGCACTTCACCCACGATATCGTCGTAGTGCGGCGCATCCTGCATGGCGTGCGGCGCGCTGCGCGCATGCATCAAGACCACAGGCACGCGCAGGTCCGACGCCGCTTCCAGCGCACCGGGCGAACGCAGGGCATAGACGTCGTTGATTATGCCGGCGCCGGCCGCGACCGCCGCGCGCATGACCTCCGGTTTGAACGTATCCACGCTGATCGGCACGCTGGTGCGCTGGGCCAGCGCCTCGATGACCGGAATGACCCGCTGCAATTCTTCTTCAACCGAGACCGCCGCAGCGCCCGGGCGGGTGGATTCACCACCGACATCCAGCACCGCAGCGCCCTGCTCCACCAACGCCAGCCCATGCGCGATCGCCGCTTCGCAGGTCGCATGCTGGCCGCCGTCGGAGAACGAATCGGGTGTGACATTGACGATACCCATCACCTGCGGTGCATCCAGTCGCAGGCTGCGGCCGGCGCAATCCAGTGTCAGGGTGGTATCGAACATCGGCAGTGTCTCCTGGGTTGGTGATGGTCGCCCATACGTGGGCATCGATGCGGCCCGATAACGCATCAAGGCCGGGAATTGCTCCCCGGCCTTGATGGATGCCTCGCAGATCAGTGCATGGCCGGCTTAGAGTTGCTCGGCGGGTCCGGCGATGGGCGGCAACGGACGCGGGCTACCCTTGTCGTTGTTGTTGCCACCGTCCTTGTCGGACTTGCCCCAACCCGCCGGCGGCGGCGGCTCGCGGCCTTCCATGATGGCGTCGATCTGAGGCACGTCGATGGTCTCGTACTGCAGCAACAACTGCGACATCGCGTGCAGCTTGTCCAGATTCTCGGTGAGGATGGTCTTGGTCTTGCTGTAGGCCTTGTCCAGGATCGAGCGCACGACTTCGTCGATCTTGCGCGCGGTTTCGTCGGAGACGTTCTTGTGCTGGGTCACCGAACGGCCCAGGAACACCTCATCCTCTTCCTCGCCATAGGCCACCGGGCCAAGCTCGTCGGACAGCCCCCACTTGGTCACCATGTTGCGCGCCATCTTGGTGGCCCGCTCGATGTCGTTGGACGCACCGGTAGTGACCTTGTCGCCACCGAAGATCAGCTCTTCGGCAACGCGACCACCGTACAGCGAGCACAGCTGCGATTCGATCGCCACGCGGTTCATCGAGTAGCGGTCGCCTTCCGGCAGATACATCGTCACGCCGAGGGCGCGGCCGCGCGGAATGATGGTGACCTTGTAGACCGGGTCGTGCTCCGGCACCAGGCGGCCGACGATGGCGTGGCCTGCCTCGTGATACGCGGTGAGGGTCTTCTCGTCCTCGCTCATGGCCATCGAGCGGCGCTCGGCACCCATCAGAATCTTGTCGCGGGCACGGTCGAAGTGGTCCATGCGGACTTCCTTCTCGCTGCCACGCGCCGCGAACAACGCTGCTTCGTTGCACAGGTTGGCCAAGTCGGCGCCAGAGAAACCCGGTGTACCGCGGGCGATGACCATCGGCACGACATCCTCGGCCAGCGGCAGCTTGCGCATGTGCACGCGCAGGATCTGTTCGCGGCCCTTGACGTCCGGCAGGCCGACCACGACCTGGCGGTCGAAACGGCCAGGACGCAGCAGCGCCGGATCCAACACGTCCGGCCGGTTGGTCGCCGCGATCACGATCACGCCTTCGCCGCCTTCGAAACCGTCCATTTCGACCAGCAACTGATTCAGGGTCTGCTCGCGCTCGTCATGCCCGCCGCCGAGACCGGCACCGCGATGACGGCCCACCGCATCGATTTCGTCGATGAAGATGGAACAGGCGCTGCTCAGCCCGTTCGACGGCACCGTCGCCGACTTGTCCGCCCGCGAGGGAGCACAGGTCGCCGAAGGGATATTGCTGGCCCGCATCACGAAGGACGCCGCATGACCGGCCGCTTCTACGACGAATGGCAGATCGGCGACCGGATCGAACACCCGATCCGCCGCACCGTGACCGAGACCGACAATCTGTTGTTCTCGTGCATGACCCACAATCCCCAGCCGCTGCACCTCGATGTCGAGGCGGCGAAGGCCAGCGAGTTCGGCCGCATCCTCGTCAACGGCACCTTCACCTTCGCGCTACTGATCGGGCTGTCGGTCGGCGACACCACGCTCGGCACGCTGGTCGCGAACCT
>JAAIGE0100142839.1_pt1 | contig 11401 bp, 10 predicted proteins | sample 6487951 | NCBI WGS metagenome assembly JAAIGE01 (sample SAMN13974128, study PRJNA590717) | phyllosphere metagenome | biome: tomato field; feature: multiple bacterial spot infested tomato fields; material: tomato leaves; isolation source: leaves from tomato fields | host: Solanum lycopersicum ... | reverse complement strand
CAGTTCGTTACACTGACGAAGAAGGGGGAATCAGGGTAAGTGTGGAACGTAAAAACAACGAGGTAATTCTTTGCGTCCAGGATAATGGAATTGGTATAGCTGCTGATCAACTCTCTATCATCTTTGAGCCCTTTATACAAGTTGATAAGTCCTTGGCTCGCTCGCAGGGAGGGTTAGGGTTAGGCCTAACACTGGTTAATCGTCTAGTGGAAAAGCACGGAGGCAGAGTAGAGGCCAATAGTGAAGGATTGGGGAAGGGAAGTACTTTCACGGTGCATTTGCCTACTCTTGATCTAAAGTCAGCTACACCCGTCGTTCCAATTGATAAAGCTCCCTTAACAAGGCTTGCTAAGGTGCTGTTGGTTGATGACAATCCCGATGTAACGTTCACTCTAGAAATGCTTCTGGAATTGAAAGGTTATAAAGTACACGCTTATAACAGCGGTCTTACGGCTTTAGAAGATGTGGAAAGACTTCAACCTGATGTAGTCTTATTAGATATTGGGATGCCAGAAATGAATGGGTATGAAGTTTGTCGGTTGATTCGGCAGCAACCTTTGGGGGCTAACGTATTTATTATTGCTTTATCAGGATATGGGCAGGCTGAGGATAAGTATAATGCTTACAAGGCAGGCTTTGATCTGCATTTAACCAAACCAGTAGACATAGAAAAGCTTATTCAAATCATTAATGATCGCTAATAACCGCATCACCTGTCAATAATTTGGCCTACTTGCAGGTAGGGCTAAACTTAAGAAGAAAGGCTTTTACATAGAAAACTCCCGAGGGTTTGCAACACATCGGGAGTACTAATGGCCATTCTGATTTCCCCATCCGCCAACGGGGAAGCAGTAGGTGAAACTAGATTAAATAATTGATTTCTAATGAATAGTTATGCCAATAGGTAATATAGTATCGTCAATAGCCAAGATCTGATCAAAACTCTCTTTTATCGGGTAAGTGTCTCTATCTTAGACGTATAGGGTAGAGGGAAGCACGGAGAAGCCAAAAGTCAATAATCACTTTCCAAAGTTGAACTAGTTTTTCATAGGAGTTAGGCTTAATGATATAAGCATTGACCCCATGACTGTAAGCTGTATCGATAAAGGTCGTATGCGAATAAGAAGATACCATAATGATTGGTAGATGTTTCCGCGAGGGTAAGCTGCGAATACAATCAATAAAGGAGAATCCATTCATTCCAGGTAGATCGAAATCAACTATGATTAAGTCTATTGGGCTGTAAGATTCCTTAAGATAGTCTAGGGCAGATTCAGCCGAAGAAACTACCTTTAATTGGCAGGTATCTGCATGTAACTGATGACTACGTTCCAGGAGGGCTGCATAATTGTCATCGTCTTCGACGACCAGGAAACAAGGTTTGGCTTTCATAGCAATTTGGAGAAAGGAACCAGGTTTCGTTGGGTGAGTGAAGTCGGAACGGGATCAATTCAATAGAAAAAGAAGGTTTAGGATAGAATGTTTAAAAGTAATGACTTATCTATCATTTGATAGGTGGCTGCAAAACGTTGATCAAGAGATAAATAACTCCGTTTTGATCCATTCTTAGTGGATAGAGTGTAGCTACGGATAAAGGCTTCAGAACTTCTGAGGCTTTTTTATTAGGGGGAACGATAACCTATAGACGCTCATAACAGAAGCTGACCGATCCATTTGTATCTTAGTCCCCTTGAAGTTCCTCCTAATCTACTTAACTTGAAAACGCTTCTACTTCTGCCTGTGCTGGCTTTACTACTCTTTGGCTGTAAAAAAACTACCCATGAGCCGGAGCCCGTCATTGATCCTGTCTCACAAGTACCTGAGGACAAACAGTTCATTCATTTAAAAGCCAATGGCAAAGATCTGCTCTGGGTCGAAAACGACACAATTTCTGTTGGATATTACCGGAGTTATTCAAAACATTATCCTGATTCAACCTTAGACCGCACCCTAACCTTCCATTTTACATTTGGCTTTCGTTTCACTCAATCTTCGCTTCGGTCAGGCGAGAAAATATCTTTAGCTCTCGAAAATCCAATTCCTGCTCGCGAATCTGTTTCCTTTTATGATGATGAATGTAAATACACGAAGCCAGCTTATATACATAAGATATTGTCTCCAGGCTCCAGAAGTATCAGCAGTAGAAATGCTGGTTGTACAGAAGCCAATATCAAAGCCAATGCTTCTTTAGGTTATCGGCTCTTTGATAAAATGGAAAACACAAAAATTATCTATGACGAGCGAACAACCAATGCTTGGCTGTGTTTGCCGGCTTTAGATCAGGAAGGGTCTTCCGTAGAAATTACGTCACTCAGGCCGTTTAAGCACCCTTCGATGGGGCAGGGCTGGATGATAGACGTAACATTTAAAGCGAAGCTTTATGATTACTACTCTCTAGACCCTAAGCCTGCTACTGGTCGTGCCCGGGTCTTTTTGTATGAGTGTAAAGACTAGTTCAATGTCTAATAGGCTCTCATCAATTTTGATGGGCCTGATTATGAGGCGGTTCACCTAAGAGTGAATGCCGTTCGACATCATGTCGAACTCCAAGTAAGCTCGGCAATAGTCGGGCTTATGTTGTTTAAAGACTGCATGGAACACATCTTTCATTAGTCATGGACTAAACAGGAGAAAGCCATGAAAACATCGATTATAACGCCTTTGATCTTAGTAGTTGAGGATGATAAAGATTACATTGAATTATTAGAGAGAGGTCATAAGAAGAGCAATATTGCTTGCCACTACGTATGTATCGAGACCGCTGAGAATGCACTAGATTTTCTAAGGGCGAACGATATCACCCCTAACCTCATCCTGCTGGATTATGACTTACCAGGCATGAATGGTTTTGAAATGATGGAGGAGCTAAAGCAGTCTGAATGGAAGGCTATTCCTATTTTGATGTTCTCGATTCATAACCGACCTCAACTGATTAAAGAGGCTTACCAACGGGGCGTAAATGCCTTCATTCCTAAACCCGAAGGCTATAGCTCAATCATTGAACTTTGGAGTACCCTCTGCTCTTTCTGGGGAGGTCATGTGAGCCTGCCTATTCTTAGCTAGCATACATCCAGAACGGAGATTTTCAGATCCCATCAGTCTAGGAATGCCAGTCAGATAAGGAACTCAATAGCATTTCATTGAAATTGAAAAGTAGGTCCAGAGTTGACAAGCTTTTGCTGTGCATGTGGTTATAACTGCTCTAATTATCAAACTATACTATTTTGAATATCTATGGATTATAGATCCATCACCTATTTATTAGCTTTCAAGAAAACGGGTCAAGTCACCATTAGTGAGTTTCCTACTGATTTGCAAGATTTTGCCTACCGAGCAATTGGAGACCTAGAGGCAAGGGGCTTAGTCAAAGTTGTGAGAGATGAAGATGATGAAATAGAGTCAGCGGATCTTACCCTGGCAGGTATGCAGGCCCTTCAAAGATTTAAAGACTAGGCGTAGTGCTCTGATCGTTAGTAGGTTTTGTACACCTCAAGAGACGATCGTCTGACTGCATATGGAAAACCCTTTCGAAGTACTCGCTCAACGCCTGGATCGCATTGAAGAGCTATTAGTGAAGCTAACCGATAAGTTGAATGAGTTTCCTCCTAAAGAGAAAAGGTATATGGGGACTAGAGAGGCTGCAGAATGGCTACGAATTAGTACGTCATCCCTCTACAGCCAGCTAAAGTCCATACCTCATACCAAAAGGGGTAAGCGTTTGTACTTTGACAGAGATGAGCTGGCCAGCTATGTTAAGAATGGTCCTGCCAATCATTAGGTTAAGCGTTATGTAATTATTACAGTACGGTAGCTGAGGAAAACCGAAATTGGCTGACAATGAGGTAAATACCCTTTGGGGATAAGGTCTTGAGAGGATTGTCGACAAAATTGGCGATACGCAAGAGTGACGCAAGTGCTGAAAGTGACGCTCAAACAAAATCTTTTTTTGCGATGAGTAGTGACGCTGAATGACTTCTGTCGGTTTTGTCGGCACCCCTTCGGTGCATTTTGACTAAAATTCAAAGGCTCTAGACCTCTTCAAAAAGAGCCTTGAAGTACATCATCAATGAATATGTTGGCTTGTTTGTTGGCTCGTCAATCAAAAAAGCACCTAGCAAACGAATGCTAAGTGCCTGATTATGAGAGTGGGCCCTGTAGGTTTCGAACCTACGACCAATTGATTATGAGTCAACTGCTCTAACCCCTGAGCTAAGGGCCCGATCTGACGATGGATCGCCAAATGAACCGCAAGTTTACACTTTTTTATAGCCTTTTGCAATGGGACATTAAACCTTTCACCGCTTTTTTGTTTCCAAGCCCCTGAACGCTAACAAAAACAGTCATGAAAAAAAGTATTGTTTTCTTCGTTGCAGGTCTGCTATCTGTTACGCTGACTTTCGCTCAAAACGATCAGCGACGCTCACCCGAAGAACGGGCTCAGCGTCAAACCGAGCAGTTAACCAAACAACTGAATCTTTCAACGGAACAGGCGGAAAAAGTAAAAGCCCTCAGCGATGACCGCATGAAACAGATGCAGGAAATGCGGGCCAACGGGGCCCGGCCGGATCGTCAGAAAATGCAGGAGTTACAGGAAAATTACGAAGCTAAACTCAAGCCTATCCTCAGCACTGAACAGTGGACGCAGTACGAAAAGATTCGCGAAGAACAGCGAAGCCGCATGCGGGAGCGACGCCCCGACGGTGGTAATTAATCCAAAGGTAATTTTGGGAACAGAGGTAGGAACGTATTTTTATGCGTTCCTACTTTCGTTTTACCGAGGCTCTGGCCGCTCCTTATGAATAAGAAAAAAGTACTTAACGATCCTGTCTACGGCTTTATTACCATTCCCGGTCACCTAATCTTCGACCTGATTGAACACCCTTACTTTCAACGCCTTCGTCGCATTAAGCAATTGGGGATGGCCGAGCTGGTTTACCCCGGTGCCCTGCATACCCGCTTTCATCACGCTTTGGGAGCCATGCACCTCATGGGCGAGGCCATCAGTACGCTCAAAAGCAAGGGCCATCTGATTTCAGATCAGGAATGTGAGGCCGTTCAAATCGCTATTCTGTTGCATGACATTGGCCACGGACCTTTTTCACACGTACTGGAACATACGTTGCTGCACCACGTCTCGCACGAGCGAATTTCGCTCCTGCTGATGAACGAACTGAATCAGGAATTTAACGGGGCTTTGGATCTGGCCATTCGGATGTTTTCGGGCCAGTACGAACGCCGCTTTTTCTACGATCTGATTTCCAGTCAGCTGGATATTGATCGACTGGATTACCTCAATCGCGACTGCTTTTTTACAGGAGTGACTGAAGGTAGTATCGGTTCGGAACGCATCGTTAAGCTGTTGGACGTGGTCGATAATCAGCTGGTCGTGGAGCAGAAAGGCGTTTATTCCATCGAAAACTTTCTAACGGCCCGACGGCTGATGTACTGGCAGGTGTATCTGCACAAAACCTCTATTTGTGCGGAAACCATGCTGATTCAGCTGATTCGACGGGCTCGTGAATTAGTCCACGAAGGTCAAACCGTTTATGCCACGCCTGCTCTGGAAACGTTTCTGTACAACGAACCGAACTTACAGGATTTCCAGACGCATCCCCAATACATTAAAGCCTTCACGCGGCTGGATGATTACGACATCTGGTCCTGCATTAAGCAATGGACCGTTCATTCCGACCGCCTGTTAGCTCATTTGTCGGTAATGCTGCTGGATCGTAAACTTTATAAAATCCGCTTTTTTGATTCAGCTCCCTCGGAAGAAGTACTGGAAGATTTTCGGAAGCGGGTATTAGCTCTGCCCGGTGTGACCGAAGAGGAGTTACCCTATCTGGTCGTGCAGGGGGAAACCACGAATTCAGCGTATTTATCCAGCCGTCAGCCCATTCGGATTTTAACCAAAGATCGGGGCGTGGTGGATGTTTCAGAAGCTTCGGATTTACCCACCATTAAGGCCTTAAGTCAGATCGTTAGAAAATTCTACGTGGCGTATGCCGTTCGCGGAATTTCCTGACAATCCGGGCGTTTTATTACCTGGTAATCGAACTGGGTCGGCTGCCCGGCGAGCTACCCCAGTTCGGATTGGGTGTAGCTCCCATAACTAACTCTAACGTTCCGCCCGCGAGTAACTGATCGTGCGTCAGAAAGGTCTTGTTGAAAGACTTTCCGTTGAGTTTCGCTGACTGAATGTAGAGGTTCGTGGGAGAGTTACCGCTGGCTTTTATCGTAAAGCGTTTGCCTGAACCAAGGGTAAGAGAAGATTCCAGAAAGCTCGGACTTCCAATGACATATTCCGGCCGACCGGGGCTGGCGGGGTAAAAGCCCAGCATACTGAACGCTAGCCAGGCCGACATTTGTCCGCCGTCTTCATTACCGGATAATCCACCGGGACCCAGGCTGTATTCTTCACTGACCAGCTGGCGTACCCATTTCTGCGTTTTGTAGGGCTCACCCGCCCAAGCGTAGAGGTAGGCCGTGTGGTTACCCGGTTCGTTGCCGTGCCAGTAATATCCTTGCTCAAATAGGGTATCCAGCTTCGCTACGAAGCGTTCGCGACCGCCAATTTGCTGGAGTAATCCGTTCACATCCTGGGGCACAAACCAAGTATACTGGGCCGGTGAACCTTCGGTAATGAAAGAAACCCGGGTAGCAAAAGGATCAAAGTTTTCACTCCAGCGGCCGTCGGCATACCGACCCCGAGCCCAGCCCGTTCTCGGATCAATGACATGCTGGTAGTTCAACGCCCGCTTCATCAATGCCCGATAATCGTCTGTTTTGTTTAATGATTTAGCAATCTGAGCTAAACAAAAATCATCGTAGGCGTATTCCAGTGTACGGGAGGTTTGCTCCCGTTTGTGGAAGGCTTGCCAGACTGAATCTTCCAGGGGGATATAGTTATACTTCAGGTAACTCTCCATGCCGCGGCGACCCTTACCGGATTCGTAACTCTTCACATCCCGGTTGACTTCAAACGCATTTTTTCTCAGATAGGTGTACGCTTTTTCAACGTCAAAATTCCGAATACCTTTCACATACGCATCGGCGATGGCAGAAGTAACGTGATCGCCCGTCATGGCGGAGGTGTAGTGATTCCAGCAGGGGAAAATGGGCATCCAACCGCCCTGTTCTGCCATATAGGTAAACGACTGCATCAGGTCCGAGGAGCGTTTGGGTTCGAGTAACACGTGTAGGGGTAAACCCGCCCGAAAAGTATCCCACATGCTGAAGTCACAGTAATAATCGAAGCCTTTTGCCAGGTGAATGGTCGAATCCTCCGCGAAACCGGGGTAACGTCCGTCCACGTCCGAATACAGGCGGGGCGTAATTTTCGTATGGTATAAAGCCGTATAAAAAAGCGTTTTGTTATCTTCGGTTCCTTTCAACTGTACTTTGCCCAACTCCTGATTCCAGGCTTTCTCCGAGGCTTTCTGCACTTTACTAAAATTCCAGTCGGGAATTTCGGTCTTCAGGTTTCGGTAGGCACCCTCCAGATCCGTGAAGGACGTCCCGACGCGGGCCGTTACCTGCGTTTGCGAACGGGAGGCAAACTGAATCAGGGCACCCACGGCTTCTCCTCTGGTACGGGCCTTAATTTTCGTTTGTTTCATCTGAATGGACGATTGCTGCCAGGTACCGAGGGCTTCAAAATCGGTATCAAATTGAATGACGAAATAACCACTGAATCCTGCCGATTCGCCCGAGCCCTGATAAATGCGGTGCACAGGGTTATAGCCGACGATTTCCCGACGTTCCGGATGAATTTCAATGAAACCTTCCCCCTCGTCGCTATTGGGTTCAATCAGGACAAAGTGATTGGCTTCATTCTGGAACCGGAAACGCAGCATACCGGCCCGTGGGGTGGCCGTGAACTCCGTCTGAATCTGATAATCGGGTAGATGAACCGAGTAATACGACGGGGTAACGATTTCTGTATCGTGCGAATACCGGGATTCGGGCCGCGTCGTGGCATTCCCCGAAAAAGGCATGAGGGTGACCGTTCCGTAATCCTGCACGCAGGAACCATTCAGCCAGTGCGAACCGCGAAATCCGTTGATGGTGGGGTCGTTGTAGTAATAGGGCGGAATGCACTTGGTTTCCGTGCGGCGGGTTTGGGGCGTCCAGGTGGTCATGCCGTGGGGATGGCCGATGGCGGGAGCGATCTGACCTTTCAGTTCGCTGCCCGCCTCGCTGTGCCGCTGGGCGGAGGGGGTAGTGCTGGGAGCCGAACCAATCAGCGGGTTGACGTACTGGACGGGTGTTTTTTGCTGAGCCCCGACCGAAAGGCAGCCGAGGCACAACCATAAATAAAGAAATTTCATGCGAAACGGAAATGCATCAGGTTATACAAAAGGGACGAAGCAGAGAGCTTTACTCCCTGGAATAATACTGATAAAGTTTCGATGTTTAAGAAATAAGCTAAATTGAATTTTAGTCCGTTGCTGGTGTTTAGCGAAGCGTCACCCACAACCCGTTGGTTATTGAAGTAGGAAGTAAGCCCGCGAGCGGCAACTAAAATCAAGCTGCGGTCAGTCACAGGCTGACCGATATCCGCCGTTCCAAGTGACGCCCCGCATGGAATGCCTTTGAGGCTTAGCACTTGGAACAGGAGAGGCTACAGGACCATTTACTCCAAGGCAAAAAGCTTTACTTTGTGGAATTATTAAGGGTTTCGTGATTAAACCAGCTCAAAGTATTATTTCAAGCTTGAGAGAACTAAACCCACAACTACCAATAGACAATGTGTCTAGAGAATTTGAGAAAGTAGTTGAACTTAATGGTGTAAAAATTGACTTAACTACGCCTGAAGGATTAAATAAACTAAAAACACATGGATTTGATGCCGAAAAATGCAATTAGAAACGTAAAAGATTTTATTGATTTTCTAAGTCCTATTTTTTTATCAAATGGTTTTAAAAAAAAAGGAAATAATTTATTCATTAAAAAAGAAAATAATTGTGAAAAAATATTTCAATTCGATCTCAAAACACTTGATAGGTTTATGTTTTATTATAAAGTAAACCATTTAAAATTCAAATCCCTTTGTAGAGATATTCTTTACCCAGGATCTCCCCTTTCTCAAGTTCCTGATACTTTAACAGTATATTCATTTTCAAAATTTACAGATTCTAAATTCAGTAAGTTTAATGGATACTATAGTTTAGATTTTAAAATTGATGAAGAAAAAAATGACTATTTTTATGATCCATTAATAGCTACAGAAATTTATAGTGAGATTGATTTTATTTTCAAAGAATATTGTATTCCTTTTTATCAGAATGCTGATTCATTAAAAAAGCTCTATGATGTTATTCGCAACATCAATCTTTTTTCTATGTATATGAAAGATTATTTATTAAGTGGGGAAGATGTTATTTTAAAGGACTTGCTTTTAACTCTAATAATTAATCCCGATGAATACGAGCAAAGGAAAGAATATTATTCAAATAAAGTTAATACCAAACCTGTTGCTCCAAAGTCTGAAATTAATAAATATATTAATTATAATAGATCTTGGAATTTCATAGAAAGTAAAATTCCATTAATTGAAAATATAGATTTTTCAAAATACAAATTTGTGCCCTCCACTGTTCCAAGTGTTCGTCACTAACTGTTCCAAGTGTTCGTCCAAAGGACGCCACTTGGAATGAACGATGAAAAGCAGTTTGCAACTGCCTTCAGTCATACATTGATCTCTATTCATTGTTCCAATGTAAGGCCGGACATGGGTGCCCGGCATCCCATGCTAGTTAAGTTTGGTACTTGGAACAGTGGGTGTCTATAAAGTTTCGGTGTTTGAGAAATCAGCCAAATTGAATTTTACGAAAGTGCTGCAAGCAAAGGCATTTCTCTCATACTTGAGCCATTCTGCAACGAAATGCCTATATTTACCTCATTGATACTTTCAAATCTCTGAGCGATTGAACACTCATCGATAAACTCAACTTATGATGAAAAAGACAGTACTAATGGCCCTGTTGTGCCTGCCTGCTCTGAGCTGGGCCCAAAGTGGGGAGTATACGCTGAAAGGTAAAGTGGGACAGGCGACTGCTCCCGGTAAGGCGTATCTGCGATACGTGAAAGATGCGAAGTCCAAACTGGACACGGCCGTTATTAAAAACGGAATGTTCGAGTTCAAGGGGTCCGTTGCCAATCCTCAGAAAGCGATGCTTTTTGTCGATACGAAAAACAAGGGAATGCGTCAGTTGAGCCGGGATCACGTGGTGTATCTATACCTGGAACCCGGAACGATCAACGTACAGAGTCCGGATTCTGCCGTACATGCCAGCGTGAAAGGTCCGGCCGTGAATACAGAAAATGAAAAACTGAAAACCGCCCTGAAGGCTTCGAGCGATAAAATGGCGGTTTTAATGGCTGAATATCAGAAAGCAACGCCAGAACAACGCCAGTCGAAGGAGTTTGAAGAGTCGATGGATAAGCGTTACGAAGCGATTCAGGCCGAACAGAAGCAGGTGAATGCTCAGTTCATCAAAGCGAATCCTAAAAGTCTCATCAGTCTGGACGCCATTCAGGACGTAGGCGGTTCCATGCCTGAGTATGCGGATGTAGAGCCCTTATTCCGAACGCTGGCTCCCGAAGTCAAAAATACGGAAGCCGGTAAAGCTTATGCCAAGAAACTGGAAACGATGAAAGCCACCGCCATTGGTGCCGTAGCTCCCGGATTCACGCAGGCAGATACGACCGGTCGTCTGATTTCACTGGCTGATTTCAAAGGTAAATACGTATTACTGGATTTCTGGGCCAGCTGGTGCGGTCCCTGCCGTCGGGAAAACCCGAATGTGGTTGAAAACTTCCAGAAGTATAAGGATAAAAACTTCACCGTTCTGGGCGTTTCGCTGGATCAGCCCGGAGCGAAAGAGGCCTGGCTGAAAGCCATTCACAAAGATAACCTGACCTGGACGCACGTATCTGATCTGCAATTCTGGAACAATGAAGCGGCGAAGCTCTACGGCATTCAGGCCATTCCCCAGAATTATCTGTTAGATCCTCAGGGTAAAATTGTCGCTAAAAACATTCGCGGTAAAGCTCTGGGTGAGAAACTGGCGGAAATATTATCAGCGAGTAACTAAGTATTAGATATAATCCTGAAAAACAAGGCTGACCAAATCAATTGGTCAGCCTTGTTTTTGAATAAAGGATTTTATCTATTATTTAGTTACTGGCCGATAATACTTCAGCCAATTTCTCGCCCAGAGCTTTACCGCGAATATTCTTAGCGACAATCTTACCCTGAGGATCTAACAGATAGTTTTGAGGAATGGCCTGAATGCCGTATAACTTTGCCGCTTCGTTATTCCAGAACTGAAGATCCGATACGTGCGTCCAGGTCAGATTATCCTTGTGAATGGCTTTCAGCCAGGCTTCCTTAGCT
>JAAIGE0100349346.1_pt1 | contig 11402 bp, 13 predicted proteins | sample 6487951 | NCBI WGS metagenome assembly JAAIGE01 (sample SAMN13974128, study PRJNA590717) | phyllosphere metagenome | biome: tomato field; feature: multiple bacterial spot infested tomato fields; material: tomato leaves; isolation source: leaves from tomato fields | host: Solanum lycopersicum ... | reverse complement strand
TGATTTGGGGGGCCGCCGCCACGCGCCATCCATGGCGCGGGGCGGCTAAACCGGCATCCCTGCCGGTTTACCCCCCAAATCCCTGTCGAATTCCGGCCAGCGTGGTTTGACGGGGCGCCTAAGATCAAAAGCAGATCAAGATCAAGAGCGGCTCGCTTCGCATCGTGGTTACCGTCTGCTGCTCCAGCCTACAAAGTTATGTAGATATCTATGCTGCGATAGCAGTGTTTCAGTCACGTGTTGAATTGACTGAGCCACCGCTATCGCAGGCAAGCCAGCTCCCACATCGTCATTCTGCACCCTTGAGAGCTTGTTCTAGAGCCATTTCTGCCGTTATAGAATTTTTGCTCTAAAAGTGACCATTAGATATTCTTGAGTCATGTTTATGACTGTAGGGCCCTCTTTTGGCTCTAGGCGGCCCTTGGCAAAGCTGCTACTCTCGGCGCGCTTTGTGACTTCTAGGCCTGCTTGAAAGCGCCAGACTCACCTAAAAACATACACCAATAATAATCGCATCAAATGCGATGATGAATTCGCGTCGCTGAGGAGTGGGCTTCCATGAATGAAGACTTTTGGAAGGATAAGTACCCCGCCGGGATTGCTGCACAGATCAATCCAGACGAGTATCCGAATATTCAGGCGGTACTGAAGCAGTCCTGCCAGCGCTTCGCTAACAAACCGGCTTTCAGCAACCTGGGCAAGACAATCACCTACGGTGAACTGTACGAATTGTCCGGCGCATTCGCCGCCTATCTGCAACAGCATACCGACTTGAAGCCTGGCGATCGAATCGCCGTGCAACTGCCCAACGTTCTGCAATACCCGGTCGCTGTATTTGGCGCTATCCGCGCCGGCCTGATCGTCGTCAACACCAACCCGCTGTACACCGCGCGGGAAATGGAACACCAATTCAATGATTCGGGGGCCAAGGCCCTGGTTTGCCTGGCTAACATGGCGCACCTGGCTGAAAAAGTCGTGCCCAAGACCGCCGTCAAGCATGTGATCGTCACCGAAGTTGCCGACCTGCTCTCGCCGTTCAAGCGTGTGCTGATCAACAGCGTGATCAAGTACGTGAAGAAAATGGTCCCGGCCTATCACTTGCCCCAGGCCATCAAGTTCAACGACGTACTCGCCAAGGGCCATGGCCAGCCGGTCAACGATGCCAGCCCGGCCAGCGGCGATGTGGCCGTGTTGCAATACACCGGCGGTACCACCGGCGTGGCCAAGGGCGCGATGCTGACCCACCGCAACCTCGTCGCCAACATGCTGCAATGCAAGGCGCTGATGGGCTCCAACCTCAACGAAGGCTGCGAGATCCTGATCACGCCGCTGCCGCTGTACCACATCTATGCCTTCACCTTTCATTGCATGGCGATGATGCTGATCGGCAACCACAACATCCTGATCAGCAACCCGCGCGACCTGCCGGCGATGGTCAAGGAACTGTCGAAGTGGAAGTTCAGCGGCTTCGTCGGCCTCAACACCCTGTTCGTGGCACTGTGCAACAACGAAGGTTTCCGCAAGCTGGACTTCTCTGCGCTGAAGGTCACCCTGTCGGGCGGCATGGCGTTGCAACTGGCTGCGGCGGAGCGTTGGAAGGCGGTGACCGGCTGCGCGATCTGCGAAGGCTACGGCATGACCGAAACCAGCCCGGTGGCCACGGTCAACCCGATCCAGCACATCCAGATCGGCACCATTGGCATTCCGGTGCCTTCCACCGCGTGTAAAGTCATCGCCGACGACGGCACCGAGCTTGCACTGGGTGAAACCGGCGAGCTGTGTGTGAAAGGTCCGCAAGTGATGAAGGGCTACTGGCAGCGCCAGGACGCCACCGACGAGATGCTCGACAGCGAGGGCTGGCTGAAGACCGGCGACATCGCGATCATCCAGCCAGACGGCTACATGCGTATCGTCGACCGCAAGAAGGACATGATTCTGGTCTCCGGTTTCAACGTCTACCCCAACGAGCTGGAAGACGTGCTCGCGGGCCTGCCGGGCGTGCTGCAGTGTGCGGCCATCGGCGTGCCGGATGAAAAATCCGGTGAGCACATCAAGCTGTTCATCGTGGTCAAGCCAGGGGCTACGCTCACCAAGGACCAGGTGATGGAACACATGCGCGCTAACGTCACCGGCTACAAGGTGCCCAAGGCCGTGGAGTTCCGTGATGCGTTGCCGACCACCAACGTGGGCAAGATCTTGCGGCGTGAATTGCGTGATGAAGAGCTTAAGAAGCTAGGCCTCAAAAAGTAACCCATAAAAAACCCCGCTGATGCGGGGTTTTTTATGTAGGAGCGAGCTTGCTCGCGAAAAACGTCAACGGTAACGCGTGCTTGCTGGATAAACGCGGTGCCTGTGAGTTTTTCGCGAGCAAGCTCGCTCCTACAAAGAGCCTGTCAGGGCAGCCCGCACGGTTTTTACAGGGCGAACTGCGCGAAGCTCACACCCGCACCGGCGGGGCGCACATCTTTCAAGAACGAGTCCTTATCCGCGCTTAGCTCCAGGGTAATCTCCGGCTTGCGCTTGCCCGCATTGCGCACCACCAGCCCTTCGAGTTTTTCACGCAGGAACACGGTCGGCACCTTCAGGTGCAGCAACTGGTCGGTGTCGGCGTTGTGCATCAACAGGTGGATCCACTCGTACTGGCCCACGGCAATGCGCCCCACCGGCAGGTCGAACCACCAGATGTTGCGTTTGCGGTCCAGGTCGGTGAAGTGGCAGTTGTTGACGCCGAGTACGGCACCGCCCAGTTCCTGGTTTCTGCGGGCAATGGCCTGTGCTTTATTGAGTTTCATAACCTTCCTACGGGATCTGTTATTCAGCGTTGCAGCCTGAATGTGCCGGGCATTCTCGTGGGTTGGCTGCAAAACATAAAGCCAAACCTGCCGCATTCGATGAAATGCTTGCGCAAAAATAATTGAAACTCCGGCGCTGCGCTTCAGGTCAACCGCTACGTAGTGACCAAAAACCATTGATTGTTATCAGGAGTAATACCATGAGCAGCACTTCCGATAAGGTAAAGGGCTTGGCGAACGAAGCTGTGGGTAACATCAAGCAAGGCGTCGGTAAAGTCACAGACAACGACAAACTGCGTGCTGAAGGCGTGATCCAAGAGAAGAAAGGCGAAGCGCAGCAAGCAGTGGGCAAGACCAAGGACGCAGTGAAAAAAGCCACTGAGTAATACGTCCTGGCGGGCAGCCCCCAGCAGCCCGACGGCCATCCACGGATGGCCGTTTTTGTATCTGAGCGTGCAACTAAACTTTCGAAATTGTTTCAAAGTCGCCAAATGGGCTACTTTGATGTAGAAAACGGCCCCTGAGTCGCCCACGAACTCAACCTCTTTGCGGCGAAAGGAGACGCTATGCTTTTTCCGGTACTCGATGGTCTCAAGCTGCACAAGGTGCTGGTACGCACCATCAAGGAATTCGTCGATGACGAGATGCCTACCTACGCCTCGGCACTGGCCTACCAGATGCTGTTCTCGTTGTTTCCATTCCTGCTGTTCCTCATTGCCCTGATCGGCTTCCTGCACCTGCCCGACTTCTTCAGTTGGCTGCGCCTGCAATCGGAGCTGGTGTTGCCTCCCCAGGCGCTGGAACAGGTCAACCCGGTGATCGACCAGTTGCAGCAGTCCAAGGGTGGCTTGCTCTCGGTGGGTATCGTCATCGCGCTGTGGACGGCCTCTGCGGGCGTGCGCCTGATGATGAGCGCCATGAACGCCGCCTACGACGTGGTTGAAGGGCGGCCGATCTGGAAACGTTTCCCGCTGTCGATTTTCTACACCGTGGGCATCGCTGGCATGCTGCTGGCCGCCGCCGCGCTGATGGTGCTGGGCCCGCAGGTGATGGAGTGGCTGGCCGGGCAGATCGGCATGCAGGAGTTCGTGGTCACGCTGTGGACCATCCTGCGCTGGCCGCTGATTGTGATCTTGTTGATGTTCGCCGTGGCCCTCATGTACTACGTGATGCCGGACGTGGAGCAGGAATTTCGCTTTATCACCCCGGGCTCCGTCTTGGCCGTGGTGGTATGGATCGTCGCCTCCCTGGGCTTTGGCTACTACGTCAAAACCTTCGCGGACTACAACGCCATGTATGGCAGCATCGGCGCGATCATTGTCTTGCTCCTGTATTTCTACATCTCTGCCGCCGTACTGTTGCTGGGCGCAGAGATGAACGCCGTGATCGAACACATGTCTGCCGAGGGCAAGGACCCTGGTGAGAAGGAAATAGGCGAGCCGGGCCACACCGATGAAAAACAACACGTCTCTGGCCTAGGCCGGGACCACTCCAAGCCCATGACCGAGCCTGAGCAATGATCCGTGAAATCCTGAAAATGGGCGACGAGCGCCTGCTGCGTATCGCCCCGCCGGTGCCGCCGGAAATGTTCGACAGCCCTGAGTTGTGGCAACTGATCGACGATATGTTCCAGACCATGGAGCACGTGGGCGGCGTTGGCCTGGCCGCGCCGCAGATTGGCGTGGACCTGCAACTGGTGATCTTCGGTTTCGAAGCCAGCGAACGCTACCCGGACGCGCCACCGGTGCCGCAGACCATCCTGATCAACCCGCTGATCACACCGCTCAGCCCGGTGCTGGAAGAGGGCTATGAGGGTTGCCTGTCGGTGCCGGGCCTGCGCGGCGCCGTGAACCGTTACCAGCAGATCCGCTACGAAGGGTTCGACCCCAAAGGCGAGCCGATCGTACGCTTTGCCGACGGCTTCCATGCGCGGGTGGTGCAGCATGAGTGCGACCATTTGATCGGCCGGCTGTACCCGTCGCGCATCACCGACTTCAGCAAATTCGGGTTTATTGAAGTGATGTTCCCGGAGCTGGACCCAACGGCCGACGAATAACTCTGGCCATAACGCCGATCAACAAGGTGGGAGCGGGCTTGCTCGCGAATGCGCAGTGTCAGTCACTGAAGATGTCGACTGGCCCACCGCCTTCGCGAGCAAGCCCGCTCCCACATGGGATCAGCGTTTATTCAGGACTGGGTTGAGCCCCATCGCAATCATCGGCTTATTGCGCTTGTAACGCACCAGCCGTTCACTCAGTGATTGCGGCAAAACCGTGTCCTGGCTGAACCCCATCCCCTGATACAACCCTTCCAGGTCCGGATGGCACAACAACCAAACCGTCCCCTCAATACTTGCCACGGCCTCGCCAATCAGTCGCGCCGCCAGCCCCTGGCCACGATGAGTCGGCGCCACAAACACCCCCGTGAGCCACTGCCCACCCACCACCGGGCTCAGGCACAAACCGGCCACAATCTCGCTGTCGCGCGCCACCCACAATTGCCCGTCCTTGAGTGCCTTCATCGACGAGTCATGGCTGCGGTAAAACTTATTCAGTAAGGGCCATAGCGGCGGCGCCAGCCGTTCGATGTGCATGTCAAAACCACTCAGAGGGCGAGGCGCGCATTGTAGCCTCTGCGGGACTTGCATATGGTTATATAAAAATACGCTTTAAGTATTATTAAAGCATAAGCCGCCTTGTTAGGATCGCTTCACCGGAACACCGGACATACCCCGCAACCTATTAAGAAGGAGCCACTATGTCCGGCGCCGCTTGCATCGCCCCCTCAACTCCCGTGCTCACGCCGAAGACATCGCCTGTTACCGGCCCTGAAATCCATGCACCTCCCGCCCTGGCTGTGCCCACTCTGAACCTGTTGTGAATCGAACCACCAAGAGGCAACTTATGAAAGCAATCAAACACCTGCTGGGCAGCGCGCTGCTGGCATTGGCGATACTGGCGCAACCCACCTCGGCGGCCGAACCTTCCACGCTGCGCATCGGCTACCAGAAAAGCTCGGTCAGCATGGTGCTCGCCCGTGAGCACAAACTTTTTGAAGCGGCGCTGCCTGGCACCCAGGTGCAGTGGACCGAATTCCTCGGTGGCCCGCCGCTGATCGAAGCGCTCAACGCCGGCAGCCTGGACATCGGCAATATTGGTGACATCCCGCCGATCTTCGCCCAGGCGGCCGGGATCGACTTGCAGTATTTCGCCGTCGAGCCTAACGAGGGCAAGACCGAAGCGGTATTGGTGCCCAAGGCCAGTACCGTGCAGACCGTGGCCGAACTCAAGGGCAAACGCGTGGCGTTGCTCAAAGGCTCCAGTGCACACAACTTGTTCCTCAAGAGCCTGCTGCGCGCCGGGTTGCAGTGGAAGGATGTGAACGTGGTGTACCTGTCGCCTTCCGACGGCCGTGCCGCGTTCGAACAAGGCAAGGTGGACGCCTGGGTGGTGTGGGACCCGTACTACTCGGCCGCCGTGATCGACGGCTCGGCACGCGTGCTGGGGGATGGGCAAGGGCTGAACCCTGCGGGCAGTTTCTTCGTGGTCAACCACCCGTTTGCCAAGCAGCACCCCGAGGCCATCGCCACGATTATCCAGACACTAGGCAAGGCCCAGCGCCTGTCGCTTGACCAGCCCGACGCGAGCATCGCGCTGATGGCCGGCACCCTGGGGCTGCAGCCGGCGGTGGTCAAAAGCTACTTCGAACATCGCTCGCCTGAGCCGATCCGACCCTTGGCGGCCATCGACATCGCCAACCAGCAACGCACCGCCGACCTGTTTTTTGCCAACGGCCTGATCCCGAAAAAAATCGATGTGCAGCAGGTGGTCTTTAAGCCCCTTGGTCATCCGTAAGCAATGCTGGCGGATTAGTGGCCTTGCAGAGTGCCAAGGCCTGTCTATGCTCACCCAGAACCGTTAACGACGCTTGGCCGATAAAGCGTTTCCAATGGTTATTTCCCCATGCAGGTGTACCAGAAATATCCAACGTATGAATGGAATGCGCCCTCCAGGCGCCGGGAATCTAGGGTGATCTGACCATGTTCAACCGCCAGCACAAATCCGACCTGCAAGAAATCCAGCGTTTTTCCTGTGCCCTCACCGAAGCCAACGCCAAGCTTGCCGCTATCAGCCGCTCCATGGCGATGATCGAGTTCGACCGCACGGGAGTGATCCTGAATGCCAACGAACGTTTTTGCCAAACCATGGGCTACGGCGTCGAGGAGATCCGTGGCAAACATCACCGTCTGTTTTGCGAGGAGGCGTATACCCACACCGATGCCTACCACCAGTTGTGGCGCGACCTGGCGCGAGGCGAGGCGCTCAGCGGCACCTTCATGCGCCTTAACAAGCGCGGTGAGCAAGTGTGGCTGCAAGCCAGCTACTTGCCAGTGCTGGACAGCGACCATCAGGTACGCAGTGTGATCAAGGTGGCGGCGGATATTTCCGCACGGGTCCATCACGAACACGAAAACCAAAGTCTGATCGACGCCATCAGCCGTTCCATGGCGGTGATCGAATTCACGCCACAGGGCCAGATCCTCAATGCCAACGAAAACTTCCTGCGCACAGTGCAGTACACGCGCGAAGAAATCATCGGCCAGCATCACAGCATGTTTTGCCACCGCAGCGAAGTGGAGTCCCCGGCGTATAAGGCGTTTTGGGCTTTACTCAATCGCGGTGAGTTTCACTCCCACCGCTTCGAACGTAAAAACAAATACGGCAAGACCCTGTTTCTGGAAGCCTCTTACAACCCCATCTTCGATACGCATGGGCGCTTGTACAAAGTGGTGAAGTTCGCCAGCGATATCACCGAGCAAGTCAGCACCCTGCGCACGGCCGCCGACTCGGCCCACGCCACTTCGGTACAGAACGATGCCTGCGCCCGCAAGGGCTCGCAGGTGGTGCAGCAAACGGTGCAGATCATTGAAGCCATGTCCCACGACCTTAACCAGGCGGCGCAGAGCATCGATGCGGTGAGCAAGCAGTCGGACATCATCGGTGCCATCGTGCAAACCATCCGCAGCATTGCCGAACAAACCAACATGCTGGCCCTGAATGCGGCAATTGAAGCCGCGCGCGCGGGCGAGCACGGGCGTGGGTTTGCGGTGGTGGCCGATGAAGTGCGCAGCCTCGCCGCACGCACCAGCCAGGCCACCGTTGAGATCGTGGACGTGGTACGCAAGAACCACGACCTGTCGTTGAGCGCAGTGTCGAGCATGCAGTCGAGTTTGAGCCGCACGGGCCTGGGCGTGGAGTTGGCGAACGAGGCGGGGCAGGTGATCCTCGAGATCCAGGAGGGGTCACGGCATGTGGTGGATGCGATCAGTCAGTTCAATTCGACGTTGCAATTGCAATAACTGAACACTGAGCTGATCCCATGTAAAAAAAGGTCCAAGTGTGGGAGCGGGCTTGCTCGCGAATGCGGTGCTTCAGCCAACTTATCAGTGACTGGCACTCTGCTTTCGCGAGCAAGCCCGCTCCCACAGTTGCTCTGCTGTGTGGCTCAGATCGCGGCCAAGGTTTCTTTCAGTGTCTGGGCTGGCGAAGCAGTGGCCTTCGCCGCTACCTGCTGCTGTTGCTGCTCCTTCAAGCGCTCGGCCACTTGTTTGGCGATGGCGTCTTGTTGTTCCTGGGGCAGCGCCTGCACTTGCTCTTCGGTCAGCCCTTGTTCCTTGAGCAACTGTTCACGAATACGTTCGGCCGGGGATTTGCTCATGTATTCGGTGAACTCGGCACGCGCCCCGTTAGTCGTGGCCTGTAACTGCACGCGAGTCTTGGCGAAGGCTTCGTCGATGCGATCGCTGGCCTTGTCCAATTCCCTCTGCGCGGCCGGCACTGTGACGCTGTGTTGCGCAGCCTGCAAAGCGCCGCTGTACAGCGCACTGGCGGCGGCGTTGGCGGGGTCCATGTCGGGTCGCGTGATCTGTTGCACGTTCGACGCCGCTTGAGAGTTGTTAACCAGCATGATCGGTCACCTATGAAAACAGACGGTGCGACAGCTGGAGCAAATACTGTGCCGGGTGCCGGACCCCAGTGTTTACTGGGGCGGGAGTCGTCGGCGCGGCAAGCCTTCTCCTTGTGCGGCCAACCGTTGCCGTCAGTGAGCGATGTTCTCCAGCGCCAGGTTGCGCGTGCGTGGCCCGAACCAACTGATGGTAATCATCACGATCAACATGCTGCTGGCGATAAACGCCAACACACCCGGCGTGCCCAGGTGCTCGAGGATAAAACCGATCAACAAACTGCTGAACACCGTGGATAAACGGCTGAACGAATAACAGAACCCCACCGCCCGTGCACGGATATTGGTGGGGAACAATTCGCTCTGGTAGGAGTGATAACTGAAGCTCAGCCAGGCGTTGCAGAAGGTGATCATCACCCCGCAGAAAATCAGCCCTAACGCGGTGGTTTGCAGGGCAAACAGGCTGCCGAAGATCACTGCGCCCATGGCCGAGCCGACAATCTGCCATTTGTTTTCAAAGCGGTTGGCCACCTTGACGAACAACAGCGGGCCCAGCGGATAGGCGAGGGTGATGATGAAGGCATAGAGCAGGCTGTGGGTCACGCTGACACCCTGGCCCGAGAGCAAGGCCGGCAGCCAGTTGCCAAAGCCGAAGAAGCCGATGGCCTGGAATACATGAAACACGATCAGCATCAAGGCGCGGCGACGGTAGGGCGGCTGCCAGATATCGGCGAAACGGCCACTGCCTTGCACGCTGATCGCTTCGGGCTCCGGCATGTCCAGCGGCTTGCCGTGATCCTTTTGGCAGCGTGCCTCCAGGTTGTTCAAGATCGTGTCGGCCTCTTCGAAGCGGCCCTGTTGTGCAAGCCAGCGCGGTGACTCCGGCAGGCGCTTGCGCAGTTGCCAGATAAACAGCGCAAACGCCGCACTTGAGAGCACCACCCAGCGCCAGCCCGCGATACCGAACGGCGCCTGTGGCACCAGCCACCACGACATCAAGGCCACGGCCGGCACCGACAGAAACTGGATAAAAAACGCGAAGGCAAACGCCGAACTGCGCATGCGCTTGGGCACCAGTTCCGAAAGGTAGGCGTCGATGGTCACCAGTTCGATGCCAAGGCCAATGCCCACCAGAAAGCGCATGCAGATAATGCCCACGGCCGAGGTCTGAATGCCCATCAACACGGTGGCCACCGTGTACCAGACCAACGCAAAGGTAAAGATCGCGCGGCGGCCGAAGCGGTCGGCGATGGGGCTGAGCAGGCTGGCCCCGAAGAACAGGCCCAGGAATGTGGCCGAGGCGAAAGCGGCCTGGTCCGAGAAGCCGAACACACCTTCGCTGCCGGTATGAAAAATCCCGTCGCTGATCAGGCCAGGGCTGATATAGGCGGTTTGGAACAGGTCATACAGCTCGAAAAAGCCGCCGATGGAGAGCAACGCCACCAGGCGCCAAATAGTGGCGACGGCGGGCAGGCGGTCGATGCGGGCGCTGATGTGGGCGGCACGGGTGGGGTCTGAAACGCAGGCGGCGAGTGTGGGCATGAATTACCTTCAGTTAGCGGCAAGTTGTAGGCTTTAAGCCACACCGCTTTTTTTGGGGAGTGCTTAAAGCGCGCAACTGCTTTTCTAATTATGGCCGTCGAGAGCGAAGGTCTTGAAACCGGCGTGTTGGCTGAGGCGTTGGTAATACGCCGCGATGGCGGGGTAGGGTGGCCGCTCCATGGGGGTCATCTGCCATCGATGCACAGAAAGGCCTATCAAGATGTCAGCGAGGGTGAACTCTTCGCCGGCGACGTAGGCGCAGGTTTTGGTCAACTGTTGTTCCAGCAAGGCCATCTTGTCATTCCAGGCCTGCACACCCGCCTGGATGCGTTGCGGGTCCTGATAGTCCGGGTTTTGACGCACCAGTGCGTGGAACGCATAGCCCCACGAGGGGTTGAGTTCGGTGGCCTGCCAGTCCATCCACTGTTCGACCCGTGCACGCAAGGCAGGCTCAACGGGTAGCAAGTCATGGCGCTGATAGAGGCCGACTAGGTAGCGGCAAATGGTATTGGACTCCCACAGCACGCCATGGTCGTCGATCAGCACCGGCACCTGGGCGTTGGGGTTCAAGGCGAGGAAATCGGGGGATTGAGTGGGCTTGAAGCCTGTGCCCCAGTCTTCGCGCACATAATCGATGCCCAGTTCCTGGCAGGTCCAGAGTACTTTGCGCACGTTGATGGAAGAGGTACGACCCAAGATTTTCAGTGAATGGCCCATGGTGCTTCCCTGGCATCTAAGAGAATGACCAATCTAGCAGGGGCCGGGCATGGCGGCGAGGGTGTGAAGCGGGCACGGTCGAAAATGTGGGGTTTGCCTGGGATAGCGTTGTGTCAGTCAATGAGGGTGTTGCCTGATACACCGCTATCGCAGCATAGGTATCTACACAACTTTGGTGCGACGCTGGACCTGTGGCGAGGGAGCTTGCTCCCGTGACGACCGGATAGCCGACGCCTATCTATCTGGCACCCCACGATCCAATTGTGGGAGCTGGCTTGCCTGCGAAGGCGGCCTAACAGTCAACACAGTTGGACCGGGTACATATCCATTATTTAGGTAACGGCCACTTAGGGTTCCGCCCTGACGGCGGCTCACTTTTGAAAAGCG
>JAAIGE0101000777.1_pt1 | contig 11405 bp, 10 predicted proteins | sample 6487951 | NCBI WGS metagenome assembly JAAIGE01 (sample SAMN13974128, study PRJNA590717) | phyllosphere metagenome | biome: tomato field; feature: multiple bacterial spot infested tomato fields; material: tomato leaves; isolation source: leaves from tomato fields | host: Solanum lycopersicum ... | reverse complement strand
GTGCAGTCGCGCGCCGACGACGCGGTCAAGGCCATGGGCAACAGCCGCACCCTGGCCAACAGCACCCAGGAACTGGCCAAGGCCACGGGCGAATCCCTTGAGCGCATCGCCCAGAACATCGCCGAGATCAACGACCGCAACATGTTGATCGCCACCGCTTCCGAAGAGCAGGCCAACGTCGCGCGGGAAGTTGACCGCAACCTGATCAACATCCAGGACCTGTCCACCCAAACCGCCGCCGGAGCCAACCAGACCAGCGCCTCCAGCCAAGAGCTTTCGCGTCTGGCCGTGTCGTTCAACAATCTGGTCAGTACCTTCAAGCTCTGAATCTACCGCGATCCTCGCAGACCTATGGGCTGTAGCCGAGTACGATGCTGCCGCCCTGGGGCTATTTGGGAATAAGCCATCTCCCTCTGAGCGGATAATCGCTACTGCTCCCGCATTTTGGTCTAGTGCGGGCCTCGCCACCTGTGATCATTAGCCTTTATAGCCTTAATTCAGCACTGCGGTATCTAAGCATTTTTGTGGTCATCGTGCGGGAGTTAGCGTGCTAGCGCTTTCTTCAAACTGCCACATGACGCATCATTGCGCCTCAGTGAACCTTAGCTGCCGAGCGTGACGGTCTAACCGGTGTAATGCAGGTACGTCGCATGGCGCTGAGCTCCTGCTAGCGGCTGCATGCAACCGCGCAGCACTCTGATTGGCTGCGACCTGTCATGGTGATGTGCTGATTCGCAATCACTCAAGTGTCCGGACCAATACGGGCGGAGAGTTACAAGCATGCTAGCGGCAGTTGAGTTCGCATGAGCATGAGAATTTTGATAGACAACGCTATGATATCTAGGCTGCTGCACGCCATATGTCATGTCAACTGCGGATCCGATGCGTTAATGAGAGGTAGAGAGTCCGCGTTAAGCATGGGAGTAAATCTCCAAAATATGTTTTGCATGGGGCTTTAAGGAAGTGTTGTTTGAAAGGGAGTTTCCATTAAATTGCGCTTCTGCCTTTAAGAAAAGATGCGGCGAGCGAGCGACCGCGGCCTATGTTTCCTTGGAGTTCAAGACTTGAGCTTTGCATAGAGAAGGTTAAATAAAGATGGAAGTTGGTCCATTTGGATAACCTTGACTGAAAGTCAATTTCACAAGTTTTATGGCCAATTTTATAGCTTAGCTGAGATGAGGATTTAGTTTTCTATGAATATCGCTGTTGTAGGTACCGGCTATGTCGGGCTTTCTAATGCCGTACTGCTTGCTCAGCACAATACTGTAATTGCCCTAGATATCATGCAAAGTAAAGTGGATATGATTAATGATCGCCACTCACCTATACATGATACCGAGCTTCAGCTTTACCTGGCTGAGAAAACACTCAATCTTACGGCTACCCTAGATAAAGAAATAGCATATCAACGAGCAGAGTTTGTAATTGTAGCTACCCCTACAGATTATGATCCGAAAACCAACTTTTTTAACACGCAGACCGTAGAGAATGTTGTTGAAGATGTGCTGAAGTTCAATCCTGCAGCTACCATAGTGATTAAATCCACTGTGCCTGTTGGATATACCAATAGTCTACGCTCGAAATACGGTACAAATAACATATTTTTTTCCCCCGAGTTTCTACGCGAAGGTCAGGCTTTGCATGACAATCTCTATCCTTCGCGCATTATAGTTGGCGCGCAGAGCGAGCGAGCGAGGGTATTTGCGGCGCTTTTGCAGCAAGGCGCTATCCGGCAAAATATTCCGGTTCTTCTCACCGACTCCACTGAAGCTGAAGCAATCAAACTGTTCTCTAATACCTATTTAGCCATGCGAGTGGCGTATTTTAATGAGCTCGATTCGTACGCTCAGGTGCATGGGCTTGATACACGCCAGATTATTGAGGGTGTGGGTATGGATCCAAGAATCGGTAATCACTACAATAATCCTTCTTTCGGCTATGGCGGTTATTGCCTGCCCAAAGATACCAAGCAATTGCTGGCTAATTACGATCAGGTGCCCAGTAACTTAATTCGGGCTGTTGTTGACGCTAATCGCACACGTAAAGATTTCATTGCCGAAAGTATTTTGGCGAGGCAGCCAAGCGTCGTTGGTGTTTATCGCCTGGTCATGAAATCTGGTTCAGATAATTTTCGAGCCTCGGCCATGCAAGGGGTAATGAAACGCCTCAAGGCCAAAGGTGTCGAGGTGGTTGTATATGAGCCGATGTTAAATGAAAAAACCTTTTTTAATTCACGTGTGATCACTGATCTGAACGAGTTTAAATCAGTTAGTGATGTGATCTTGGCTAACCGCTTCTCTAAAGATCTGCAAGATGTTGCAGAAAAAATATTTACCAGAGACTTATTTGGGGGCGATGCTTGAAGTACTTAGTTACCGGTGCTGCCGGGTTTATTGGAATGCATACTGCTAAGCGTTTATTGGATCAGGGAGAAGAAGTTGTCGGTCTTGACAATTTGAATGATTACTATGATCCAGCATTGAAAGAATATCGCTTGGCGCAGTTGATGCCCTATTCTCGTTTTCGCTTTGTCAAGCTGGATCTGAGTGATAGGGCGGGTATTGCAGAGCTTTTTAAGTCAGAGCAATTTACTCATGTGATTCACCTTGCCGCCCAAGCAGGTGTACGTTATTCCCTAGAAAACCCTTTTGCCTATATAGACAGCAATATTGTCGGCACCATGACTGTATTAGAGGGGTGTCGGCATAACTCCATACAGCATTTGGTTTATGCCTCATCCAGCTCGGTCTATGGCATGAATTCTAAGATTCCTTTCAGCGAAAGTGACCAAGTGGATCACCCAGTTTCTCTTTATGCTGCTACAAAAAAAGCCAATGAACTAATGGCTTATAGTTACTCAAAGCTGTACAAGATTCCAACTACAGGACTGCGATTTTTCACTGTTTATGGGCCTGCAGGTCGGCCAGATATGGCGCCCTGGTTATTTGTCGATGCCATCACCAAGGGAATGCCGATTAAAGTGTTCAATCATGGTGAGATGGAGCGCGATTTTACCTATATAGATGATATAGTCGAAGGTATTGTTCGTATACAACGGGAGTTACCTCGAGAAGATATCCCCTACCGCTTACTTAATATCGGTAATAATCAACCTATCAAACTGTCCCGCTTCATCGAGGCAATTGAAAGCGCATGTGGCAAGCAAGCTGAAAAGATAATGCTACCAATGCAGCCTGGAGATGTTGAACGTACCTATGCAGATACTAAGAGGCTTGAAGAGGTTGTGGGTTATAAACCAGAAATGCAAGTTGAGGAGGGGGTTGCTAGATTTGTGAATTGGTACAATAAATATTTTCAGTTGTTGTAAAGTCGCCTTTGAAGGTGAAGGGCAGTATTGTAAATGTTTAAAGGTGAAGCTGGCGATATGCTGAGAGGCATGATGGTGTTGCTGCTGGGATCTGGTGCGGCTCGAATCATCGGAGTATTAAGTATTCCGGTATTAACAAGGATTTATTCGCCAGAAGATTTTGGTGTTTTGGCTTTGTATAGCGCTTTTGTTGGTGTGGTATTTCCATTAATGACTTTTCGCTATGTTCAGGCCATACCTCTGCCTAGAACTGACACTATGGCATTAGGCCTTTTTGTTTTGTGCTTCAAGCTAATTCTTGTTTCTTCAGTTGTTTTCGCAGTTTTTTTTGCTGTTTTTGGAGAGGTTTTTCTTAAGTTTTTAGGTATGGGGGTGCTGCTTCCATTTTGGTGGCTGATTGTCCTTGGGAGTTTCGGTGCTGCCACTTATGAGTTGTTTAGCATGTGGGCGACTCGAAAGAAGCAGTATGACGTCATTGCTAAGTCTCAGTTCAGTCAGGCGCTGGTAGGTAATGTAGTAAAAATTGTTTTGGGAGGGCTTTCTTTCGGTTCTCTCGGGTTGCTTTTAGGTCAAGTTTTAAATCAAGGTTCAGGTTTAGTTATCCTGCTGAAAGATGTTAGGAGTTTCTATAAATCTAAGTTTTCTAATTTAAACAAAGGAAGGTTGCTCTTTTTGGCGGCATACTATCAATCTTTTATTTGGTTTCGATTGCCTTCTCATTTTCTCGTGACACTTTCGTTACAAGCTCCGCTATTTATGGTTGGGGTGCTTTTTAGCAAGGAGTCTACAGGTCAATTAAGCCTGGCAATGATGGCTCTCTCTTTGCCAATTGGGCTGGTTGGTAGCGCTATATCTAAAGCCTATTACGCAGAAATTGCATCGATTGGGAAAAGAAATCTTAAGAGAGTTACTGAAATGACCTTTTCTGTTCAGGGGAGATTGTTTTCAGTAGGAGTGCCGTTTTCTTTATTTATTTATTTCTACGCTGAAAGCCTGTTTAGGTTTGTATTTGGTGAAGAGTGGGTGGTGGCCGGATCATTTGCATCTCTACTTGCGCCATCAATTCTTTTTCAATTCACCTCCAGCCCTCTAATGGAGGTGATTAATATCCTTGGTGTCCAAAAAATATATCTTTATTTACAGGTTCTTAGGGTAGTTGGGCTTGCGGTGATTTTTATGCTGGCAAGTTCGCTGGGTTTTGAAATCTATTATTTTGTACTATGCTTGAGTTTGTATTTTTCTGCTTTCTATTTGCTTGTTTCTATTATAGTTTTTCTTTTGCTTTCGAGGTTTCGGAGAGTTTAAAGGTGAAAAGTGCTCTTGGTAAGATCTATAATATTTTGTTTTCTACTGCAGATAGGAGGGTTGGGTATTATATTTTTTTACTGTGTTGGTTGAAAAGGCGGGGGCAGCGCGTTCTTGGATTTATTTTGGCCAGACGATTGCAAAGGAGATATGGCGTTTTTCTGCCATACGATGCTGATTTCGATTCAACATTGACTTTGCGTCATCCAATAGGAGTTGTTATCGGCGAGGGGGTCAAAATAGGTGAAAATGTTATTATCTATCAAAATGTAACTTTAGGACGTTCCAGTTCTTCTGTTGCGGCTTACCCCAAGATTGGTGACAATACTGTTATATATGCAGGTGCTGTTATTCTGGGTGGGATAAGTGTTGGCAGCGGATGCGTTATAGGCGCAAATGCTGTTGTCACAAAAGATGTTCCTGATGGCGCTTTAGCAGTTGGTATTCCGGCAAAATTTATTTTTAAATAAGCGCTCTGTGTCAGAGATGGTTGATAGCAGGTTCTTGCAGTCTGATTTAAATAAAAGGCTCTTTGATTTGAGGTTGAATTTAATGGGAAGATTTTTCTTTAAATATTTTTCGTATTTATTTCAGGTTTTTATTTTTTTAGGTAAATTATTCCCTGACTTCGCTCATCGTTTTTTTTGGGAGGTAAGTACGTCTTTCTCCGGTCCAATGGCTTTGTTGTTCCGTTATTTGTCCTTTTCATCTAGAGTAAAGAAGTACCATAGAAATGCTTATATAGGAACTCATGTTGTTTTGAAGAACATCAGAAAGTTAGAGGTTGGCGAAAACTTTAGTTTGCATGATTTTTGTTATGTGGATGCGCTTGGAGGCATATCGATTGGGGATAATGTGTCGATTGCGCATGGGACGTCGTTGATCAGCTTTAATCATACTTGGAGTGATTCGGCGGTTCCCATTAAATATAATCCGTTGAGTGAAAGTGCTATTGTAATCGGAGATGATGTCTGGGTGGGTTGTGGTGTTCGCATTATGCCTGGGGTGATAATTGGGCGTCGTTCAGTTATCGCAGCGGGGGCGGTGGTAACCAAGGATGTTCCCGAAGGGGTGGTGGTTGCAGGAGTTCCTGCAAAGGTTATAAGGTCGATCGTTGCATGAAAATACTCTTTGTCCATGACCATATTTTCAAGGTGGGTGCTGGCGAGTATTACTCATCTGGGGGGCTGCCTGCGGCTGTTTGGCAGCGCTACCTTTCTGTTTTTGAGTCGCTGACTGTTATTGGGCGGGACGGTGGAGGCCTTTCATCCGAAGACCGTGGTTATACTTTGTCATCGCGCGAAAAGGTTGATTTTAAGTTGCTGCCTAACGTCTCAAATCTGAAAAGCCTTTTACTTGGTAATAAGGTTGTGACTGCTGAGTGCAGAAAGTACATTTCAGAATCCGACGGCGTGATTGTTCGTCTTCCGAGTAGGCTTGGTCAAATTTTTCTTGCAGAGGCTGTCAGTCAGAAAAAACCATATGCTGTGGAAGTTGTTGCATGCCCATGGGATGCATTGTGGAATTATGGCGGTTGGCAGGGGAAGTTGTTAGCACCGTTTGCGATGATTAATTTGAAGCGCAGACTTTCAAAGTCCCCCTTTGCACTATATGTGACAAGGTCTTTCTTGCAAGGTCGCTACCCTGCGAAAGGAGTTACTGCATTTTGTTCGAATGTGGAGATTGCTGAGGTTTCGTTGGATATCCTTAGAAAGCGTACCGACTCTGCTTGCAATAAGCGCAAGATTATATTTGGTCTGATTGGCAATTACTCTTCTAGGTACAAGGGAATTGATGTAGCCATCGAGGCTTTGGCTCTAATCCAAAAGGATCTTCCTGAGTGGGAGTTTCAGGTTTTGGGCTCAGGTAATCCGGATTATTATTTGCGGCTCGCAGAGAAACGAGGGTTAGCAGATAAAGTTAAATTTCTGGGTAGCAGGCCGTCTGGTCAGCCTGTTTACGATTGGCTGGACACTGTTGATATTTATCTTCAGCCTAGTTATCAAGAGGGGCTTCCCAGGGCACTTGTCGAGGCAATGAGTCGCGGTCTTCCTGCTTTAGGCACAGCTGTTGCTGGAATCCCTGAGTTACTAGATGAGCAAGAGTTGGTTTCTGCAGGAGATGTGGTAATGCTGTCGGAAAAAATTCTAAAGTTAACAAGTGATCGGGATCTTTGTATTTCTCAAGCAGAGAGAAATTTTTCAAGAGCTAGGCAGTATTACAAGCCTTTGCTTGATGAGCGTAGGACAGCATTCTGGTTGGCTTTTAAAGGAAGCATTGAGGTTAAGCTTTAGTATGCGGTTTCTTTTAGTTGCCAATACCCCAAACTCCCTGATTAATTTTAGGCTAGATTTAATTTTGGCAGTTCAGTCTGCTGGCTATGAGGTACATGTCGTCTCACCCGGTATTGCCGAAGGTTCGCACGAGCATGAGCGCTTAATTGCTTTGGGGGTCGTTCCTCATTCACTAGGCATGAGCAGGGCAGGTATTAACCCATTCTCCGATGTAATGATGTTTATAGCATTGTTAAAGTTAATACGTCTTATTAAGCCAAATATTTTTTTGGCTTATACTATTAAGCCTGTTGTATGGGGCGGATTGGCTGCTTTTTTTTCTCGTGTACCTAATCGATATGCTTTGATAACAGGTCTTGGCTATGCATTTGTCAATGTTGAAAGTCCAAGCCAAAAGCGTAGGTTAGTCCGATTTATTGTTGAGCACTTGTATTCTGTCTCTTTGAGAAAATGTAAGAAAATTTTTTTCCAAAATCCTGATGATCAACAGTTGTTCTTTGAGTTAGGTATTTTGAAAAAAACTGCAGCCACTGTAGTAGTTAAAGGCTCGGGCGTTAATCTTTCATATTTCAAGAGGGAGCCACTTCCTGAAAAGCCTGTTTTTATTATGATATCTCGCTTACTTATTGATAAGGGGGTGAGGGAGTATGCAGGTGCTGCCTCAGTGCTGAAGAAAAAATTTCCTGAATCCAGATTTTATTTGGTCGGCTACCTTGATGACAATCCTGAATCCATATCCCAGTCGGAGCTTGACTCTTGGGTTTTATCTGGAGCAATTGAGTACCTCGGGCGAATGAGTGATATTCGGCCAGCTATGGCATCGGCATCAGTTTTTGTGCTTCCAACTTTTTATAGGGAAGGAATTCCGCGAACGATATTAGAAGCTTTGGCGATGGGACGAACGGTTATTACAACCGATATGCCGGGTTGTCGCGAAACTGTCTTGCATGGCTCTAATGGCTTTTTGGTTTTACCACAGTCTATTGAGTCGCTTGCTGCCGCTATGGAGAAGTTGATTCTGAATCCTGAACTCTCCATAAGCATGTCGAATGCTTCTTACCAATTGGCTTTGGATGATTTTGATGTCCATAAAGTCAATAAAATTATGCTGCGAGAGATGGGGATTCAATGATCAAACGAGCGTTTGATATTGCTGCTTCTTTTTTAGGGCTTGTATTTTTTTCTCCGGTTATTGCTATTATTGCCTGGAAAGTTCGTAGAAACTTGGGGTGTCCAGTTTTTTTCAGGCAAGTGCGCCCCGGAAAGGCTGGCAAGCCATTTCAAATGGTCAAGTTTCGAACTATGCGTGACGCAACAGATCTTAATGGGAATCCGCTGCCCGACTCAGAGCGCTTAACCATATTTGGCAATTGGTTACGTTCGACTAGCCTTGATGAACTACCGGAACTTTGGAATGTGCTCAAGGGCGATATGAGCTTGGTCGGTCCGCGTCCCCTCTTGATGGAATACCTACCGTTATACAGCGGCGAGCAATTTCGCCGTCACGAGATTCGGCCGGGAGTTACAGGTTGGGCTCAAGTAAATGGTCGTAATGCACTGAGTTGGGAAGATAGGTTCAAGCTCGATGTCTGGTATGTCGACAATCATTCGATTTGGTTAGATTTTAAGATTATCGCTCTCACTATAAAAAAGGTTTTGAGACGTGATGGCATTAGTGCCGATGGCGAAGTAACAATGTCTAAGTTCACCGGAAAACGTCAGTGAGCAGGCTAGCGATTCTTGGAGCAAGCGGCCATGGTAAGGTGGTGGCCGATGCCGCTGAGTGCTGCGGTTGGCAGGTTGTAGATTTTTTTGATGATGCATGGCCGCGCGTGGTTAGTAATGGTGCCTGGCAGGTAGTCGGCGATACTGCAATGCTGAAGAGCAGTCTCCAGCACTATGATGGTGTGCTCGTAGCGATAGGCAACAATGCGGTTCGTTATCGTAAGATGCTGGAGTTGGAGGAGTTGGGCGGGCGTCTTTGCAGCATACTGCATCCTGCTGCGACGATTAGCCGCCATGCCGTTATTGATAAAGGTGTTGTGATCCTTGCAGGGGCAGTTGTTAATGCCGGTGCAGATATTGGTCCGGGTGTCATACTCAATACCAGCTGCAGCGTTGATCATGACTGTGTTCTTGGGGCTTGCGTGCATATAAGCCCCGGTGCGCGGCTGGCTGGCGGTGTGAAGGTAGGCGATTTGAGTTGGATAGGTATTGGTGCTAGTGTTCGGCAACTTATTAATATCGGCAGGCATGTAACTGTTGGTGCGGGGGGCGTGGTCGTTTCTGATGTGGCTGATTCATTGACTGTTATTGGTGTTCCGGCAAAGAAGATTTCTAATAAGAATGCCAATTAACGTTTATCTAAAAATCTCTGTGTCTTTCAATTTAATCATGCTCATTTTCATTCTGTCGGCTTAAATCTAGAAGAGACTATTTTGTGTTAAATACACCTTTTTCCCCATGGCCCTCGTTCTCCACAGAGGAGGCCGAAGCCGTTCATGATGTGATTCTTTCTAACAAGGTAAATTACTGGACGGGGCAGGAATGCCGCGAGTTCGAAAAGGAGTTTGCTGCCTGGGTAGGAACTGATCATGCCGTTGCCCTGGCCAATGGGACGGTTGCTCTAGATGTAGCACTCAAGGCCCTGGATGTCGGTATTGGTGACGAGGTGATCGTCACTTCCCGCACATTCCTTGCGTCGGTGTCGTCAATCGTGAATGCTGGTGCTGTACCGGTTTTTGCTGATGTGGATGGTGATTCTCAGAACATTACGGCGGAGACGATTGCCGCGGTAGTAACCTCGCGTACTCGAGCTATCGTTTGTGTTCACCTGGCGGGCTGGCCTTGCGATATGGATCCCATCATGGAGCTTGCTGCCCGGCATGATCTCAAGGTGATCGAGGATTGTGCACAGGCTCATGGTGCTAAGTATAAAGGGCGTTCGGTTGGTTCGATTGGCGATGTAGGTGCCTGGTCATTCTGCCAAGACAAGATCATGACCACTGGTGGAGAGGGCGGCATGGTCACAACCAATGATCATGCGCTGTGGTCCCGCATGTGGTCCTATAAGGATCACGGGAAAAGCTGGGCTTCAGTCTACGAGCGTCAACATGCACCAGGATTTCGATGGCTACACGACAGCTTTGGCACCAACTGGCGAATGCTGGAGGTTCAAGCAGCGATAGGGCGGATACAGTTACGTCGTATGGCCGAGTGGCAGGCATGTCGTTTGAAGAATGCTCAGCAAATCTGGTCTCGAGCGAGAGATTTACCAGGATTGCGAGTGCCCGAGGCTCCATCCTCTATCACCCATGCTGCTTATAAGTGCTATATATTCGTTGAGTCGGCTCAACTTGCACCGGGTTGGAGTCGTGACCGAATTATTCAGGAAGTCAGTGCTCTTGGCGTGCCGTGCTACTCAGGGTCATGCTCCGAGGTTTACTTGGAAAAAGCTTTTGATGGCACTGGGTGGCGTCCGCAGCAGCGTCTACCGATGGCGCGCGCGCTTGGCGAAACCAGCTTGATGTTCTTGGTGCATCCTACGCTCACCGATGATGAAATCATCAAGACCTGTAATGTGCTCCAACGAGTTATGCATGAAGCCTGCTGACTTCAACCCTTGCTGCAATCAAGGTCGCTAGGCAGATGATATGCTTTTGGCTCATGGGAATATGAGGTGCTGTCTTGTTGAAGTTTGCTGACCAGTTGCGAGCGCAGCTGGTCTGTTTGCCGCGCCGCCAGAAGCGATTGATGCAGGTCGCCATGGATGCAGTACTCGTATGGGTATCGCTCTGGTTGGCATTTTTGGTGCGCCTGGGGGATGCGGAGAGAGTTTCACCCTTTGATGGTCATCTGTGGCTGTTCCTATTGGCTCCACTGATATCAATTCCGTTATTCATACGATTCGGATTGTACCGAGCAGTGATGCGCTATCTCGGTAATGATGCGCTGATTGCTATTACCAAAGCGGTTACCCTCTCAGCCTTGATCTTGGCACTCGCCATATACCTCTACCGCGACGCACCAGCTCTGATTCCTCGATCAATGGTGCTCAATTACTGGTGGCTGAGCATCATGCTGATCGGGGGTTTGCGCTTGGTCATGCGCCAGTATTTCATGGGTGACTGGTTCTCTGCCGAGCAGCCCTACAAACTTAATAGCCGTGAGGCTGGCTTGCCCGCCGTGGCCATCTACGGTGCTGGCTCCGCAGGTAATCAACTGGCAGCTGCTTTGCGCATGGGCCGTATGATGCGGCCAGTAGCGTTTATCGATGACGACCCCAATATTGCCAATCGAATTATTGCAGGGCTGCGGGTGTATTCGCCGCGGCATATCCAGCAGATGATCGATGAAACCGGGGCGGCGGAGATCCTGATGGCGCTTCCGTCCGCCTCACGCGTGCGTCGCCGTGAAATCCTCGAAGCCCTGGCCAACCGCCAGCTGAAAATTCGCAACTATCTGGTATTGGGTGTCAC
>JAAIGE0100412235.1_pt1 | contig 11414 bp, 9 predicted proteins | sample 6487951 | NCBI WGS metagenome assembly JAAIGE01 (sample SAMN13974128, study PRJNA590717) | phyllosphere metagenome | biome: tomato field; feature: multiple bacterial spot infested tomato fields; material: tomato leaves; isolation source: leaves from tomato fields | host: Solanum lycopersicum ... | reverse complement strand
TGGTGCTCGTGGCGATAGAAGTCGCCATCCACCAGCAGGTCACCCACCCGGTCCCAGGCGTTGTTGTCGAGCAGCAGGCCACCCAGCACGCTGGACTCCGCCTCGACCGAGTGCGGCGGCACCCGCAGCTGCGCGATTTGCGGGTCGGGCGTCGCCGGCGCGGCCGGCGGCTGGAACTCAGCGTCGTTGGAGGGCAGGGCGTCCATGGCCACCATCATCGCACCAACGACCTCGGTCGCCTCTATTGGGGCGCTGCTGGGCTCAGTTCCGCAGCCAATGTCGTCCTGGCGAAAAGCAACTTGATCAGCTCTGCCAGCCGAGGAGAGCTGGCGTCGTTCGATATCGCGCGACAAGCATCAACAAAGTGCTGCGTCGCGGTGCCAAAGTGAGGGTCGTAGTTCTCCCGCTGAAGGCGCATCTCTATCATTCGCCTCATGAAGTCGCGTAGCGTGACGGGGTCCATCTCTCGTATTGCGGCTTCAAAATCTGCTGCAGTCGCGCGCTTCATTGCGACCTCTTGGAGCGTGCCCCACCCGCGCTTCTCGATGATCGAGATGCAGGCCTCCACCACCGTAGTGTTCGACTGAACCCGCTGCTTGGAAGCTTCAATGGCAGCTTCGATGTCCGGATGGATCGGGCCTGCGTGGGTGTCGTCTGGGTCGAAGTCGTCGACATTGTGGTGGTCCTCTGCTTTGTAGGCAGCTATCCACTCGTCAACGATCGCTTTTCCAAGCGCCGGCCCTTCGGCGAGTCTGGAAATCTCGTTGTAGAGGCGGGTCACCAGGACAGCTTCGAGCAACTTTGCGCTGGAGCGGAACTGGTCCGCTTCCGTCAGCAAGTCGGCCTCGCTCATCCGGTGATCCCAGAGCGCTTTCTCTAGGAATGCATACGCATCCATCCTGGCTTGCAGGGCCCGTGTCTGGCTGATGAATCGGTCGATGATGGCCTGTACTCGATCGGCCTCGAACAGTCCCGACTCCAGGAACTCGACCAACAGGTTCTCGAATTCACCGCAGCTATGAACGCCGACTGTCTGCATGAGTAATCGCCAGCGGTCATCACGCTTCTCGCTCTCAGTCGGCTCCGCATTCTCGTCCCGAAAGATGTGCGCCCAGTTGGAACCCCCGCCGCTAAGCACGAACTGGACATCGGGACCGTCAGGGATGCCGCGATAGTGGATCGCAGAAAGCAGCACGATCGACGGCACTGTTCGAGCAAGGACTGCCGCGTCCACGTCTCGGCTGTTCAGGATCTGGTTGGCCGTCTTTATGACTTTGCCGACGATGCGGATGTTCGTCAGGCGGCAGGAAGCGATTGCACGCCCCAGAGCCTCCTCGTATTTGGAAGGTGTCAGCTTGATGGCGATCGCGAACGCCTCCTCAGGAGAGGTCGAAAGCCTGACTTCCTCGTCAATGACCTTTTCGCGGAATGTCGTCCACAGCTTCACTTGATCGCCATCCGTGGACAGTTGGTCGTCGTTCAGCACCAAGACGAAGCGGACACGGAACTGCTTGGAATAGTCGTCGATAAAGCCCAACACCTCGTCAATACCAAGCTTCGCATGCTTGCGCTCGATGTCGTCGATGACTACAAGCTTGTCTCTGAGAACAACCGGAGCCATCAACAGCATGTTGATGTCCTTGAGGGCCGCCATCGCCTTGAAGTGTTCAGAGGCCGCGGTCACCGCGGCGGTATAGATGTTCTTGACTCCTTCGAGCACGCTGCCGTGCGAATCGACGCCCGGAATGGCCGACTCCATCAGCTTGCGCTTGAGCTGGTCGACACTGGACAGCCCGAACAGCGATACGTAGAGAGCTTTCTTGACCCGCTCATCGCTCGAAGTCCTCTTGACTTCGTTCCATAGGTGCGTCTTGCCAGTGCCCCACTTGCCCGACAAAGCGATGACGGCGCAATCTTCCTGCCCCAACAAGCGGACCAACCGCTCCCTCGTTCTATCTAGAGACATGCTCACTCCCTTTTTGCGCCACAGTACAAGCGCCCTGCCAATGGGGCGCTCTGCGGCCCTTGATTGGATGGTCCGCTTCAACCCGATCAGTAACGGTAGCGGCCCGTCCTTGATCACCGCTCACTAGCGATGTTACGCGCTATCGTCCCGATAGCAGAGGACTGCTGCCGCTCCGCTACGGGTGGCCACAGTGCAATGCCCAGAATCTGCTGCGGCACTGGGAGAGCTTTGCTCGTCTCCCTCCGTGCACGTAGAGGGGCGAAGGGTGGTGGTGCCAGCTCGCCCTCGGTGTTCATGGCGTCTCCGGTTTCTAGGGTGCACGCACGATCTGCATCCCGTACCTGGTACGTTGTTGGCCGGCTTGGTAGAGGCGAAAGCGTGGCAGGCCTGCCGCTGCGCGCTCCTCGTTGAACTGGGCAATGTCTGAGCGCGTAGCTGTTGACGCCCGCGCTCCCAGGATGACGGCGGTGACGGCTTCAGGGCGCAGCTGGATGGCGTAGTTGCTCTTCGGCGTTACGAGACGCCACTCACGCTCATAGGCCCACGCGGTGGACTTGTGCAGGTAGGCTTGCCTGACATCCTCAGTCTCAGCCCGTGGCAGTGTCAAAGTCGGAAACTCATCTGTGTAGAGGGCCTTCTCCGCGAGCAGAAACACGCCATCCTCCACCGTGCTCAGCTGGACACAGTAGCCGTGGTGATCCGCTGCATAGTGGGCCCACATGGGTTCATTGCGCGGATCTTGGGACACGGAGAAAACGCCCATCGTGCGTTCGAGGTCCGCTTGGTACGCCTCGATGTCTCCAGCGCTCATCCGGTGCTGTCGCAGATGCTGCACCATCAGCTCCTGCTCGTGTGCAGGAAGGCTGCTGATCATCGCTTGATTGCGCCTAATCCAGGCATCGATCACGGCCGGGTCATCCGACTGCACGACGTTGAAGCGCATGTCATGCAGGTCGTTCAGCGTGTTGGCGGCGGCAACCCAGATGCGTCCCCGCACGAGCAAGTCCCCCGCACGCTGCAGGATGTTCGCTTTGGCCTCTGGCGCGGGATTGTCTGTCTGGAGGTGACGGTACTTGTACAGATAGTGCGGCAAGAAGGTGCCACCTGCGGCCCACAGTCGGCCCTTCAGGGAGCCGATGCGGCGGTCACGAAGGGGGGCCTGCATGAACTGCTCGGCCAAGTCGCCCTGGCCCATGGCCACGCTCACATCAGCTGAGGCGCACACGGGTATTGTTCCTGGGCCGTTGGGGAAGCTCTCGGGGATCTGAAAGTCTGGTCGCATGTCAATTCTTCATGGAATGCTGCAGCGTACCGTCAGACGAGCCAGGCTGCGCGCAGGAGCAGCGTCAGGTGCGGGACCTAGTCCGCATCGGTCAGCCCGCGATCGCGCAGCCAGGACGCCACCGGCGTTGCCGCACTCCTGGCCCGAAGCGCGGTGGCCAGCGCATCCAAGCCGCAGTCTGGCAGGCGTCTTAGGACGATGTTGCCCTCTGCGGAGTCCGTCGCATGGCCGTTGCAGTCCGGCGCATCGCCACGTCGCCAACTGCCCACGGTTGCGCTCCGCGCCTTGTTTTTGGGCATGAGGTGGAGAAGGCATTGAGCTGGGTCAAAGGACGAGTAACGCATGGTTACACTAAGACATGATTTCTCACAGTCTGACATTCACCCCGGCTGAGATGGCCATGGCGCGCCAGGTCCTAGAGCTGAAGCTGAAGTTCGAACACGTCGCCCGGCAGTGGTTTGACTTCGATGCGGGGGAGCGCAGGGCTTGTGAGACTCAAGGCCTAGCCCCGGAGATCGACAAGAGGACCGGGGAACCCATCTACGCCCTGTCACCGCATGTCTTCGTTCTCGGAACCTTGGGCATGGGCAAGCGCCAATGGATGTACCGCAGCACGCGAGAGCTGGCGGACGCGGAAGGCATTCGTAAGGTGGACCCATGGGTCGTGGCCGGTGCCACCCGGAAACCGGCTTGGTTTGAGACGCCAGACGAGTTCGAAGTGTTTGCGTCGAGGCTGGATCAGGCGACCCTGGATGGCGAACCCCTCGTGAGGTCGACCACCGAGTGGATCAAGCCCTTTCCGCTGCTCATCGCAGGAGAAGGCAAGAACCGGGTGGAGACCTACCAGAAGGTGCAGCGCCCCCTGGTCACCCACGTCACCGTGCGAGAGTTCGTGCCCGCCAAGACGCTGCGGCTGTACCGCTCGATCTGGAACAGCTCCGTATGGCTGCTCCGGGTCGTTGGAGATGAACCCACCTGGTGGAGCGAGAACCTTGAGCCAGGCTACAGCGTGCTCCCGTTCCCTGAGGTGGGCGTGCCGCTGCTCCAGGCCTATGGCGTTGAGGTCGACCGTGGCTGGGGTTGGCGCATGCGCGCGTCCATGGGGGCGCAGAAACTGGCGAGCAGCCGGGTTCGGGCAGCGGGCTGGTCCTACGCCTCGAGCTGACGTGCACGCTGAAAGCACGCTTGCCTTTGCTCAGTAGCAGAGGGACGCTTCGCTACATTTACTCTATCGCAACCAAAAGAAGCAGCCATGCCATTCAAGACCGCAGAGCAATTCAAGACCGTCCTCACAGGACTCTCGGTGTTGCGTTACCTCGTGAAATCGAGCGGTGCTCGCGGAACGACCGATCCATACAAGAACTCCGAGCGCTTCTTCGAGTTCATCTTGAATCAGACCTATTCTTGGAGTCTGGTGAACGCAAACGTGCTGAAGCCAAATTACCCCGCGATCGATTTGGCGGATGAGAATTTGCGAATCTGTGTCCAGGTGACGGGGGAGAACTCCTCTACCAAGATAAAGAAGACGATCGAGACGTTCTTCGAGCACAACCTGAACGATAAATATGATCGGCTCGTTTTTCTGATACTCACGGGCAAGAAGGCGTACACCGCCGACTTTGGCGTCCCTGCAGGGTTCAACTTCGAGATTGACAGAGACATCATCGACATTGACGATGTCTTGGCGGTCATCGAGCACAAGTCGCCAGAACTAATTGGGACCATAGCCGATCATGTGGAGCGTGAGCTCAAATCGGTGATGCGCTTCTTTGCTCCGGAGAACAGCCTTTTGACCCGTGCAGAGGTTAGGGCCCAAACGCCGCCAGCCAATGCGCGCAAGCTTTTCGAAGAAGCGGGGGTCGCACCTGACGAGGAGGCGGCCGTGTTCAATGACTTGGTCCAGGGCTACAAGCGACTGACCGCGTTGAGCGAAGATCTCCGCAGCTACATCTACATCGCTCTGAAAAGTGGGGACGCAGACCGCTACCCCACTCAGCGCAATGTCCAGATCTCCCCCGTCAATCTTGAGCGGATCCTGCGTATGGGGCATGAAGAGCATACGCAGGTGTATTACGCGGTCAACGAGAAATCGTTTGCTGACATTCACGCTGATCCCGGCGCGGCGCCCATGCTGTGGCTGACTTGGAGCCTGGGAGGCTACTTCGACGCGTTCATGGCATTCAAGGGAATGTTCAGCGAGGAGCAGCTGCGCAAGCTCATTGTCGACGCGGACTTCACTCTTCTGGATACGTGAGCGGCGCTGCACACGCCATTGCCTGCATGGGTGCTTAGGCGCAAGCGAACCAGTCCTAATGCAGTGTGGGCAGCAGCGAAAGCGTGAGCACGGGCCACTCAGACGAGCCAGGCCGCGCGCAACAACAGCATGAGGTGCCGAACCTGGTCCGCGTCGGTCAGCCCTCGATCGCGCAGCCAGGTCGCCACCGGCGTTCCCTCATCCCTGGCCCGAAACGCGCTGGCCAGCGCCTCCTCCAGGTCCATGCCGCAGTCACGCAGTCGCCTCAGGACAATGTGGACCTCTGCAGAGTCCATCGCCTGCTCGAAGTCCCGGCAGATGCCCAGAGGAGGATTCCAGGAAGCATTCACGCCGGCGAGTGAACTTTCCAGCGCCGTGGCCTGGCGCTTACGCTCTATCTCCTCGGCTCTGCGCTTGAAATCTTCCATCTCTTGCCGCCGACGATCCGCAGCGGCCTTGCTCACGATGTCCCTCTGCTCGCGGGCGTACTCCGCCGTGCCATAGCGGTTCTCTAGGGCCGGCGCCAGCTCGGGGAAGATCCACCCGATGAGGTTGTCGTGCCGGGTAGGGCGCCCAAACTGCAGATCCCCTGCCTTGAACGAGTCCTGAACCACCTGGCGGATGCGCAGGTACTCCGTGCGCTCCTGCGGCCTGAACGCCACGCCATAGACCTTCACGGCGATCAGGACCAGGCCCGTGTGAACGCGCACGCGAGGGGTTTCAGAAAGGGTGCGCAGCGCATCGAGGACGCGACCGGAATCACCCTTGGCGTCATCCCTGACCGTGGCCAGCGTGCTGAGCACGCCGCCTGGCTGCAGCAGCGGCGCATCGTTGGCATCCCACCCGTTGGCCTTGAGCGCATCGAGGATGGTCTGGAAGTCCGTCACAGAGGGGAGATCTGAGCGCAGGCAGCGCTCGTTCTCCAGCACCAGCTGCAGCAGGAGTGCCGGCAGCTGCCTCGGTAGGGTGTCCCACACACGATCGAGCAGCACGCGCCCTCGCTGCATCTCGCCCACCATCTTCTGCAGCGCCGCCTCGCCGCGGCGCTTCGCCTGGGCCCGCCGATCCGCCAGGCCCGGGTGAAACAGCCAGCGCTTCGAGTTGGGGTTGTCCAGCACCTCCCACTTGAGACCGTCGAGCGTCATCCGGCCGCTTCTTTGGAAGTGCGAGACGTCGATCTGCAGGCAGGCGATGCCCTGGGCCCGGATCACCTGCAGCTTCTCCAGCGTCACCGGATGGGTGACCACCACCTCGATCATCAAAGGGAAGTCATCCTGGGTCGTGCAGGCCCGGCACAGCACGTCGGGCACGATGCGGCCCATCACCTGCTCCAGCCGAACATCCACCATGCGCAGGAACCCGAACTGAAAGCCATAGGGCTCGCGCCAGGTCTTGCCGTTCGGCAGCTCCACCACCTCCTCGGACATGAACGGCGGCACCTTCACGCCGCCGGCCTCCTCCAAGATGCGCTTGATGGTGGCGTGCAGGACTGACTCCGAGCGCTGCGGCGCCGTGAGGCCCTCAAACTCGTGGCCACCGCCGCCGGGCAGGTGGTCCAGGGCCAGCACCGCGGCCTGTTCCGCCTGGCGCATGGCCTCCGCTTCGAGCGCCTCGTCCTCCCAATGGCGCTGCCAGCAGAGCAGGCCATCGTCCAGCACGGCCTTGGCCAGGATCTCCTCGCGCGACCAGGACGCGACCGCTGGATCGTCCGCCTGGATCGTGATGACGCCGCTGTAGACGCCGGCCTCGTCCACCGCGAACGAGCTGCCGAGCTTGAGGAGGATGACGCGCCCGTCATCGAGCGTCAGCCGCGCCGCCTGGCTGTCCACCCATTCCCGCGCGCGGATCCTGAATCGGGTTCGAACGCCTACGGCCTCCGCCTCAAAGATCTGTCCCGATGCGCCATGGACCAATCCGCGCCGGCGCGGCGGCGGAACATCGATCTCCTCGCGGTCGTAGAGCAGCTGCAGGGCCGCCATGTGCGCGGCCAGCAGCAGGCATCCATCTCGCTGATGCCCCGACTGGTGCCGGAAGAACTGCCCACGCGAATTGGCCCGGCGGAAGTACTCCCCATCGCGGCCGGCGTTGACCGCCTGCAGGGCCGAATCGCAAGCCGGGCACACGCAGCCGCAGCGCAACCCGGTGTGCTCGCGGTCCAGCTCGGAAACGTGCACGATGCGCCTGGTGGACTCGTCGACCGCCCAGCACATCGGCTTGTCTGTGCGCAGAGGAGGCTGCTCTTGTTCTGCAGCGGACTCGTCAGGTATGGATGTTTCCAGCATGCGAGCCTATCTCGGCGCCGCACTACGATGGCGTCTTGACTGGTGATAAGACGATGGCTTGCTGGGCATGTCTGCCATTGTGCGCATCAATGGTGCGCAATGGGGGAGGGCAAGCGCTGCCTGCACTCCTGCTGTGCAGACGCAAAGGCGTGCAGAGTGAGCCTTGCGCCGCAGCAGGCCTCTGTTGCTGAGGTACTTGGGCTCAGTAAAGCCTGCTCGACGATGTACCCAACAAAATGCGAAAGCCAGAAAGCGGAAAGCCTCCTTGCGGAGGCCTTCACACTCTTTACACTGGAGCATCCTCCGAAGAGGGTTAGCCGTACAGCGCTTCATGTGCAAATGTACACAAAAGCGATCAAGGTGTCAATTTCACTGGCTCTGATGCCAGAGGGAGCAACGAAGAAACATGCAAGTGCCAGCGGCCGATTTCGAGCAAATTATCTCAAAGCCCCGTATCGACAGCTACCGCGGCTACTGGAAGGTGTCATCGGATGCGGCGGTGAGCATGTATATGTGGAACACCGAGGTTTGCTCGGAGATGGGCAAACTGCTGGCGTACTTCGAAATATGCCTGCGCAATGCCATCCACCGGGAGCTTAGCCTGAACGTCACGGCTGCTAACCCATCTGGGGCCGTGAGCAGCTACGCTTGGTGGGGCCCTCTGAATTCTCAACTGAACAGTACCGCTCAATGGCTCATTGCCAAAGAAATACAAGGTGCGGCGAGCCCTCCGACCCCTGATGAAGTAGTTTCCCGTCTGTCGTTTGGTTTCTGGCCTAACATGGTGTCATGGATAGGAAAGACGAGAACGTCTCTCCTGAGGGGTATCTTTCCCTCGCATCCTTTGAGTGCTCCAGGAGCATCCCCGAGTTGGAGTAACAAAGCGGCCAGACGGAAGGCGCTCGACGAGATTTTCGAGGTGAAGGATGCGCGCAATCGCGTAGCCCACCATGAGCCGCTTTGGAAATTCGCAGCCGTCAAAGACACGTCTACGACGCCAGCGACGGTCATCGCCGCTGCTTCCACGGACGAAGCGTCTACGGTGGTGCGATTTCAACGCTTGCTGAGAATCTACGACGACGCAATCCACGCAATGTCTCCCGTGCTGGCGAATCACCTGACAAAGTCTTCAGCTCGCAATCGTCTCAACTTCCTCATTTCGGCAGAGGGCCGCAAGAGATACATGGACAGTTGCCACCTACCGCTTGATCAGGCGATGTCGACTATCGCGATGCACCAGCAATTGGCGATGCTGGTGCAGACCAATCGGCCGGTGCGAATTACTGGAGCCGGCGGGATGGGGACATTCTTTCCAAACCACTAGGTGGTCTTCTCACGGCTGTTCCGCGCGGAACATTTCAAATTTCATCTTGTCCCGCGTCGGCTGCAGCGGTCGGCATCCGCCCTGCCAACGCGCTCAGTACCCGTGGATCGCGCAGTCCGGCCCGCTTCATGATGGCGTCCTGTTCGTCCCCGCGCGCCAGCCAGGAGGCGATGGCGGTATTGCGGATCGTCTGAGGCCCGATCCGGGCAGGCATGGGGAGCTCGCACTCGTCGCAGGCCTCCTGCACCACCTTGGCTACCAGGTTGTAGAGCGTCTTCTTTGCCAGCGCTTGCCCACGCCTGCTCGTGAAGAGCAGCCCCTCGCGGGAGAACACTTCGGCGGCCCGCCGCCAGCGGAGCCAGCCCGCCAGATCCCAGCGGAGCTCCTGATGGTCAGACAGCTCCAGTCTGCGATTGGCCGCATCGCGCTCGCCCTCGATCAGCAAATGCGGCACGCGCACCTCCAGCTGCACATGCTCGGGTCGCAGCTCGCGCACCTCCTGCGGAGTGAGCGCCAGGTGGTACAGCAGCCCGGAGATCGCCCGGTCTCGGCAAGCCAGTGCATGGTCGCTGGCATCCGTGGTCATCGAGCCCTCGGGCACGGGAAAGAACTCCGGTAGCACCTGCCAGAGTGCCGGCAGCAGCACCGTTCCGGATTGCTCCGGCCAGGCAGGCCGGTCGCGGCGGTGCAGATCGGCGACGGGGTTGTAGTCCATCCACAGCAGGATCTGGGCGTGGCCATACAGCCGCTCCAGCAGCCGCGCGTAGCGATACCGGGTGACAGCACTGGCGGCCTGCAGGGCAGGGCGGGTGCGCGCTTGCTGCGCCGGCAGCGTCTTGAGGAAGACGTGCACGTCCTCGGCCGTGGCCAGGTCCCAGCGGCGGCCGCGGTCACGCCCGGCGAGAAAGCGGCACCACATCAACCAGACGTTGCGGATGGGCGCCGCTGAGTCATCCGAGACAGGGCGGGGTGCATGCCGGGCGGCGGAGAGCCAGTCATCGAAGACGGCGGTGGGATCGGAGGGTGCGGCCATCCCTACAGCATACATTTACTACACTTGCATGCAACGGGAATATGGGCGCTCGGTGGTTCCCCCTCTTGGAGACTTTGGGCCCCGCCGAAGTTGGCTCCGTTTCACCTCGGCGCAGGCGCGCGCATGAGGGAGCATCAAGGAAGAAGGAAGGAAGACCGTAATCAGGAGGGAGGAACGCAAAGTCATCAGAGAGGGGCTACTGGGCGCCATGCCGAAGAGGCTGCGTGCAAGTGTAGTAAGTAGTCATCCCTTGAACACCAGAACGGTCCGCCCGCCTCTTCGGAAAACGGCAGGCCGCCGGCTGTGGCGGTCCGCCTAAGCTGGCTGCATGACGCACAAATACCGCATCCAAACTCTCCCCTCTGGCTACCTCGCGCGGGAGATCCCCTTGCTCCCCGATCCCGATAGCTTCGTGCTGTACGAGGTGGATTCAGGTGGGCCATACCAAACGACTTACGTCGTCGCCAGGGCAGGGTGGAACGGTGGCGGAAACCTGCCGGCTCTGCCCTGGCCTACTGTTGGTGAGGCGATGGCCGACTTCAAGCGGCGCGCCGCAATAGCTTTGAGCCAGGCCAGATAAAAGCACCGGCAACGCCGCGACAAATGCTCGCGCTACCGTAGCATCGCGCAAAGGAGGGAGAACCGATGGTTGAAAGCAGCTTCGGCAAATTGGCGTCCTACGACCCCATGACTGCCCCAATCCTGTACGTGAACATGGCCTGGATGAAGCGCTACCAAGGACACACGGATGACGATCCGGTCCACGGCGGCAACTTCAGCTGGCTGAAGCGAGAGGGCAACTCCGACGCGAGCGCGCACGAGCAGTACAACTTCCAGCCTCACAACGGTCGCGTGGTGGCCTACGTTCCAGGCTCGCCGAATCCCAACATCGCCAAGCTCGACGCAGCACGAGGCGCTTCTGAAGTGGAGGGCATTCTCGTGGTCTTCATGGCCCGCGATCCGCTGAGCGCCAAGACGCTGGTTGTGGGCTGCTATCACAACGCAACGGTCTCTTCCCAGCCCCAGTTCCGGCACAAAAGAGGGGGCATTGAGGTTGACTCGCCCATCTCAGCGGCCGCCAATGACGCTGTGCTCGTGCCGGTGGCCGCGCGCAGCGAGCAGGTGCCCAGTTGGCGCCAGGCGGAGCAACTTGGCGACAGCGGTGGATACGGCCAAAGCGCGTTCTGGTACGGCAAGCCCGATGTGAATGATCGCGTCCGTCGGTTCCTGCTCAGCAGCTGGCATGGCACCGCACAAAAGCCAACGGCACCTC
>JAAIGE0100460739.1_pt1 | contig 11415 bp, 9 predicted proteins | sample 6487951 | NCBI WGS metagenome assembly JAAIGE01 (sample SAMN13974128, study PRJNA590717) | phyllosphere metagenome | biome: tomato field; feature: multiple bacterial spot infested tomato fields; material: tomato leaves; isolation source: leaves from tomato fields | host: Solanum lycopersicum ... | reverse complement strand
CCGTGTGGGGCAGTGGCTGAAAGAAAGTTTCTAATCCTTTTCCGGCGTTTTTTCGGAAAAGGAGTGAGTTGAAGATCAAGAGAATTGGCCTGCGGGGCGTTGCCGGCCATAGATAGAAGGAATGGTAAAATGACGATACAGCTGCAAAAGCCGGATATCACCGAGCTGAAGCCACGCATCACCGTTTTCGGCGTTGGCGGTGGCGGCGGTAACGCAGTAAATAACATGATCACGGCTGGTCTCCAGGGCGTCGATTTCGTCGTCGCCAATACGGATGCACAGGCCCTGACCATGACCAAGGCCGACCGGGTTATCCAGCTCGGCGTCAATGTCACCGAGGGTCTCGGCGCTGGTTCGCAGCCGGAAGTCGGTCGCGCTGCTGCTGAAGAGTGCATTGATGAAATCATCGATCACCTGAACGGTACGCACATGTGCTTCGTCACCGCAGGTATGGGCGGCGGCACCGGTACGGGTGCAGCTCCGGTCGTCGCACAGGCTGCCCGCAACAAGGGCATTCTGACGGTCGGCGTTGTCACCAAGCCGTTCCACTTCGAAGGCGGTCGCCGCATGCGTCTGGCCGAACAGGGCATTGAAGAGCTTCAGAAGTCGGTCGACACGCTGATCGTGATCCCGAACCAGAATCTGTTCCGCATCGCCAACGACAAGACCACGTTCGCCGACGCATTCGCGATGGCCGACCAGGTTCTCTACTCGGGCGTTGCCTGCATCACCGACCTGATGGTGAAGGAAGGTCTCATCAACCTCGACTTCGCTGACGTTCGCTCCGTGATGCGCGAAATGGGCCGTGCAATGATGGGTACGGGCGAAGCTTCCGGCGAAGGCCGCGCAATGCAGGCTGCTGAGGCGGCGATTGCAAACCCGCTGCTGGACGAAACCTCGATGAAGGGCGCTCAAGGCCTGCTGATCTCCATCACCGGTGGTCGCGACATGACGCTGTTCGAAGTCGACGAAGCGGCTACCCGTATCCGCGAAGAAGTCGATCCGGATGCAAACATCATCCTCGGCGCGACATTCGATGAAGCTCTCGAAGGCCTCATCCGCGTCTCCGTCGTTGCGACCGGTATCGATCGCGTCCCCGGCCAGATCGAACAGCACGCCGCCGACATGCGCGCTGCTGCCGCTCTTGCTGCAAAGCCCGTTATCCGTCCTTCCGCGGCCGTTGCTCCTGCTCCGGCCGCAGTTCAGCCTGCCTATGTATCGCAGGCACCAAAGTCCGTAGACCCGATTGCTCAGACTATCCGTTCTGCAGAAGTCGATATGGAACGCGAACTCGCACTGGCAGCTGCCGAACAGCAGCTCCGCCAGGCACAGGCGGAAGCCGAGTTCCGCCCTCAGAGCAAGTTGTTCGCATCTGCTCCGGCCGAAGCGCCGGTCGTTGCTCGCCCCGCAGCACCGGTTCAGGCCGCTCCGGCGCCTGTATACCACGCTCCGGAGCAGGTCGCAGCGCCGGCTCCGCGCATGGCACAGCCGCAGGCTCAGGTTCACCATGAACCAGCACCTGTCGCACGCCAGCCGGAGCCGGTTCGCATGCCAAAGGTCGAGGACTTTCCTCCGGTCGTAAAGGCTGAAATGGATCATCGCACGCAGGCTGCTCACGCAGCGCCGGAAGAGCGCGGTCCGATGGGCCTTCTCAAGCGAATCACAAATTCGCTTGGCCGTCGCGATGAGGACGAAGCCGTTCCTTCCGAGATGATGGACGCACCAAGCATGGCTCCGCAGCAGCGCCGTCCGCTGTCTCAGGAAGCAAGCATGTACGCACCGCGTCGCGGAAACCTGGATGATCATGGCCGTCAGACGCCTGCCGCTTCCAGCCATCACGAAGACGATCAACTCGAAATTCCGGCCTTCCTGCGCCGTCAGTCGAACTGATCAACAGAGCGATTGGAGAGCCGTCTTGCGATTCTCCTTCTAATGAAATACCCGGGTTCACAAGGCCCGGGTATTGCTGTTTCATCACCTTGGATAAGCGACTGTTACATTAATTTTTTCAAATGCTTGACTGTGTAACAATACGAAATCAACAGTGATTTGAGATGGTACGCAGGTGCGCTTATGTATGACCATAGGACGACAGAATTAATACAGTGCGGCGGGTGCAATGCCCATCGCAGGACTTCGAACCGGGCCGGTAAAATCGGCGGGTTCATACGAAAAGGCACCTACGCATGACCATCGGACTGCTCGGATTTCAGACAACTATCGCCAGCCCTGTTCAGCTCAAGGGCATCGGCGTGCATTCGGGCAATCCGGCTTCCATGACCTTCCAGCCTGCGGAAGCGGGCACCGGCATCGTTTTCAGCCGTACGCTGGACAATGGTTCCGTCGTGGAAGTGAAGGCCGTTTCCGCCAATGTTGGCAACACCGATCTTTGCACCGTCATCGGCCGCTCGCCTGCACAGTCGGTCGCGACAGTTGAGCATGTCATGGCTGGTATCTTTGCCATGGGTATCGATAATCTCATGGTTGAAGTCGACGGCCCCGAAGTTCCGATCATGGACGGCAGCTCTGCACCTTTCATTGAAGCCATCGAGTCGGTCGGCATCGTAAACCTCGGCGTGAAGCGCCGTTACATTCGCGTCATCAAGCCGGTTCGTATCGACGCTGGTGCATCCTGGGCGGAGTTCCGTCCTTATGACGGCACGCGATTCGAAGTGGAAATCGATTTCGATACGCCGCTCATCGGTCGTCAAACCTGGAAGGGTGATCTGACTGCTGAGACCTTCAAGAACGAGCTTTCCCGGGCCCGTACCTTCGGCTTCATGCGTGATGTGGAGCGCCTGTGGGCTGCCGGTTACGCACTCGGCTCCTCGCTGGAAAACTCGGTGGTGATCTCCGATGACAACACTGTCATCAATATGGAAGGCCTGCGTTACGAGAAGGACGAGTTCGTTCGTCACAAGACGCTCGATGCCGTAGGCGATCTGGCTCTTGCCGGTGCGCAGTTCATCGGTTGCTACCGTTCCTATCGCGGCGGCCACAAGGTCAATGCAAACGCATTGAAGGCGCTGCTTAGTGAACCAACGGCTTATGAGATCGTGGAAGCACCGGCAGTCCGCAGCCCGGTCGTTCGTGCGCGTGAGTTCGTGGCCATTCAGCAGCAGGAATTTGCGCCCTGGTCTGCGTAAGGTCGGTTTGCGATGAAACAAGATTGAAGCCGTCCCTTGGGGCGGCTTTTCGCATTTTTCTCCGCCATTCCCGTCACAAGGACAGGAATGGGGAGAGTGATGAAACCTTGGCGTTCTGCCGTTCCTGCAACATGTATTCCTGTACACTGACAAGAATTCCATGGCAGTAAGTCAAGATTATCACCCGCAATGCGGGACCCTGCCATAAAAATGCGTTATTGCGTCATCATTGCGTTGCCCTGCGGGGGCTTTTATGGCTAGAAACGCCGAAGTAAAAAGCCAAAGCTCTGTATTGACGCAGGAAGTGGGAACTGTCGAATGAAGCGTGTAGGGTCTGGTGCGATGAATGGAACGGTGCGGGCGGCCCTCGTATCGGTAATGCTGCTGGGTGCCAGTGCGCTGGTAACGGCCTGCCAGTCCGACCCGGATATCGACATTACCAAGCTTGGTGTCGAGACAGATCCACCGGATGTTCTCTATCGTCAGGGCCTTGCGAACATGAACGCAGGCAACATGACCGAGGCTGGGCGCAAGTTCTCCGCAATCGACAAGCAGTATCCCTTCACGGAATGGGGCCAGAAGGCTCTGGTGATGAACACTTTCATCGCCACTCGTCAGAGCAAGAATGAAGCGGCGATTGCTTCCGGTACACGTTTCCTCAAGCAATATCCGCGGGCGAAAGACGCCGCTTACGTTCAGTACATGATCGGCCTTGCCTATTCCAAGCAGATTGCCGACGTGACGCAGGACCAGCGAGCCGCACAGCGCACCATCGAGGCCATGAACAAGGTCGTCAACGACTATCCCGATTCGGAATATGTAGCCGACGCGCAGGCCAAGATTCGTTTTGCGCGTGACCAGCTTGCCGGTCGTGAAATGCAGGTTGGCCGTTACTATCTGGAGCGCAAGGAATATCTCGCTGCGGTCTCCCGTTTCCGCATCGTGGTGGAGCAGTACCAGAACACCAACCAGATTGAGGAAGCGCTGGCGCGCCTGACGGAGGCCTATTACGCAATGGGCCTTGCTGACGAGGCGCAGACGGCTGCTGCGGTTCTCGGCAACAACTATCCTGACAGCGAATGGTACGACGATTCCTTCAAGCTGTTGAAGGGGCAGGGGCTGGAGCCCCGTGAAAACCGCGAATCCTGGATTTCACGCGCTGGCAAAAAGCTGGTTGGAGCCTGAGGTTAAGGGCGAAATAGCATGCTGGTCCAGCTTTCGATCCGCGATATCGTTCTGATCGAACGGCTCGACCTTGGGTTCGAGGCCGGGCTCTCGGTGCTGACCGGTGAAACTGGTGCCGGTAAATCTATCCTTCTCGATAGTCTTTCGCTGGCGCTTGGCGGGCGCGGCGATGGCGGGCTTGTGCGCCACGGCGAGGACAAGGGGCAGGTGACTGCCACCTTTGAAGTGGGCATGGATCACCCGGCGCGCCTGCTACTGCGCGAAAACGGTCTCGATGACGACGGTGACCTGATTTTCCGTCGCGTGCAATCCGCAGACGGGCGCACCAAGGCCTACGTCAACGATCAGGCCGTGTCCGTGCAGATGATGCGCCAGCTCGGCCAGCATCTGGTTGAAATTCATGGGCAGCATGATGATCGCGCGCTGGTGGACACCAACGCACACCGCACGCTTCTCGATGCTTTTGCTGGCCTGACTGAAGAAGTGACAGCGGTACAAGGCCTTTACCGCACATGGAGAGATGCCGAGCGTGCCTTGAAGGTGCATCGCGCCAAGGTCGAGGCGGCGGCGCGGGAGGCGGACTATCTTCGCTCCTCCGTCGAAGAGCTGGAGGCGCTTTCTCCCCGCGATGGCGAGGAAGACGAACTGGCGGAACGCCGTGCTGTGATGCAGAAATCCGAAAGGATTGCGGGCGATATCGCTGACGCCAGCGAATTCCTCAATGGCAATGCCTCCCCGGTTCCGATCATCGCTTCCATGATGCGCCGTCTGGAGCGCAAGAGCCACGAAGCGCCAGGGCTCCTAGAAGAGACAGTGCAGTTGCTGGATGCAGCGCTGGACAATCTCTCCAACGCACAGATGGAAGTGGAAGCAGCCCTTCGTCGCACCGAGTTCGATCCGCGTGAGCTGGAGCGTGTGGAAGAGCGCCTGTTTGCGCTACGCGCAGCCGGTCGTAAGTATTCGGTTCCTGTTACCGATCTTCCGGCGCTGGCAGAGCGTATGGTGGGTGATCTTGCCGATCTGGATGCTGGTGAAGAAAAGCTCACCAAGCTCGAAGCGCAGCTTGGTGTCGTCAAAGCCGATTTCGATCATGCCGCGCTTTCTCTTTCCGACAAGCGCCGCCATGCTGCTGCGTCGCTTTCCGAGGCGGTCATGGCCGAATTGCCAGCATTGAAATTGGAGCGGGCTCGCTTCACAGTGGAAGTGGCCAGCGACGCTGCTTCAGCCTCTGCGGACGGTATCGACGTGGTGGAATTCCATGTCCAGACCAACCCTGGCACACGCCCCGGCCCAATCATGAAAGTTGCGTCGGGTGGCGAGCTTTCCCGCTTCCTGCTGGCGCTGAAGGTCGCGCTTGCCGACCGTGGCTCTGCGCCGACACTCGTCTTCGATGAAATCGATACGGGCGTGGGTGGCGCGGTCGCAGACGCCATCGGCCAGCGGTTGAAGCGGCTGTCGAAAACAGTGCAGGTACTCTCTGTTACCCACGCTCCACAGGTTGCGGCCCGTGCTTCAACGCATCTGCTGATCGCCAAGGGTCCGGCGGGCGATGGCAGCGAGCGGATTGCCACACGTGTGGCGACCATGCAGCCTGAGCACCGGACCGAGGAAATTGCGCGCATGCTGGCCGGTGCCTCGGTGACGGACGAGGCGAGGGCGGCGGCTGCGCGGTTGCTGGCGGCGCAGGATTAGTTGCTTGCGCCAACGGCTACGCCAGAGCCGATCATGACGCCTCCCGCCACCCTGTTGACCCTCCTCACAACGCGTTCAGAACGCAGAAGCTTGCGGGCGCGCAAGGCGAGCAGCACATGGCCGCCAATGACCACGATCTCGACGCCGAGAATAACTGCCGCGAGCGCCGTAAGGTGATCGAGCGTTAAAGACGCGCCAACGACACTTGGCAATAATGCCACGTAGAAAAGCGGCATTTTTGGGTTGCCAAGATTGAGCACAAGGCCAGTGAGGAAGATCGAAAACAGGCCGCGCGGCTCACCGGTCGGCTGAAGCTGCGGAACGACAGGCTGCGCCGTCCACAGCTTGATACCCATCCATATGAGATAAGCCGCGCCGCCGTAACGCAACACCGTCATCACCAATCCCATCTCCTGCGCAACCAGCGACAGGCCGAAGGCGGCAAGGGTGAGGAACACGAGGATGCCAGCGACCGTTCCTGCGCCGTAAGCGATGCCGGAAGGCGCGCCGTGAGTTATCGTTCGCGCGACGATGGTCATATTATCCGGGCCGGGACTGCCTGCGAAAACAAAGAAAGCAGCGGCGAAGGCAAAGAGCGTCGTGATGTCCATGGGCGGCTCCGGAGCTGGGTCACTATCCGGATGTTCAGTGTAACCGATTCCTGGGCTTTGAACAGCGCGTGAAAGGTTCTAAAAGCGTTGCAGATTCCTGAGTGAGGCCAAACATGTCGAAAGACCAAACACCTGTCGAAAACCTGTCCGAACTCGAAGCGTCTTCCGAGCTTGCATACCTCGCAGCAGAGCTTGCGCGGCATGATGCGCTCTATCATGGCAGGGATCAGCCGGAGATTTCGGACACGGAATATGACGCGCTGAAGCGGCGCAACGACGCCATCGAGGCAGCATTTCCTGATCTGGTACGGGCGGATAGTCCTTCGAAAAAGGTGGGCTTCACGCCGCTGCCGACATTCGCACCGATTGTCCATGCGCGGCCCATGCTTTCGCTGGACAATACGTTTTCGGATGAGGACGTGTCGGATTTCGTGGCTTCCGTTTACCGTTTTCTGGGGCGCCTGCCGGACGATTCGATTGCCTTTACCGCGGAGCCGAAGATCGACGGGCTTTCCATGTCCATTCGCTATGAGCGCGGTAGGCTGAAGACGGCGGCAACGCGTGGGGATGGCACGACGGGCGAGAATGTGACCGCCAATATTCTGACCATCAAGGAAATTCCGAACGAGCTTCCCGCCGGTGTGCCCGATGTGGTGGAGGTGCGCGGTGAAGTCTACATGGCCAAGAGCGACTTTCTGGCGCTGAATGCGCAGATGGAGGCGGATGGCAAGCAGACCTACGTCAACCCGCGCAACACGGCTTCCGGTTCATTGAGGCAGCTGGACCCGAATGTAACGGCACGACGCAAGCTGAAATTCTTCGCCTATGCGCTGGGCGAGGTTTCCAATGGCGGGCAGGCGACGCGCCTTGCCGACACGCAGCATGGCATTGTGGAGAAGTTCCGCGAGTGGGGTTTCCCTGTGAACCCCTTGATGAAGAGATTCACGTCCGGCGTACAACTGCTTGAACATTATCATGAAATCGGCATTGCGAGACCAGACCTCGATTACGATATCGACGGCGTGGTCTACAAGGTGGACGAGCTTGATCTGCAAGAGCGTCTCGGCTTCCGTTCGCGCAGTCCTCGTTGGGCAACGGCGCATAAGTTTCCTGCCGAGCAGGCTTTCACGACGGTCGAGAAGATCGAGATTCAGGTGGGGCGAACCGGTGCGCTGACGCCCGTCGCACGTCTGACGCCGATCACCGTTGGCGGTGTGGTGGTGACGAATGCGACGCTGCACAATGCCGATTACATCGAGGGCATCGGCAATAATGGTGAGCGAATCCGACCGGAGGATCACGACATTCGTGTCGGTGACACGGTGATCGTACAGCGGGCAGGTGATGTTATTCCGCAGGTTCTGGATGTGCTGCTGGAAAAGCGCGATACCCATTCGCAGCGTTACGAGTTTCCGAAGAAGTGCCCCGTCTGTGGCAGCCATGCGGTACGTGAGCGCAACGAGAAAACCGGCAAGCTGGATTCCGTCACGCGCTGCACCGGTGGTTTTGTCTGCCGCGCGCAGGCGGTAGAGCATTTGAAGCACTTCGTTTCGCGCATTGCATTCGATATCGAGGGCCTTGGCACCAAGCAGATCGAGTTCTTCTTCGAGAGCGACGACCCGGCGCTTTCCATTAAGACCGCGCCGGATATCTTCACGCTGAAGGAGCGGCAGGAGAAATCGCTGGCGAAGTTGGAGAATATCGACGGCTTCGGTAAGGTCAGCGTGAAGAAGCTGTTCGACGCTATCGATACGCGCCGAGAGATCGATCTGCACCGGCTGATTTTCGCGCTCGGCATTCGCCATGTGGGGGAAACGACGGCAAAGCTGCTAGCGCGGACCTACGGCACCTATGGGTATTTCGAAGAGGCGATGAAAGCGGCAGGCGATCTTTCAGGCGATGCCTGGAACGAGCTGAACAGCGTCGAAGGCATCGGTGAAGTCGTGGCGCGTGCCATCGTGGAGTTCTACAAGGAGCCACGTAATCTCGACGTGATCGACCGCCTGATCCGCGAGCTGCGCCCTAGGGAGGCCGAAAAACCTTCAACGGAAGGCAGTCCGGTGGCGGGCAAGACGGTGGTGTTCACCGGTTCGCTGGAAAAGTTCACCCGCGACGAGGCAAAGGCGAGGGCCGAAAGCCTTGGTGCCAAAGTGGCGGGTTCCGTCTCGAAGAAAACCGATATTGTGGTCGCCGGGCCGGGTGCAGGCTCAAAGCTGGACAAGGCGCGTGAGCTTGGCGTGCAGACCATGGATGAGGATGAGTGGCTGGCGCTCATTGCCGGGTGAGACCAGCCGGAAGTCCCGTCATCGGAGGCGTGCCATCAGATAGCAATCGGCGTAGGTGCCATTGCGGAAGGCGTATTGCCTCATCACGCCTTCCTTTGCGAAACCAAACTTTTCATAGAGGTGGACGGCACCCAGATTGTCGGTGAAGACATTCAACTCGATGCGCTTGAGGTCATGCCAGTTATCGGCGGCATCCAGAAGTGTTTTCAGGAAAAGGTTTCCTATACCCTTGCCGGTGAAATCATCATGAATGCCAAGCCCGAGGGACGCTGCATGGCGGCGACGGCCTCGTTGGGCATAGAGACCGGCTTGGCCAAGAAAAATACCATGCCATTCGGCAACGATCACGATATCGGCAGGTGTCAGTTCTTCAATATAGCGGTGGGTTTGGGAGATGCTCTGAAAGGGCTGGCGCAGCGTGCCATGACGGACCCCCGGCATGTTCAGCACTCTTGTCGCGGCTTCAGCATCATCTGGCCTGATGCCCCGTATGATGACGTCGCCAATTGAGAAATCCGTTTGATGAGATGGTTCAGTGGACTGTGACATGCCTGTTTCCTTTTTGCAGTTGGAAGAGCAGGTGCAGTGTCTCGCCCTGCTGCTTCGGCAGGGCTTTGAGTGAAGGATCGCGAAACCTATCGCGCCAATGCTCCATCGCCCGCCGTGGTTACGGTGGTCGTTGCCGTGAGCATCATCGTGTTGGTCGTTGCGATCATGCGCGGAAGATGCCGCCCGTGTGCCCTGCCGTCAACACCGGGCCTTCATTTTTGCGGTAGTTTCCGCTATTGCCCGCTCTGGACAACACGGGAATCGCTTCTTGAAGACCATCGCCATCGATTTCGAAACCGCCAATGAGGAGCGTGGCAGCGCCTGCTCCGTGGGGCTTGCCTGGATCGAGGATGGGGTGATCCAGCGCGTCGAGGAGCGGCTGATCCGACCGAAGGATATGCGGTTTTCTTCCTTCAACATCGCCGTGCATGGTATCCGGCCCGAGGACGTGGAAGATGCGCCGGAGTTTCCCGAGGTCATGGATGAATTTGTCGACGACTTCCGCGACGCGACTATGATCGCGCATAATGCTGCCTTCGATTTCAGCGTGATGCGTGCGAGCTTCGATAAATATCGCCAGAGTTATCCGCAGCTTTCCTACTTTTGCAGCGTGAAGATGGCGCAGCGGGTTTGGCCGTCACTGCCGTCGCATAAGCTGAATATCATCGCGCACCATTTGCAGTTGAGATTCGTCCATCACAATGCCGCGGAGGACGCTGTGGTCTGTGCGTCGGCTGCGATTGCGGCGGCGAAGGAGCTGGCGCTCCAATATGTCCACGAAATCCCGGCAAGGATCGGCATGGTGGCGGGGCGTTTGCATGCCATGGGCTATGAGCCCTGCACAATGAGAAAACGCTAATCCATCCATCTTGTTACGTGCCCACGCCACCCTATCTGTTATTCCAGATATGGAGGTAAAGGCTATGGTTTCACAAAAGCTTCGGGCGCTGCTGGTTTCAGGTTTGGCATTGCTGCCTTTTGCTGCGCAGGCGCAGGTCGTCGGCGAAGTCGGGGTGGACTGGACCGGCAACGACATCAAGATCGAGGCGATTGCCGATCCTGAAGTGAAGGGTGTGACGTGCCATATCACCTACTTCGATCGCGGCGTGATCGATAGGCTGAAGAACGGCAACTGGTTTGAAGACCCTTCCAACAATGCCATTTCGTGCAGCCAGACGGGGCCTGTTGAGGTGGGGGATATCGATCTCTCCAAGGGCGGTGAAGAGGTGTTCCGGCAGGGCATGTCGCTTGTGTGGAAGAAGCTGGTTGTGAACCGGATTTACGACAAGGCCAACGACACGCTGGTCTATCTGGTCCACACGCGTGAACTGACCGATGGGTCGGCGAAGATGGCGATTTCGACCGTGCCGCTTTATGGGCAGAACGTGACGTGGAAGAACGGCAAGCCCTGAAGCTCGGCGCGTTCCCCCGAACGAAAAAATGGCGGGCAAGAGCCCGCCATTTTCGAAATTCCATCGGAAACTAGATCGCTTAAGCAGCTTCGCGCGAGAGCTCGTCCGCGATAACGGTGTCGAGGTTGAGGAAGCAGACCATGCTTTTTTCCAGCGCCACGATGCCGCGGCAGAAGTCGCGCTGTTCTTCCGGGATGATTTCCGGGGCGGGCTGGAGGTCTTCGGACTTGATCGTCATCATGTCGGAAACCTGCTCGACGAGCAGGCCGACCAGCTTGCCGCCGATGTCGGTGACGATGATGGCAGAACGCTCTGACGGCTCGGTCATTTTCATGCCGAGGCGGCAGGCCATGTCGATGACCGGGATCACTGCGCCACGCAGGTTGATGAGGCCAAGGACATAAGGCGGTGTGTGGGGCATCGGCGTCACGGGCGCCCAACCGCGAATTTCGCGGATCGCCATGATGTCGATGCAGAATTCCTGATCGCCGAGATGGAAGGAAACGATTTCGAGATATGCGCCGGATTGCTTGAT
>JAAIGE0100640307.1_pt1 | contig 11437 bp, 6 predicted proteins | sample 6487951 | NCBI WGS metagenome assembly JAAIGE01 (sample SAMN13974128, study PRJNA590717) | phyllosphere metagenome | biome: tomato field; feature: multiple bacterial spot infested tomato fields; material: tomato leaves; isolation source: leaves from tomato fields | host: Solanum lycopersicum ... | reverse complement strand
AGCGGAGTCGAAGCATCTCTGCCGCACCGTTGCAAGGCGTTGATAATTAGTGTTGAGGTAGAGATACTTCGACTCCGCTGCGCTCCGCTCAGCATGACGAACTTTTTTCGAGCGTCGCCTTTACTTACAAAAAATAACCTCTGGAAACTCGCACGCCCGCCCCGGCCCCAGCACGAATACCTCCGTGCGCGCATCATTGAGCACGTGCTTGTCCGAGGCCGCCGCGATGCTGCCGTAGGTCATCAGCTCGGCCAAGCCGTGCTGCAAGGCGTAGGCATCCACTACCTGGCGCAGGCTCACTTGCGCACGGCCGCGCAGCAGTTGCTCGATGTTGCGCAGCAGCACCGCCTTGTCTACCACGCGCGGCCCCACGAGGGGCACGAAGTCGGCTTCCTCCTGCTGCGCCACGGCCAGCTGCCGGGGCGCGAGGGGTATTTCGCGCTCCGCCAGTTCCAGCACTTCCTTGGTTTCGCTGGGCTGGTACTCGGCCCGGCCATCGATTTTGAGCAGCGCCGCGTCGTCGGGCGGCGCGTCCATCACCGCGAAGGCCAGTTGGCGAATTTCCTGGATGAGGGCCAGCGAGCGGCGGCGCTCGCGCAGGTTTTTTTCCGATACCATTTTCTCCAGCTTGCGGGCCAGGGCGTGAAACGAGTCGTTGACCTTCTGCCCTTCGCCATGCAGGTAAAACCGGATTTTGCGCAAGAAGCCGTCGCCCGCCGCTAGGCCCCGCGCCTGCAATAGCTCAAACAATTGCTGCACCAGCGCATCGAGCTCGGCCTTCTGGCGCGGGTCGGTGAGGTGCTGGTAAAACGCCTCGAAGCTGCGGCCCTGCGGTGTGTCGCGCAGGGCGTCGAGCGCATCGAGGGCCAGGCCCAGCAGGCTGCCCTTGGTGTGCCCGGCGGCCGATTGCTGCTGGTAAATCTGCTGCGTTATCGCCCGGAAATTACTTTCCACCTCCCGAAAATCGCGTAGCAGGCCCCGCGCCAGCCCGCTCACGTTCTGGTAGCGCTCGGTTATCTGCACGTCGTCGTAGGTCACCACCGTCTTGGAGATTTTTAGCTCCCGAATTTGCTTGTCGAGGTCGCTGCGCTGCTTTTCGAGGTCGGCCAGCTTGGCGCGCCAGTCGTCGCCGGTGTTTTGCACCAGCTCGCGCAGCTTGTGCAGAATATCCAGAAACCGCGACTCGGTGCCCACGTGCGCCGGCTTGTCGAGCAGCGCCTGCACGTAGTCGAGCACGCTTTCCAGCTCCGGCGTGAGGGTGTGCTGGTCGGCCCCGTGCTCGTCGGCATAGAGCGTGAGGTAGCCGTCGCGCACCCATTTCTTCAGCAGCTGCGCGGCCTGGTCCTCGTAGGGCAAGCCGAGGGTTGTCAGGTCGCCCTCCTCGTCGCCGGCCTGGTGTTCTTCCAGAAAATCAGCCAACAACCCATTCAGCTTTTCGCCGCTGACCTCGGGCGTGTAGCTGCCCGCCTTATAGCTCTCCTGCAAAAAGCACAGCACCAGCGGCGCGTTGCGGCTGCGCAGCAGCCGCACGAACACGGCCGGCCGCTCGGAACTGAACAAGGCGCGGTAGCGGGAGTAGGGGGCGGGCATAGCGTTTTAGCTAAAGCGCTATGTAAGCAGAAAACAGCCTTATTATCAAGCTGCGGGCGATATTGCAATGCCCGTCACGTTGCTACGCCAGCGCACCATTTCTAGGCTAGCCCCAAAACGCGTGGCTACCTGCTGCTCGTGCCAGCCCCGCTGACTGGCCCAGGCCAGGCCCCGCTGCGGAATTTGCAGGCAGCTACCCAAATAGCTGGCCTGCTTCTCGTGTAGCGGCGAGGCGCATACTTGCTGCGTAGCAGCATCAAACAGTGCCAGCGGGTGCTTCAGAAAATGATGCGCAAACTCGTGCATCAGATTGGCTTGCTGCCGGGCCGGCGAGTGCGCAGGGTTGTGCAGGATAATAAGCGGGGTGGGGCAGATGAGCATGGCCGACCAGCCCGGCTGCCGCATCACCAGGTCGATAATTGCCGCGTCCACGTTGGCTAGTTGGTCGGGTGTCAGAATCGTGGCGTGGTGAGCCTCGGCCAGCAAGTGGGCAGGCAGTGGGTCAAAAGCCCGTAATCCTAGTGCATAGCGTTCGCGGGTGGCAATGTGCTCGCATTGCCGCCGGAAAGAGCTAGGCAGCGTATGCGGTTCGCTGGCTACGAAATCAGGCGTGCTCATCATCCTTCTTGGGTAGCGTTTGGTAAGTGGCTTTTATGATAGCGGCCAGCGCATTGGCCGTGGCGGGGTCCAGTTGATTATCAGAACGCAGCAGCAGGGCGATGCGCTCCGAGGTGTCGGCCGTGGCGGCTACGGCCGGCCCATCCTGGTCGCGCAGGAGCTGGGCCGGGGGCACCTGTAGCCAGTCGCAGATGCGCAAAAAAGTAGTCATGTCGGGAGCCTTTTCATTTTCGACTCGTGAAAGGGTAGACGGGCTGACATCGCCAATCTCGTCGGCTACTTCGCGCAGGCCGCGCCCAGCCCGCTTGGTACGCACAAGGGTGGCAAGGGCTTCGGCATCTAGCTGGTGTTTCATGCGAAAGATTTTTGTTTCATGTAAAATAAAATCATTTCACGCTTGACACGAAAAGTTTTGTTGGTTTAATTTGTAACACAATCGTTGCTTTCGATGCACAGAATCGCCTTATGCTTCCTCCCACGCAGTTATTCAGCCGGCTAGTCGTTGGCTTGCAGCAGGCTAGCCGGCTAGCCCGCACCAAGCCGTGGCAGTACACGCCGCAGTTGCAGCGGGTGGCCAACGCGCTATCGGCTACCCTTACCACCCAACTCCCAGCCACGGCTATGGCGTTGCGCCGGTTGCTTAGCCAGCCGGTGCAGGCGTGGTGGCCCGCGCAGTGGCCGGTGCCCGCCGACTTCGATACCAGCTTTGGGCTGCTCGACGGCACGCTGCTGAGTGAGGAGGCCAGCGCCTACTACCATCAGGTGTTGGTGGAGCAAGCGGAGCTGACTGGCTTGGCCGACCACGGGCTGCAACTGGCGCTTGATAACGAGGACTTTCGGCTGTTGCTGGCCGAGCTACGTCGTAAGGCAGAGGAAGGGCCTGAGTTGGCAGCCATCGCGAAGCGCGAGTACGTAGCCCTGCGCCGTTTCCTGATTGAACATCCCATCACGACCGAAGGGGCTATTGCGGCTGCGTTTGGCAGCAAGTGGCTGGTGCGGGCCGCCCGTGTGGGAGCCATGTACGAGGCCTGCCGGGGGCCGCTGTGGCACTGCCAGCACTGCGGCCCGTTGCTAAGCGAGGGTGGGCAGCCGCGCGGCATCCGGCCCAGCGTGTGCAGCGACCATCTGCCCGACCAGCCCGCCGTGACGCAACTAGCCGATGCGCCCGACTTGCGGCGGCTGCGGCCCGGTATTCATTGGCGCGTCTGCTTCCCCGGCAAGCCCGAGCTGTATCTGTACAACATGCTGGAAAGCTTATGCCAGCAATACCAGCAAGTGCTGGCCGCAGTGGAGCTGTGGCCCAATCTGGACCAGTACGACATTCGCCTGGTATTTCAGGACGCTACGGTGTGGGCAGTGGATGTAAAAGACCAGCGCGACCCCGCCCGGCTGGGTACTGACCTGCTGCCACCCAATAGCCACAATGGACTGGCTTACACCCGGGGCTTTTACGTCATCCCGGACCGCTGGCTGCGCCACAATGCCAGCGGCTACTTGCGCACCGTGCGCGACCGGGCCGCCCTACCCGGCCACATCAGCGTGCTGGGGCTGCAAAGCTTCGTGGAGCTGGTGCAGGCCGAGCTTGCCCGCCGCACCAAAAAGAAACGCCGTACTATATGAGTCAGCCTATTCTTTTCGAGCCGCCCCTGGCTTTTCAGCAGCGCGTGCAGGAACTCGCCGCGCAGCAGGAAATGACGGCCGACCAGGCCCGCATCCTGCTCAACGTGGAACTGACGCTGGCCCTGGCCGAGTTGCTGGGCTTCGCCGATGAACCGGTGACAGCCTTATGGGCGCTGCTAAGCGGGATGCCCCTGCGCGAGCCGCGGCTGCTGGGCTTGAATGCCGCCCAGCGCCAGGCCCTGGCCAATGTGCGCCAAATAGTGCCTTACAGCCCCCGGTTTGCCTGGAAGGATGCGTTGCGGGATTATCTGGAAATAAACCGGCGGTGGCCCGACTTGTGTAGCTATCAGTTCGAGCTTGGCGAGCCGCTGGCTACCATCATAGATGCCGCCCGCAAGCCGGCGGCCCAACGCAATGAACTGCACGCCGACATTTGCCGCCGCTGCCTGACCGAACGGCTGCTCTGGCACCACCGCGAAGCGCCCTCGCCGGTAGTGGCTGGGCAGCGCTACCAGTTTGCCGCCACCGCCCAGGACGAAAGCCGGCAGCTCCTGCACGCCGACCTGACGGTGGAGTTTGAGGCCGGGCCGCTGGAGCAGCTGCCTGACTTTGCCAGGCCGTGGTTTGCGGCATCGCAGCCCAAGGAGCCCGTGGTAGTATCGTGGCCGCAGCTGCGCGAAGTGGCCGCTTATCTGGATGAGCGGGAAGCGGAATTGGCAGAGCGATATCAGGATTATGACTTGCAAAATTGGACGCGCCGCCTTAGCCAGATGAACTTGCAGCTCGTGACCGAAGACAGCCTGGCGGGCACGGCGGAATTGCGCATCGACCAATTCATGCACATCGCCGGCATGGTGGCTTCGGGCAAATCGACGCTGGCTATGCTGCTGGCGGCTTACCTGATTCGGCACGCGCCCACGCGCCGCCTGACGCTGGTGGTAGGCGACGTGCAGTCGGCCATTCAACTGGCCAGCCAACTAAATAGCTGGTTTCGGCACGACCCGGCTACCGAGCAGCCCGTGGCCGTGCCGCTGCTGGGCCGCAGCACGCGCGCCACGCAGCAGCGTGGTTTCCTGGAATCGGCTGACTATCTGCGGCACAGCCAGCGCCAGCAGCCGCACTGGGGCGAGCGGTGGCTGAGCCCGCTGTGCCCGCTCCAGGCCCACCTTTCCGAAGTAGAGGTGAAGCAGCGGCTGGGCGGCCACCTGCTGCAAGCCGGCAAAGAACCCTGCCAGGTATTGCGTAGGGTAAAGGAAGAAACTCCCCGCCCGCGCTCGCGCCGGGCCACCGCCCCGCCCGACCCCACCGTGGGGCGGCGTCGCCACGCCTGCCCCTACCTGCCGGTGTGCCCGCAATACCAGCTCTACCGCGATATGCCCGGTGCCACCGTCTGGGTCACTACGCCAGGGGCACTGGCCGGCAGTACTCTGCCCGTGCAGCTCGAAGACCGGCCGCTAAAGCTGGGCGAGTTCGTGTACGAGCGTTCCGACCTGGTCATTTTTGATGAGGCTGATACTATCATCCAGTGGTTTGATAACCAGTACGCGCAGGAGCTGCGCCTCACCGGCGGGCGCGTGGGCATCCTCGATACCATTACGCTGCCCACCGAGTCGCACGCCGTGGGTTCGCGGGTAATGCCCAGCGGCACACTGCGCTGGGTGGGGGCCGAACGCAGCGCCCAGCAGGCCGTCACGTCGGTACTGACGCTGCTGCACGGCAAGGGCGGCCCCGGCTTTCTGGCCGAATGGGTGCAGCACCACCAGTTTACGCCGCTGTCGCTGTGCTACCGGCTGGCGCGGCTGCTGGCAGGCGTACCAGCTACTGATTCAAAGGAGGCCCGCCGTGCCTCCGAAGAAGAGCGCAAACAGTACGATGCCGCCGCGCAGCAGATAATGCCACATTTTACAGGGCTGCTGGAGGAAAGCGACGGCCTGCGGCTACCTCAGCACAAACTGCCGGTGCCGGTGCGGCAACTGGGGCAGCTGCTCCAGCGCATCAATAGCACGGGCGAAAATGCCACCGACCCCGACATCCATGCCGAGTGCCAGCAGTGGATACGCACCCACTGCCCCGAGGCCCGGCCGCCAGCCACCGAAAGCCTGGTGCGGCTGGCCTATCGCCTCCAGTTTGCCCTCACGGTGGCGCTACTCGACCGGCATACGCGCATCGTGTTCTATGAGTGGGACAACCGGCCCGCCGCCGTGCAAACGGGCTCGCCCGCCTACCGCACCAACGCCGCCGTGCAAAGCCTGCTGCCGTTGCCGCTCACCGGCCGCCAGTTTGGCACCTACTACGCCCAAAGCCCACCCGCCGCCGACCACGCCACCAGCACCGGCGACCAGGCGCTGAGCGTGTTTGCCTACACCAACGTGGGGCGCTATTACGTGCTGCACTTCCACGAGTTGTTCACCGACCTCACCGGGGAGCGGGGGCCGGCCGTGCTGGCCATGTCGGGCACGTCGTATCTGGAGCATTCCACGGCGTTTCACGTGGGCCGGCCGCAGGCGTTGCTGCTGCCCGCGCCCGAAGCGGTGGCCGCCATCCGGCAGAGTACGTTCGGCTTTTTGCCCCAGCGCGACCACGAGGGCCGGGCCATCCGGCTATCGGGAGCCCGGCAACCCGACAAGCCTCTAGTGCTCGAAACAATGGTGCGCGGCCTGGTGGGCCGCGAGGGCCGGGGGCAACTCGGGCAGCAGCTAGCCACCCTGGCCCGGCTGGGTGCGGAGCACCCCGACCTGTGGCACGACCGGCAGCGCCTGCTATTGTTCGTCAATTCCTACGACCAGGCCCGCATAGCGGCCGAGGAGCTGCGGCGGCGGTGGCCGGCCCTGCAGTCTGCCGTCTGGCACCTCGTATCAGCTAAAGAAGAATCCGTTACGGTGGGTGGCCTGCTGCGCACCGACATTGAGCAGTTTGCCCATACCGGCGGCCAAATTCTGGTAGTACCGCTAAACGCCGTGGGCCGGGGCTTCAATATTCTGAACGCGGCCAGGAAAGCGGCCTTTGGCACCGTGTACTTCCTGACCCGGCCCTACCCGCATCCGCACGACGTGCAAGCCGTGGCGCAGGAAATGAACCGCCGCACCTTCGACTGGCAGGCCGACGCGGACTTTGAGGCCTGGCAGGAGGATGGCTTGCAGGGCAAGGCCGAAGCGGCCCGCCGGCTGGCCGTGTGGTACTGGCGGCAGGCCGAAAGCCGCTCGTTTTACAGCACGTTGCAGGATGAGGAAAGCCTGCGAGCATACCCGCGCCGTGACCTGGCCGCTACCACCATCGGCTACGTCATTCAGGCCGTGGGCCGACTGCTGCGGGGTGGGGTACCCTTTCAGGCCTTCTTTGTCGATGCCGCCTGGGGGCCGAAGTGCGCCGAAAGCGATGGCCAGGAGCCCGACCGGCCCTCCACCAGCCTGCTTGCCGCCATGATAGAGCTGCTAACCGACTACGTCGCCGACGATTTCATCAGCCGCGAGCTGTACGAGCCGCTCGCCCACGCCCTGGACAACATCAACGACTTCACCCGCGAATCAGACCCACCCAAACCCAAAAAACATTTCTCACATGGCTAAGAAAACAACTACCGCCAAAAAGCCAACCGGCCCCGATGTGTTGCTGGCGCGCTTCACGCCCGTGCCCAAGGCCTTCGCCGGGCTGGAGGCCAGTTACCTGCCCTTTCCATACTACTCAGCCGTTCAAAACTTTCAGCGAGCCGTGGGGCGCCCCGGTGAGCCACGCACGCTGCCGCTACGCCGCCTCAATAACTTGCTGCTGGCTTGCCTGCCCACCCTCACGCACGGGTTTGAGTACAGCAGCAGTGGGCATCGGATGCTGGCCGTAGGTACGCCAGGGGTGCCGCTGGCCGTACCCGAGCCGCGCCAGGTCCACCAGTTGGTGCTGGCCTGGGCAAGCCATTGGGCGCGGCCTTACCTGACCGAGAAGCCGCAGGCTTGCCTGCAATTGATGGACGCGCTGGAGCGAATGCCCCTGCCGGCCTGGCAGCGCCTGTCGCCCCTGCAACTGGTGCAAAACTCGGACGAGGCCGGTAACATCATCTACGCCGCCATCCCGGCGCTGCTGGCCACGCTGCTGCATGGCCAGCAACTGACTATAAATGAAGGTAGGCAGACCCTGAGCCTACGCAAAGTGCAGGGCGATGCCAGCAACCAGGCCGGGCTGTACGTGGTCAGCCGGCCCTTCCGGGGCCACTACCTGCAAGTAGACCGAGCCACGGGCGAGGCGCAGCCCAAGGAAGGGTATTTTGCTTATCGAATCGATTTTAAAGTGGAGACGCAAGCGGGGCGATTCTACGAGAACAGCCAGCACCTGCGGCCCTGGATATTTTTGCGTATTAGCTGCCAGCGCTACGGGCACCGCCCGCTGTCGAAAGACAACTTCGGCCGCGACCTCTCGGTACTCACCAGCAGCAACCATCCCCGGCTGCCCCATGCCAAAACCGATGGCACGCTGGTGCGCCTGCAAGCCGGCACCCGTCGGGGCGAGGTTGAATATCAATGGCTGGATGAATTGCCCGAACTATTAGAAGAAGCACAAGCCCGTGCGCTGGTGCCGGCCGAAGAAGTGCTACGCCAGCAGCCCGGGGCCTACGGAGTAGAAGGCGACACGCAGGATGCGCAAGGCGACGAATACTACGTAGTACACGCCGAGGGCTATAAGTACGAGAAGAAAAATCATTCTATTAAAACAGGTTTTCATTTTGATGAGCATCGCGACCTGCTAAACCAACTCTTGGCGGTGCTGAATGGCGTGCTACTGCCCGACAGCCCGCTGCCCGCCGACGTGCCCCTGCCCACGGGTGTCGCTCTGCCCGCTGCCCTGAAGCCCTTCAAGTCGGTGCGTGGCACGGCCCTGCGGCAGCAGTCTGCGCCCCCTGCACCAGTTGCGCCCGCCAAAGCCCGGCGGGCCGCTAAGCCTTCTATGCAGGCGCAGTTACACAGCCGGCTCAGCGAAACCATGCTGGGCCTGGCCTCCGGGCAGCAAGCGCAGCTGCTGCTGGTGTATCGCGAAAAGAGTACCCGCGCTAGTATGGTGCAGCAGGTGCGGCGAACGCTGCTACTGGCGGCCGACGAGGACTTTCCCGCGTGGCTGGCCATCAAGGAAGTACTAATAACCGATGCTACCCTACTGGACCACCACGAAAAATGCGCCAAGCAGGCCAAAAGGCCCGAGCGCAAGGCGCATTACCGGCGGCAGCATGAGCTAAAGCGGGAAGCCTGGAAGACATTGCTTGGGCCGCACCGCTTGACCACGGCGCGTAGTGCCTTTGCATTCATTGAGATAGGTGAGCCAACCGTAGATGAGCCGCGCAAAATCAGGGGAGCAGTGCGCGAGGCCTGCGCCCGGTTGGGCATTAGCTCGCAGATGCTGCACACGGCCAAATATGCCAAGCGCAAGGGCGAACTGACGACGGAATTTGGCTGGGACGTGCAAAGCCGCGTGGCAAACGCGGCTCTTGACTTGCTGATACGCCAGCCCGGCGTGCTGGCCGGCCCCCCAAGCGAAGCCTATGCGCGAAAAAAGGCCGGCTTGCCCGAGGCATTGGCAACGAGCCTGGATGTAGTGGCCCTGTACCGGCATCAGCACCGCGACAGCGGCTTGCACTACGCCCTGGCGGTGCGGCTGCGGGCCACCGGCGCGGTCGAGGTGTTATTTCCGCAAGAACAAAAATGGCTGCCCTACGCGGACGCCGGCCCTCACCTGGGCAACTTCTTTGCCGACAGGCGCCGCGAGCATGGTGCCGTCAACGGCCAGGTCATCGGACTGGAAATGTCGGCCACGCAGCTGGGGCAATTTGCGGCCCGCGTTGTCACCACTCCCCACGAACGGCCCACGCTGATACTCATCGAGGCCGACGTGTGGCGCAACGAGGGCGCAAACAAAAAGACGTGGGGCCAGCTAAAAAACCATCATCTGGCCGCCCAGCGCGACTGCCTGGATTTTACGCACCTGCATGGCCAAGGGGGGTACTACGACCGAAACGATGAGGCCCTGACTAACCTGCTAGGGGTGGTGCGGCTGCGGATGAACCACGAAACACCGCAGTACCTACCAGCCGTGCCCGCCGCGCAATCAGCCCAGGATTTCAAACCGTTGAGCGGCTTCATCGACCGCAGTATACCCGAGGTATGGCACTACTTTTCGGTGGGTAGGGCTGCCACTACGCAAAAGACCTCCGGTAAGACGGCAGAACGCGGATTGTTTAAGATGGACGCAGGAACCGATGACATTGGTAATAGTACTTACGGTGCTGGCACCGCCTTTCGCCACCAGCAAGTAGTCGAGATGGTGCCATTTTTCGTGAAGCCCGAGCTGCAGCACGAAGAAGGAATCTTAGCCCTCTGCCGCATCCCGCACTACCTACGCAATTCTCCAGCCTGGTCGACTGCCAATACGTTGTTACCCTTTCCTATGCACCTAGCCAAATGCCTGATTGAGGATTATATCTGTGTATTGGGTAGCTAACCTAAAAGTAAGTACTTATTTTTGTATATCAATATGTTATATTAAAACGAAAGGGCTTTCAGCGGTTACTGAAAGCCCTTTCGTTTATCATCATATCGCCAGGCTCCCCCTCTCCCCAAGGAGAGGGGGCTGGGGGGGTGAGGTCACCCGCGTCAGGCCTACTTCCCCGTCGCCAATTGCAACGTCCCGTCCTTCAGCCCCGCCGCCGAGGCTTTCACCTGCACCGAGCCGGCCGCGCTGCCGGCCTGCACTATCGCCACGAGCTGCCCCTTGAAGGCGTGCATCTGCGGCGTCTGGAAAGCCTCCAGATTAGTAGCATCACCGTTGCCGATGGCGCGGAACGTGCCCGCGCCGCTCACCGCGAAGCGCAGCTCGTTGGTAGCGTCGGGGCAGAGGTTGCCCTGCGCGTCTTCGACGCGGGCGGTGACGTAGGCCAGGTCCTGGCCGATAGGGAGGAGTTTCTGGCGGTCGGTCGTCAGCTTGATGTGATGGGGCGCGCCGGCCGTGCGAATTTCTTCGGTGCCGATGGTTTTGCCCTGGGCGTCGTAGGCCACTACTTTGATGCTACCGGGCTGATACACTACGTCTTTCCACTGGAGGCGGTAGCGGGTTTGGGGGTCGGTGGCGCCGGGGCCGGCTTTGGTTTGGCGGCCCTGGCTTTTGCCGTTCACAAAAAGCTCGGCCGAGGTGCCGTTGGTGTAGCAGAACACGGGCGTAACCTGGCCTTCGCGGCCGGGCCAGGTCCAGTGCGGCAGCAGATGCACGGTGGGCTGGGCGGGGTTCCACTTGGCGCGGTAGAGGTAGTAGCGGTCCTTGGGCTGCCCGGCCAGGTCGATGATGCCGAAATACGAACTGTGCGACGGCCACTTTTCATCGTAGGGCGTGGGCTCGCCGAGGTAGTCGAAGCCCGTCCACACAAACTCGCCCAGCGCGTAGGGCAGGTCGTCCTGCGCCGCAAATTCGATGTCAGGAATCTGCGACCAGGGACAGTATTCGAGGTCGTAGGAGGACGACTGATTATCGGGGTAGCGCATTTCCTTGCCCAGCACGGCCGGAAATTTATACACCCCGCGCGAGCTCACGGTAGAGGCCGTTTCGGAGCCCAGCACGAAGCCCTGCGGCAGCTTGCTGT
>JAAIGE0101425950.1_pt1 | contig 11441 bp, 12 predicted proteins | sample 6487951 | NCBI WGS metagenome assembly JAAIGE01 (sample SAMN13974128, study PRJNA590717) | phyllosphere metagenome | biome: tomato field; feature: multiple bacterial spot infested tomato fields; material: tomato leaves; isolation source: leaves from tomato fields | host: Solanum lycopersicum ... | reverse complement strand
TGTTTTGCCATCTCTCTCCCCAATCAAGGCAATGTGATGGGAGGAAACTGAAGTGCTTCTTAGAAAAAGACAATGTGTCGCAGGACTTAGCAAAACCCGACAAAAGCTAAAATTTTTACGTAAAAAAACCTGCCACGCTCTGCAGCGACTGTTGTGCAGTTTATTATTCTAATTATTTGGGATTAATCCGCCAAACTTGGTATTTTATCGCAATGATCGTGCCATCTGTGACCATGTGACAACAAACATAATTTTCACGTAAAAATAGCCAATTGCAGCCGCAATTGCCGGAATGTCGCGGAAGGGTACGCGATCTTTACTTGGGACAGATGCGAAAAAAACGGGTGATTCTATCAGTTATAGACAGGAGGCGCCTACCTGTAAGCGCCTCCCTGTTTTGTAAGGCTGTGCTACTCAGCCAGCTTCATTGACGCGCTGAAGTGCGATCTTGAGGCTCTTTATTTGAAGCTCCAACTCGGCCTTGCGTTCACGGTCGGCGGCAACCACTTCCGGGTCGGCGTTGGCAACGAACTTTTCGTTCGACAGCTTCTTGTCGATACGCTCCAGTTCGGCTTCGGCCTTGCCTATAGCCTTTTCGAGACGTGCCTTCTCGGCGGCGATGTCGATAAGGTTGCCGAGCGGGATGCAAACGGTGGCCTCACCCAGAACCAGCTGAGCCGAACCCTTCGGCGCTGAATCGGCTGCCAGTATCTCGTCAGCGCGTGCCAGACGGCGAATGGCTGCGGAGTGACGGTCGAGGCGGGACTCGGTCGTCGGGTTGGCAGCCACTATGACCAGCGGAGCGGTGGCACCAGGCGGAACATTCATCTCGGAACGCGTGGAGCGAATGCCCGAAACGAGGTCGATCAGCCAGTTAATTTCCGCAGCTGCAGCCTCGTCACGGAACTCAGGCATCGGCCAGTCTGCGTGGCAGAGCAGACGATCTCGGCTCTCGCCCTCACCTGCCGTATGCGCCCACAGTTCTTCGGTCATGAATGGCATGAAGGGGTGAAGAAGCTTGTAGATTTCTTCCAGAACGTAAGCTGCACAGGCCTGCGCCTCTGTCTTCGCCGCTTCATCTTCGCCGCTGAAGACAGGCTTCAGCAGTTCCAGATACCAATCGCAGAACTGGTTCCACACGAAGCGATAGAGCGTTGCCGAGGCATCGTTGAAGCGATAGGCCTCGATCTGGGCTGTAACGTCCCGTGCAGTGTTGGCGAGTTCGGTCAAGATCCAGCGGTTGATTGTCTGCGTCGCTGTTTCAGGTAGGAAGTGCGGATCACGCTTCACACCGTTCATTTCGGCAAAGCGCGTGGCGTTCCACAGCTTGGTGCCGAAATTGCGATAACCTGCGATACGCGCCGGGTCGAGCTTCACGTCACGCCCTTGCGCGGCCATGATGGCAAGCGTGAAGCGCAGCGCATCCGCACCATATTCATCGATCAGTTCCAGCGGGTCGATGACGTTGCCTTTGGACTTCGACATCTTCTGGCCGTTCTTGTCGCGAACCAGCGCGTGGATATAGACGGTGTGGAACGGCTCGACGGCATGACCCGCATCGTCCTTCATGAAATGCAGACCCATCTGCATCATGCGAACGACCCAGAACGGAATGATATCGAAGCCGGTAACCAGAACGTTGGTCGGATAATAGCGCGCAAGTTCCGGCGTCTTCTCAGGCCAGCCAAGCGTGGAGAATGGCCACAGCGCAGACGAGAACCAGGTATCGAGAACGTCTTCATCGCGAACGAGAATTTCGCCCGGCTGGAAGTTTTCAAGCTTTTCCTCGACCCATGCCTTCCACGGACCTTCGTGAGCCAGATAGTGCTGGATAGCCGCCTGAAGCGCATCTTCCTCGGTCTTCTCAACGAAAACCTGCCCATCCGGGCCGTACCATGCCGGGATCTGGTGACCCCACCACAGCTGGCGCGAAATGCACCATGGCTGGATGTTTTCCATCCATTGGAAGTAGGTGTTCTCCCAGTTCTTGGGCACGAACTTGGTGCGGCCTTCGCGCACGGAAGCGATCGCAGGCTGGGCCAGCGTCTTGTTGTCGACCCACCACTGCTCCGTCATGCGCGGCTCGATTGGAACGCCGCCACGGTCGCCGTGCGGCACCATGTGCTTGTGTGGCTCGATCTTGTCGAGCAGACCGGCTTCTTCGAAGATTTCCACGATGATCTTGCGGGCAGCGAAACGGTCCTGCCCCTCCAGACGATCCCAGGCGCCGTGCAACGCTGCCGGATGATCGAGGCCTTCGAGGAAATCCTCGTTCTCCTTGATGGTAATCGTCGCATCGATATTCATGATGTTGATGGCGCGCAGGCCGCAACGCTTTCCGACTTCGAAGTCGTTGAAATCATGCGCAGGCGTGATCTTCACAGCGCCCGTACCCGTGCTCGGGTCGGCATAGGTATCGGCAACGATCTGGATCTTGCGACCGACGATCGGCAGAATGACATGCTTGCCGATGATACCCTGATAACGCTGGTCATCCGGGTGAACGGCAATGCCGGTATCACCCAGCATCGTTTCCGGGCGCGTGGTTGCGACTACGATGTAATCGCGCGTCTCATACTCGGTTGGCGCACCCCGATCATCCCACGCACATGGGTACTGATAGGTAACGCCCTTTTCCAGCGGGTAGCGGAAGTGCCAGAGGTTGCCCTTCACTTCCTGCTGCTCGACTTCCATGTCGGAAATCGCGGTCAGCAGCTTCGGGTCCCAGTTGACGAGGCGCTTGTCCTTGTAGATCAGGCCCTGCTTGTAGAGCGTGACGAAGACTTCCAGAACGGCTTCGGAAAGACCCTCATCCATTGTGAAACGTTCGCGCGACCAGTCGCAGGATGCGCCGAGACGCTTCAACTGGTTGAAGATCAAACCGCCGGATTCAGCCTTCCATTCCCATACCTTTTCAACGAAAGCATCACGGCCCATGTCACGGCGACCGGGCAGCTTCTGCTCCGCAAGCTTGCGCTCAACCACCATCTGCGTGGCGATGCCGGCATGGTCCATGCCCGGCTGCCAAAGCACGTCCTTGCCACGCATACGCTCGAAACGGACCATAATGTCCTGAAGCGTATTGTTCAGCGCGTGACCCATGTGAAGAGAGCCCGTCACATTCGGCGGAGGGATGACGATGGTGAAGGTTTCCGCACCTGGCTTTGCATTTGCGCCAGCGCGAAACGCATTGGCCTCGTCCCAGGCTTTGGCAACTTTCGGTTCGACGGCGGCGGAATCGTAGGTCTTTTCGAGCATTTCCTGACCTGAAATCTGGAGTTCTATTTTGAATTTTTAAATAAGGATGAGCGGTTGAGAGTCAACACAAAGTGGACAAATCGATGCTCATGCTTACGAAACGAAAAAGCCGCCCCGAATTTGGAGCGGCTTATAGCTATTGCACAGATATGGCTTAACGACGAGGGCCGCGGGCCACGCGTTCGATTTCTTCGCGCACAAGGCGCTCCACCAGCGTCGGTAGATTGTCTTCCAGCCATTCCTGAAGCATAGGCCGCAGCATATCCTGCGCCAATTGCTCGATGGTTGGGCGCTGTACGCCATCGAAGACCTCGGCGAGTTCCCCGAATGACTTGGCAATCTGCGCACCGGCGGCGGCTGAAATGAGGTTAACCGAGAGGGCGCTTTCTTCAACCGCTGGCAAGACTGGCGATTCGACCGGAACCTCCACCGTGCGAGCGGATGGCTTTTCAGGCTCTACTGCGCCGCGCAGCTCCAGACTTTCCCAGGATGGAACCTGAGGCGCAACAGCAGGCGCTGAAGAAAAAGACGGAACGTCGCCGATAACGTCTTTCGGCTGCGGGGAAACGGCGGCCATCAATGGGCGCACATCCGTGGGGCGCTGCGCAGCGGGCGCGATCCGCTCTGGTTGAAATACTGGCTGAGACTGGGGCGGCGCCGTTTCGGCCGGACGCTGTGCTGCAAAAGCCTGGGCACCCATAGCGGCGTTGCGATCAGCCGCGGCACGAACGCGGGCAGCCACATCGGCCAGTGACATGGTGTTTTCCTGTGGACGCTCGACGACTGGTTCGTTTCGTTCGGAAAACGGCGCGAAATCGGCCTGCTGACGCGCACCATATCCCTGATTTGCGGCAGGCGGGACATGTGAAGGCGGGCTCACAGGTTCTACTGCAAATGCACCATCGGAATGCTCACCCTCATCATCATAAACCGGAGGCAGGTGGCCGGAAAAAGCATCTGACGTCGCGGGCTCATTGCTTTCAATGATCCTGCGAATGGACGCCAGAATTTCTTCCATGGATGGTTCACGCGCGACACTTGGCTGAGCCATTATCTATCCCCGATTGCTACATTCTAACGGAGCGGAGCAAAAATACGCATGCTCCGAATCACCTTTAGTTTAGGGCAGCCATCGACGGAATAGAATCCGGCTTTTCGCTTAAACTGCTCGATACACAGCTTTATTTGCCGAGAGAACCACGCAAACAAAAAAGACCCACTCAACAAGCGGGTCTTTTCAAACTCGTCCCTACAGCAACCAGTCTTAGAAAACGAACTCTTTCGCCTTTGCAAAACCGGGCAGTGGCTTGAACGAGACGTTGAAAGACGTAGCGGATGAAATGCCCTTGCCTTCCTTCTGGTATACGGTTGCTTTCGCAGCATTTCCGTAGCCAACCACGGCAACGAGCCGACCGCCATCCGCCAACTGGTCCAACAGGGCAGCGGGGACCTCTTCGACAGAGCCATTGATGAAAATCAGGTCATATGGCGCTTCTGCCGCGTAACCCTTCTCGAGTTCGCCCTTCACGGAAGCGACGTTATCATAGCCAAGCGCGGAAAGCGTCTCGATGGCGCGCGCCGAAAGCTCCTCATCGCTTTCAAGCGATACGACGGAGCCCGCCAACTGCGAGAGAATTGCGGATAGGTAACCAGTCCCACCGCCAATTTCGAGAACAAGGTCATCCTTCGTCACAGCAGCAAGCTGTAAAAGCTTGGCAAGAGGAGACGCCTTGAGGAGATAACGCGCTGGGCGTCCGTCCTTGGCAGGACAGATCTGCAGGTCTTCGTCGACATAAGCGATCTGCCTTGCGCTATCAGGAACGAAAGCCTCTCGCGGAACGGCAAGAAAAGCCTTGAGAACCGAGTGCGATGTTACATCGGTCGTGCGCAACTGGCCATCCACCATCTTCGCGCGTGCGGTTTCGAAATCCATCATGACGTTCATTGCCTCAAATAGAAGTCCTGCGCGGCAAGGAATTTATCCTACCGCATTTTGCTAATCGTCTTAATTGGCTCCGCTTGTCCTTTCAAGCTTTAGGATACAGATGTTGCAGAAAAAGCTGCGCGTATCGCCGAAGGCCACCAGCCACAGAACGGCACTCGAAATTGGTGGTGATATCATACCGTCTCCAGCGGAACTTTTTTGACCGCTAATCATTGAATACGAACGAAAATCATCGCTAACGGCTGGAGGCAAAAATGCTCGGCACAATCCTGGTTATCTTGCTTATTCTGTTCCTGATCGGCGCCCTTCCGAGCTGGGGCTACCATAATTACGGCTACGGTCCATCGGGTGGCTTGGGATTGGTTCTGGTCATAGTATTGGTTCTCGTCCTCCTAGGCAGAATCTAAATTTCCTAGCCTCGCCTTTTCGAAGGCGAGGCACCGTCTCCAAAGACGACTGACAACAAAACACCCCGCCCTCCTGCGCCGCTTTTTCACAATAAAAAATCCGCCGATATTCAGAATGTCCCTCTTGCACATCGTTTAGGATTATTCTAAACCCCGGCCATCGCTTGATTATTCAAGCCGTGAGGCCTCGTGGCGGAGTGGTGACGCAGAGGACTGCAAATCCTTGTACCCCGGTTCAATTCCGGGCGAGGCCTCCAACGCTTTATAGCGCACCAAACAACCATTTGAAATTCTTAAATAAAATTCTGGGTACGGCAATTTGGGCTTGAACCGTTCCGCTACACCAAATCAGGGTATGGCAAATCGTTCCTGATTTAATTCCCCTCCTCCTCTATTGACTCCTCCCCAACCAGAACATAATCAGAACATCGTTGGCACATGGTGCGTGTGCTTTCCGAAACAACATGCGGCATCTGAAACCCTTGAACAGGAGACTGGAAACGTGTGTTCGGATTTTAGCCGCCGTGAGGTTGACGTCGCAGATTATATTCTTGAGTGCCATAACGGAGACGCCAGAGCTGCTATCGAGACGATGCAGGAAGAGATTGAGCACCTGCAGTATCAATTAAATCTGGCCGTGGTCGCAATGGGATACGGCTTTACACGGGGGTGGGTGCACACGCGTGAAAATAAGCCCAAGTAGAAAGAGTATTCGAGCCGACAGTGGGACATGAATTTGGAACAAGAAATTCCGCGTTTCGTTTGAGACAAATCAGCCATAACGTGTTGTGAGCGTCGCAAGCACGCCAACGGAGCGCATCATGAAAACCACCCTGCCCATTATCGTCTCAGCCCTGACACTGGCTGTCGCGGGCTGCACGACAGGTATTTCGTCACGCGAACTGCAACCCATCCCCGGTAGCATCACGTATAATGGCCAGCCGCGCACAAAACTTACCAAGTCCCCTATCGGCAGCACATTCACGCATAGTTTCAGGACGTGGGATGGGGATCGATATATCGAGACCTATCAGATCTTACCGGATCGATCGCTACAGATCATAGATCGTCGCGTCGTTAGGGACTGGCCCGTGTTTGACCGTGACGATTGATGGCGAGTTACCGTTGAACCTCGCCTCATAAGCGGTTAGACGCAGCTTCTGAAAAATCTCATGCAAAATGCTGTAGCGATTTTGTGATAATGTATCTTGAGAACAGATCGGCTTGAACCGTAATGCATACCAAATGGACGAAACCTGTGCTGGTCGCCTTTGAAGAACCGGGTGATTATACGAGCATCGACACAACGCAAGCAGCATCCTGGGCGATGATCGAGGACTGGCCGACAGAAGAAGGAGAAGCGCTCGATCGTGCGCTCCTTATCTTCGCGGCGGTCGGCTCCGGAAAGAAAACGCCGGAAGATGCCCGAAAAGCTTTCGTCGCCGCCGCAATGGAAGCTGGTCTCGATATCAAAGCCTGAGTAAAAAAGCTTACGATACTGTGGGTCAACGCGAAACTCTCTCGCAGAGAGGCATACGTCTCTGCGGCGTTTTGCGGCAACGACATCCGCTCAGAATGGGTGCTACCATGCACCGTAAAAATGTGCTGTTTCGTCAAAGAGAAAAGCGCAAAAGAATATAGGCATATCCGCAAGTCAATTTCGAGCGATATGCTTCAACAGAACAAAGATTGACCCATCATGAAAAAGCCACTGCTATTGCTCCTCATAACCTGCCTTGGTATCGGCATCGTCGGTCATCTGGTGGTCGCATTTATCTATACGGGATAAGCAGACCGCAAATGCTTTATCCAGATTGTGAACGCGCGGATCACGACGCGCTTCGGCTACACAATGCGCCTATCCTCGCCAGATCAGCAAATCGTTAACATTCATCTTTCCGTCGCGGAACCGCGTTAAACTTTGCACGTTTCTACCATATCATTTGGAGGGTAGAGAAATGCGTGACGGTTTGAACAGTCTGCTGGAAGTATCGCTTCTTGGTTTCGTCGTTGTAACTTGCCTTTTGATGGTCAACCCGCCGGTCTGACCTGAAGGAAACCACCTGTTTGATGCGCTCCGCTTCAGCGCTTACAAAAATGCGGCCCAAAAGGCCGCATTTTGCGTTTCATAAGATCAGTTCGCCAATTTTGCTGCCAGCTTAGCTACATGAGCGCCCTGATATCTTGCTCCCTCAAGCTCGACCGCAGAAGGCTGCCGAGAGCCGTCACCATCGGTTATTGTCGACGCTCCATAGGGAGAGCCACCCTTCACCTCTTCAACACCCATCTGTCCCTGAAACGCATAGGGCAAACCGGCAACGGCCATGCCGTGATGAAGGAAGGTTGGAATAAAGCTCAATATCGTTGATTCCTGCCCACCATGTTGTGTGGCGGATGAGGTAAAGGCAGAACCCAATTTCCCAACCAGCTTACCACTGAACCACAGTCCGCCGGTCTGATCCCAGAAATTACGCATCTGCGACGCTACAGTTCCAAAGCGCGTTCCCGCACCAACGATTATCGCGTCGTATTCGGCCAGTTCATCAACCGTTGCAATCGGCGCAGCCTGATCAAGCTTGAAGTTTGAAGATTTCGCTACGGCTTCCGGAACAAGTTCCGGCACACGTTTCACCACCGCCTCAGCACCAGCCGACCGGGCGCCTTCTGCAACGGCATAGGCCATGGTTTCGATGTGACCATAGGATGAATAATAGAGCACGAGAACTTTTGCCATTTTCATTTCTTCCCTAGAGTTTTCGACTTCAATGAAGACCTTCGAAACGTGAGAGGTCGATTATGTAACGGGAAGCTACCAAAGCGGTTGCGCAATTTCCAGACGGTGAGACGCGACGCATCGTTTCCTATTATCGAACAGCAGGCGCTGGCACCGTCACGGTTCGTATGCAAAACATGTTGCAATCGGCGCAGGCGGGTTTAACCTCGGAAGACAATTCAAAGCGAGTGCCTCCATGTCTTCTCCCTCTTCCCACACCCCCACTGTCTCTGCCGCGATGCTCGCGATCGGCGATGAGCTTTTATCAGGGCGAACCAAGGACAAGAATATCGGGCATCTCGCCGACGTCCTCACTATGTCTGGGATCGACCTTAAGGAAGTCCGCATCGTGGCCGACGAAGAGCAGCCGATCGTGGAAGCAGTCAATGCCTTGAGGGCGAGATATGACTACGTCTTCACCTCCGGAGGCATCGGTCCAACCCATGACGACATAACAGCCGATGCCATCTCGGCCGCCTTTGAACTACCCTGCGAGCATGACGCCGATGCGATGCGTATTCTCGGCGACATGTACCGTGTCCGCGAGATGGAGTTTACCGACGCGAGAAAGCGTATGGCGCGCATGCCGCGCGGGGCCAAGCACATTGCCAATCCCGTTTCCGTTGCGCCGGGCTTCATCATCGGCAATGTCTACGTCATGGCGGGCGTGCCGCAGGTGTTTCAGGCCATGCTGGACAATATAGTACCCACGCTGAAGACCGGAACGAAAATCATGTCCCAATCCGTTCGCTCTCCCTATGGAGAAGGCGATATTGGGACGCCGTTGACCGAAGTCCAAAAGGCGCATCCGGCGACGAGCATAGGATCCTACCCGAAATATGATGGCCAGCGTTTTTCCACCGAGATCGTCGTGCGTGCCCGCGACCTTGCGGCACTGGATGCGGCCACCCGGGATATTACAAGCATGATCGAAAAGATCGCAGAACAGAAATCCGCTGCAAGACCGTGAATGGGCCATATAGCCCCCGCCAAGTTGATATCGGTCAAAGCAACATCAGGATCACTGCCGCATGATCTGAGCGGGTTTCTTTTAAGGAAAACATTCGAGTGGATGCGTAAGGAGAACGATCATGGGATACACGACGATACTTGCCGTCATCGACACAACCGACAACGCTCGCAAACTTGACGTTTTCATCGCTGCATTTGCCAGGGAATTCTCCGCGCATGTCGTTGGTCTCCACATGGAGACACTTGCGGCCGTTCCTCTCGTGGCTCCCATGGAAATTCCCGATCCAGCGACTGTGCAAGCCGTACAGGAAGTCGCGCATAAAGAAACGGCGGAGGCTGGCCAGATTTTTATCGAAAGAATGACCGGGCACGGCATATCCCATGAATGGCGCAGCCTTGTTTCATCCGCAGGTTATTCGTCCAACGCGTCCGTCCACAGCGCCCGATGCGCGGACCTCATCATCGCACGTCAAACGGATTCATCCTCGCTTTCAGATAGCCGGGCCGAACTGGATAGCTTTCTATACGAAAGTGGCCGTCCCATACTCCTCGTCCCTCATTCGATGATGGAGACAAAGCCAATCAAGCGCATCATGATCGCGTGGAACGGCTCGCGGGAAGTAACGCGTGCAACATTCGATGCGCTACCTTTTCTGCTGGCGGCAGACAGCGTCGAGATCTTTTCCGTTGCCCAAGATGAAAGTGAGACGAAAGAGAGCGGTTTGGCTGGCACCGAAATAGCGGCAACGCTCGCCCGACACGGCGTCAATGTAAGCGTGACATCGCAGGAAAAAATCCATGGCGTTTCGCCTCAAACCGCTATCGAGAAGAGGCTGTCTGATGGAACGGTCGACTTGCTCGTGATGGGTGCCTACGGCCATTCCCGTTGGTGGGAAATGCTTTTCGGCGGCGTCACCCATCGCCTGCTGGAATCCATGACCGCCATGACGTTGCTCTCACGATAGCAAGCACTTCTGCCGAGGCGAAAATGTTTGGCGCTTCGCTTTGCCCGTGATACTGCATCCGCAAACGGCCTCTTGACGATGTGAGGCTCAGCCAATCAAACAGTATGATCACGCCGGCTGCGCAATGGTGCGGCGTGACGGTGTGAGCAAGATGCAAGACAAAACAGTTTCTCCCATTCACGTCATCGGCGGCGGCCTTGCCGGCTCGGAAGCCGCATGGCAAATCGCAGAGGCTGGCGTACCGGTCATCCTGCACGAAATGCGCGGCGTTCGCGGTACGGACGCACACAAGGGCGATAGCCTTGCAGAACTCGTCTGCTCCAACTCCTTCCGCTCCGACGATGCGACGGCCAACGCCGTGGGCGTTATCCACGCCGAAATGCGCCTTGCCCGTTCGCTCATCATGGCTTGTGCGGACAGGCATCAGGTTCCTGCGGGTGGCGCGCTTGCGGTAGATCGCGACGGCTTTTCGGAGGCCGTGACGGCGGCGCTCGCAGCCCATCCGCTGATTACCATCGTTCGTGAAGAAGTGACTGGCCTGCCACCAAAGGAGTGGGACAATACCATCATCGCCACCGGGCCTTTGACCTCACCCGATCTTGCCGCTGCTATTCAGGCTGAGACCGGTGAAGATGCCCTCGCCTTCTTCGACGCCATTGCGCCTATTGTTCACCGCGATAGCATCAACATGGATATCTGCTGGTATCAGTCACGCTATGACAAGGTTGGTCCCGGCGGCACGGGCAAGGACTACATCAACTGCCCGATGGATCAGGAGCAATATAACGCCTTTGTCGACGCCCTGATTGCGGGCGATACGGTCGGCTTCAAGGAGTGGGAAGGCACGCCCTATTTCGATGGCTGCCTGCCGATCGAGATCATGGCGGAGCGCGGTCGCGAAACCCTGCGCCACGGACCCATGAAGCCGATGGGCCTCACCAACGCCCACAACCCCACTGTCAAGGCTTACGCCGTCGTGCAGCTGCGTCAGGATAACGCGCTCGGCACGCTCTATAATATGGTCGGCTTCCAGACGAAGCTCAAATATGGTGAGCAGTCGAATATCTTCCGCATGATCCCCGGCCTTGAGAATGCGGAATTCGCCCGTCTCGGCGGCTTGC
>JAAIGE0100778357.1_pt1 | contig 11441 bp, 10 predicted proteins | sample 6487951 | NCBI WGS metagenome assembly JAAIGE01 (sample SAMN13974128, study PRJNA590717) | phyllosphere metagenome | biome: tomato field; feature: multiple bacterial spot infested tomato fields; material: tomato leaves; isolation source: leaves from tomato fields | host: Solanum lycopersicum ... | reverse complement strand
TCGCCGCCGGCCGGCAGCTTGGCCTTGTCGGTGTAATGCATCACGCCGCCAGCCAGCGCCGGGGTGGCAGCCAGAGCCAGAACCAGAGAGAAGAGGGTGCGACGCATGGGAAATCTCCGTGTGATTGATGGGGGTGCCTCAGCGGGCAGGCTCAGTATCGAAATCAAGCAGCCCCAACAATTCTGCCGGGTGGCATATACTCAAATATGCTGATCGGCCTAGAGCGAGCCTATGGAAACTCCCACCAATGCTGGCGATTGGCGCCTAGCCTTGCGCCGCGAGGCCTCCGATAGCGCGCGTTGGCAGGCGCTGTGGGAAGCTGCCGTTGCACTGCGCCAGGTGCACAGCCCCGAGCAGGCCTGCGATGCGGTCCTTGGCCGGGTGCTGCTGCTGCTGGGCCTGGAACACGGCGCAGTACTGGCGCAGCGCGGCCCGCGCGCGCAAGTGTTGGCCAGCCGCGGCCGTGCATTGCCGCCCGGTGCCAGCGCCGCCGGCGACGGCCAGGAAGCGGCCTGGTTGATGCCACCGCGCCCGTCCGACATCCGCGAAGCCAGGGTGCCGATCCACGCGCTGGGCACCACGCACGGCATGCTCTGCGTGGCCTGGAGCGAAGGCCGCCCGGCCCCCGGCAATGACGACGTGCAGGCGCTGCAGGCGTTCGCGCTGCTGCTGCCGGCGATGGTGGCGGAGCCGGCCAAACCGATTGCCACGCGGCGGCGCAAACCGCTGCAGGACGACCGTCTGGGCGCGCTGAGCAAGCGCGAAAAACAGGTGTTGTCGTTGCTTCCGCGCGGACTCACCAACGCGACCCTCGCAGCTGAACTGGGGATTTCTCCCGGCACGGTGAAAGTGCACGTGGAGCGAATCCTGCAGAAACTTGAGGTAAAAGATCGCACCCAGGCCGCGGTGTACGCGGTCCAATCCGGACTTGCGCTATGAATGCATTGGCGGTGCGTTGGAACGATTGGCCGATTACCCGCAAAAGCCTGGCGGTGGTCACCCTGCCGCTGCTGTTGCTGGCCGTTGCGTTGATGGCGATCTACAGCGTGGAACGGCAGAACATCGCCGCCGAAAACGACGTGCGGCAGACCCTGGAAGTGCTCAGCGATCTGTATGAAGCGCACGCACTGTTGGCCGAAACCGCGGCCGGCGTGCGCGGATATCGTCTGGTGCGGCGCGATGAATTCCTGACCCCGTATCGCGATGCCGAGCCGCGGCTGCAGCGCGTGGCCGACCGTCTTTCGCAACGCATCACCGATCCCAGCCAAGCGCGGCGCTTTGCGCGCATCAAGCCGCTTTTTGCGGAAAAAATGCAGGGTTGGCGCCGATTGCTGGCACCGGATCTGAGCCGCGAAGAAGAGATCCGGCAACTGTGGGATGGCAAGTACAAACTCGACATCCTGCGTGCGGAACTGCGCGAGTTGCGCAACTACGAAACCGCGCAGTTGCAGGTACGTACCGCCAAGGCGCAAGGGCTGCGCCAGCGCAACCTCATCATCACCTTGAGCGCGGCGATGCTGGGCGGGCTGGGCGCGGTATTTGCCGTGGCATGGTTCGCCTCGGCATTGTCCGGGCGCCTGCGCACCCTGGCCGCCAACGCCGACCGGCTGGGCGAAGGCCTGCCGCTGGCACCGCAGCCGCGTGCCGGCGACGAACTGGGCCAGGTCGGCCAGCGTCTGGCGCAAGCCAGCGAATTGTTGGCCGCACGCGCAGCCGAAGCGCAACTGGCGCGGCGCGAGGCCGAAACCGCCAACCGCGCAAAAACCGAATTTCTCTCGCGCAGCAGCCATGAACTGCGGACTCCGCTCAATGCGATCCTGGGCTATGCGCAGGTGCTGGAAATGGATCTGCCCGAGCCGGGTCATCGGCGGCATCTGCAGCACATTCTGGGTGCCGGCAGGCACTTGCTCGGGTTGATCACCGAGCTGCTGGACATCGCGCGTATCGAAGCCGATCAACTTGATCTGAGCCCGGAGCCGGTCTCGGTACGCGCGGCCGTGCACGAAGCCCTGGGACTGATCGCACCGGATGCCGACAAGCATGGCATTGCGCTGCAACCGGCCTCCATCGACGGACCGTGGACGGTGCGCGCCGATGCGCAGCGGCTGCGCCAGGTGCTGCTCAATCTGCTGTCGAACGCGGTCAAGTTCAATCGTACTGGCGGGCAGGTGCAGGTGAGCGCGCAGGCCGATGGCGAACAGGTGCGTATTACGGTTGCCGACCAGGGCGCGGGGCTGACCCCGGCGCAGATCGACCGCCTGTTTACACCGTTCGAGCGCTTGGGCGCCGAGCGCTCTGCGGTGGAAGGCACCGGGCTGGGGTTGGCGCTGAGCAAGCGCTTGATCGAGGCGATGGGTGGACAGATCGGCGTGCACAGCAGCAGCGATGGCGCGCGGTTCTGGATTTCGCTGCCGCAGGGCGAGCATCGGCACAGTGAACCGGCGCGGCCGCTGGTACCTCCAAGCAGTGCCGGCAGCGGCGTGTGCCGGCTGTTGAGCATCGAAGACAATCCATCCAATCAGGCGTTGATCCGCACGCTCACCGAGCGTCGCCCGCAGTGGCAGCTGCTCGAGGCGGCCAGCCTGGCGCAGGCGCGTGCGCTATTGCAGCACGGCGCGCCGGATCTGATCCTGCTGGACCTGCACCTAAGCGATGGCAACGGCGAAGAGCTGTTGCGCGAATTGCAGGCGCAGCCGGCGCTGGCGGCCATCCCGGTGGTGGTGATCAGTGCCGATGCCACCACCGCCACACTGGCGCGCGTGGGCAATCAAGGCGTGCGCGCCTATCTGACCAAGCCGCTCGACGTGGCGGAATTCTTCACCGTGATCGACGGGTTGCTGGCATGACACGCGACGAAATTCTCGGTTCCCGCATCCTCATCGTCGACGACGAGCCGGCCAACGTGCGGTTGCTCGAAGACCTGCTGCAACGCGAAGGTTTCCAGCAAGTGATCGCCACCACCGATCCGCTACGGGTCATGGGCCTGGTCTCGGCATTTGCCCCGGACCTGATCCTGCTGGATCTGAAGATGCCCGAGTTGGACGGCTACGCGCTGCTGGAACAGCTGGCGCGGCTGTCAGACCCTGGCCGGTTCCTGCCCGTGATCGTGCTCACCGCCGACCCCAGCCGCAGCGCGCGCCACCGCGCCCTGGGCCTGGGCGCCAAGGACTTTTTGACCAAGCCGCTGGATACCTTCGAAGTCGCACTGCGGGTCTGGAACGTGGCCGAAACCACCGTGTTGTTCAAGCGTCTGCGCGCATTGGCCGCGCCGGATGCAGCGCCGCCGGGGTGGCGTCAGCAGGAATGACGCGCATACATCGCAGGAGCGCACCTGGGCGCGACGTGGCGTTTATCGGCAGAGCCTCGTCGCGCCCGGGTGCGCTCCTACGACTGGCGCTGCGCTACAGCGCCCGCGTGACCTGCCCGCACAAGCCGATCTCCGCCAGCACCGCCTGGGCCTGAGTCAAATGCATATCTGCCACGCAGACCTGCAGCACGCCGAAGGCGGGCAGCTCGCCGGCACCGCCCAGCAGCGATTCACCGAAGACAAACGCGGTGATGCCGGCATCTTCCAGCGCGTGCTTGGCCAGATGCGCATCGATGAGGTGACTGGCGCGGTAGGCGATCTGCATCTCAGCTGCGCTCTGCACGTTCGCGCTGCGCGCCATTGCGCCAGTCGCGTAGCGCCGGCAATGCATCCAGCGCCGCCACATAATCTCCGGCCGCTTCAAATAGCGGCACGCCGTAGCTGGAAAAACGCAGCGCCACCGGCGCATACATCGCATCGACAATGCCGAACTGCCCGCACAGGAACTGCCCGGCATGGCCGTGCTCGGCGCGCAGGCTGGCCCACAGCGCCTGGATGCGCGTGATGTCGCGCTCGGCCGCGGCATCCCACTGGGCAGGGCCCGGCGCGCGGGCCAGATTCATCGGCAATTGGCTGCGCAAGGCCGCAAAGCCTGAATGCATCTCTGCCGCGGCCGCGCGCGCCTGTGCACGCACGGCCAGGTCGGTCGGCCAGCCGCGGCCGTCCAACCAGCGCTCGTTGATGTATTCGCAGATCGCCAGCGAATCCCACACATGCAGGGCGTCGTCCCACAGCACCGGCACCTGGCGGGTCGGCGAATACCCGGCAATGCGCGCCTGGAATTCGGGCGTCGCCAGCGGCAGCGCGACTTCCTCGAACGGCACCCTGAAGTGTCGCAACAGCAGCCACGGCCGCAACGACCAGGAAGACAAGGTCTTGTCGCCGATCACCAGACGGGGCAGTGGCATGGGCTCGAGCGCTCCAACGGGGTCGGCGCAGCGTACGCGTCGCGGCCGATACCCGCCAGCCATGCCCGGTCGCAGGCACGCCTGGTCCTGCAGCACGCGCGCAAGGCAGCGCGTGCGGGCCAACAACGTGAAAAGGCCAAGCGTGAGGTGAGAGCGGGCCTTGCGCCGTGGTTGCTGCGCAATGGGCACGCCGACCGCGCCTGCTCGCCAGATCCGTCGGCGCCGCCTGGCGTGCCGTGGGTTGCATCGTGAAACCGGCGACGACAGATCCGCACATCGCCGGCACGGCCTGCGGGGGCTGCCCGGGACCCAACCCCGCGCAAACCAACGCCCGGAAGCCGCCCCGCCGCGCCCCGCGCCTACCCCTAACCGGTGCCACCGCCTAAACTTGCGGTTTACCCATTGCTGATGCGCGCATGTCCGAGACCCTAGCCACCGACGCCACCGCCCCGGCGGAGAAGAAAGACTTCATCCGCCAGATCGTCCGCGAGGATCTGGCCAGCGGCAAGCACACGGTCATCCGCACCCGCTTCCCGCCCGAGCCCAACGGCTACCTGCATATTGGCCATGCCAAGGCGATCTGCCTGGATTTCGGCCTGGCGGCCGAGTTCGGCGGGCTGTGCAACCTGCGCCTGGACGATACCAACCCGGCCAAGGAAGACCCCGAGTTCGTGGTGGCCATCCAGGACGACGTGCGCTGGCTGGGCTATGAGTGGGCACAACTGCGCCACGCCTCGGATTATTTCCAGGTGTATTACCTGGCCGCGCAGAAGCTGATTCGCGATGGCCATGCGTTCGTGTGCGACCTGTCCGCAGAACAGGTGCGGCAATACCGTGGCACGCTGACCGAGCCCGGCCGCAATTCGCCGTTCCGCGAGCGCAGCGTCGAAGAAAACCTGGAGCTGTTCGCACGCATGCGTGCCGGCGAATTCCCGGACGGCGCGCGCACGCTGCGCGCCAAGATCGACATGGCCAGCGGCAACATCAACCTGCGCGACCCGGCGCTATACCGCATCAAGCATGTGGAGCACCAGAACACCGGCAATGCGTGGCCGATCTACCCCATGTACGACTTCGCGCATTCGCTCGGCGATGCGGTGGAAGGCATCACCCACTCGCTGTGCACGCTGGAATTTGAAGACCACCGCCCGCTGTACGACTGGTGCGTGGACAAGGTGGACCTGGCCGGTCACCCGGAACTGCTGCAGCCGCTGCTGGACAAGGGCTTACCGCGCGAAGCGGCCAAGCCGCGTCAGATCGAGTTTTCGCGCCTCAACATCAACTACACGGTGATGAGCAAGCGCAAGCTCACCGCGCTGGTGGAAGAGCAGCTGGTGGACGGTTGGGACGACCCGCGCATGTACACGCTGCAGGGCCTGCGCCGGCGTGGCTATACGCCGGCGGCGATGCGGTTGTTCGTGGACCGCGTGGGCATCAGCAAGCAGAACTCGCTGATCGATTTCTCGGTGCTGGAAGGTTGCCTGCGCGAGGATCTGGACGCCGCGGCGCCGCGCCGCATGGCAGTGATCGACCCGCTCAAGCTGGTGCTGACCAACCTGCCGGAAGGCCATACCGAAACGCTGCAGTTTTCCAACCACCCCAAGCACGAGAGCTTCGGCACACGCGAAGTACCGTTTGCGCGCGAGCTGTGGATCGAGCGCGAGGATTTTGCCGAGGTGCCGCCCAAGGGCTGGAAGCGCCTGGTGCCGGGCGGCGAAATCCGCTTGCGCGGCGCAGGCATTGCGCGCGTGGACGAGGTGATCAAGAACGCTGACGGCGAGATCGTCGAACTGCGCGGCTGGCTCGATCCGGAATCGCGTCCGGGCATGGAAGTCGCCAACCGCAAGGTCAAGGGCACCATCCACTGGGTCAGCGCCGCACACGCAGTGGAAGCGGAAATCCGCCTGTACGACCGCCTGTTTTCGGTGGAAAAGCCCGACGACGAATCCGAAGGCAAGACCTACCGCGATTATCTGAACCCCGAGTCCAAGCGCAACGTGCGCGGCTACGTGGAGCCGAGCGCTGCGATGGCTGCGCCGGAGCAGGCGTTCCAGTTCGAACGCAGCGGTTACTTCGTTGCCGACCGTCGCGACCATAGCGCGGCCACGCCGGTCTTCAATCGCAGCGTGACCTTGCGCGATACCTGGGCCAAGTAACCACGCAGGACAGACAGCGGCGCTCTTGCAAAGCGGGCGTCGCTGCTCCCTAGGTTGGGCGGCGGCTGCACGGCTGCAGAGGCGGCACCTGCGTCGTCACGCACCCTCTTGGCCGCAACGCCGATGCGCAGCAAGCGGCTGCCACGCCGTGGACCGCTTTAGGCCATCACGATCGTGGCGGTGGCGCATGCGCTGCGATGGCATCCCATTGATTTGCGCAGCGCCATCGCACGCACGCGGCGCCATGCGTGTGACCGACGACATCACAGAAGCTGGAACAGCGCACTGATGCAGCGTGCGGCGTTGCATCCGTCTGCAGCGCCCGCCTTGATCAACGCCCTGCCGCACGGCACGCTGCAATGCATGCCCTGAGGAACAGCACGATGCGTGAACGCTTGATGGTGGGTGTCGCCTGCGGAATCGGTGCGGGCGCGCTGTGGGGGCTGGTGTTTCTGGCGCCGCAATTGCTGGGCGCTTTTACGCCGCTGCAATTGGCGGTGGCGCGGTATCTCTCGTATGGCGCCGTGGCGACCTTGCTGCTGGCGCCACGCGCGCGGCAGACCGCTGCCCGGCTGGGCGCTGCCGAATGGTGGGCGTTGGTGCGCTTGAGCCTGATGGGAAACCTGATGTATTACGTGCTGCTTGGCAGCGCCGTGCAGTGGGCAGGCAGCGCGGCAACGGCGTTGATCATCGGGCTGTTGCCGGTGGTGGTCACCGTGATCGGGACGCGTGCCGCCGGTGCGGTGCAATTGCGACGTCTGGCCGCGCCCTGCGTTTTGTGCGTGATCGGCGTGACATTGGTGGCAGTGGATACCGTGCAGGACGACTCCGGCCAGCAGGCAAGCGATCGCCTGACCCGGATCGCCGGCCTGCTGTGCGCGGCGGGTGCGCTGGTGTCGTGGTCGGCCTATTCGATCGCAAATGCACGCTGGTTGCGGCGGCGCCCGGATCTGTCCGGCGGCGACTGGTCGCTGCTGACCGGCGTGGTCACCGGCGCACTGGCGTTGTTGCTGGCGCCGGCGGCCCTGATCGGCAGTGCCGCGCATGCACCGCTCGAGTGGGCCAGTTTCTGGGGCGTGTCGCTGTTGCTGGGCATCCTGGCCTCGATCATCGGCAATGCGCTGTGGAATCGTGCCAGCCGCGTGCTACCGCTGACCCTGGTCGGGCAGATGATCGTATTCGAGACGGTGTTTGCGCTGCTGTACGGCTTCGCCTGGGAAATGCGGCTGCCCACGCCATTGGAGTTGGCCGCCATCGCCTGCCTGCTGGTCGGCGTGCTGTGGTGCGCAGCACTGCATGCGGAAGCGAAATGACCCCGGTACCTGATGCACGCAGCGGCCTAGATTGCAGGCTGTATCAGCCAGCGATGCCGCCATGTGCCTCCCGCGACCATGCTTACGCCCACCTGCAAATACCTTGCGCGGCGCGGTGTTTTCGCTGTCGATCGGCCTTGCGGCCTGCTCGCCGCAGCCGCCCGTTTCGAACGCGGCGACTCCGGCCGAGGTGTTCTGTACGCTGCTTCCGGGTCGGCCGGATGACGATCTGCCCAGCGATCGCCGCGACGAAAGCATGCAGCAACTGGACCTTGCCACGCGCTGCCACCGGTCACTGCGCAGACGGCGTTGACTTCACCAAGAGCAGCTGACAACACCGAGCGGGCAGTCGTCAGGCGGATACGACGGCGCGGAGCAACCGGAGTGGACGCGTGGTACATGCCGATTCCGGGCAGCGGCCGCGCCCGCCCGGCGGCTGCACAGTCGTTTCGTTAGCTGCTCCAAGGCTGCAGGCGTGTTTCGGTCACACGCGACGCCGTCGCCAGCGTCATCAGCCATAACGCGCGCACGATCTGGATTGCGGAATTTTCTAGCTGATCCTGCGCGTGCCACATTCCGCGCACCCGGGGCTTACCATGGCCGCTCACCTATCCTGATCGGAGCGGCCGCATGTCCCGTCTTTTGTCCCGGTGTCTGAGCACGCTGTTGCTGCTGGCCTGTCTTGGGTCGATTGGCTGCGTGGCCGCACCACCGACCGATACCGCCACGCCACCTCCGGCGACCGGCTCGACACGCGGCCCGGCAGCCGGCAAAGCGGTCGTCGTCACCACCACCTGCCGCACCGATGCCGATTGCACAGTGAAGAACGTCGGCAACTGTTGCGGTGCGTTTCCGGCCTGCGTCAACGTCAACAGCGCCACCGACCCCAACGGCGTACTGGCGCAATGCCAGGCTGGCGGCATGATGAGCGTGTGCGGCTTCCGCGAGATCAGCGCCTGCCAGTGCGTGGCCGGTCAATGTGCCGCAAAGGACGCGCAGGCCGATACACTGCGCCCCGCCACTCCCCCTACAGAAACGGTCCACTGATGCTTTACGCGCACATCCACCTCACCCTGCCCGACTGGATCCACGCGCATGTCGACGACAGCCGCGCCTATCCCAGCGATGAGGACAAGGTGGCCCTGGCGATCGAGCTGTCGCGGATGAATGTGCGCGAACGCAGCGGCGGCCCGTTCGGCGCGGTGGTGTTCGGCCCGGACCATCGCATCATCGCCGCCGCAGTGAACCGCGTGGTGCCGCAGACCACCTCGCTGGCGCATGCCGAAAACATGGCCTACATGCTGGCGCAACAGCGCCTGCAGACGCCACGCTTGAACGATGTGCTGTCGCCGGTGACGCTGGCCACCTCCGCGCAGCCGTGCTGCCAGTGCTACGGCGCGACCGTATGGGCCGGCATCGACCGCCTGCTGATCGGCGCGCGCGCCGACGACGTGATGGCGCTGACGCAATTCGACGAAGGCCCGTTGCCGGCCGACTGGGTGGGTGAACTGAGCCGCCGCGGCATCGAGGTGGTGCGCGACGTACTGCGCGACCAGGCGTGTGCAGTGCTGCGCAACTATGGCGAGGGCGGCGGTGACCATTACTGATGTCGCCGGCGCAGCGGGCGCCCTCCTGCAGGTGCAGCGATGAGCGGCCTGCTGTGTTATTGCCGGCAGGGTTTCGAACCTGAGCTGGCCGCAGAACTGAGCGCGCGCGCTGCATTCGTCGGCATCGCCGGGTATGCGCGCACCCAACGCAACGACGGCTATGTGCTGTTCGTCTGCGACGAGGCTGCGCAACTTGCAGCAAAACTGCAGTGGCGCGAGTTGATCTTCGCCCGGCAAAAGCTGGTAGTGATTGCCGAGCTGAAAGGTATCGACCCCAAGGACCGCATCACGCCGATCCTGGCCGCGTTGGACGGGCAGCAGCGGTTTGGCGATCTGTGGGTGGAACACCCGGATTCGGACGCTGGCAAGCCGCTTGCAGGCCTGGCGCGCAGCTTCGGCAATGCACTGCGACCGGCCCTGCGCAAGGCCGGCCTGCTCACCGACAAGCCGCAGCCGCGCCAACCGCGGTTGCACGTCTGTTTTCTCGACGGCGACCACGCCTTGCTGGCGGTGGCCGACAACGCCGACAGCGCGCCGTGGCCGCTGGGCATTCCACGCCTGAAATTGCTGCCGGAAGCGCCTTCGCGCTCTGCTCTCAAGCTCGACGAGGCCCTGCTGACGCTGCTCACGCCCGAAGAACGCGACGCACTGGTCAAGCCGGGCATGCGCGCGGCCGATCTGGGCGCTGCGCCCGGCGGCTGGACCTGGGTACTGACGCGGCAGCACGTGCACGTCACCAGCGTGGACAACGGCCCGCTGCGCGAGCATGTGCTGGAGACCGGGCTGGTGGAGCACCTGCGCGCCGACGGCTTCCACTGGAAGCCCGCGCAGCCGCTGGACTGGATGGTCTGCGACATGGTGGAAAACATAGCCCTGATTGCCCAAAAATGCTTTCCCAAGGCCACTCAAGTAACCGACCGCTTTCATGTGCAACAATTAGCGCTGGAGGCTGTTCAGGCCATGCGGACTCAGTATCGCTGGCAAGCCCTCCGCTGAAAATGAAGACCTTGAACAGGGAAAACTTTATGAGCCAGAAGTCCTTGGCAATGGCGATACGCTCAAGCAACTACTGGCGTGTAGTCGCTATGTGCTCTATAAAAAATCCACCGACTGGATGCTCAGTCAACAAGAAAGAGCCAGTCTGCATTTCGAGCGGTATGCTGACGTAAAGAGCACCTACAAGTTGAGTCAATTACTGAGCTATATCTTCCAGAATACAACCGATAAACTCTACGGCTTGGCGCGTTTGGCCAAGTGGCACGAAAAATTACGCTTAGCTGGCTTTAAGGCCTTCAATACGGTGGCTCGTTCCATCCAGAACCACTACGAAACGATTTTAAATTACTTTGACAACCGCAGTACCAACACATCGGCTGAATCTTTCGATGCTAAGATCAATGCATTTCGAAGTCAATTTCGTGGAGTTCTTCTTCTAACGCTTGGCTCAATTATATGCTTAGTCCAAGAGGCTCCACAACTTTTGACTTTGATCCGCCATATGTCGTCGACTCTTTCAGCATGACCGACGTACATATAAGACAGCGATAATCACGACTCTCCATGTATGATAATAAGCCTGTCACGGAAAACACTATATCATCCAGCCCAGTTGCAAAGACAAAGCCCTGCATTTATATGGTTATGATTATGCTATATTATTCATATCAACTATTCGTCGTAGTCATAAAAAATAGCTCAGGGCCCTTGTGGTGCGTTGTAAAATAGGAAGTTATACTCAATTAACTTGAACTCTCTTGCCCATGCGTAAAATTTGTCAACTGTTTTCGCTGCTAGTTTGGTTGCCCTGCTTAACGCAAGCGCAAACACCCGGTCAGGAAAAAGCGACTTATTCGCAATCGACTTCGACTTCCGCACAAATTCGGGTAATTCCGGGAAAAAGCTCGCGCAACGCACCCCAATCGATTGTAACAACCGAACCTACCGCGGCAGGAACTTGGGTACTTGATCCTACTGATACAACTACCCCCGATAACGGAGGCACAGTGATTGTAACGACAGACGGACTTCGCTATAAGCGCATTTGCGAATCGATTAATCCACGCTGGTTTTTTACGGCTGCGAAGGGTAAC
>JAAIGE0100159532.1_pt1 | contig 11447 bp, 8 predicted proteins | sample 6487951 | NCBI WGS metagenome assembly JAAIGE01 (sample SAMN13974128, study PRJNA590717) | phyllosphere metagenome | biome: tomato field; feature: multiple bacterial spot infested tomato fields; material: tomato leaves; isolation source: leaves from tomato fields | host: Solanum lycopersicum ... | reverse complement strand
TGAAGGACAGGTGGCCGAGTGGTTTAAGGCGCACGCCTGGAACGCGTGTGTGCGTGAAAGCGTACCGTGGGTTCGAATCCCACCCTGTCCGCCATTTTCCTTGTGTATTATGCTACACTGCCAAGGCAATACGACCGACCAGCGATATAATTCAAAGCCATCAAACGCCCCCTAAGTCACAGCATTCTCCAAGAATTGTGATCAGCGGTAATTGCAGCGCGATATACGCGTCTCGACATTGTTTTAAATCCGCTAAGCTTGTGATGGAGATTTGACTTGCTGTTAGCGCTATGTTCGGGCGCAGATGTATCCCACCTTGAGAAAAGCGCCCCGGCATAATCACCGTAGCGCTATTCATATAAGCGTTTCACCGTAAGCAACGGCCAACACAATTAAAAACATTAGATAATCTAAACAATATCTCGGAATTTCTAAATTGAGCTAACCGCAACTGTGGCTTACGGTATCTTCAATGCCGCTTGGGAGGCGGCTGGGAGTGTGGCTTTGGCTACTTGTCCCGGGAGGAAAACAAAGCGTTTCAAAGATGCAGAGGCGGTGAGCGCAGCTTTCCGCAGAGCAGGTTTTCGTGCGCTGATATCGACCCGGGTGCTCTCCTCATGTTCATTCCCTTGGTCGAGGACGTTGCCTTATGAATCTCTCTTCTCTTCTTTCACTGCGCGCCAGCAATGGACGTCCTGTTCGGGTGGCCCTCATCGGCGCTGGAAAATTCGGTTCGATGGTGCTCGCGCAGGCACAGCGCATCAGCGGCCTCCATATGGTTGCAGTCGCTGATCTCGACGTCGGAAAAGCGCGTGAGGCAATGCAGCGCGTAGGCTGGCAGGAAGACCGCTACGGTGCGAAAAGCTGCGGCGACGCCCTGAAGAGCGGCCAGACCTTCGTGACGAATAATGCCAAGGACATATTCGACTGCGACGAGATCGAATGCGTTATCGAGGCGACGGGACACCCCATCGCCGGCACCCGCCATGCTCTCGGTGCCATTGAAAGCAAGAAGCATGTCGTCATGGTCAATGTCGAGGCCGACGTGATGGTCGGTCCTATCCTTGCCGAAAAGGCGCGGAAGGCAGGGGTGATTTACTCCATGGCCTATGGCGATCAACCGGCTTTGATCTGCGAATTGGTAGACTGGGCACGTGCAACGGGCTTCGAAGTAACCTCTGCCGGAAAGGGCATGAACTTTGAACCGCGCTACCGCTACTCGACACCCGACACCGTCTGGAGTTTCTTTGGCTGGACAGAGGAAGAGGTTGCAAAGGGCGACTTCAATCCGAAAATGTATAACTCCTTCACCGACGGCACCAAAGCAGCCATCGAAATGGCAGCGGTTGCCAATGGTACCGGCCTCGATTGCCCGGATGACGGTCTGGCATTTCCGCCCGCTGGTCTGCACGATCTTGCCCGCGTGTTCCGTCCTGCTTCCGATGGTGGACGGATGGCACGCTCTGGCCTCGTGGATATCGCAGCCAGCCAGGAGCCTGATGGCCGCGAGGTCTTCAACAATATCCGTTATGGCGTCTTCGTGACATTCAAGGCGCATAATGAATATGCGCGAGCCTGCTTCAAGCAGTACGGATTGCTGACCGATCCATCCGGCTGGTACGCCTCCATGTGGCGTCCGTTCCACATCATCGGTCTTGAGACGTCCGTCAGCGTGCTCTCCGCCGTCCTGCGGAATGAGCCGACCGGATGCTCCAAGGAATTCCGTGGCGACGCGGTTGCGACTGCCAAGAAGGATATGCAACCCGGCGAAATGCTGGATGGAGAAGGCGGCTACGCAGTTTGGGCAAACGCAATCCCCGCAAGCCGCAGCCTGGATCTGAAGGCATTGCCGATCGGTCTTGCGCATAATGTGAAACTGAAACGTCCGATCAAAAAGGATCAGATCGTCTCCTTCGACGATGTCGAAATCGTCAACGATCTCGATGTTGTCGGTCTGCGTCAGGAAATGGAACAGCGTTTCCGCCCTTCTAAAATAGCAGCCGAGTAAGGATAGGGTCATGACGGGCAGTGCCTTTGTCGTCATCGCTGAATTTCAGGTAAAGCCCGGACAACTGGATGCTTTTCTTGAAGCAGCGAAAGATGATGCCGACCACTCGGTTGCTGATGAGCCGGGATGCTATCAGTTCGACGTCATTCGTCTCGAAGGATCGGACGATGTCGTTACCTTCTACGAGGTTTACGACAGTCGTGCGGCCTTCGATGCACACTTGGAAACACCTCATCTTGCGCGTTTCCGGGAGGCCTTTCCGCCACTTGTCGCGGAAGAGCGGCCAGTGCGCTTCTTCCAACGGCATTGGCCGTGACGGAGAGGCGAGTATGACAAGCACCAAGAACATCGCCTTTATCGGCACGGGCATCATGGGTGGGCCGATGGCCTCCCGGTTAGCAGAGGCTGGCTTTGCGGTGCGTGCCTGGAACCGGACGCCAGAAAAGGCAGCAGCTCTTCACGCCAGCGGTGTGGCGGTGGCAGAAAGCGCCCGTGCCTCGGTGGACAATGCCGATGTCGTCATCTGCATGCTGAGTTCCGGTACCGTTTGTGAAGCAATGCTCTTGGGGGACCAGGGCGTGATTTCGGCGATGCGCGCCGGGACATTTCTCATCGTGATGAGTTCTATCCCGGTCGAAGTGGCCGTTGAAATAGGCAACGCTGCTACCAGCCGAGGCGTGATCTGTCTGGATGCCCCTGTTTCCGGTGGAGAGAAGGGTGCCAAAGAAGGGACGCTAGCAATCATGGCAGGCGGCGAGGCGGCGGCGGTTGAAAGCCTGAAACCGGTTTTCGCCTGTCTGGGGCGTGTGACCCATGTCGGTCCGATTGGAGCAGGGTCTCTGACGAAGCTTGCAAACCAGTTGATCGTGGCATCTACGATTTGCGCCGTTGCGGAGGCACTGACATTAGCCAGACAAGGCGGCGCCGATCCGGCAAAGGTACGTGAAGCCCTTTTGGGCGGGTTTGCCGATTCAACGGTCTTTCGTCAGCACGGTTTGCGGATGGTGGAGGGGAATTTCGCCCCCGGCGGCCCGGCCAAATATCAGGTCAAGGATACGTCCACAGCTCTTGGCTTTGCCCGAAGCCATGGTTTGAGATTACCGGTCAGCGAGGAGGTCGACCGGCTGTTTCAGGCGATGGTGGATAACGGTGACGGCGATCTGGATCATAGCGGCGTCATCCGCGAAATACAGCGCATGAATACGGACGAGTACGCTTGACGACATGCTAAAGTGATAATCAACGGGAGGAGAAACCATGAAACACTTTACGATACGCACACTGTTTGCCACGGTCGCAATTCTATCGGCGTCGATCGCGCAGGCGGAAACGCTCACCCTTTCCACGCCCGACCCGGATACGTCGGAGATCACTCTGGCGGCAAAAAAATTTGCCGAACTCGTATCGGCAAAAACCAACGGCGAACTGACGATAAAGGTCTTTCCGAACGGTACTCTTTATGGCGGCGATCCCTCGGCAGGTGTCAAGCAGCTGGCGGGTGGTTCACTGGACATGCTGCTGAACTCGACCTCGCTCTATGCAACTTTCAACCCGAAATTCACCGCCATTGCCATTCCCTATCAGTTTCGCGATATCGACCAACTGCGGGCCTATCTCGACAGCGATCTCGGCAAGGAATTGCAGTCCGACCTGAGCAAGATCGGCATTCAGGGTGTCGATCTCTGGTCGCGCCCGCTCCGCCAGATCACCAACTCGAAAGTGGCCATCACTTCTCCTGCCGACATGAAAGGGATGAAACTGCGCGTACCGAACAATCCGCTTTGGGTTGAGTTCTTCGGTGCCATGGGTGCCGCACCGACGCCAATGGCTTTTGCCGAGGTGTATAATGCACTCCAGCTAAAGGTGGTCGACGGCCAGGAAAATCCGATCAACGTTCCCGTCAGCGCCAAGCTTTATGAAGTCCAGAAATACGCGACCATCAGCAATCATATCGCCGATGCCTGGGTGCTCGGTATGAACCCGCGTCGCTATACGGGGCTGAGCGACGCCTTCAAGACAGCTATCAACGAAGCCGCGAAAGAAACGGAACAGTGGAAAGCGGAAAACGACGCCGCTGATATCGAGAAATCTCTGGCGACGTTGAAGTCCAACGGAATGGAGATCAACGAATTGACCGCTGAGCAGCGCAAGGCGTTCGTCGATGTCGCAGCCGGCCTGGACGAGAAATTCGCGGCACTTGTGAAAGACAAGTCTTTCTTTGATCGCACGCGCGGTTTCATTTCCAGCAACTGACGTTGTGCTGGTACTTTTCACTCTGCGTAAAGTGCCAGCCAGTCTCCCGCTTTGATGCACTCTTATCGAAGGACGATAGCAATGCGCGCTTCGTTTGGCTCGTTGTTGGGTAAAGTCGTGACAGTCATCGCCGATGTTGCCGCAGGCATAGCCTGCGCAGGCGTGCTGCTCGTGGTTCTACTCCAGGTCATCGGTCGGCTCTCTGGCCATCCATTACCCTGGACTGAGGAAGCCACGCGTTTTCTCTTTATCTGGATGGTATTTCTTGGCCTTTCGGCTGGCTTCCGCACCGTGGAAAGTGCCCGCGTTGTGGTGTTTCTGGTCATGGGTCGCAGGCTGTTTCAGCATCTCGCGGTACCGATTTACGTTATTTCGTCCGTGTTCTTCTTCGGACTGATGGGCTGGACAGGCCTCACTCTGGTCAACCAGCAGATCATGATGAATGAGACGGCTGCAACTTTGCCTATCCCGATGTGGCTAATAGGCATGGTGATGCCGGTCTCTGCGGTGATCGCCATACTGGCCGTGCTGGATTCTCTGCGCAGCCGCCGGGACCTCATCGCTCTTCCAGAACTCGGAATTCCGGCAGGTGAGATCGCCCACGCCGATGTATCCACGACGTCAGGACATTAAAAGATGTCGATCTTTCTCCTTATTTCCTTTTTTGGCCTCAGCATGCTGGGCATCCCATTGGCGGTTGCACTTGCTCTCGCCAGCGTCGCCACATTGTGGCTTTTTACATCGATGCCGATGGATCTTCTATCGCACACGATGTTTTCGTCTATGAATTCGTTTCTGCTGGTCGCCGTGCCGCTGTTCATTCTGGTGGGCACCGTCATGGAACGTGGCAGGGTTGCGGAGCGCATTTTCGATTTTGCGGAAGCCATGGTGGGGTGGCTGCCGGGCGGTCTTGGCCACGTCAACGTCATTTCTTCGGTGATTTTTTCCGGCGTCTCAGGCTCGTCAGTCGCCGATATCGCATCGGTCGGCGCCATCGAAATCAAGGCGATGGAGCGACACGGCTTTCCGAAAGGCTATGCGGTAGGGATGACCCTTTGCACTGCCACGCTTTCCTCGATCATTCCTCCGTCCATTCTGGTCGTTATCGCTGGCTCGATCGCAAACGTCTCCATCGGCACACTGCTGGTCGCAGGGCTGGTCCCTGGTCTTTTCATTGCCTTCGCTTTCATGGTCTTCAACCATTTTTACTCGGTGTACTACGGCTACAATCCGCCCTCGCCATTCAATCTTCGCATGGTGGTTATGACCGGGCTTCGCGCCATTCTTCCGATGTTGACACCGTTGATCCTGATCATCGGCATTGCCAGCGGTCTTTTTACACCGACGGAAGCTGCGGGAATTGCGGTCGTGTATGTCGGCGTGCTTGGCGTACTCGTCTACCGTACGCTGCCAGTACGCGAACTGCCGGAAATCCTTATATCGACTGCGCGGATTTCCGGTACGATCCTGTTCATTGCTGCGACATCACAGATTGCCGCATGGATTTTCACCTACGACGGTCTGCCTGACAAAGTGGCTTATGCTTTGAAAGCGATGGACCTTGGCCCATTGTCCGGAATGCTGGTGATCTTCGTGTTTCTCCTGATCATCGGCATCTTCATGGAGGCTATTCCCGCCATGTTCATTCTCATTCCGGTGCTGATGCCTCCCGTACAGGCCATCGGTATCGACCCGATCCACTTCCTTATCGTCACGGTAATGACGCTTACGCTCGGGTTGGTCACTCCTCCCGTCGGAGTTTGCCTGTTTGCGGCTGCGCAGGTGGCAAATATGAAGGTGGAGGATGTGATCCGGGGATCGCTTGCGCCGATGGCGGTACTGACACTCGCCATTTTTGCCCTGGTCCTTTTTCCCATCCTGACACTGGGTCCGATCCGCTTGCTGGGAATGTACTGATATACGAAATCGTCAAACAGACTGTGAGCCGGGGAGATTTGCCGATTGCCAGGCATCTCGTTCGGCTCGCAACCAGTCAAGAAACAGCCGCACTTTCTTCTGGCGCAGATGGTCCCTTGGGCATACGATCCACTGGGTAACGATGCGAACGTCGGGTGGCGAAATGACGGGGCAGACGAGCCGTCCGCTTTTAAGCTCGTCTCCCATCATCAATGTACTTTCCAGGGCTATACCCATCCCACCCACGGCGGCGTCGATTGCCATGTGGCTGCGGTCAAACAATATGCGACGCCAGCGCTCATCAGCGGGCACGCCTGCCTGGGGGAACCAGCTATTCCACTGTGCCTGCGACTTGGCTGAATGGATCAGCCTGTGTTTCATCAAATCTGCCGGGGTCAAGCTGCCGACGGTCGCGTATTCTGGAGAACAGACAGGATAAAATTGCTCCTCCGTGACACCCTCGACAAACAACCCCGGCCACCGGCCATCTCCGTGCCGAATTTCGAGATCGACCGCTTCCTGATTGAAATCTGTCGGCTCATTGGTGCCGTCCAGACGAAGCTCCAAATCAGGGTGCTGATCAAGGAGGTTTCCCAAACGCGGCAATAACCATTTATTGGAAAAAGTCGGGGTGGCCCGAACGGTCAATGTCGTGATCGAGCGAAAGCCGCGGATTGTTCCGGTAGCCTCTTCAATTCGCTCGAACTGATCTGCGATCATGGAAAAATAGCGTTCCCCGGCTTCTGTCAAAGCGATACCACGTCCCGCTTTGGTTAGCAGGCTAACGCCAAGCTGCCCTTCCAATAACTGGATTTGCTGGCTGACCGCCGAGGACGTCACCTTCAATTCCTCTGCTGCGCGGGAAATGCTGCCCGCCCGGGCGGCGGTATGGAAAACCAGAATTGCTTTGACCGGCAAGGGCATGCGGACTCTCAAGGGAAAGCGATATTGTGAGCGAGCGTAACACAAGACCAAGATGGCACGAAAGCCAACAGTACAAGCGATCAAGGACACTAACTCGAAAACTTTGCGATTGAGATGTTACAAGTTATTGACGTGCAGAGCGTCGGGTAAAAACCGTTATCGACAAGATGATCGCCACCGCACGCGACTATACGCAATCGAAGTATTACCAAAACTTAAGGTGATTTTGTCGTGAGATAGGCGTTTCCTATTTTAGGGAAGACGTCCAGCGTGCGATGGCGCGTCGCGGTTTTCCTGCTCTCGCCGGAACTTTGCCATGAAAAAATTTTGGATACTCGCCAGTGTCGCCGTCATTGCTGCTGCAGCTTGGCCTTTTCGCGATGACATACCTTATGTGAAAGACATTCCCTATTTCGCAAAAACCGGTCAGCCTCAAACCGCCAACAGCTTAAATGCAGGTCATACTGACGACACGAAAGCTTCAGGCCAAGGCGATGGTGGCCAGAACCAGCGGCGTGGCCAAGGTGGCGGACGCAGAAATGGCGGGCCGCCGACGGTCTCCACCGTGGTCGTAGAGCGTGCGCAATTGCCGATGGACGTGATGGCAACGGGCTGGGCGGTAGCGGCGGACATGACCAATATCGCCCCGCGCCAGCAGGGCGTCGTCACGTCGGTTGCAGCGCAAGATGGGCAGGAAGTCAAAGCTGGCGATCTCATTTTGAAAATGGATGATCGTTATGCCGTCGCCGCCGTCGCAAAGGATACCGCGAATATCGCCGCCGATCAGGCCACGCTTGCGCAGGCGCAGGCCGCGTTCGACCGCGCCTCCAACCTAACGAGACAGAACGCAGAATCACAGCAGACGTTCGAGCAGAGCCGTGCGGCGCGAGATTCGGCTTCGGCGAAGATCGATGCCGACAAGGCGACGCTCCAGTCCGATCAGGCCGCTTTGCAGGATATGGAAATCCGCGCGCCCTACAATGGCCGTCTTGGCGATGTGATAGTCAGTCCCGGCGCTTATCTGAGTGCGGGCGTCACCATCGTCACCATTACCCGGTACGATCCGATTTCGCTCGAGTTCCGGCTGCCACAGCACTATCTTCCGCAATTGCATAATGGACTGAAGTCGCAGGCCGCCGTCGATATCGATCCTGCCGCAACCGGGGGCGTGCAGGTGACGGGAAAGCTCAGCTTCTTCGACAACAATGTCGATCAAGCCTCCGGCACCGTGCTCGCCAAGGCTGAATTCCAGAACAACAAAGGGCTGGTCTGGCCGGGGCAATCGGCCAATGTGACCGTTCATTTCCAGGCAAATGACGACATGATCGTCGTGCCGACCGTTGCGTTGCGCGCCGGACCCGATGGACCATTCGTCTATACGGTCGATGACGGTCAGAAAGTGCATGTGACGACGGTGGTCGTCGACCGCTCCAATGGCGACAGAACCGCGATTGCGCAGGGCCTGAGCGGTGGCGAGCATGTGGTCGTTGAAGGTCAATCCGAGTTGACGGACGGGCAGACGGTGGTCGCCAAGCCGGTTTCGGGTGGGGAAAGCAATACGGTCGCAGAGAATAATGCGAAGATGGAGACCACGACGCCATGATCGCTCGCTTCTGCATCAACCGTCCCGTTGCAACCATTCTTCTGGCGCTTGGCATCGTGCTCGCCGGTCTGGCGGGTTATAGGCTGCTACCGGTCGCAGCGCTGCCGAAAGTCGATTTCCCGACGATCAACGTCTCGGCGTCGCTCTCCGGTGCATCGCCGGAAACCATGGCGACATCCGTGACCACGCCGCTGGTCAAGCAGTTCGAGACGATCCCCGGCATCAGCGAAATCAGTGCTACCAATACACTCGGCAATACCTCCATCGTTATCCAGTTCGATCTCAACCGCGACATCGATGCGGCGGCAGCGGATGTGCAGGCGGCGATTTCGCGGGCGCAGCGGCAATTGCCGACCAACATGACGACCACGCCGAGCTATCGCAAGACCAACCCCGCGGATGCGCCGGTCCTGCTTCTGGCCGTCAACAGCAAGGAAATGCCTGCCAGCAAGGTGGATGATATTGCAGAGAACATCATCTCGCCGCTGCTGTCCACCATCTCCGGCGTGGCACAGGTCAGCGTCTATGGCGCAAAGACCTATGCGGTGCGGATAGGGCTCGATCCGGCACTGCTTCAGGCGCGGCAGATCGGCGTCGATACGGTGACGACGGCCATCACTCAGGCGAACAATCAGGTGCCCGTCGGCGCGTTGCAGAACCAGAACCAGCGGCTGACCATCGATGCCGATACGCAACGCACCAATGCGGATGAGTTTCGCTCGCTGGTGATCGCCACCAAGAACGGTGCGCCTGTCCATCTGGGCGACGTGGCAAATGTTCAGGACAGCGTCGACAACCCGGATTCCGGCAGCTGGTTCGATGGCGAATCCGCGATCATTCTCGCCGTCCAGCGCCAACCGGATGCAAACACCGTCGAGGTGGTCGACGCCATCAAGGACAAGCTGCCTTCGCTGCGCGAACAGTTGCCGCAATCCATCAATATCCACGTCATGAACGATGCCTCGAGTGCCATCAAGGATGCTGTGTCGGACGTAAAATTCACGCTGTTCCTGACGATTGGACTTGTGGTTCTCGTCATCTACCTCTTCACAGGGCATCTGACGGCAACGATCATTCCAGGGCTGGCCGTGCCTCTGTCGCTTATCGCCGCTTTCGGCGCGATGTATTATCTCGGCTACAGCATCGACAACATATCCCTGCTGGGTTTGACGCTTTCCGTCGGTCTGGTGGTCGACGATGCCATCGTCATGCTGGAGAATATTCTGCGCCTGCATGAGGAAGGGCTGCCGATGCGCGAGGCAGCCATTCAGGGTGCCTCCGAAGTCAGCGCCACCATTCTGTCCATGTCCGTATCATTGGTCGCCGTCTTCATTCCCATTCTGTTGATGGGTGGCGTGGTTGGACGGCTGTTCAATGAATTCGGCATGGTCGTAACCCTTGCGATCATGGCATCCGCGCTTGTTTCGCTGACGGTGACACCGATGCTGGCCTCGCGCCTGTCATCTCATTCGTCGCGTCCTCCAGCCATTATTCGCTGGTTCAACGCCGGATTCGACCGAATCCTTGGTGGTTATGACCGCGCCGTGGGCTGGTGCCTGCACCATCGCGGCTTTGTGCTCATCTGCTTTGTGGGATCAGTCGCGGCTTCTGTGCTGCTCTTCAAGATACTGCCGTCCAGCTTTTTCCCCCAGGAGGATATCGGACGCCTTTCCGTTTCCACCCGCGCCCGCGAAGACATTTCCTATACGGCTATGAGCGATCTTCAGTCCCAGGTGGCGGCGGCGATCCGCGCAAATCCCGCGGTGCTGCACGTCACCTCCATCGTCGGCGGCAATTCGCGCAGCCCACTGAATAACGGCTCGATGTTCGTGGAGTTGAAGCCGAAGGAAGAGCGCCCTGCCCTTTCTCAGGTGCTGAACGAGTTGAACAGGGCCGCATCGAAGGTTGCGGGCATCCGAACCTATATCACACCACAGCAGAGTTTGAGGTTTGGTGGTCGAAGCTCTGCGTCGCAATATCAGCTGGTCGTTCAGGGGCTGAATTCAGACGCCACCAGCCAATGGTCGGCCACGCTGATGGATGCACTTCGCAAGGATCACACATTTACCTCGGTCACGTCGGATGCGCAGAATGGCGCGATAGCGGCCAAAATTGCCGTCGATTCGGAAAAAGCCGCCGCCTTCGGCATTACCAACGACCAGCTTCGCAAGACGTTGGAAATGTCCTTCGGCGGTTACGATGCGGCGCAAATTCAGTCTACCGGCAACAGCTATAACGTCATTGTGGAATTCGACCGGTCGAAACCATGGACGGACGATTTCCTGCGAGACATAAACATCCTGTCGACGAAGACCAATACGCTCGTCCCGCTATCGAACTTTGCGAGTGTCGAGCGCACCCCTGCCCCGGTAACAATCAACCAGACCGGCCAGCTGGTGTCCACGACCATCTCGTTCAACCTGCCGGATGGTGTATCCCTCAGTCAGGCTGTGGAACGGATCGATGCAATCAAGGCTGAGGTCGGGCTTCCGCCGGACGTCTTCACCTCCTATGGCGGCACGGCGGCAATCTTCCAGCAGTCGCAAGGCAACACCGGCCTTCTGATCCTTGCTGCTGTCTTGACGATCTATGTGGTGCTGGGCGTACTTTATGAAAGCTTCATCCATCCGCTGACCATCCTCTCCGGCCTGCCAGCGGCGGCGCTCGGCGCATTGCTGGCGTTGGAGGTCATGGGCATGGATTTCTCGATCATCGCCCTGCTGGTGCCATCGGCGGACCCGC
>JAAIGE0100977604.1_pt1 | contig 11449 bp, 20 predicted proteins | sample 6487951 | NCBI WGS metagenome assembly JAAIGE01 (sample SAMN13974128, study PRJNA590717) | phyllosphere metagenome | biome: tomato field; feature: multiple bacterial spot infested tomato fields; material: tomato leaves; isolation source: leaves from tomato fields | host: Solanum lycopersicum ... | reverse complement strand
GCGTATTCTTCTGGTAGCTCCCCGGTATGGACCCTAGCGAAGACGTTGAGCAACTCCACGAAGCCACCAGACACGGCGAAGTCCATTCGACGGCGGACCTCATCAGTCGTCAACAATGTTGTGTACAGCCACTGACTGTGCAGCCAGTCACCCATCCACTGCCCGACCGGAGTATCCCGACTCAGTCCCGTGAACTGGAATGCGCTCTTCTCGCAGGCGCTAGCGCGCGTAAAGAGCGTGCGGCTTTCCTTCCATCTCTGGGTGTGCGCTTCGTGGAACTCGTCACTGCGGACTTCTTGAACAGCGTTCAAAGCAGCGTGCGCGCTCACGACGGCGGCAAGCGCCTCATACATCTCCACAGCGCTCGCCGTCACCGCTCGGGCTGACGGCTTCACGGATTACTCGTCGCCTGCCGGGATGCTGTCGTAGATGTCCTTGCACTCCGGGCACACCGGGTACTGCTCAGGCGACTTCTTCGCGACCCAGACCTTGCCGCAGATGGCGGTCACCGGCACGTTGTCGAACGTCGCACGGATGATGTCTTCCTTGCGGACGTAGTGCGCGAAACGGTCGTGCTCACCGTCATCGGTCATCTCGTCTTCGAGTTCCTCGACGCGGTTGTCTTCCAGAAGGCTTCCCATGCTCATGCAACCAGGATAGCACGCGGCCCAAGGCCGGTCAAGCTACCTCGGCGAACTCGTACGGCACGTCCTCGCGCAAGAACTCGAACCCCCGCGCGGGTCCGCCAGGGTGGCTCGCGTACCGGATGACCTGGGATGAGCCGTGGACCTCAGCTAGTCGGACCGCTTCCTCTAGAAGACGCCGAGGCTCATCGCATCTCGCAACCGTTTCCAGGAAGCCCTCGTCAGCCAACCCGCGCGTTGACAACCGGAGACCAGAAGTCTGGCTGAGCAGCCGGACGGAGGAGAGGCCTTCCCTCTTCGTTGCACGCAGGATGGAATGGTATTCGGCAGGGCTCGTCAGCATCCGCCACCACCCGAACGGGAGGACGAATCCGACAACCCCGTCAGCCATCGCCGATTTGTCAGACGGGGCAGGGAGCCTGAGGCGCAGGTAGGCCGCAGCCACCAACCGCGGCACCTCAAACAGAATGGCGAACAGGCCAACCAGGGACAGGGGGATGAGTGCCCAAATCGCGGCTGCATGCAGAGCAGCCGACCATCCGCCGAACGCGAACCCTACGGCTGCGACAAGCACCACGGTTATCAGCCAGCCGCCACCGATGACCTTATAGCTCATCGGTCACCCATCACACCATCGTCACAGCGAACTCATACGGTATGCCCTCGCGCAAGAACTCGAACCCCTGCGCCGGGCCGCTGGGATGACCCGCGTACCGGATGACCTCGGGCGAGCCATGAATCTCAGCCAGCCGGACTGCCTCATTCAACACAGCCCGCGGCTCGCGATGGCGCATGACTATTTTCAAGAACGCCACGTCGGCCAGCCCGTGCTCCGCAAGCCGGAGACCAGAGGTCTGCTGAAGCAACCGCGGAAACTGCTTCTCATCGTCCTCCGAAGCGAGCAAGATAGACCGATACTCGGCAGGATGCTGCACCATCCTCCAGAACCCACGAGGGATGATGAAGCCAGACACGTTGCCGAGCACTTCTCTCACGCGGATGTCGAGTCTGCGACTCAGATACGTCTCCGCGAGGTAGGTGGGGAGAACCACCGCAGCCCCGAAGAAGGCAGCGCGCAAGAGAGGAACGCAGAGCAGAAAGCCGAGCCCTGTGAACACGCCCATCACGCCTCCGACCGCCAATACTATCGCCACAGTGATGGCAGCGACACAGACAACGAAGCCGATGTAGAGCAATCGCTCCCGGGTCGTCATCATCAGTCCCAGCCGTTCACACTGCGCAGCGCAGTAAGGAGCTGAAGCACCTGGACTTCCGTCAGGCTGTAGAGAATCGCTTCCGCGTCCTCGGCTCCGTCGATGGAGCCGACATGGGAGACAAGGCGGATGGCCTCATGGATTTCAGCCGTGCTCCGCTTGGCGAGGAGACGCTTCAGCTCGCGGGTCTCCGCCGAGGAAGCGCCCGACCAAGCGAACCGCTCGAAGAAGAGCGTGCGAATGTTCCCGGCTGTGTCCATAGCGAAAGTATGCCACGGACCCGGCCGAACCGCAAGTCACAAGTCGAACGCGACTAGCCGACCTTCACTGTCGTATCCGACCTGAGCGCAGTCCACGTATCCCACCCAGTCAGGCTGGTCCTTGTATGGAAGGAACGCCTCCTCGACTCGCTCCATCACGAGGACATCGAGTTCAGTTCCGTCGGCGTTGCGCCACGTTTCGATGGTCGCATCGGCAATCGGAATGAACCCCGTCTTGCCCGTCTTCTCCGACCAGTTCGCCTCACGATAGTTCGCGTCCAGACCGTCCTCATCCACCGGCACCTTCACGACACGCTTGCCGTCATCCATCAGGTAGACACTACGCGTGCGGCCCTCAATGACCTCGTACTTGCCTGCCAGCTCAGAGTGCAGGGAACCGTACTCCTCGAACAAACGGGCAGCCGGGTCGATGGAGACTTCAGGTGCGCCACCTTGGACCGGGGCGAACCGCCCGCCAGCGTCGCGCGCTACCGCCGCCTCGTCGAATGCCATGACCGTGTGTAGGCGGACCGGCTCAGGCACTCCCCGGCGCCAGGTACATCTCCCGCGCGTAATCGAGCGGGAGACCAGCGTCCAGCGCCTCCAGGGCGACAGACGGCCCTAGGGCTTGCACATACGCCAGTACCGCAGACGGGTCGTGCGCAGCCAGCGCGCTCGCAACCTCACTCGCAAGGCGGCGGCATTCGGCGAAGCCGAGTTCCTTCGGATGCCACATGGACCAGACCAGCTCCCGAGCGAGCGGCACCAGGTCATCAGCCGCGCGACGCTCGAAGTCAAGGCCCACGAACGCCGGGAACAGCTCGCCGACAGCGTCGTCCATCGTGACAGCCGCCTCGTCTGCGGCCTGAAGAACAGCAACGAAAAGGCGCGGCTCACGCAGAGAACTCCGCCGCGTCTCAGAGTTCGTCGGCTCAGGCCAAGCCTGCCATGTGACGCCCAAGCTGCGCGCCGCCCAACGGAGCCGCAGGTGCTGAGAGGCCAAGACGAGCAGGAGAACCAGCCCACCGAGACCGACAACGCTTCCGATGATGCTCAGCACCTGAAGAGCGTCGCTGATGACCCCCAGCGAGGCAAGGCCTGCGACCGTGGCCACCGGGGCAGGCAGCGCCAGCGCTATGACCATGACGGTTCGCTGCATGCGCTCCATGGCCACGCGCGTCACCGGCTTGCTCACGCCAGGGCCTTCGCGTATTCGAGCGGGAGACCCTGTTCCATGGCCGAGAGCCCGGCCTCCACTCCAAGTCCCGACACGTACGCGAACGTGGTCCTCGCACCGTGTGAACGAGCCGCGGCGACCACCTTGGTCACGATGTCACGGCGCCGAGCAGCCACCTGCTTCTCCTCGCACGGAAGCTTCACTTCCCACTGACCCCAGACAGGTGAAGGCTCCTCCAGGACCGGGAGCAACACTTCCACGAGTCCAAGAACGTGAGTGCCTGCCGCATCCGAGAACCCTTGGCCGACGAATGCGGGAGCCGCCTGGTCGCACATCACGTAGCCGTTGAATCGCTGCTCGTGGGCGTAGTGCAAGAGAGCGGCGTACAGAACCGGCTCGTCGCGCAGGATGGTCTTCATGCTGCCTTCGACGTAGAAGCTGTCGCTATCACTGTCGAGCGCTGCGGCTCGGAATGCAGCGACCGACTTCCGGAAGTAGTAGTGACGCATCCACAGCCGCGCGAGGTAGACACCGCCAAACAGAGCACCGGCCGCGCTCAACAGCACTGCCACACCCACGGGGACAAGCTGGAACATCGCCACGGAGAAGACGGCTGCGCCGACACCGACGATAGCGGTAAGGCCCAGGGCTGCTTTCAGGTGCTCGGTCTGCATGCCAACGACAGTAGCGCACAATCGCTCGTCTGTCTAGCCGGGTTCACACCGCCAGGACATACTCCAGCGCAACCCCGCTGTCCAGCAGGCGGAGGTTCGAGATAGCATCGCCTTGGAGCAGATAGGCGATGCTGGAAGCGGGGTGAGTGGCGCTCGCCCGCTCCACGAGAGCAACCAGCCGCTTGCCGTCTGCCCAGTCGAGGTCTGCGAGCACAGGCGCAAGAGCAAGCCCCAGCGTGACAGCCTCATCGCACGGAAGCTCTCGCAGGTTGCTACCAAGGAATGCGGTTCTCACCACGTCGGTGCGTTCGCTGGCTACGTGCTGCGAACGCCAGAGCGCAACCCACGCCGCGGTCCCCATAGGTTTCCCCAGGCCCTCCCGCAGCCGCCTGAGGTGCCTCGCCGACTCGGGCGTCATGTACAGGAAGTTGCTGTCTGTGGCGACCGGGATGTCCACCCGGCGCAGGTAGCGGCGGAGGTGGAAAGCGCGGATGTTCTCGACTGTGTCGCCGAGCATCCCGGACAGCACGAAGAAGCTCAGCCCTATCACGGCGACCGTGCAAGCCAAGACGGCGATGCTTCCCCAAACGCCGAGCCCGAATGCCGTTCCCACCGCATAGCTGCCAATGGAGAGCACCAAGAGGAGGACAGAACCTACGACTGCATCAATCGATGTCATTTCAGAATGGGCTCGCCATGCTTGCGCACCTCGCGAGCGTGGCGTTCCTCCGCCGCTGCGGTCAGCCCAGACTCTGGGAGACCCTGCGAGCGCGCGTAGCCAGCCACCGGCCCCAGCATGTGCCCACCGATGAACTCAGGGAACCCGGCGCCTGCGATGCGGTTGCGGAGGTCGATGAAGTAGTCGAGAGCCTGCTCCTCAGAGTGCGCAGTCGTCTGCGGTGTGGTCTTCACCACGCGGTGCTCCAGGTGCTCGTGGACGCGGCGGGACTTCACCAGAACCAGCGACAGCTCGAACGTCGGGTTGCCCTTGGTATCCTGCTCGCGGTCAACACGGAGCGCGAACGAACGTCGAGCGAAAGTCACCGCTCAGTCTCCTTCTTGCCGTAGACCATCTCTGAGTACGTCTTCGGCTCGGTCACCGGGACCGGCCGCTGGCGCTCCGGGAGCACCCCCAGCTTGCGCTGCAAGTCCTCAGCAACGATAGCCGACCAGAGCCGGGTGTACCCTTCATCGTGTTCTCGGAACGATGCCAGGATGGCCCGGGTCGCGATGTAGACGGGGACAGCCGTCAGCAGTGCCATGCACGTTGCCAACGACAGCATCGCATCCACGAAGAGGCTCTCGCCTGATGCCGTGATGTTGTTCGCTGCGGCGTTCTCCACGGCCAGACGCGCAACGGTCAGGCCGGACAGGAAGCAGAAGGCGGCTACGACTAGCCAGCGCAGTGCACGGCGGATGTGTTCGAACGACTTCGGTTCAGGCATGGGGTCAGTATACCACGCAGGGCGCAGCGTTACTTCGACTGCTGCGAGCCGACTGCGCGGCCCTTGCGCATGAGGCCGTTCAGGACGACACCGATGAGCAGGACGGGGCCGACGAACATCGCGATGTTGACGAAGCCGACGATGAAGACGGCGACAGCGACAGCCGCGAGCAGGACGATGAGGAGACCGACGGCGAAGGCGGGAGACCAGTTCATGTATCTCATGGTACGCGCCGTCAAGCGGGATGTCAACCCACGAATCGTTCGATGTCCCGGATGTGCTCTTCGGTCAGACCGACGTACTCGTCAGGGACGATGACAAGCATCGGCACGCCCGCTTTCTCCGCCGCCTGCCTGCCCATCTCGCCCCAGGTCTCCCCGAAGTCGTTCTCATCGTCGAGCATGTCGTCCATCCAGACGACGCTCTTGCCCGCAGCAGCCCAGCTAGCAAGAGCGTCCTCCACGGCATCAAGCTTCCACCAAACCGCCCGGACCGGGCTTTTCGCCAGAGCTGGCAGTTCCCGGCCGAAGTACCGGCTGAACGCGTCGTTCGCGTCATCAGTATCCCAGCTCGTGTGGAAGAGCAACTCGGCGCCGGTCTCCCCGGAAATCCGCACGAGGTCTGCGATACGGTCCCGCAGGACGATGACACTCCCGAATCCGGGCACCTCGTCGATGACAGCCCCAGCAAGCTTCTGCGGGTACTTCGCGAACGGCGCGATGACGCCGTCGATGTCTACGAGGATGACGCCGGGCATGCCATCAGCCTACCATGAACCCTCTTCAGCAGCGTCCTGCGGCTCCACCAGCTCCAGGATGTACTCGTCCGGAAGGTCGGAACGCACCGCCTGCAACACGAAGTCAAGATTGCGGCCAGTCGTCCCCATCGTCAGGCCCCAGATGTACAGAGCCCGGCCCGGGTCCAAGCCCTCCGCGCCCACCGTGTGCATCAGCGCCGCAAGGTCATAGAAGTCGTATGCCTGCGCAAAACCGGGGGTCATGCCTTCGATGGCCCGGTACTTCTGGTGCGTCTCCAGCCCCTCCAGCAGCGGGACGAAGTTCTTCGCGCTCGGCTTGCGCAGGAGGAGCATCTCCGCCTCGATGTCAGCGCAGGCACCCCGAGCGGGAATCCGTTTCGGGTCGAATCTCGTCTCCCGCGGGGACAGATGGGCGCGCGTCATCCCGTACAACGACATACGCGCCGCGCCTGCCAGTTCTGCCAGGTCGCGAACGTTGAGGAATCCCTCCAAGCCCCATGAGAGACCGAATGCGCCATGCAACAGGTTGTTCTCGCCGCGGGCCTTAGTGACATGCCCCACGAAGAAAGGCATGCCGGTGCCAGTCCATGAATCGAACAAGCCCGGGTCAGTCTCGTAGCCTCGGACGATACCGAAGAGGACATCAGCCAACGCTTCTTCGTCCACGTCATGCCGTTGGCGGAACCCGTGTTGTGGTGTCGGTGCCAGCCGGTCCCCGATTTCATCGGGGATGTATCCGTGAAACGAACCTGGCTCGAAGCGCGTACGCGCAAGCGCGGACCGTCCCCTGATACTGACACCCATGCTCTGATTGTAGTGGCCTCGGGGCGCTGTGTCAACGGGGAGCGGTTGCCTCCAGGAGGTAGTCGTCGGGGACGCCGTTGCGAACAGCATCCAGCGTGAGGTCTGTCTGGCCAGGAATCAGAGACCAGACCCGAAGGCATTCACTCAGTGAGAGCTTCTCGCGTTCGGCGCGAACCATGAGCGCCGCCACCTCACCGAGACCGCCATGGGCGCGCCGCCACATGGCGCTCTGAATCCTTGCGAGAGACTGATGGAGGACTTCGATGTCCACATCGCCCATCAGCTCGATGAGGGGAACGTAGTCCGGGAAGGCGGAGAGCAGTAGGGCCTTGCGCACCGTGGTGCTCGCCGTCAGCGCAGGCGCCGAAGCCCCTGCGTACTTCGCGCCCCCGCTGAAGCACGCAGGGATGTCCTCCGGCTTCGTGTCCTTCACAGCCAGACGCGCGGCCCCGGCCATGTCTTCAGTGCTGCGCATTCCGATGTTCGCTGCGACATCAGGGTCCAGGCCGAACAGCGGAACAGCTACCGGGAGCCCGCCGATAGTGGCAGCATGGTCAACGAGGCTTGTGAAGCCCGAGCCTGTCCAGGTGTCCAGCAGCTCCGGCCGTGTGGCGTAGCCGTGGACAATCCCGGCGGCGATGTCCCACCCGAGAACGTTCAACGGCATGCCCTGCGTTCGGTACATCGGCGCTGTGTTCCCCGCAGCGATGCGCTGTGCGTAGTCGTCCGGCAGCTTGTCCTCGAAATGCTCAGCGGTTACCGCTGCGAACTCACGGAACGCCCGATAGACCTTCGCTCCGGGCGGGTTCGGTCCCGGCCCAGACAAGATAGAAGTCGTCACGTGTGTCCTCCTGGCATCAAGACCCATCGTACCAGCGGCAAGAACCTGCGTCAAGCTACGGCAGCGTACTCTGGCGCGACCCCGAGGCCCCACCCGACAATCGCCTTCTCGACGTTGCCTACGGTACACAGATACGCAGCCCCCGCAGCCGGGTCATCAGCTATCAGACCGAGGTACTCCTCTACGACCCCCGGCTGAAGCTCGGGTGCCTTAGCGAGAGCCTCGATGAGGGAGAGCGACACGTCCGCGTCAAGACGGCGGTAGCGCTTGACGCCGTACATGAGCCAAGCTGCCCATGCCAAGCGCTGGCTGTCCAGACATGCGTTGCCGCCCTCATCATCAGACCGACGCACCGCACGCGCAAGAGCTACAGCAAGCTTCGGCGCCGTAGCCACCGGGAACAGGAAGACCTCATATGCGCGGTTCCCGCGGGCTGCGCGATGGATGATTTCTGACCGCCGGATATCGGAGGCCCCCGCTCCGAACACCGCCAAGACGGCAGCGCGAAAAACGGGCGGGATGGATACGAGGACGCCGAAGGCGAGAGCGCAGACACACAGGATGATGGCGACAAACCCCAGAGGCTCCCACCCGCTCATCGCGTCACCCGCAGGTACTCGACCGGGATACCGGCACGTACAGCGTTCAGAGCTGCTGCGGAATCCTGCGTCACGGCCAGGTACGCGAGCGCGCTGTCTGCATCTGTCTCCTCGAAGATGGCGCGGAGGTCTTCCGGCCGGTCATCCCCTGCGTAGCTCACCAACGTCTTCACAAGGCGGTCACCCTGCTCCGCGGTCAGACCGCCCCAGACGCCGGACGAAGCAACAGCCAGTGCTTTCCGCTCGAACAGATGCGAAACAGAGACGTTCTTAGCAATGCCTTCCACCGTGATTTCGGCGCTAGCAAAAGAGACGAGGAGAGAAGGGTTCTTGTGGCAGGCGTTGACAAGCGGCTCCCACATCTCGCTCGTCAGCATGTGACGCGTCACGCCCTCAACGCCGCGGGCCTCGCACTGCTTCGCAAACCACTGCCTGCGGTACACCGAGTACAGCCACTGCGCGACGTACCGTGACGCAGCGGCCACAACCGCGACAGGGAGGTAGAAGGCGAAGTCGGCAAGGCCACCTGTCGGCTTCACGCCAAGCAGCACGGCTACAAGGGGCGACAGCGCCCAGACGCCGACGAAGGCTGCGTAGCCCCATACCCGGCGCCGACGCGCGATAGTCCAGAAGGGCTTCTTCATAGCTCCGTCACATACTCCAATGAGAGTCCAGCGCGCATAGCGTGGACTGCGGCCACCATATCAGACGCGCGGTCCAAGTAGGCGCCGAACACCGACAGGTCAGCACCTGCAAGCGCTTCCTCGGCAACCAGTTCCAGGCTCTCTTCCGAGAACCCTCCGCGGCTCATAGACGCCAAGACCGACTGGATGAACGCGTCCAAGTACGAGAAGTCGGCCGTGCTCCAATCGATGAGACGTTCACCCAGCGACGACATCCGCCCCAGCGCCGTCACAGCCTCGTAAGACACGTCGGAACCCCTCAGCCGCATCTGGCTTCCGACGATGCTGATGCGCCCCTTCCACACAGCCCGTGCAGCGTCAGCTCTCATCTGCTCACTCCTGCGGAGCGATGTCCGGTTCTGCCGGATGCACTGGCGCACCGCGAGAGACAGAACCGTCACTGACGCAAGAATCAGCAGCGCGCTAGCGACCGCCTCCCAGGAGGCGAACATGTCAGGCCGGAGCGCCGGACTCGAACGGGAGGTCGCGGCGCGCGTACCACTTCGCGATGGTCTCGTTGAGCTGCTCCAGTGTGATGGTGTACTCGGCACGTTCGCCGTCAGTCCACACCCACACCACGAGAGGCTGCTGGTCGCTGTACTTCTGCACCTGCTTGTTCCAGGCAGGGTCGAAGATGAGGATGCTCAGGCAGCCCGGGAGGCGGCTGAAGCCGCGCAGCGTAATCTGCTGCCCCTGCGTCGGCTCGGAGAGCTGAAGCGAGCCATCAGGCTGACGGTTCGCAGGCTTGAACTCGAACAGGATGAAACGGTTCGTCTTCGCGTCATGGAAGACACCGTCCAGGTCTGCCGGGCGCTTCACCGGAGGCACCCCCGGGGGCCGGAACCAGGACGTGAACCGCCCCATGCCCAGCTTCGCGTAACTCTCGTTCTTGTAACCTGCTCCTGCCATGCCCGCAGTCTACCACTCGTTCCTGGACACGGCCGAGGCGTACTCGATAGGGACGCCCTGGCTGTACGCCTCCGCCGCAGCAGTCACCGAACCAGTCGCCGTCAGATACCCGGTGACCACGTCTACGCCATCCGCGCGGAGAGCCACCGCAAGGACGGTGCGCGCCTCCTTGGAAAAACCGTTCTCGACTGCCGGTACGTAAGCGACCAGGAACGCGTCCAGCTTGGCCCGGGGAACGGAGACCAGCGTCGGCATAACCTTCGGATAGCCTGCCAGGGTAGCTACAGCGTTAGCCACCCCCTCACGCTCCACGTCATCGTTAGGGCGGGCGAAAAGCAGGAGGGCGAAGGCCCGCTTGCTGAGCCAGCGGAGCCAGTAGTCCAGGTTCAGCATCTCTATGATGCGCGACACGAAGGCCACAATGGCGCCCACGACAAGCAGAATGGCCAGACCCCAGCCGACAATGCTGAGGAGCGCGCTATGCGTGTCTGCAAGGATGTCACCCATGGGCTGAGAGTATCACTCCGCGCGTTCGATGCGCAAGGGAGCGTTAGCAGCCACCGGCCGATTCGAGCATGAGGTAACCAGAGTCCCTCCTGTCACCGAATCTTCAGTCAGACACGATGGAACGAAGCCACCCTCTTCAGGAACGAGAGCGGTGAGCACGCGCGGGAACGGGGAGCCTGTGCGCAACTCCCAGCCTCCTTCCACAGCCACCGCGTCGCCACGCGCTGAAGGTGTAGCGACGGGCAATCCCACCGCACAGATGCGGAATGACCTTGCGCTCTCCGCCGATACGGTGTTCGTCGAGGTGAGTACACCCACGATGTTGCGGTAGTAGCCTTCCGCCGTCACGGGGTACCAGTCCTCAGCGAACCCGAAGCCCTCGTCCATAATGAACTCCACCGACTCGCGATTGACGTAGGCGTTCGGGAACCCGTCAGCCGCGCCACCGGCCAAGCGCACCCGCCAGAACGTGTCAGGAGCATCTGCGGTAACCGTCACTGTGGCGCAAGCGCGTTGCAGACCGGCTATCTCCCATTCGACAGACTCGATGCGGACGCCGGGAAGTTCAGGGTCCACATCGAAGAGTTGCTGGGCCGGGTCATCCCCTGCGAGCGTGAACCTCGTGTAGAAGCCGCCCTTGCCTTGGGTCTCCAGAAGACGAGAGACCAGCTCCCACATCGAGACACCTGTCGGAAGGGTGGGAGCGCCGACGACATCGTACTTGTAGATGTTCGAGACTGCCACTTTCCGCGGCGCCGAGGCTGTACTCGCGCTCATGAAGAACCCGCCACCGTCCGCCTCCAAGCTGTCGCAGAAGAACAGGCTGAGACGCTTCTGGAAGAGGGTGCCTACCGTTCGTTCACCGAGGACTCGCTTGCGGTGGTTGCGTCAGACGACGGATGGGCTGCTCTTGTCGAGGCGGACGGTGGCGGGTT
>JAAIGE0100924096.1_pt1 | contig 11449 bp, 10 predicted proteins | sample 6487951 | NCBI WGS metagenome assembly JAAIGE01 (sample SAMN13974128, study PRJNA590717) | phyllosphere metagenome | biome: tomato field; feature: multiple bacterial spot infested tomato fields; material: tomato leaves; isolation source: leaves from tomato fields | host: Solanum lycopersicum ... | reverse complement strand
AGTCGATCGCTCATGAGCGACAGCTTGGAGCCGAGTTCGTACTGGCTGCCGATCAGCGGCTCGACATCGCCGCCATCGTCGCGGACGCGGTTGGCGGGCGCGCCCTGCGGCGTGAAGCTGTCGGCGTAGCTGCCGTAAATGTTGAGGTTGGGCGTCACGTCCCACACAATGCCGGCGTAAGGCGTAAACCGATTGTCGATGTTCTGCGGTCGGCCGACCGCCGGCGTGGGCAGCAGCGTGTCGATCGTCTGCTCCCACCAGGTCAGACGCCCCCCGCCGACCAGCGTGAGGCCTTGCACCGGTTGCAGGCGGAGCTGGCCGTAGGTGCCGTATTGCTCGATCACCGTGTTGGTGCCGCCATAGACCTGCACCACGCAGCGTCCCGGCTGGGTCACCGTCACGCCGGCGCAGTTGGCGCCCGAGCCGGGCACCGCATAAGCGGGGGAGGGGGCGTAGGGGTTGAGCGGCGGCTCGGCCGGCAGCACGGGATCGAAGACGTTGATCGTCGAATAGCCAGACAGGCGCGTGTAATAGCTGTCGTAGTCCTGCGCCTGGTAATCGACGCCGAGGATAAGCGTCTGCTCCTGGCCGAACAGCCGGAAGCTGCCAACGCCGTTGAAGTCGAACGAGCGCGTCTGCGACTTGCTGTCGCCGCGATAGGCGATCTGAGTGGTATTGCCGTTGTTGGCCGTCGCGGTCGGCAGCTTGTTCGCCGCCGTCGTGACCGCCGCGTTGCCGACGTAGCTGTAGATGTCGATCCGATCGACATCGGTGAACAGGCCCGTGGCGCGCAGCGTCCAGCGATCGCTGATCCGGTGGGTTAGCTCGGCAAAGGCGGTCCACGTCTCCGATTCAAATCGATTCCAATCAGCGCCGAGATAGGTCGAGCGACGCACGTCCAGCAGGCGGCCTTCGCTGCCGTCGGGTCCGCCGGCATAACCTGGCAGACCCGACTGGATGGCCGGGCGGAAGCGGTCATACGATCCGCCGACCGTGAACGTGGTACGTTCGCCGATATCCAGCGCGCCGACGACAAACGCGTTCAGCCGGTTGCGATGCGCGGTGTCGAAGAACTGGTCTTGATCCTGCGCCATCACGCCCGCGCGCACGCCCGCGCGGTCGCCGAGCGGGGCCGATGCGTCGAGCTCCAGGCGGATGTTGTCGTAACTGCCATAACCCGCAGATGCCTGCATCCGAGCAACATCAACCGGACGCTTGCGCACCAGGTTGACGCTGCCGGCTGGATTGCCGCTGCCGCTGAACAGGCCCGCCGGTCCACGCAGCACCTCCAGCCGATCGTAGGCGAACAAGTCAGGGACGACGCCGGGAAAGTTGAACGACAGCGTCGGCACGCCGTCGACAAGGTAGTTGGTGATCGCAAAGCCGCGCGAGAAGTATGAGGGATCCTCGCTGCCGATGCCGTTCACCGTAATGCCGTTGGTGGCGGTGAGCGCGTCCTCCAGCGTGAACAGGTTCTGCGCCTCGATCTGGTCGCGGTCGATGACGGTGATGGTGTTGGGAACGTCTTTCAGCGGCGTGACCGTCTTTCCGACCTCGCGTCCATAGCTCTTGCCAACGACGATGATCTCGTCGCGACGGGGGTCTTTCTCGTCGTCGACGCGGACCTGCGCGTCGGCAGCTGCGACGACCTCTGTAGCATCTGTTGGCGTGAGCGCTGCTGCGGGCACGGCCGAGACGAGTGCCGTGGTTGTCAGCAGCATGGTTGATAAGCGCACGATTGTTCCCCCGGGGTATGTAGGGCAGCGCCTCTAACCAACTGGCGATTGCGAGTCACTATCAAGAGGGGCATTTTTGGTGTTAGTTTTATGTTTTCCCGAAATGAGCGAGTGGCGACGGGGAAGCAAGAAATCGGGCCGTTTCGCGAAAGTGCTCAGTTCTGAACGTCGCGTATGTCCCCGCTAATGCGACAGGAAAGGCCGAAGACCAGGTGTTTCCGGTCCGTCTACTTTTGAAGGCGCTGCGACAATCATGGCAGCGGATTTTGGGTGAAAAGACATTGCAGGGGCTTGCGCGCCCGGCGACGTGGGGGGTCAGGAACCATCTAGCGGTACGGGCGTACACGACCCATCCGCGGCATGACAGCGGAAGAGGGAGAGACCGGATGCTCAAGCAGGTAGCGGTACTGAGCCTTATCGTCGTCGCTACCGGTTACGGTGCGCAACCCGCAGAAGCACTGGATCCCAAGACGGAATGTGGCGGCAAGCTGGTCAACTACGTCCCGGTCCGAACCGATCAAGGAAACGGCCCCAAGATCGGCCAGCTCGAACTTTACTACAACGCCGGCAACGGCAATCACTGCGCCATCTTCTACCATGGCGGACCGACGTGGGACAAACGACTGTTCACCGCCGTCTGGATGTACCCGCATCCGCGCCGTCCGTCGAACACGCCATTCCCCGGCGGCTATGTGGACGATGGTGACTATTACCGCTTCCAGGCAGGACCCGTGCGGGTCAAATCGCGCTGCGTGTTCGCAGCGGGCAACATCAAATATCAGGGCGTCACCTATGTCGGCGGCTTCAGCACCAAACCGATCTGTTCGTAAATTGCCATGCATGGCGGATTGAAACTTGCGGCCTTCGCGGTCCTCCTTCTGCTGACCGGGTTAATCGCTGAAGTTATGTCCGCGTGGCGGAGCGCAACAGACGAAGTGCCGACGTCGGCGCCGATCGGCATCGTCGTCGTGGCCGGATCCCGCGAACAGGCGACTGCCGAACCGTGGGCGCGGCCAACAGAAAACGGGATAAAGGCGCGTGACATGATAGAGGCAGGGAGCGTTATGCCCGCGCCCGCGCCTGTGATGCCATCCAGCGCCGTGCCGATCCGCTTTCGTGCCGACGATCTGGTGGATCCGAAGCGCCCCGATCCTACTCTGTATTCCGACAATCAGGCTTGGGGAGACGGGTGGGTTCGCCAGGATGGCGTTACCGAGATCGACGGTGTTCCAATCCCCACCTCGCCCAGACTACACGCTCCAGAACCCGATCAGCCTTTCACCACCCGCTAATGAACGCCACCACGGAAACGCCGCAGGCCTGAAAGTGGACGTTTTCAGGCGCTCTGCGCTCGCGAGCGGACTGGTGATCGTGAGCGACTGAGAATGGTTGGTTAGCTGTCTTTGCTTAAGCGTCTGGCCCTGCGCTTCTTTAGCTGGCGATCTGCGCCCTCAAGAGCGAACACCACTGCGAATGCGCCGCCAAGTCGATCCAACGCCATGCCGACTGCCACCACGATGATGATGACGAAGGACATGAAATAGACTTCATCGGTTCGGGTCATCTTACCTGCCTGATCAAGTGCCCCGACAATACGCCACCATGCGAGACGGCCGCAATTGAGCGACCGCGGAACGGCCGGTTTTGGAAGCCGCCCTGTCGATCGCGAACGGCCGGGAAGGGTGGGAAGCGGTCATTCCGCTCACGGGAACGCCTACCTGCATAGCGGACACTGTGCCGTGCCATCTTTCCAAAAAGCGATGGTGAAGCGGGAAAGCTAAACGGTTCTCATAAATCAACCTGATGCGTTTGTGTGAATGTATGCTCGGGCCGATCTCCCGCCGCTGGACTGAGAGTCGCCCGCTTGCGGGACCGGGCGCGGCGGTCAGGCTCGATTGCCCTCCGCGGAGTTCGCCGCGACGGTCCTGCGCTCGGCAAGGACCGTCGCGGCCCCGTTCGGCTATGCCGCACCCTGTTCCACGTCGAGGATCCAAGTCACGCCGAACCGGTCAGTCAGCATGCCGTAGGCGGGCGACCAGGGCGACGGCCCCATCGGCTGGAGGATCGTCGCGCCATTGGCCAACGCATCCCACTGCGCTTGGACTTCCTTGATGGAAGTTGCCCGCACCGATACGTAGAAGGCGTTGGTACCGGCGTCGTGCTGACGATCCGCCTGGACGTCATAGGCCATGATGCGAAAGCCGTTCTCGCTGGAGACCTGTCCCCAGATGACCTGGTCGGGTGACGACGCCTGCTCGGCCTGGCCCATCGCGCCGTACGTCATAACGACCGGCTCTCCGCCGAACACCTGCCCGTAGAAATCGAGTGCGGCGCGCGCCTGTCCGTTGAAGTTGAGGTGGGTTGTGACAGAGATGGTCATCTTCATTCTCCTGGTGTGGCCGCTGTTCGGCGGCGGCTGATGTCTGTATATCCGCAGCCTCCTGCCAGATTCCGTCAGTAGGCCATGGCTCGGTCCGATCGTCTCCTGCGCCTTCTGCACGCCATGCGCACCATGCATGCGCCGATCACCGCGGCGCGGCTCGCCGCGGAAACGGGCGTTTCGCCCCGCTCGCTGTATCGCGACATCGACGCGCTGCGCGCCGCTGGCGCCCAGATCGAGGGCGAGCGCGGCTACGGCTATCGGTTGGTTGAGGACGTAACGCTGCCGCCCCAGACGCTCGACGAGACCGAGATCGAAGCGTTGGCGCTCGGTCTCGCCGAGGTCCGTGCCCTGGGCGATCCCCAGCTCGCCAAAGCGGCGGCGTCGGTGCTCGCCAAAGTGGCAGCGATCTTGCCCGATGAGCGCGAGCGTCAGCTCGTCCACGCCATCGCCCACATCTTCCGCCCGGAGCCCCGCTATACGACGATGATCGATCTCGCGCCGTTGCGGAAAGCGTGCTGGCGGGAAGAGGCGTTGCAGCTCACTTATATCGACGCGACCGGCACGACGAGTGAGCGCATCATCTGGCCGCTCGCGCTGGTCTACAACGACAGCTGCGTCACTGTCCTTGCTTGGTGCTGTCTGCGCGATGACTTCCGGATGTTCCGATCCGATCGGATCAAAGGTGTCGAACCGGACGGGACCAGCTTTCGACCGCGACGCGTTCCGCTATTGCGCGATTATGTCGCCCGTTTGCACGCTAGACGTACTAGGTTGCTGAAGTAGCGGTCGATACGCTGAGTGCCTGCGATAAGCGGTCGAAGCCTTCCCGAAGACGAACCCGTAGTAGGAACATCGCCTGCCGGCTCCGCTGAGAGCCGTCGATTGGCTCCGTTTTCCCGAAACCTGTTCCCAATTGCTCTTTCCCGAGATTGCCATTCGTAGACGGAGAAACGGGAAAGCTCGCGCTGAACGAACGGCCGGTTTCGGCAGCTCATTCTGTTCCTCGAACGGCTATCATTGGGCGTTTTCTGCCGGTCCGCTTTCGAGCGCAAAATTGACGAGGCTAGCCCCTAATCCTGGCGATCATCCGCTTCCACGCGCCCTCATCCTTCGGGCATCTGTTTGGCGCGGTCGGGGCGTTGCTGGCTGGGCGTATGCCGATCGGCCGTGATCCGCAGCATGAGCAGCGCAAGCGGCCGCGAAGCATGTGAACCCGCGTGTCGTATCGCTTCACGAACATCCATCGCGCGAAGTTCTCCCCATCTACAACGCTCCGGTGCCCGCATTGGCACCGCACCTCCAGATTGCGGGCGACACGAAACATGTCGCTAAGGATTTCGGTCTGGTGTTGGCCGGCAAATCAGAGCGGTAAGGTAAGCTGGTCGCGATCCGTCTGGATGGGCTGAAACAGCGCGCCATAGATATGCTGCGCCAACGTCGTCGTGCCGTCTTGGCGAAGCCGCTCGTTCGGCATGGTCAAGGATACCTTCGCCCAGGCTGGGGAGGTGGTGATTAGGTCGCTGATGCGCTCAGGGGTGATGGTCGTCATTCCGAAACCTCCGATCACTTGGACAGAACATAACGCGAACGGATGGCAATCGATTGTCACGCCGATCGCCGTTTCTGAGCGTCTGCCACCGGAAAGCGGCGGTTCCGAAATCGCCCAAATCTAGTCGAGCGCCATCTGACTGAGACTGAGGCCAACGGCGAGTTACTCGTGGTTTCCCTTCGCTGTTTGTGCTACTTCTCGCGCGTGACCAAATCGACGCCTCACAGCTACCCCGTCCCGGTTGAGCCTTCAGACATCGACTTCATGGGGCACGTGAATAACGCAAGCTACCTGAAGTGGGTTCAGGAGGCTGTAATCGACCATTGGCGGTCGTTGGCACCCCCTGATGCCGTTGCCCAGCATCTCTGGGTCGCGCTAAAGCATGAGATCACTTATCGACGCCCCTCCTTCCTTGGTGACGAGGTGATCGCCACGGTGCTCCTTGAGAAGGTACAGGGCGCGCGAGCGTTCTATGAGACGATCATCAAGCGAGGCGAGGACGTGCTCGCCGAAGTGCGATCGAGTTGGTGCTGTGTCGATGCCGAGACGCTCCGGCCTGCGCGCTTAGCGGCTGACATAGTGGCGCGCTTCTTCTCGCCGCTGGCGACGGACTGAGCAAAGCGTGCCAATGGCTTGGCTATTTTGTCTATGATCTGCCGTCATTGATGATCTGACCGAAGGGCGTCAGGTCAGGATACTCGCCGTGAATGGCCTTGTGCGCCTTCAGGAGGATCAGATCGGCCTCACGTAAAGGCATCTCGAATAGACTTTCCCCGGTGGTGTAGAATGGGCGACAGCGGACCGACCGCTTTGACGCGCCGTGTCGCGAAAGCGCTAAGTTTCGCGACACCCTTCGAAGGCTGCGCCCGCTCTCGAACTCGCGTGTCGCGAAACTCGGTTGCTAATTTCGCCCGTTTCGAGGGTTATCAGCAACGTCAAGGCGGGGCAGTTTGCGTCGGATCCTTCTCGTCGTTGAGCTTGCATTGCCTCCTGAGGCCACAATCCGCTCGACTTCGCGCAGCAAGCGAGCATTGCTGCACATGTGAACCGCAGCGCTGATCGCGTCGGGTCACACGCCCGGCCGATCCGATCGACCGGGCTGTGGGTGGTGGAACCGGCACTAACGCCGGTGCCATGACGGAGATCACCCATGACCCTCACCGACACACAGGGCATCCTGCTTAGCCAGGCTGCACAGCGCGACAACGGCAGCCTCTATCCGCTGCCTGCCAGCATCACCGCGCCAGCCGGCGGCATCGCCCGCTCGCTAACCTCGCTGATAAAGCGCGAACTGGTCGAAGAGCGTGAGACGACTACGCCTGAGTGCGTGTGGCGCATCGACGGGATCACGCGCTTTGGCATGTTCATCACGGCTGCGGGCAAGGTCGCAATCGGGATCGAGGACGTCGCATCTCCTCCGGTCACTGCCAGCGTGCCGGCTCGTGCAGCAGCACCCACGCAGACCAAGGCGGCGCTGGTGCTGGCGCTACTCGGGCGAGGAGGGGGCGCTACGCTCACCGAACTTGTCGAGGCCACGGGCTGGCTGCCGCACACGACGCGTGCCGCGCTGACCGGCCTGCGCAAGAAGGGTCGTGCGTTGGACAAGAGCAAGCGTGATGGCGTCACCTGCTACCGCCTGATGGAGGCAGCATGATGGACATCGACGCGGAGATCGGCGCGCTTGATGCGCTGTCATCGGATCAGCTGCGGCGGCGCTGGGTGGCCGAAACCGGCAGCGCCGTGCCGAAGGTCAGCCCGAAGCTGCTGCGGCTCGCGCTCGCCTGGGAGATGCAGGCGCGGCTCTTGGGCGGCCATACGCGCGAGACGACGCGCCTGCTCGGCCAGCTCGCCCGCGGGGAGACCAGAACGACACGCCCGAACCCTGGCATGCGGCTGGTGCGCGAATGGAACGGGCGGGTGCATGTCGTCACTGTCGAGGAGGGCGGCGACGGAAGCGACCAGGTGATCCGCTGGGACAATCGCGAGTGGCGCTCCTTGAGCGAGGTCGCCCGCGCGATCACCGGCACACGCTGGTCGGGTCCGGCCTTCTTCGGCCTCAGGAAGAAGGTGGCGGCATGAGCAGGGCAACCAGCAAAACCAGCGGGCCGATCCGCTGCGCCATCTACACGCGCAAGTCCTCGGAAGAGGGGCTGGAGCAGGACTTCAACAGCCTCGATGCACAGCGCGAGGCATGTGCCGCTTATATCCGCAGCCAGGCATCACAGGGCTGGACCGAGCTGGCCGAGCGCTATGACGATGGCGGCATCTCGGGCGGTACGCTCGAGCGTCCTGCGCTCAAGCGGTTGATGGACGATGTTGCGGCCGGCAGGATCGACATTGTGGTCGTCTACAAGGTCGACCGGCTCAGCCGCTCGCTGTTCGACTTCGCCAAACTCGTCGAAGCGTTCGAGGAGGCGGATGCGAGCTTTGTCAGCATCACGCAGGCGTTCAACACCACCAGCAGCATGGGGCGGCTGACGCTCAACATGCTGCTCTCGTTCGCGCAGTTCGAGCGCGAGGTTACCGCCGAGCGTATCCGCGACAAGATTGCCGCCTCCAAGGCCAGGGGCATGTGGATGGGCGGCACGCCGCCGCTCGGCTACAGGCCCGATGGTCGCAGCCTTGCTGTGGTCGACGAGCATGCTGCCATCATCCGGCACATCTTCACCCGCTACCTTGCGCTCGGCAACGTGCGCCAGCTTGAAACCGAGCTGAAGGAGCAGGGAATCATCGCGCCGCAGCGCACCAGCAATGGCGGCAAGCCGCTGGGCGGTGTGCCCTTCTCGCGCGGTACGCTGTATCTCATCCTCAAGCGCGTGACCTACACTGGCAGGATCGCGCACGGCGAGAAGATCTACCCGGGCAACCATCCCGCGATCATCGACGTGGCCACCTTCGATGCCGTGCAGGAAAAGCTCGCCGACAACACGCAGGGCCAGCAGCGCACCCGCAGCGCCAGCCAGAGCCTGCTCGCCGGGAAGATCGTCGACAGCAAGGGCGAGCCGCTCATCGTCACACACACAGCCAAGCCGGCCGGCAAGGGGGAGGGCGGCACCAGCCGCTATCGTTATTACATCAGCCGGGCGCTTGCCCAGGGTGACAGCGTCACTGGCATCCGCGTACCCGCACGCGAGATCGAGACGCTGGTGACCAACCGCATCGCCACGTTGTTCGATGATCCCATCGAGCTGATGGCGACCGCCTGGCTCGACCTGCCTGCTGATCGCTACGCCGATGTCGCCGAGCGCTGCAGGGAACTCGCTGCCAGGCAGCGCCAGCGTCAGGCAGACGCACTTGCGCTGATCGAGCAGGTGCAGGTGCATGACACGCGCATCGACCTGGTCTGCCGCACCAGCGACATTGCCGCGGCGCTCGATGCCTCAACCCACCCCGACGCACCAGCGACGATCATGCTCAGCGAAACGGTGCGGCTGACGCGCTCGGGCAGGGCGATGCGGCTGATCCAGGGTGATGGCCAGGCCAGCACCAGCGTGCCAGACCGCTCGCTGACACGCCTGTTGGTGCAGGCACGTGGCTGGTGGACCGAGCTACGCCAGGGCGAGATCGACATCACCCGGCTGGCTGAGCGCGAGCAGGTCAGCGCTGCGTACATCACCCGCGTCGTACGTCTCGCTTTCCTCTCACCGACCGTCACGACGGCGATCCTCGCCGGCAAGCAGCGTACTGGCCTCACTGCACGGACGCTGACGCTTGACGCCCCTATACAGGTAAGCTGGCAGCAGCAGGCCGCAACCATGCTGCCGCGAGCAAGCGTGCGGTGAGGATTACTTTGTCACGCATGGTGGAAACAGGCTGGGCTCGACGTGGCTGGCGATGCGCGCGCAGACGGATCATCTGCAACAGGCGGCTAAATCGGGAGACCGATCGGTGAAAAGTGAGGCGCCGAAAGGCGCCGTTGGATTAGTGATCGAGAGGACAACTCCTCCGTCACGGCGACGTGGTTCTGCCCTTCAGAGCAACCAGCATACCCACACTAGGCCCACCGATACCCGCGTGGCTAGCTTTCGATTGGCTCTTGGCCGGATTGCTTCGGCTGCAGCTCGGCTTTCATTGCTGCCATCGCAATACGATCCGAAATCTCGCGAGCAGCATCTGGCGTTATCGACAGGGTGAGACCACTCGGTCCGTCGATAAGCACCAAGCCATCCTTCGCATCAATTCGCGCCGGCTTCCATAGAACTGGTACCATTGCTCATCGCCCGATGTTCGTTGCCCTGGTCTGAACACGACCCAGGCACAACGACGCACTAGCGATCATTCGCCGCCGAGGGCGATGATTGCCAGGCAGGAGCTAAGGCAAGGGGAGCGACTGCAACCGACACGGCAGATCGACGCACCCGTTTTCCGCTCGCGTCTTTGATGATTACTTCGATGGCAGCAAAGATACTTCCGCCGCATATATCCTCCGTCACCATGTCCATGGCGGCGTGTAGCCCTAGCGCTAACGCGGCATCGGCGCTTGGCTCCTGCACGAGACTGGAAGCCGCCGCGAACTGGCCGTCTACAGTTTCAATCGTGTAAAACGCCATGATAGGAATGATGGCGGCGTAAGAACAGATTGTCACTCACATAAGTCTAGATGAACAAAGCCTCATTTTAGGCTGTGTGAGGTTTCCTGCCGTCAAATCAACCAGCCCAACCTACATCAGTTGATGGGCTCAACTGCTCGGCTGTGCAGTTGACGATGTGGAGATTACCCATGTCAGATCGAATCCGAACCGAAGTCCCAGCCTTTTGGTTAGGTTTCCGCCAAGAGGCCTTTCAATCCCAATGCTGGTGAGGACGAGAGCAGCGCGCCCGACGGTACAGACGACAGCCACCCTCATAATGATCAGAAGCCGATCAGGTTGACCAAGATTATCCTCAAAAGGTGGGAAAGCTGACACAAGCGGGACGCGACCTTGATCCCAATGAGGAGAGTGAGTGAAGCGGCGCTAACGAGCGCGGCACGGGGAGATACCGTCGCCGCGGCGGGGTGATCTGATCCTCACGCCAGTGGGCTCGATCGGTGGATGCTGACCGCCCGCATATAGGAAAGTTTGGGTACTTAGCGGACCATCCGTTTTCGAGCGCCGATCGGGAAAAGCGAACCCTTATTCAAGTGAAAGACGTCGAATAAAGACTTAGAGTTTGGTGACGGGAGGTATCATCAGCGCGCGCGCCCTGATCGTTGACGATGTGAGCAATCGCGCCGTTGCCTCCAAGCGAAACGGTGGCTGCAGCTTCTATCCCGATCCCGGGCGCTGACGGGCATTCAACGGCGCTTTCGAGCACGATGCTGGGATCGTCGCGCAGATAGGCGTAAACGCCCAGCCCGATCGCCTGATGTGATCGCACTCGCTCAGCAATCTTGTATGCGGCCCAACCGCGTGTCGATCCTGCCATCCACGCCGCCTGCGAGGGTGGATCGTATGGCAATTCGCTTTGATAGAAGACGGTGTAGCCACGCTCGCCGTTCCAGATGGTCTGATACCGCTGGAAGTGTTCGACGAAGAGGCCGTGCGCACTCACATCGTCCCCGTTCACGATCAAGCCGGTCTCCGACCGGCTCTCGTCCCATCGCACATGTACGCGCGAACCGTCCAACTCGCCGTGATCGGCCCTCCACAGCCAAAGATGGTCGCCGATCACGTCATGGCTGTTGATTTCCAGGCAATTTGTTGTGTTGCCGATCCTGGCGCCGCCAACACGAAAGTACAGGTCGGCCAGCAGCACTGGATTGTTTCGTTGATCCGATCCGGATCTCTGTGAGGCAGCTGT
>JAAIGE0100768075.1_pt1 | contig 11451 bp, 11 predicted proteins | sample 6487951 | NCBI WGS metagenome assembly JAAIGE01 (sample SAMN13974128, study PRJNA590717) | phyllosphere metagenome | biome: tomato field; feature: multiple bacterial spot infested tomato fields; material: tomato leaves; isolation source: leaves from tomato fields | host: Solanum lycopersicum ... | reverse complement strand
CGATGTCATCCAGCGTCGCGTCAGTCGGCATCTTTCACAACCTTTCAGCTCCGAGCGCCCTCATTCTAGGACGTTTCAGTTTCCCGTCTAGTCGCGGCCGCGAGGGATGGTTCCCCGGTAGCACTGCCAGTCCCCAGATTGACGCAGGGCGCTCAGCGGGCCGCGCGTCGGATCGTCGGGAAACGGCAGCACCCAGCCCGGCTGCTCCTCGGCCGGGCTGTCATGATCCGCCTGCTGAACCACGAAAGCCCGGGTACCGAAAGTCACGCGCATGACCTTCGCCGTGCTTCTGTGCCCCTCCATCGTCGTTGGGTTGCCCATCGAGGGGACGAGGACGAGGTCGACGTCGAGGTCCTTGTAGGCGAGCGGGACGCCGACATCGCAAAAGTCCTTGCAGATGCCGAAGCCGACGAGATGATCGTCCGTGACAAGCACCGGTACCTCGGAAGCGGGAGCTATGGCTTCCGTGCCGATCTTTCGGTCCTGGTACGGTAGCACCTTCCGGTAGCGGAGCACCTCCTGTCCGTAGCCATCGAGCACCGTGGCGACGTTGCTCATCTTGTCGTCCTCCTGCAGGTGCCACGAGCCGGCTACGACGATCTGAAGCGAGGTGCGCGGGTCATCCGACAGGGCGCGCTCCGCGAGGATTTCCTCGATCCGCTCGAGCAGCGCCGGCGTCACCGTGAGTTCCGGCCACATGGCGGCGAAGCAGCCGTCCGCATAGGCGGCGTCGAGCTGGCGTGCGACCGTTTCGGGTGCGCCCTCGCAGGTCGCCCCGGTCACGACGAACTCATCCCCCTCGTGCCGGATCTGCAGAGCGAGCCCCGGGAAGAAGGCTGCGCCCATCGCGACTTCCTCACCGGGAGGACAGGCGGCGGTGTCGTGTCGGATCAACCGAACGCGGTAGCCGGCGTCGAGCACCTCGGGGAGGATGCGATGATGGAGAATGCCGCGTCGGGTGAAGCGCTGGTTTTCGCGCTTGGACGCCGGCTCTCGGGGCCGTGCGCGAGGGATGACGTAGGCCCGGTTGGCGGCACAGTGCCAAGCCTCGGGGGATACCGGTCCAAGATGGGGTGGCGCCGTCGTGAACAGCACTGCATCGAGCGCCCGCGCCTGCGCGCCGGCGACCAATACCCAGTCACGAAGGTCGTGCGTCCCCGGCGGTAGCCAGGCGAAGTCGCCGCCGATGACGGCGTCCGTCCTGTTCTCGGCAGCCTCGCCGAGCTGGCCCTCGGGCACCCTCGAATAGGCTACGAGCGCGGGTGTCGGTGCTTCCTTGAAAAGGCGATGGACGTCGAGTAGCGCGCGGCGACAGGTCGCGACGTCGGTCAGGGAAAGGCCGCGATGCTCCTCCGCCAACGCCTGGGCGCGAGCGATCCAGTCTTCGGGTGTCATGGGAGGCCGTCGATGGTATGAGCCGACGGATATACGGCGATGGCCCGGCCCTCGCCAGAGCTCTTCCTCGTACCCCTTCAGGGTTGCGGCCGGCATGCAGCACAGCCGCCTTACGAACCATCGGCAACTCGGCTACCGCGACGTCGGAAGGCGCGGCCGATCCTCGAGCGCTCGCCGGATGTCTGTGCCGGACCCGACGCGCTCGTCCGGAAAGGCGACCGCAGGCCTAGCCGGAGTCATGCCGACAGCGCACGGGCAACCCATGTCCCGGCCGCGATCGCTGCGCATAGCGGTGATCGGCTTGCGAAGCGACGGATCCGATGAACTGAGCCGTTGATCCGCGTCAAGAAGAAGCTTGAACAGTTCGGACGAGCTTGATCAAATCCGCCGTATCGATACCGAGTGCGTCCGCGATGTCGAGCAGTTCGACCAGATCGACTCGCCTTCCTCCTCCTTCGATTGCCGCGACGACGGACTGATACCGGCCTAGACGCGAGGCGAGTTCGCTCTGAGTCAAGCCCGACTGCTCGCGAGCTTCAACGAGCAGTTCGACCAACCTGCGATGACGTGCGCTTCTTAGGGTCTTGGGCATCGGCCCGTCGGCGAGATGGAGAAAGCCGACCGGCCAGCTAAACCAGATGGAAAATTATTAGAAAATCTGATTTTCTTAGCGACTGCCGATCGCGGCTCCGCGATCGAATTTCCGGGAGGGAGCAATGGCCCTCTGGTTCACGGCCGATCACCATTTCGGCCACGCGAACATCATCCGTTTCTGTCGCCGACCGTTCGCCGACGTGGCTGAAATGGACGAAGAGATGGTCGAACGTTGGAACGCCACCGTAGATACCGGCGACGAAGTCTGGCATCTGGGCGATTTCGCCTACCGCTGCGGGCCCAACCGGCAGGCGGAGATCTTCAATCGCTTGCACGGTCGGGCGATACACTTGGTGCGCGGCAATCACGACCGCGGAAGGACCCTAGCGCTGCCCTGGGCTTCGGTGCAGCACTACGCCGAGATCGTCGCCGATGGTCGGCTGCTGATCCTGTTCCATTATGCGTTGCGCGTATGGAACGGGTCGCACCGCGGATCGCTGGCCCTGCACGGACATGGCCACGGAACTATGCCGAGCCTGCCTGCCGCTTGCGACGTCGGGGTCGACGCCTGGGATTTCAAGCCGGCTTCGCTGAGCGAAATCCTCGGCAGGCTCGGGACTAACACGCCGCCCGGGTGAGGCTCGTCGATCGCGGACGTATGTTCGGACTGCGGCGGCCCGGACATTCCCATGACCGACGTCCCGAGATGTGAAGCTGGCGCCGAGGCATCGGATCCGAACGTCTTCGGTCGTTTCGATCGTCGACAGCTGTAGAGCATGCGTCCGTCGGCGGCAAAGACACTGCGGTGTACCTAAGCGAGGGAGCCGATCGATGCCGCTTCTACATAGGGGGCCCGGCCCATTTCCGGCTCTTGCCGAACTCGCCGCCAAGCATCGTCGCTTGGCCGACGATCTCGACCGTATCGCGTGCGGCGATCACCCTAGCGCGGACGATCTCCGCGACGCTCCCCTCCTGATGGAGTGGAAGGTGTACATCGCGCCCATCCCGCACCTCGCGGGGATCGTCCTCGGGCATCCATGGATCCCGGACGGGCACGACTGTCGCACGAGTGAACTCTTCACTTTCGATCCGATGGCCGGCTACGCGAGAACGCTGTCGCGATTCTATCGGCTGCTCCCACGTCCGACGACCAAGAGCGTGTCGTGAACCCTGTGAGGGATGCGAGGCGTCCGGCCCCGCAGGGAAGATCCGGATGCCCCCATCCTCGATCCGAGTGCTCGGCGGCCTGTGGATTTCACGGCCGGAAGCTCGGCAACTCGGGAGGAAGCCGGCGCTTGAAGATTTGCGTTGGATCGCGGTGCCGGCATCGCTCCCGGGGCGCCCAGGTTGTGGCGCTGCGGCACCTTGATAGAGGCCCACCTTCAGGACGTCGTAGACGATCCCGTGGCGCGGATCCGCAAGGATCCTGCCTTGACTCTCTTCGCTCCATCGAACATCGCCGGCGGAGGGCTCGCAGACTTGACCGATTTCCAGAGTGAAATAGTTGCGATCTCCTCGTTTGAGTTTCGAAACCTTATGCCGCTCGCCGAGAGGCTCGCGACGAGCCGCTGCAGGGTCTCGGGCTTTAGTGTATCGGTCTCGAGCTCGAATCCAGCAATACTGCGTTTGGCGACCCCGGACCGAGCCGCCAGTTCATCCTGCGTCCAGCCGAGCATGGCTCGTGCGCCTCTAATCTGTGACGGCTCGACTTTGCGCGCAGAAAAGACTTGACGCGTACCCATTGGTAATGCATCCTGCGAACCACTGGACGACGTAGCCGGAACGCAAAGCGCGAAAGGCGTCCATCCAGAAGAGCCGATCTTCTGCCGACCTTCAAGTCGGTGGATTTCGGCCGCGCCGTTCCTTCGGCGACACCTTCGGCATCTGCTGAAGACGACGCGCGATCGCCGCCGCAAGGTCGGTCGATGCGACGATGCCCTCAAGCTTGGCAGCTCGGTGATCCGCTCCTTCGACGGATCGGGAGGTTGCGTCATGTCCAAGCATTCAGGCGGGACCGGGGAAGCCGTCGTCGCCGCCATCACCGACAGCCTGTGCCGCCGCATCCGCCTTGCCGGCGAGCGCATCCGTCTCGCCCGCGACCTCGAGATCGCCGCGAGATCGAGACCGGACGTCCTGTCCGTAGTCCCCACGGGTCTGGAGGACATCCCCTCGTACCGACATCTCGCCGAAGACGGATTGGCTCACGCGACCCTGCGGCGCGCGTCGGGGCCGTTGATCGTTCTGGCTGCCAGCAATCGGATCTGGCGCAGGCCGGACTTGAGACGGCGGCTTCTTACAGTCAAGCGCGACGCTCGGCGGATCGGCCGGCGGGTCGTGCTCGTCACCAGGAGAGGGCTTTGCCGTTCGACCGATGCTGCGCCCGAGAGGCCGTGACGGGGCTCGACCGACCGATCCGACCGCGACCGCCGGCTCGGGAAGAGCCTGCTTCTCCATTGGACCTGCGCGCCGGCACCGCCAGCGCCGCCAGCCGCTTCAGGTGCGCCATGTGGAACGGGAACGTCGTCGAATTTCCGACTGGGAGGCGATTGCCCTGTCGGGCCGGCAGTCGGCAGACGGTCGCCGCTCTCGCAAAGAGGCTTGCGGTCGGCGCCCGCATCGGACCGCGGGCCGGCTTCGAGCACGAACCTTTGCCCGTCGACCTTCGCGATCTGACCGGCGTGTCGGACCGGACGGTCGACACGTTGTCGGCTCTTGCCGAAGGCCGGTTCCTGACGCCGGCCTCGGCGGCGAGGCTCGCGATGCGTCATGCTCGCGAGATCGGCCATTCGTCAGACGGACCGGTGGGTACGTCCGAGGCTAGCCCGTACAGCCACCGTCTCGTGCTCGCCGGCGACGTGTTCGGCCGGTTCGCGATCCGGATCGAGAACCGGACCGACGAGGCTTGGATCGGCTATGCGGCTTTAACCGATCTGGACCTCCTGTCGGAGGTCTGCCCGGCAGGCGGAGATGCCCTCTGCCTCGTTCCCGCCCCGGGTACCAAGTGGCGGCCTACGGTCGCCCTGCGCAAGCCGCGGGACTGGCGCGCGGATCTCGCACGCTTGTCGGCAGGCACGGATCGGGTCGCCGAGCGATTCGTCCTTGTCGTCGGCGGCTTGGCCGGCTCGGGCCGGAGCCGAGCCGCGGCAATCGCCGGCATAGAGGACGGTCTGCGGCGCGGCGGCATGCGCGTCCGATCCGCACGATGCTCCGCCCGAAGTGCGATTGCGACGGCGGCCGAACGTGAGCGGCAGTCCCGCCCTCACCTCGTCCTTATCGAGATCGCATGCCCCGGCCTCGTCGATGTGCTCGGAGGTGTTCCATGAACGAGAAGGATCCACACTCGTCCTTCGAACGTGCCACAAGCACGCGCTCGCCCGAAGACAGGGGGGCTCTGCAAGCTGGATCCGAGTGCGTGGACGACGCGCGCCCAGGTTCCGAAATGATGCTGCGACTGCTCGCGCCGCGTAAACGTTCCGGGAGCGCCGACCTCGACGTCGATGCGGAGCGTGAAAAGCCTGCCGCCTCGGGTGGAGCCCACACCTATCTCGATGAGGATCCGGCAGAAGTCGCCGCCGCGCTTCTTATCGGCCGCGCGTTGGCCGGGATCCCCGGAGTCTTCGAGCGTATCCGCGACGGCTCGCCGGTTCTGATCCTGGATTGTCCGAATGAAACGTGGATCGAACCCGCGGCCGATGCACTCATGCGCTGCTTCGGATCGCGTCCGGGCGACACGAGGAACGAACAATCCGGAGAGAGACCCGGAGCCGTCTCGGGCGCGATCATCGTCAAGGCGAAATCCAGGCAGGCGGGAATCGCGATTACGGAGCGCGACGGGCAGGCCGCACGAGCGTTCCGCCTCTGCCGGCCTTTGATCGGTGTCGCAGCCCCGGGCCGTACGCAACTGCCGGCGGAGCTGAGTCGGGCTTGCGACGAGCGGATCGCCCTCGGGCCGCTCCGGCCGCTCGATCTGACGCTCGTCACAACCCGGATCGTCGGTTCGGCGCCGGCGACGATCATTCCCGGCGAGATCGCGGCGCACGTAGAGCCGGTGGACCTTCGGATCGCCGTCCACCCGGCGCGTGGAGCGGACGGGTCCATCGAGCGCCTCCGAAAGATCGTAGAGCGCGGCATCAGCAAGCCGCAGAATAACTCCGCACCGCGACTGTCGGAGCTTCGCGGCTATGGTGCCGCGGGCGAATGGGGTATTGCCGCAGCTGCCGACCTTGCGTCCTATGAAAAGAATATGATCTTATGGTCGGACTGCGATCCGGGTGCTCTGCTGACGGGACCGCCGGGAACTGGAAAGACTCTGTTCGCCGCCGCGCTGGCGCGTGAGGCGGGGACGGCCTTTCTCGCCGGCTCGCTTGCTCAATGGCAGGCCGAAGGAGAGGCGCATCTGGGAACCACGCTCAAGGCGATGCGCGGCTTCTTCCGGAGGGCGCACGAAATGGCGCCGTGCGTCGCTCTCGTGGACGAACTCGACTCCTTCGGGGATCGTCGCAGCTTGGCCGATCACAATCGGCACTACAGCATCCAGGTCGTAAACGGATTTCTCGAGTGCCTCGACGGGGACGGTAGTCGTGCCGGTGTGCTGTTGATCGGCACGACCAACGACGCTGGTCGTATCGATCCCGCAATCCTGCGGTCAGGCCGGTTCGACCGGGTCATCGCGATCGAGCTTCCCTCGCTCGACGACCTCGCCGGCATCCTGCGCCATCACCTCGGAGCCGACCTTCCGGACGCCGATCTGACGGAGATCGCCCGAAGAGGGCTGGGCGGGACGGGGGCGGATTGCGCAGCCTGGGTCAGACGCGCCCGCGGTCGCGCACGGCGTGCCGGACGCACCGTTCTGGAAGCGGATCTCCTTCTCGAGATCGCGTCTGCGATCGGGGAGAGTTGCGCCGAGGAGCAGAAGCGGGCGGCGTTCCATGAAGCCGGCCACGCAATCGCGGCCCGAGCTTTGGGCCTGAAGCACGGCGACTTGGTCCTGAGTTCCCCGGCGTACGGGGGCGATGGGTACATGCGCTGCGGCTTGCCGCGCATCATGACGAGCCGGACCCTCCGGGACGTCCTCGTCATGCTGCTGGCGGGACGCGCGGCGGAAATCCTCGAATTCGGGCTGCCGTCGAACGGAGCGGAAGCGGATCTTTCGGTCGCAACGAGCTTGGCCCGTGCCATGCACCGTCGTTGGGGCCTTATGGATCGCCTCGCCGTCGGCGAAACGCTCGACGGCTCCGAGCCGGGGGCCCGCATCGAGCGCATACTCCGGAAGGCGGCGCGGGCCGCGCTCGAACTACTGTCCGTCCGTCGTGACAGGCTGGATCGCGTCGCTCGAGCGTTGCTGGCGCGCCGGTCGCTTACGGAGGCCGAGCTCGAGCGCCTGCTCGGCGGCAATGGCGAAGGTGCCGCTCGGAACGAAAAGCCATGTTCCGGCAGCTGACTGCGCTCACCTCGGAACCGAGGGACGCGGCATACGGCGACTGCCGACTCGCGGAGGCGTATGACCGATACGAACGCGGTCTGCGACGCCTGTCTGCCGGGCAGCCCTTGGAAGGGGAAGGGAGCGATTGCGAAGGTCGTCCATCCGCATCGGTCCGGCGGCGGTTGCGGATCGGTCCCGTCGAGGTTGGACGGCCTGCGCTCCACCGGATCTCGTGCCGCTGCGCGGTTAAGAATAGATACGCCCACCTCGTGAATCTTTGTCCGATGACGCGGAGTGGATTGACTCGCGTGCCGGAATCGATGATCGGGCGAATAGACGTCCCGCCGAGGCGGACAAACACAAGGTTGGTGCATGTATCAGGGTTTGAACCCCCGACTTCATCGATGGCCGTCCTCGACGAGTGCTTCGATGCGTGGATCGTTCGGCGCAGACTATGCTGGTGCAGTGCCGTTCCTAGAGGGCGGCGAAACGAGTCTCGTCCATAGGACATTCGCTTGGATGTCGTCGTATGAGTGCCAAGAAGAATTTCGACCGAACACTGCCTGACGGACTCATTTTCGAGGGCGCGACTCGCGCACTTCGGAGCGTCTCTGATGCGTCCGATCAGGTTGCCGCGGAGCTTGACGCCGTCCGTCTGAAAATGAACGCTCTTCTACTTGGCCGGAGCCGCGTCGATTCCAGGGTCGCTCCGTCGGCGGTCGCAGGATGTGCCGGGTCGGATCCGCGAGATATCCCGATAGCCCGCAGGCCGGTCCCGATGTCCGAGAGACGCAGGCGCGCGCCCGCCCGCGGGGCGTCCGTCTCCGCCGTCCGCCGCGTCGCCTCCGACGGCATTGCGAGCAGCGCCGTTCGCATCCCCTACGCGCCGAAACGCGCACGGAAATCCATTGTCCGGGTCGCCGACCGGCGCGCCCGCAACTCCGCTCGATGGCGTTCGTCGTCGCGGAACAACGGACGATCGAGCCTCTAAGGCGGAGACGGCCGGGCACGCCCTGCCGGTAAGCCTCCCGAGGAGCGGATCGCCGGGACGGATCGCGACCGTCCGTTTGCTCGGCAGGTGAGTCGTTCCCTGCCGAACGCACCGCCCCGGTCCAGGACCTCGGCCGGTGACGACGACCCGAAGACCCATCGAGTGGGATCCTTCCAGAGGGTGTCGACACCATGGCCTCACATCATCCGAAATCCGAAGGAGACGATTCATGCCTTCATCCGACAGGCGGCCGAAGACGGCCGGACATCCCGCTGAATGCGTTGGAGATCGAACTGATCGAGGCGCTGGCGCGCTGGGCGGCTCGCGGGTCGATCCGAGCTGCGTTTTCCTCTCGATACCGGAAGCAGCCGACGATGCACGGAACCGGAACCGGCAGACCTCGAACGGGCCGGACCGGCTGAACCGCGAACACCCTCCGACGCGCGACGACGATAGGGACGCCGCCGGCCGCGCCGCCAGCGACATCCACGACGAGGACCCATGCGAAGCGGAGCTGGATGCACGCAGCACGCTGCCTGCGAGCTACTTCGAAGGTCTGCCCATACGGCAGGATTCACGGCGCGATGGACCGCCTCGCCTCGTGACGTACTGCCGGTATTCGCGAGACGGCGAGAACATCCCCAGCATCGAAAGACAGATCCGTGCTGCAGAACAATACATGGAGCGTATCGGCGCGATGCCGGCGTCCGGCCGCCACAACTACATCGACGAATCCAGGAGCGGCGCGACGATGGAGAGGCGGGCGGCTCTGCATGAGCTTCTCGAGCGCGTCAGATCGGGAGGCGTCGAGGGCATCTTCGTCCAAGCCATAGACCGATTGGGTCGCGATCTGGTGGACCTGACGGAAATCCAGCGTGAAACGTCGTTCCGGAAGATCGACATCCACACCGAGAACGGCGTGGTGGATCTCGCCGAGCTCATCCTGCGCGGGCTAGTCGCCCAGGAGGAGCGCAAGGCGATCGCGATCCGTATGGAGACCGGACGGCGCGACGCGGCGGAAGCCGGGCGCTTTCTCGGGTCGAGCCCACCATACGGGTACGTCGCCGTCGACGGCGGCGTGGCGATCGATCCCGACGCGGCCGCGATCGTGAGAGACATCTTCCAGCAGTTCGCATTCGGAGTCCCGATCAACGCCATCGTGCGAAAGCTGAATCTCGCCCGCGTCCCCTCGGCCACGGGCAAGTCGTGGAAGATGCAGACGCTTCTCACCGGCCCCACGGGTGGGCTGCTGCAGCGGAGCCTCTATCGAGGCATCTTCAAATGGGGCCGGACCGAGAAGATTCGCCCGCCCGGATCGGCCGTCGGCCGGGCGTTGCCGGCCGATCCATCCAGGATCGTCGAGATCGCGGTGCCGGAGCTTGCCCTAGTCGATGCTCGCACGATCGAACTCGTCGACGCGCGCATCGCCGCCATGAAAGCCGAAAGGCAACCTCGTCCATATAGACAAGGCAGCTATCTGCTGTCCGGCATCCTACGATGCGGATGCGGGGCAGCGATGTCGTACGCCAGCCTGCCGGGCGGAATGACTCTCGTCTGTCTCGGCGACCGCGATGGCCTCGATGTGCATCCGCATCGCCGGATCAGTGCCTGCGAGATCGAGAACCGCGTGCTCGTCCTGCTCCGCGACAGCGTGCTCGAGGAATCGGTTCTGGACGCGGCGGAGAAGTCCCGGCTTGCCTCCGTCGAGAATGTCCGTCGCCGCGTCGACCGGCGTCGCCGGGATCTGCTCGGCAAGATCGCGCGTCTCGAGACCGATCTCCGCGCCAGCCTCGAGGCTTCCGCGGGCGTTCCACTTCAATCCCGCGCCGTGGTCGGCATGCGGCGCGCGATGAGCGTGCAATTGCGAGAGTCGAAGGACGCGCTCAACGTCTTGGACGTACCCGCGGTGATCTCGCCGCGGGACGGACGGACCGAGAAGGCTTTGCGTCAAAGGATCGGCGAACTCGTACGGAGGTCTTTGCGGCGCGCGGGCGACATCGGCGACGAAGCCGCCCGCAGCATGATCCGCTCCATCGTTTCGGAGATCACCGTCTATCCCAAGGGGAGGGGGGATTACGACCTTCACCTGAACCTGCGCGGGAACGGGGCGCCCATACCGATCGCGCCGGAAGCCTGCCGGATCGGAGGCAATTTCCGATCGGCCGGCGAAGGCTTCGTCAGGGACGCGGAGACCGTCGCGCTGATCGCCTCCGCAGCATCCGAGGGCGTCTTCGCGCTCGACGACGACGCCTGGGAGGCGGTCGCGGATTTGTTCGCGGATCCTCCGCGGGGGCCTCGACGTCCCACCGATGCCGCCCCTCCGCGCAGGATCGCCGACGCTTCGATCTTCATCGCGAGCACGGGCGTGCCGATCCGCCATGCTCCCCCCTGGTTCGGCAGCCGGGTGTTCCTGGAGGTGCGGCTCAAGAACCTGGGCAAGGTGGGAGCGTGGCGTCGGGCGGTCCTCCGGCTGCGCCGCCACGGATGGCCCGGAGCGGCCGAGCTGGACCCTTCGCATTTCCCGCTGAGGGCTCCGAAACGGGGAGCGCGCGGGCAGGCCGTGGCCAACTGCATCGCGGCGATCGAAACCGCGCGGAGCCGGAAGGCGGGATAATCGGTGCGGTTCGCTCGAAAACCCCGAGACGGCGACCGACGACAATGAAGTCGATGACGAAGCAAGCTCGCTTGCTCCTCGAATCGATCTTGGTTGTTGCAATCGTTAATTACGCAAAGGCGAGGTATATACCGTGAAGTACTGGCGAGGATCTCGGACGTTATTCAATGAAGTCCATAATGTAGCGGAGAATAGACATGGCTGTTCAGCCGAACGATCAAGAGACCGAATCGACCGCATCTTCCCTCCTGCCGGCAGCGTGGATCGAAGGCCACTCCTTCGGAAAGCCTAGGGATCCCGGGAGAAAATGCGCGGTATTCTACTGTAGATATTCGAAGCCGGGCGAGAACGAAGAAAGTATACAGAGGCAGATCGAGCTGATGGCCGACTACGCTCGGAAGCTCGGGGTCGAGGTGTGCGCCTCTCGACATCTCT
>JAAIGE0100115945.1_pt1 | contig 11470 bp, 8 predicted proteins | sample 6487951 | NCBI WGS metagenome assembly JAAIGE01 (sample SAMN13974128, study PRJNA590717) | phyllosphere metagenome | biome: tomato field; feature: multiple bacterial spot infested tomato fields; material: tomato leaves; isolation source: leaves from tomato fields | host: Solanum lycopersicum ... | reverse complement strand
CCGGGGCTGTACCGCCGCGAGCGGCGCATTGCCGTGCCGCTGCTGATTTCGAGCATCCTGCTGTTCTATGCGGGGATGGCCTTCGCGTTCTTCGCGGTGTTTCCGATGATGTTCGGCTTCTTCGCCAGCGTCACGCCCGATGGCGTGGAGATGATGACCGATATCGCCCTGTACCTGGACTTCATCCTCGCCCTGTTCCTGGCTTTCGGGCTGGCCTTCGAAATTCCCGTGGCCACCTTCATCATCGTCTGGGCCGGGCTGACCGATGTCGACACGCTGCGCCGCAGCCGGCCTTACGTGATCGTCGGCTGCTTCGTGGTCGGCATGCTGCTGACGCCACCGGACGTGTTCTCGCAAACCATGCTGGCGGTGCCGATGTGGCTACTGTTCGAAGTCGGCCTGCTGGCCTGCGGCAGCATTCAGCGCCGGCCGGAACGGGAAAGCGAACAGGAACTGGCCGTCACCGAGTGAGGCTCGCGGCAGACGCCTCGAGCCTGAGAGCGCGCGCGGGATCGACCCGGCGATGGCCTGCTGGCGACAGCAGGCCGGGATCAGAACTGCAAATCGGACAAGCGCCACACCTCGAAGGCGGGCACTTCATAGGGATGGGCTTTCTTCAGGGCTTTGACGGCGTTGTGGATCAGCTCGTCGGCGACGACCAGCTCGACTTTCCATTCCGGGATCGTTGCCAGCTCACCGCTCTGGCCAATGAACGGCTTGCTGCCTTCCAGCGGGCGGAACTGGCCGCGGCCCTGGGTTTGCCAGCAGCAGTGCTCGTAGCCGGCAGCGCGCCCGGCGCCTTCTGCGAAAACGGCCATTTTCACGCTTTCCAGGTGGCTCTCCGGAACGTAGAAACAAAACTTGTACATCAACTACTCCACTGCAAGTCGCTGAAAACAATGTGCTAATCATGCCACAGCATGATGGCACATTGCCCAGCAAGATTCGTGACACAGGGATCACTGCTGAAACATTCAGACTTACCCTGTCGAAGCACTGTTCCCGAACGCAAAGATGCTGTCATGAGTTGATGCATCAAAACCAGCCGGCGCCCGCATCGCTTACTTGATAGAAGTCGAAATCGCGACGCGATTCAAATGCCGGAATGAAAAACGCCAGGCAATGCCTGGCGTTTTCGATGCAGGAGCGCAGCGATCAGTCGACCCACACCCGGGCGTTGCGGAACATGCGCATCCAGCCGGCATCTTCCTGCCACTCGTCCGGGCGCCAGGAGTTCTGCACGGCGCGGAATACCCGCTCAGGGTGCGGCATCATGATGGTCACGCGGCCGTCGCGGCTGGTCAGGCCGGTGATCCCGCGCGGCGAGCCGTTCGGGTTGGCCGGGTAGGCTTCGGTGACCTTGCCGTGGTTGTCGACGAAACGCAGCGCCACGGTGCCGGACAGGTCGGCTTCGAGCAGCGCTTCCTCGCTTTCGAACTCGGCATGGCCTTCACCGTGGGCAATGGCGATTGGCATGCGCGAGCCGGCCATGCCACGCAGGAAGATCGAGGCCGACTCCTGCACCTGAACCATGGCCACACGCGCTTCGAACTGCTCGGAACGGTTGCGCACGAAGTGCGGCCAGAACTCGGTGCCCGGAATCAGCTCGTGCAGGTTGGAGAGCATCTGGCAACCGTTGCACACGCCGAGGGTGAAGCTGTCCTTGCGCTCGAAGAAGCCCTGGAAGGCATCGCGGGCACGGGCGTTGAACAGCGCCGACTTGGCCCAGCCTTCACCGGCGCCGAGCACGTCACCGTAGGAGAAGCCGCCACAGGCAACCAAGCCCTTGAAGTCGTTGAGGTCGACGCGGCCGGCGAGGATGTCGCTCATGTGCACGTCCACCGAGGTGAAGCCGGCGCGGTCGAAGGCCGCGGCCATTTCCACCTGACCGTTGACGCCCTGCTCGCGCAGCACGGCAACCTGTGGGCGCACGCCTTTCTTGATGTACGGCGCGGCGATGTCGTCGTTGACGTCGAAGCCCAGCTTGATCGACAGGCCCGGGTTGTCTTCTTCCAGCAGCGCGTCGAATTCCTGGTCCGCGCAGTCGGCGTTGTCACGCAGACGCTGAATGCGATGGCTGGTTTCGGCCCACTGGCGCTGCAGCAGGCGGCGCTGACCGCTGAATACCGGCTGGTCGTTGTAGCTGATGGCCACGTCGCCGTTGTTGACCGGCTTGCCGATCACCGCGACGCAGTCTTCCAGGCCGGCGGCGCTGAACTGGGCGAGCACGTCCGGGGTGGCGTCCTGGCGAACCTGGATCACCGCACCCAGCTCTTCGTTGAACAGGAAGGCGGCCAGTTCTTCGCGGCTCTCGACCAGGCCGTCGAGCTGCAGGTTGAGGCCGCAGTGGCCGGCGAAGGCCATTTCCAGCACGCTGACCAACAGGCCACCGTCGGAACGGTCGTGGTAGGCCAGCAGGTGACCATCGGCGTTGAGGCCCTGGATCACCGCGAAGAAGGCCTTGAGGTCTTCGGCGTCGTCGACGTCCGGCGCCTGCTTGCCGAGCTTGCTGTACACCTGGGCGAGAATCGAGGCGCCCATACGGTTCTGGCCGCGGCCCAGGTCGATAAGGATCAGGTCGGTCTCGCCCTTGTCCATGCGCAGCTCTGGGGTCAGGGTCTTGCGTACGTCGGCGACCGGCGCGAAACCGGTGACGATCAGCGACAGCGGCGAGGTGACGCTCTTCTCCGCGCCCTCTTCGCTCCACTTGGTCTTCATCGACATCGAGTCCTTGCCGACCGGAATGGTCAGGCCTAGCTCGGGGCACAGCTCCATGCCGACCGCTTTGACGGTGTCGTACAGGCGGGCGTCTTCGCCCGGGTGGCCGGCAGCGGACATCCAGTTGGCCGACAGTTTGATGTCGGACAATTTCTCGATGCGCGAGGCAGCGATGTTGGTCAGCGTTTCACCGATGGCCATACGGCCGGAAGCCGGGGCGTCGAGCAGCGCCAGCGGGGTGCGCTCGCCCATGGCCATGGCTTCGCCGGTGTAGACGTCGAAACTGGTGGCGGTCACGGCGACGTCGGCCACCGGTACCTGCCACGGGCCGACCATCTGATCACGAGCAACCAGGCCGGTGATGGTACGGTCGCCGATGGTGATCAGAAAACTCTTGCTGGCCACGGCCGGGTGACGCAGCACGCGCTCGGCGGCTTCGCCGATGTCCAGGCTGCTCGGGTCGAAATCGTCGCCCAGTTCGGCCTCGCGGGTCACAGAACGGTGCATGCGCGGCGGCTTGCCCAGCAGCACTTCGAGCGGCATGTCCACCGGGGTGTTGGCGAAGTGGCTGTCGGTCACGGTCAGGTGCGGCTCTTCGGTGGCCTCACCGACCACCGCGAACGGGCAACGCTCGCGCTCGCAGATGGCCTGGAAGCGCTCGAAGTCCTTGGCGCTGACGGCCAGCACGTAACGCTCCTGGGATTCGTTGCTCCAGATCTCGTGCGGGGCCATGCCCGGCTCGTCGTTGGGCACGTTGCGCAGCTCGAAGCGGCCACCGCGGCCACCGTCGTTGACCAGTTCCGGGAAGGCGTTGGAGATACCACCGGCGCCGACATCATGGATGAAGGCGATCGGGTTGGCGTCGCCCAGTTGCCAGCAGCGGTCGATGACCTCCTGGCAGCGGCGCTCCATTTCCGGGTTCTCGCGCTGCACCGAGGCGAAATCCAAGTCCGCCGAGCTGGCACCGGTGGCCACCGACGAAGCGGCGCCGCCACCCAGGCCGATCAGCATGGCCGGCCCGCCGAGCACGATCAGCTTGGCACCGACGGTGATCTCGCCCTTCTGTACGTGATCTTCACGGATGTTGCCCATGCCGCCAGCGAGCATGATCGGCTTGTGATAGCCGCGCACTTCGTCGCCATGGGGCGTGCTGATCGATTGTTCGAAAGTACGGAAATAGCCGGTCAGCGCCGGACGGCCGAATTCGTTGTTGAACGCGGCGCCGCCCAGCGGGCCTTCGATCATGATGTCCAGCGGCGTGACGATGCGCTCGGGCTTGCCGTAGGCCTGCTCCCAGGGCTGCTCGAAGCCGGGGATGTTCAGGTTGGAAACGGTGAAACCGGTCAGGCCGGCTTTCGGCTTGGCGCCGCGGCCGGTGGCGCCTTCGTCGCGGATCTCGCCGCCGGAGCCGGTGGACGCACCGGAGAACGGCGAGATGGCGGTCGGGTGGTTGTGGGTTTCCACCTTCATCAGGATGTGCACCGGCTCCTTCACCGCGCCGTACTGGCGGGTTTCAGGATTGGGGAAGAAGCGCCCGGCGGTGTGGCCGACGATCACCGAGGCATTGTCCTTGTAAGCGGACAGCACGTTCTCGCTGTGCATCTGGTAGGTGTTCTTGATCATGCCGAACAGGGATTTTTCCTGGCTTTCGCCGTCGATGTCCCAGCTGGCATTGAAGATCTTGTGGCGGCAGTGCTCGGAGTTGGCCTGGGCGAACATCATCAATTCGATGTCGTGCGGGTTGCGCTTCAAGCCCTGGAAGGCGTTGACCAGGTAATCGATCTCGTCTTCGGCCAGGGCCAGGCCCAGCTCGACGTTGGCTTTCTCCAGTGCCGGGCGGCCGCCACCGAGGATGTCCACGGCGGTCAGCGGCTTGGGTTCGGCCTGGCTGAACAGCTGGCCGGCGTCCTGCAGGTTGCTCAGCACCAGCTGCGTCATGCGGTCATGCAGCAGCGCGGCGACTTGCTGCACGTCGGCGTCGCTCAGCTCACCGGATACGTAGTAGGCGATGCCCCGCTCCAGGCGACGGATCTTGTCCAGGCCGCAGTTGCGGGCGATGTCGCTGGCCTTGCTCGACCACGGCGAAATGGTGCCGAAACGCGGGATGGTCAGCAGCAGGCGACCGCTGGGCTCCTGCACCGGCACGCTCGGGCCGTACTTGAGCAGACGGGCCAGTACCTGCTCTTCGTCGGCACTCAGGGCACCGTCGACGTCGGCAAAGTGGGCGAACTCGGCATACAGGCCGGTCACAGCAGGCACTTTACTGGTCAGTTGCTCGAGCAATTTACCGTGGCGAAAAGCGGAAAGGGCGGGAGCGCCGCGCAGGATCAGCATCAGGGGACAGCCTCTGGGAAGGGGGTGTGCTTTGAGGGCGCATATTCTAGCCTAAAGCGACGAGCGCGGCACGCCCGCTCATGCCCTGGCCGGCCAGACAGCGCGCCCCTGGAAAAGCGTTTTCGCCTAGCAGAGCGCACGCGCGCTGTCCAGATATGGCACGGCACGGCGTTGGCGTATACTGCGCCGATGCCCTCTTCATACCTGATTGGCAAGCGCTACGCCGGCTGGCTGTCGGCGATCGGATTACTCCTGATGCTCAGCGGCTGCGCGGAACCTCCGAGCAGCCTGGAGCGGATCAAGGAGGAAGGCGTGCTGCGCGTGATTACCCGCAACAGCCCGGCCACCTATTTCCAGGATCGCAACGGCGAAACCGGCTTCGAATACGAGCTGGTCAAACGCTTCGCCGACGATCTGGACGTCAAACTGGAAATCCAGACGGCCGACAACCTCGACGACCTTTTCAGCCGCCTCGGCAAACCGGGTGGCCCGGTGCTGGCCGCCGCAGGCCTGGTGGAAAGCGAAGGCCGCCAGCAGAGCGCGCGCTTTTCCGTGCCCTACCTGGAAGTCACCCCGCAGATCGTCTACCGCAACGGCCAGCGCCGCCCCAGCCGCCCCGCGGATCTGGTCGGCAAGCGCATCCTGGTGCTCAAGGGCAGCAGCCATGCCGAGCAGCTTGCCGCGCTGAAGATCGAAGAGCCGGAGCTGCAATATGAGGAGTCGGCCGATGTCGAGGTGGTCGACCTGCTGCGCATGGTCGACGAGGGCGAAATCGACCTGACCCTGGTCGATTCCAACGAACTGGCCATGAACCAGGTGTATTTCCCCAACGTGCGTGTCGGCTTCGATCTGGGCGACTCGCGCAACCTGGTCTGGGCGGTGGCTCCGGGCGAGGACGACAGCCTGCTCGAGCAGGTCGACGGCTTCCTGCGCCGGTCCCAGGATAACGGCAGCCTGCAGCGCCTCAAGGAGCGCTACTACGGCCACGTCGACGTTCTGGGCTACGTGGGCGCCTACACCTTTGCCCAGCACCTGCAGCAGCGCCTGCCGCGTTACGAGAAGCACTTTCGCAAGGCTGCCCAGGAAAACGGCCTGGACTGGCGCATGCTCGCCGCCGTGGGTTATCAGGAGTCGCTCTGGCAACCGGGCGCCACCTCCAAGACCGGCGTGCGCGGCCTGATGATGCTGACCCTGCGCACCGCCCAGGCGATGGGCGTGTCCGACCGCCTCAACCCGCAGCAGAGCATCCAGGGCGGCGCCAAGTACCTGGTGCATGTCAAGGAACAGCTGCCGGACAGCATTCAGGAGCCGGACCGCACCTGGTTCGCCCTCGCCTCCTACAACATCGGCGGCGGCCACCTGGAAGACGCGCGCAAGCTCACCGAAGCCGAGGGCCTGGACCCCGACAAGTGGCTCGACGTGCAGAAGATCCTGCCGCGCCTGTCGCAGAAACAGTGGTACAGCAAGACCCGTTACGGCTATGCCCGCGGCGGCGAGCCGGTGCATTTCGTGCGCAACATCCGTCGCTACTACGACATTCTCACCTGGGTGACCCAGCCGCAGCTGGAAGGCAGCCAGGTCGCCGAAAGCGGCCTGCACGTGCCGGGCGTCGCCAAGGACCACCCCGAGCAGCAGGAAAAAGCACCGCTCTAAGAACCTGTTCAGAGTCTTGTATGCGCATGAAGAGGCAACTACAAGGCAGAAGCGGTCGCTCAAACCAACCTGTGGGAGCCCCGACCTCGGGGCGAAACGATTGCAGCCTGACTGCCGACTTCGGCGGTGCCTGACTAATTCGCCGCGAGGTCGCAGTTCCCACAGTGGATCGGATAACGGCCGCTCCCACCACTTAGCCACCAAAGTCGCCGAACCTGGGCTTGAAGGTTATGAACAGGCTCTAAGAGCCCGCGCTTCCACCTACTATCGAACGCTCTTCATCACCTCGATGAACGCACGCAGTGCAGCCGACACGTGACGATGGCTCGGGTAATACAGCCGCAATCCCCCCACTGGCGGTGACCAGTCCTCCAGCACCGCGACCAGCCTGCCCTCCTCCAGCCAGCGCTGCGCTGCCATGTCCGGCACATAGGCGATGCCCATGCCGGCCACCGCTGCCTCGATCATCAACTGCGTGTGGTTGAGGGTCATGCTGCCCGGCACGTCCACAGCGACCTCCTGCCCGCGCTGCTCGAACTCCCAGCGGTAGAGTTTGCCGCTGGGCAGGCGCTGGCGGATACAGCGATGGGCACGCAGATCCTCCGGCACGACGGGCCGTCCAGCGCGGGCCAGGTACTCGGGCGAGGCCACGGCGAGAAAACGAAAGTCATCGCTGAGGGCCACGGCGATCATGTCCTGGGGCACGGCCTCGGCCAGCCGGATGCCGGCATCGAAGCCTTCGCGCACGACGTCTACCAGATGACCGTCGCTGACCAGATCCAGGGAGACCTGCGGGTAGCGCTCCAGAAACGTCGGCACCACGCGCTCGAGCAGCACGCGCATGGCTTCCTCGCCGCCATTGATGCGCAGGGTGCCGGTGGGATGGCCGCCCTCTTCGGTCAACGCATCGATGGCCTGATCCAGCCCCTGCAGCACCGGCGTCAGGCGCTGCAGGAAGTGCTCGCCGGCCTCGGTCGGCGCCACGCTGCGCGTGGTGCGGTGCAGCAGGCGCACGCCCAGCTGGCGTTCCAGCGCGGCGATCGCGTGGCTGAGTGCGGAGCGGGAAACGCCCAGCTCATCGGCGGCTTTTCTGAAGCTGCGGTGCTGCGCTACCGCCATCAGAGCACTGAGATCACTTAGCGTCGGCCTGTTCATTGTTCAACCTCACTCACCAGCTCATGCACATTGAAGCGGATTATCACAACAAATAATCCGATTAGAGTGAAGGCCCCAATCAACGATTCGAGGAGCACAGCATGAACAAGACCTGGCTTATCACAGGGGCATCGTCCGGGCTCGGCAAGATCATGACGGCCCAATTGCTGGAGCGTGGTGACCGGGTGATCGCCACCGCACGGCGTGAGCAAGCCCTGCAGGACCTGTCGAACGCGCATGGCGAGCGGCTGCAGGTGCTCGCTCTGGACGTCACCGATACGGCGCAGATCGGCCGCGTGATCGATCACGCCTTCGAGCGTTTCGGGCGCATCGACGTGATCGTCAGCAATGCCGGTTACGGCCTGTTCGGCCCTGCCGAGCAGGTAAGCGACGAGCAGATCGAGCGGGTGCTGGCCACCAACCTGACCGGCTCGATCCAGCTGATCCGCCGCAGCCTGGCCCACCTGCGTGCCCAGGGCGGCGGGCGCATCGTTCAGGTGTCTTCCGAGGGCGGGCAGATCGCCTACCCCGGCTTCAGCCTCTACCACGCCAGCAAATGGGGGATCGAAGGATTCGTCGAAGCCGTGGCCCAGGAGGTCGCGCCCTTCGGGATCGACTTCATCCTCGCCGAGCCGGGCCCGACCCGTACCAACTTCGCCGCTGCTCTCGACCTGGCACCGCCTGCCGGCGCTTATCGAGACACGCCGGCTGGCCAGGTTCACGAGATGATCGCCAGCGGCGAGTTCGAGATCCGTGGCGACGCCGTCAACACCGTAGCGGCAATCATCCAGGCGGCCGACGCGGCCAAACCGCCCCTGCGCCTGGCGCTGGGCAGCACCGCCTATGAAAACATCCATCGCGCCCTGAACCAGCGTATTGATTCACTCGAAGCGCAGCGTGATGTAGCGTTCTCGGCCGACAGCCAGGAGCGCTGATATGCACCGGCTTTCGTTGATCCGTCTGGCTGCCGCGGCGACGCTACTGCTGGCTGCCGCGACCAGCAACGCCGAGCAGAAACCCAACAAGGTTGCCGGCACTTGGAACCTGATCGCCGCCACGGTGGAGAACGATGGCGTGACGTCCTATCCCTACGGCCCCGAACCGCGGGGCCGGCTGGTATTCACGCCGGACCTGTACTTCGTGGAGTTCCTGCACGACCCGCGCATTGCGCGCTTTCAATCCAACCAACGGGGCGGCGGCACCGACGCGGAGAACCGCGCCGTGATGGCCGGCAGCCTCGCGCTGTACGGGCGCTACACCGTCGATGCCCAGGGCGACTTCAGCGGCAATACCGTGGAAGGCTCCTCCTTCCCGAACTGGACCGGCGACGTGCGCACCACCCGGGAGCTGCGCATGAAGGTAGAAGGCGAGCGCATGGTCGAAAGCTTCCAGCGTCCTGGCGGTGCCAAGGTCAGGCTGGTTTTCCAGCGCGCTCGCTGAGCAACGACTCAGCGGGTGACGGTCTGGTTGCCCATGGCGCAGAAGCTCTGCGCCTTCTTGTTGGCTGGCAAGGCGCGTAACTGCGCGGAGCACTGCGCCTGGCTCGCGGCGCGGCTGAGGCTCAGCACCGCGTCATCGTCGATGCTGATCAGGTAGGGCTGGTTGTAGCGCATCTTGTCGTACCAGCCGCTGATCTGCAGATCACTGTAAACGCAGCGGTAGCGCATATGGCCAGTGAAGCCCTTGAATTTGTCGCGCTGGAAGATGTGGTGGTACTGCTGCCAATCGCGCTCGCGCTGGCCCTTGCGCACGGCATCCAGGCACCCCTGCAACTCGGTGATTGCCGGCTCGTGCAGAAAGATGCTCTGGGCCAGATTGGAGCCGTCCAGATGTGCCGTGGCCACCAGATAAACCTGCCGCTCCGCCGCCTGGACGGATGCGCCCAGCAGTGCCGCTGCTGCAAACATCCCTGCTTTGATCAATTGCATGATTCCCTGCCTTGGTTGGTCGGCCTGCGATACGAATGCTGATCTGCCTGCTGCATCGCCACGAGCGACGCAGCCTGAGCACGCGCTACCCGCGCCGCGCCTTGAAAAACGCCTTCAATACTTCACCACACTCCTCGGCAAGCACTCCGCCCTCGACCCGCACACGGTGATTGAGGAAAGCCTGATCGAAGAACTGGCCACGGCTTACCGCCATGCCCGCACGGGGTTCGCTGGCGCCGAATACCACGCGTTGTACGCGCGAGTGAACGATGAGCCCCGCGCACATGGCGCAGGGCTCCAGGGTCACGTACAGGGTGCTGCCCGGCAGGCGGTAGTTGGCGATGGCCTGGGCGGCGGCGCGGATGGCGACCATCTCGGCGTGAGCACTGGGATCCGAGGTGGAGATCGGGCAGTTGAAGCCGCGGCCGATCACTTCGCCGTCCTGCACCAGCACGGCGCCGACCGGCACTTCGCCGCGTGCAGCGCCTTCGGCGGCCAGCCGCAGGGCTTCGCGCATGAAGCGCTCGTCGTGGCTACGGTCGATGATCAAGGGAGCTCTCAACTCATGGCACTCAAATCAGGCGATCTCGATGGCGGCCATCAGGCCGGTTTCCATATGGTCGATGACGTGGCAGTGGAACATCCACACGCCAGGATTATCGGCCACGAAGGCGATGCGCGCGGTCTCGTTCTTGCCGAGCAGGAAGGTGTCGGTGTAGTACGGCTCGATCTTGCGGCGGTTGGAATCCAGCACCTTGAAGATCAACCCATGCAGGTGAATCGGGTGCTGGTACTGGGCCATGTTGCGCAGCACGAAGATGTAGTGGCCATCCTTCTTGAGGCTGGCGATGGGCCGGTCGGCGCAGGTCTTGTCGTTGATGTCCCAGGCCTGGCCGTTGATCTGCCAGTACTTGTAGCGGCCGGCAGCCTCGTCGGCGGGCGACGCCAGTGCCGCGGCCCACTCGAAGTTGAAGCGCAGGGTTTCGGCCTTCGCCAGGTCCGGCTCGGCCACCGGGTTCGGCGGCAATGCCGGCGGCCATTCGGCGGCAGGCTCGTTGCTGGCCACCGACTTGATGGTCGCCAGGCGCAGCGGCCCGTTGCGCAGCGACAATTCTTCGCTGCCAGCCGCCGGCACCTTGAGCGCCAGGTCGATGCGCATACCAGGGCCCAGCCAGTAGTCCTTGCCCAGCGGGCGCGGCTCGATCGGGTTGCCGTCCAGGGCGTAGATGCGCGCCTCGCCGCTGGAGAGATTGAGGCGATAGGTGATGGTGCTGTCGACGTTGATCAGGCGCAGGCGCACCACCTGGCCGGCGGGTAACTCCAGGGTCGGCAGCGACACGCCGTTGATGGTCGACAGCCGCCCGCGGGTACCCTCCCGCGCCGCTTCGCGGGGCACGCTGAATTCAGTGAAAGCGCCCGCTTCGTCCACGTGCCAACTCTTCAGGCACAGGGTGCGCTCGTGCTTGAAACCGGTAGGCTCGCGCTCCTCGATGATCAGCGGGCCGACCAGCCCGCGGCCCAGCTGCTTGGCGCTGGACTCATGGGGGTGGTACCAGTAGCTGCCGGCGTCCGGGGTGACGAAGCGGTAGTCGAAGAATTCCCCCGGCAATACCGGCGCCTGGGACACATAGGGCACGCCGTCCATTTCCAGTGGCAGGCGGATGCCGTGCCAGTGGATGGTG
>JAAIGE0100982003.1_pt1 | contig 11472 bp, 11 predicted proteins | sample 6487951 | NCBI WGS metagenome assembly JAAIGE01 (sample SAMN13974128, study PRJNA590717) | phyllosphere metagenome | biome: tomato field; feature: multiple bacterial spot infested tomato fields; material: tomato leaves; isolation source: leaves from tomato fields | host: Solanum lycopersicum ... | reverse complement strand
TACTTTCATTTCTGTTGTATTTCTTTTCGTTCGTTTCGTTGGTGAGTATGCCAATTGGCTTCTATTTCGGATACGTTTATCTCAATCGATCGCCGACCAGCTGGTCCAAGAGCGTACTGCCGCTTCTGCTATTGCTGGCCAGTACATTCTTTGTCTTTAATTCATTAGACGACGTTTTGTATTATGTCCCTTTTTCGAATCGATGAGTAAGTAATTGGTTTGAGATTAAGATGATCGATCAGAAACACACCATCAGGCACCGGGTGTATCGGCTTCGGAAAATAATTACTGCGCATCAACTGCTCCTTCATAAGCCGAGAGCGGTTTCGTATAGGGGCTCAGTTGAGCGATTTACCCACATCCATTAGGTGACTAGTCTGATTTAATGCAGCTTGTATATAGTTACTTATTTAGCAGTTCGACATAGCCTGGACTGCCTTCGTGAAAAGTGAGTGTACCCTATCACGAACAGGGCGTTCGCGAGAATACCTGGGCAAAAGAACAGCCGTAAGGCATCACCCCGATAGTTCGGTACGTATACCAGCTAACACTAAACCTTGGACGATTTTATTCTATAGACCTGCTCGCGAAAACGAATTGGCTAAATTTACAGGCCGGAACTCCTAAGTCAGCCGCCGGCCCCCTCCGCACCCTGCCGCCACGTTCCTGAACAAACACTGAGGCCGTATCAATCTAAACCAAGTTTTTACTAGCGCGCTACCGACCCATATGGACCGATGCGGGCGATCGTTTGCCCATTCGTTTCGATACAGGTTGCTGGCTAAAGGTATGCGCAATGGACAGCAGAAATAGACAGTTTCTGATGGAAGCGCTTACGCCAGATTGGTCCGGGGCCGTACTAGCGACCAACCAAGTTAAGACCGCTAGCCTATTTTGTGACACGCACACACGTCACTTATCCCACTAACTAAGCTTACGCCAGCCGACCGCTGCGTAGACCAAAACGACCTGATGATTAGTACAAACGAGCCGAGCCGATTGGCGACAAAACCTCACTTTCAAGTACTCGATGGCCTACGCGGAGTTGCCGCTATCAGTGTGCTTATTTTCCATTTCATGGAATTTTCGGTTCCTGACTATAGCAAGAATTTTATTGCGCACGGCTATCTGGCGGTCGACTTCTTTTTTTGTCTGTCCGGCTTTGTCATTGCCTACGCGTACGACAAAAAAATTCAGCACCTTAGTTTCTGGGAATTTTTCCGCCTGCGCCTGATTCGACTGCATCCGATGGTTGTTATTGGCGCACTCATCGGGGTGATTTGCTTCGTGGCCGATCCCTTTGGTAATTTGTATGATCAGATCGGCGCAGCCAAAACCGTTCTGCTGTTTTTATCCGCCAGTTTACTAATTCCTTACCCGGCAGTACCACAGCGATTCTACAACTTGTTTCACCTCAACCCACCGACCTGGTCGCTCATGTGGGAATACCTCGCCAATATTGGCTACGCCCTGTTTCTGTACCGGTTATCGACCAAGAAACTAACATTGCTGCTGATTGGTGCGGGGCTGGCCCTGTGTGCTACGGCACGGCTGTACAGTCACCTTGCTGTTGGCTGGGGCACTAGCAATGCGTTTGGGGGCGTGGCCCGAATTGGTAGTTCGTTCCTGCTCGGTATACTGGTGTGCCGGTTGGGTTGGCGTATCAACAACAAGCTTGGCTTCGTACCAGTCGGTTTGCTCTTACTGGCAACCTTTTTTATACCATACCTGAACGGCATCAATCAGTTTATGGAGCCGGTACTGGTGCTGGTTTATTTCCCGTTTCTTATTACCCTGGGAGCCGCCACAACGACAAGCCCGTTCTGGAGCAGCGTTTGTAAAAAACTGGGGGATCTATCCTATCCACTTTACGTAATACACTACCCGTTTCTGTGGATTTTTTTGAGTTACGTAGAAGCCGAAAAGCCAAGCCCGGATCAATTACGCGTTGTCATTCCTCTGGCCGCAACTGGAATCATTATACTAGCCTATCTGATTATGACGTATGTGGACGTGCCCATCCGACACTACCTCATGCGCCTGAACACACCAAAACTGGCTGGCAGCGTCGTTCGTTCGGAGCGAGTAGCTTAAGATCAAACGTGTATTCATTTGACTATCAACGACTAATTCGTTAAAACTTCTTAACGGCTTACAACCTGAGGGCATCGCCCGGCGTCTGGACGATAAACCCGTTCGCATGAGTCCTTTCGTCACCCTTTGCCTTTTTCTACAGACAACATTAGTCGGGTTACCGCCTGGCAGCAGCCACGAGGCTCACCAGCAGGCAGATTATACCGCGTATCACCGCACCATTGCTGACGCCCACAAACGCATCGCCCAGAAGGAATACCAGGCGGCATTAGCGCTGTACAGACAAGTGTTTAATACCTACGCGTTTGTCTTCGTAAAGGACTATAAAGTCGCCACTCAGCTGGCGCTCCAAACCGGTCAAAAGCAGGAAGCCTTTACCTATTTGACGAAAGCAATAAGCGCAGGATGGTCCCTGAGTGCCATAAAGAAAAACGCACTGGTTCGGACGTTACAGCGCGATCCACAATGGCGTGTGATCGAAGCGCAGCATGACTCGCTCAGATTCCGGTATCAGCAGGGCGGCAATCAGTTCGTTCGGAGCAGCGTCGGGAAAATGTTCAGGAAAGATCAGTGGAAAGCGCTGCTGGCTCTGTTTGTACCAGGTAATAAAGCCCGGACTCGGTATGCCGAAAAACGATTTGCACCCCAAAGCGACCAGCAGGTAACCCAGCTAATCAGGCTTATCGACACGTATGGCTATCCGGGCGAGCAACTCATTCACAATGGCTACTGGGCTTCGGTGATCCTGAGTCATCATAACTCCATTAGCAAACGATACGCGCTAAACGATACGCTGTATCCCTTGGCGAGACCCAAACTATTGAAAGCGCTTCAGTTAGGGCAACTATCACCCTACGAATTTGCGATGATTGACGACTGGTATACGGCGGTCAAGAGTGATAGTCAGGAAACGCATTTCGGTTATCTGAGCCAGTCCTTAACGAGTAAAGCGAAAAAACAGGTAGATAAGGCCAGAGAAGCGCTTGGCCTGGACAGTATCGAGACGATTCGTCTGTTAGCCGATCTTCAGCAACAGACGGGGTTCGACGTTTACCTACCGTCCAATATGACCAGAAACATCACAATCACGGAGTAAACAGGTGTCGCGTAATAGCAGTAGGTAATGTTCTTAGTCACGAAAAAAGCCTGTCTGAAGACCAGACAGGCTTTTTTCAGTTGGCACAAGAGTTATCTGACAGACAGCTTGCGGGCAATTTCGGCCGTGTGCCGACCCTGGAAGCGAGCCCCTTCCAGTTCGTTGGCACTGGGCTGGCGCTCGCCCTGACCACCCGCTACCGTACTGGCCCCGTAGGGTGTACCGCCGGTTACTTCTGTATGGCCCATCTGTCCCTGCCAAGCATACGGTAAGCCCACGATTACGAAGCCATGGTGGAGCAACTCGGTATGGAACGCGCGAATGGTTTCTTCCTGTCCCCCGTGCTGAGTAGCCGTGCTAACAAACGCCCCGCCGACCTTACCGACCAGCGCGCCTTTGGCCCACAGACCGCCCGTACTATCCATGAAGGCCTGCATCTGACCGCAGAGGTTACCGTAACGCGTAGGTGTACCGAACAGAATAGCGTCATACTCGACCAGTTCGTCGGGCGTGACGACCGGTATGTGCGCAAATACCTGTTGAGCAGCCGTTGCGCCTGTTTTTTCGAGGATTTCGGCGGGCAGCGTTTCGGGAACACGTTTGACAACGACTTCATTGCCTTCGACCTGACGGGCCCCTTCAGCAATAGCTTCTGCCAGCGTCCAGACGTGGCCATAGGTAGAGTAAAATACGACAAGCGTTTTCATAATGCGGGGAAATGCGTTGCTTATAAAGTAATTAGCAGTGTCAACAAATCGCTGAATGTCTTTGTTAACGCCAAACCTCAACCAGACCACTATTACTTGTAGATACAGTCATCAGAACGTTCGACCTTCACGATGGGGACCCGGTCAAGACACAAATCAGCCCCCGCATTTCTTCCAGGTGAAGTTGTCGCAATATGACCCGCTGGTCATATCTTACACGCTAGTGCTTAAAATTTAGTCATTGGCTGCCGTGGAATCGCATCATCACTCATCTGAATCAACCGGAAAACTAACCCAGCGACTGGATGTTGATTTTGGTCTACAAACCACTGGCATGGTCATCTGGGGGCTGGACATGACGATCAATCAGGTCGTGTGGGACGATCAATGCCGGCGGTTATTTGGCTTGACCAGTACCAACCAAGTATCGTACGAGCAGGTGATCCAGTACATTCACCCCCAGGATGTTGAGCAGGTTCGGCAGGCTGCGCTACGGGTCATGTCCCCTTGTTCAACCGGTTGTTACGATGAAACGTACCGCACAATCGGGGCTGACGATGGCCAACTACGGTGGGTACGGTTTTACGGCCGAAGCTACTTTACCGACGCCGGTGAACGGCTGCGCTTTGCCGGTGTTGCGCAGGAGGCTACCGCGCAAATACAGGCCCAGCAAAGCCTGCAGGCCGCCTATGCGCGCTAGACGTACCTGCTGACACTCAGCGATCACATACGCTCCCTGGAAGATCCTGTTCAGCTAGTATGAAGCGGCCTGCCTGCTGGGTGCTAACTGGGTAGGTTACGCCGAGACACAGCTAAACCGGGAGTTGGTAGCGGTGACACGCCACTGCACGCAGGGCGTTGCCAGTACTGAAGGCGTATATCGCTACGCCGATTACGGGCAGAAATTGCGGCATCGTATGCAGGCTGGTCAAACCGTTGTTCGCCCGGACATTGCCAACGATACTACGCTAACAGCCTCTGAGAAAGACGCGCACGCCAACCAAAATCGTACCGTATGTTTTAGCTTTGCGCATCGCCCGCCCGGCGGCCCGGCAGTCATCAACTCCCAACACATAAGGAGTCGGAGTGATAACCGGTTGCCATTTTCGAATGAGCCGTAACAACGTATCATGGCTGGTGGCCATATGTAGTTGAAGTAGTAATCGACTACCCGCTTGCCCTCCCAGCATCATGGCTACACTTCGTTGAGCATAAGCTAATCGGCTGGTTCGACGCGCATAAGCCGGTAGCCAATCGGGAAAAGACTGGCTAAACGTACGCTTGGGGCAAACCGGGTTTAGACAGCGAAATCGTCTCAGGCGCAACCTCAACTGAACCGGTTTGTCGCTAATGAGTAAATCTGTAGGCTGACGGAAATAAAATCCATGTGGTCGGTTAGATAGTTGATGGCAAAGTGGACAGTCAGCCTGCTTGATGGTTGAGAAGGCTATTAGGCTGTAGCCTTCCTGAAAGGGGCTGCAGTCTATGATTTGGCAACTCGGCAAGTAAACAGGAAATGGAAGCTCAGTACTCATTTAGACTGAACAAGTAGTAAGCCACATAAAGTGCGTAAGAGCCCGTTTACTGGGGGGAGGTCAGTTTTAGTTCTGCCCAAAGCGGTACTCACTGGGCGATTGGCCAACTCGTTGCTTAAACGCCCGCACAAAATGCTGAGGATACTTATAGCCCAACTCCTCCGCGATTTGAGCAATGGGTTTGCTACGGTCGAAGAGTCGCTCTTTAGCCATCTCGATCAGCCGGGATTGGATGTACTCCTGGGCGGACCTGCCCGTTTCTTTCTTCACCAGATCACCAAAATAATTGGCCGATAAATTCAGTTGTTCAGCGCAGTAGCTAACCGAAGGCAGGCCATTGAGTTGAGCCCTATCCGTTGAAAAATACTGCGTCAGCAAGGCTTCGAACCGCTCTAAAACGCCAGAATTGATGTGGCTGCGGGTAATGAACTGGCGGTCGTAAAACCGCACGCAATAGCCCAGAAACAGCTCGATGTTAAAGACGATTAACCGTTTACTGTGCTTATCGATGGCATGTTCCAGTTCATACTTAATCTTTGATAAGCAATCCAGCACAATTCTCCGCTCCCGTTTGGACACATGCAGGGCCTCATTGGACTGGTAGCCAAAGAAACCGTAATCCTGAATATGGCGCCCCAGCGCCGTCCCGTGGATCAGATCGGGGTGAAAGGCCAGCGCATAGCCTTTGGGCTTGACTATGGCTTGACTATTTTCAACGCTCACCACTTGCCCCGGTGCCATGAAGACCAGCGTACCTTCCTGGTAGTCATAGGTGTTCTTGCCATAGCGCAAATCTCCGCAGTTTACTTCTTTCAGAAAGACGGTATACAAGCCCATAGAATAGCCTGAAGAGTCACTTAAGGGATTTCCTGGTTTCGCTTTTGAGAGATCGACCACACTCACCAGCGGGTGTAAGGTTTCTTGACTACTTAGGGCGTTAAATTCATTGATGGTCTCAATTCGATGCAGGTTATCCGTAATACGGTTCGTTCGTCCAATCAAAAGTAGAGCTTAAATGCACCTGCTCGTTCGTAGCTAATTCGAATCAGTGATAATGGTAAATAGATCCGTAATCTATATACCTACCGGGCGGGTAAAGACCCGGACCTTTGTCCAACGAAAGGCTACCCACCTTGGTCAACCAGAGCCCGGTTGCACCGAAGGATTGGCCAGTATCAAACCCAAATGGGCTTCATAATTCTCTTTTTAAGCAGTCTTATTCAGTTTAACGTATTAATCATGGCACTAAATTCGTACGTAACGCTGGGCAAATCAGGCCTACGCGTCAGCCCGCTCTGTCTGGGCACGATGACCTTCGGGGAAGATTGGGGCACGGGCTCTTCGCCAAAGGAAGCCGAAACCATCCTGGCCCGCTATCGAGAGTTGGGCGGCAATTTTCTGGACAGCTCCAACGCCTACAACAACGGTCACTCGGAGAAGATTATCGGCGACTCGATTGGTCGGGAGTCTTCCAAGCGCGACCGGATGGTCATCGGGACCAAATTTGCCAATAACCTCTATCCAGGTGACCCCAACGGCGGGGGCAATGGCACCAAATCGATTATTGAGCAGTGTGAGCAGTCGCTGCGCCGGTTGCAGACTGATTACATCGACCTGTACTGGATTCACCACTGGGACTGGAACACGCCGGTGGAGGAAACCATGAAGGCCCTCAATAACCTGGTCAACAGCGGCAAGGTGCGCTACATTGGGGTTTCCGACACACCGGCCTGGCAAGTGGCGCAGGCTCACACGATGGCCCAACTCCGGGACTGGACCCCCTTTATTGGGCTCCAGATTGAGTATTCGCTGCTGGAGCGAACCGTCGAAGACGAGTTGCTACCCATGGCCCAGGCGTTAGGACTTGGGGTGACGCCCTGGTCGCCGTTGAAGTCGGGTCTCTTGTCGGGAAAATATACCCGTACCAACCAAGGGCAAGTAAGCGGGAGCCGGGGCGAGGTGATGGGGATGGTGTCGCTGCTGGATGAGAAAGCATTTACCATTCTGGACCGCCTGACCGAGTTGGCCCAGACCCATCAGACGACCTCAGCCGCCATTGCCTTAGCCTGGGTGATTAGCCGTCCAGGCGCTACCTCGACTATCATCGGCGCGCGCACGCTCGACCAGCTGAACGCGAACGTGGCGGCCCTGGACATCCGGCTTTCGGTGGAGGAACTGGTCTCGCTGGACCAGCTTTCGACGCCACCGACTATGTTCACCACTATGCAGCAACGACTCACCAGCAGCTTTCAGCATGGGGGTATCTCAGTCAATGGGGTCACGCCCTACGAATACCCGATGACGCCAAAATCGGACAAAGACCGGTACTAACCACCCCAGCCTGAACAGGATGCGACGAGGGAACAACGGTACGTAAGACTGGTGTAGACCCCAAAAGACGATTCTTCATGCCTAGTTAATTATAATCAAACAGGCTGTGTAGGATGAGTTTGCTGCCTGAACTAGTCCCAACTGATTCGGCTCATGGGTAGCCAGACCGAATCAGTAATAATGTCGGACCGCCGATGCGGTAAAAAGACCTGTAATCTATATACCAACTGGGCGAAATAATGAAGAGACCTTTGCCCTGTAATTAATTAAACACAGATGCAGCAAGTAACATTAAACAACGGGGTTGAGATGCCCATTCTAGGCTTTGGCGTCTTCCAGGTGCCCGATCCAGCCGAATGTGAGCGAAGTGTGCTGGATGCTATTGCCACCGGCTACCGACTCATCGATACGGCCGCTTCCTACGCCAATGAAGAAGCGGTGGGACAGGCTATTAAAAAAAGCGGGGTTGCCCGCGATGAATTATTTATCACTACCAAGCTCTGGATTCAATCCGAAGGTTACGAAGGCACCAAGAAAGCCTTCGAGAAATCCAGAAAGAAACTCGGACTCGACTACGTCGATCTATACCTAATTCACCAGCCCATCGGGGATGTCTACGGCGAGTGGCGGGCCATGCAGGAGCTGTACAAGGAAGGGCAAATTCGCGCCATTGGCGTGTGTAACTTTCAACCCGACCGGCTGATTGATTTGATCATTCACAACGAGATTGCGCCAGCCATCAATCAGATCGAAACCCATCCGTTTCATCAGCAACTCGAGACTCAGCAGTTTTTGATCGACAATAAGGTGCAGATCGAGTCGTGGGGGCCTTTTGCCGAAGGCAAAAACAATTTGTTCCACAATGAGCTGCTAGCCTCAATCGGAGCGAAGTACAACAAGTCGGTTGCCCAGGTCGTGTTGCGCTGGCTCACCCAGCGGGGCGTAGTAGCCATTCCCAAGTCGGTGCGCAAAGAGCGAATGGCCGAAAACTTTAACAGCCTCGACTTTCAGCTCAGTGCTGATGACATGGAAGCCATTACCACCCTGGACACCAAAGCAAGCCTATTCTTCGATAATCGGGATCCAGCTATGGTCAAATGGATGGGTGGATTTAAAATTGACTAACCACACACTGACACACAGTAGGCAGAGGTGCTGGAATAATTTGTTCCGGAGCCTCTGCTTGCTGCTTTGCTCTCATTCTATTTTTTGTTCGAAAGTCATTTCTCACTCCTAAAGCATAAACTTACATTATGACAAACAGCCCGAATACCGAACAGGAACTAATTACCCTTTCCAAAGACAAGTGGCAGTGGATGGCCGACAAAAATGTAGACAAGCTAAATGACTTGGTCGATGAAAAAGCGATGTTTGTTCACATGGGGGGTAGCTTCGACAAGAACCGAGAACTAGAGATCATTAAAACGGGATTCATCTGGTACAAGCAGGCGAAAGTTTATTCAACAACGGTCAATAGGATTGGCAATACAGCTATTCTGCTCAGTGACATTGATTTGGTCGCCGTAGTGGGCGGCAACGAAGTCGTAAATGCCTTTATGGTGACAGAAGTATATGTGAGCCAAAACGGCGAATGGACGATGGGTCAACTATCGTTCTCCAAGCTTATGAGACCTGTTAAAGACTAGAAGCACTAACGCCGTTCATGGTAAACTAACATACGTCTTGAGCACGACTAGTTGGCATGAATAATTAAGAATTTAACCCTAAAAATCAATCGTTACATGAAAGCATCAATTCTCAGTTTATGTTTCCTACTTATAGGTGTGCAGGCATCCTTTTCTCAGACTCCAACAGCAAGCACGACTCAGGCTCCCCCCACGAAAGCACAGCAGGAAATTATTGACCTATCCAGGCAAAAATGGCAGTGGATGTCTGATAAGAATGTGGACAAACTGGCTCAGCTTTTCGATGATAAGTCAAAATTTGTCCATATGAGTGGAACCTGGAAAAAGGCCGAGGAACTCGAAATCATTAAAACCGGAAGCATCTGGTACCGGAAAGCAGATGTCCACGATACGGCAGTAGAATTGTTTGATAAAACGGCCATCATCTGGAGTCGCATCACGCTGGAGTCCACGGTTCGGGGCAGTGAGGCAAAAGTTGAGTTCACCGTTACCGAAGTCTATCAAAAACAAGCCAATAACTGGAAGCTGTTAGCCCTGACGTTTAGCAGTGTGCGGGACACGCATGTCATCAAGCATTAACGAAGTGTCTCGTATTCTACAACACTGACTACAAAATTCAGCATGCTTCAATACCCGATTAATCATGCCATCATTAAATAACCCACAAGCCAACACCGAGTTAATTCGTCGTACTATACTAAAATCGGGGTTGGCGCTGGCAGGTAGTGTCTTGTTAGGCCAGGAGGCTATAGCACATTCGGCTACCGACCCGTCGAATTAATCAGCTATCTCATCGGTGACGGCAGCGGGGTTTTCAGGTGCCCAGATCAGTTCTGTCAAGGCTCCGATGCGGTAGACGACATCCGTGCCGTTTCGACCACAGACGGTCAGCGTATACGTTCCATCCTGCTGATGCAATTTACTGACCAGGGCTTCGTCGCTCGGCAGCAGGGCAACCCCACAGATTCCCCAGTGCTGCTGTTGCGCGTCTTCAAGCAGTTGGCTGGTGTAGAATGCTTGGTGCGCGCGGTGGAAGTTTCCCACGCCAATATGAATAATACCTACCTGAATACGATTGCGGTCGAATGTATAGGGAATGACTTCAGTTACCATATGTTGGTGATTTCGTAAGTAAACGTACAGCTACCAGACGCGAAGTACCCAGGCGGTAATGGTTTAACGAGGAGTGCTTTAGCTGAAGTCGACGCTCACAGCGACAGGTTATTTTCACCCGCTTTCAGAGGGTACGTCTTACCCCGCCACACAAAACTGCCCGCCGTTTTCTGGGGCAACCTAATGTGTGCCTGTAGCGTTCGCCCACCCCGTTTGTAGCGAACCGATACCGTTCCGTTTGGGTGCGGCATCTCCCCACTAATGTCGGTCAGCGTACCCAGATGGGGCGTTATCTTCACGTTGGCAAAGCCGGGCGCATTACTTTCGATGCCCAGCACGGTACGGAACAACTCGATGTTCGGACTGGCCCCCCAGGCATGGCAGTCAGATCGGGAGGTGGCTACGGTCGAGGTTTCGGCCCAGGTGGTCAGGCCCAAAGCCATGTTTTCGCGCCATTTGTCCAGCCAGGTCAGGTAGTCGTCACCCTGCCCCGCCTTGATTAGGGCCTGGTGCAGGTAGTACTTGAAGTAGATGGAGGCCTGGGCCAGCGAGGTATCGGCCAGCATGGTCCGGGCCAGTGCAGGGGTCTGCTGCGCCGGGGCAACCCCCGCCAGAATAGCCAGTGAATTGGCGTGCTGCGAGTAGGTGTCTTTCGCTTCGGTATCGGCGTACAGACTCCGCCCCGCACTCCAGTACTTGCGCTGAATGGTTTGTTTGAGTTGACCCGCCCGGCGCAGGTACTCTGTGGCCAGTTCTTTCAGACCCAGCCGGTTTTCTAGGTCGGCAGCCAGTTGATACGTCCACATGAGCTGCATGTCCAGCACGGCCGATTCCCCATTTTTGCCGATGGGGGCCATGCCGAAGCCGTGGCTGTCCAGCGCGTCCTTGGCGGCCTGGATGATGTCCGGGTGGTCGGCCAGGCCCAGATAGTTGTTGGCACAGAAGTTCAG
>JAAIGE0100092796.1_pt1 | contig 11473 bp, 6 predicted proteins | sample 6487951 | NCBI WGS metagenome assembly JAAIGE01 (sample SAMN13974128, study PRJNA590717) | phyllosphere metagenome | biome: tomato field; feature: multiple bacterial spot infested tomato fields; material: tomato leaves; isolation source: leaves from tomato fields | host: Solanum lycopersicum ... | reverse complement strand
CTTTTTCGGTGCGTGTTCGCCGGTGCTCTTGCAGGACTGCTGTTCGGTTTCGATACCGCCGTGATTGCCGGAACGACCGAAGGCGTGCGCAAAGCGTTCGATCTTGATACTGCGGGCATCGGCATCACAGTATCGAGCGCATTATGGGGAACGCTCGCCGGTGCGCTGCTGGCGGGAGCACCCGGTGACCGCTTCGGTGCACGAACATCGCTGAAGTTCATCGCCCTGCTTTATGTGATTTCCGGTGTCGGCTGCTTCCTTGCCTGGAACTGGCCCATGCTCCTCGTCTTCCGAATGATGGCAGGTCTGGCCGTGGGGGCGTCGTCGGTTATCGCGCCTGTTTACATCGCCGAGGTGGCCCCTTCAGAACGACGGGGCATGATGGTCGGTGCATTTCAGTTGAACGTAGTGCTCGGCATTCTCGTGGCGTATCTCAGCAATTACGTCGTGACCGGTTTCGAGCTTGGCGCGATGGACTGGCATGTGAAGTTCGGCGTCACGGCCCTGCCCGCCGTTCTGCTGCTGGTCATGATGCAGACGGTCCCCGACAGCCCTCGCTGGCTTGTCGCGAAAGGACGGGATGGACAGGCACTTGACGTGCTCGCCATACTAGGCGTGAGCGACGCTGAGGCAGAGCTTTCCGCCTATCGACGCGCCGAAGCTGAGGCGAAAGCTCCGCGCCTACGATGGTCGGCACATCATCGCCCCATGTTGCTGGCGATTGCGATTGCCGGGTTCAACCAACTGTCCGGCATCAATGCGATCCTCTACTATCTGAACGATATTTTTGCCGCTGCGGGTTTCAACAGCGTCTCGGCAGACCGCCAGGCCATCGTCATCGGAGCCTGCAATCTCATATTCACGGCGCTCGCTCTGACGGTCATCGACCGGGTGGGCCGCAAGACGCTTCTGCTGATCGGTTCGGTCGGCCTGACCATCGCTTTGTCCGGCGTCGCCGCCATCTTCGCCACTGACACCCATCAAGGTTGGTTGCTCTGGCTTCTGATCGGCTTCATCGCGTTCTTCGCCTTTTCGCAAGGTGCGGTGGTCTGGGTCTATATCAGCGAGATTTTTCCAACGGACGTTCGCTCCCGGGGTCAAAGTCTTGGCTCGTCCGTGCACTGGTTCATGGATGCGGTGATCGCTTTCGCATTCCCAATGGTTGCGGCCTACGCCCGTGCCACCCCGTTCATGCTCTTCGCCGCGATGATGGCGCTGCAATTCTTCGTCGTCCTCGCATTCTTCCCCGAAACGAAGCGGCGCTCGCTCGAATCTATCGGGGCGTCCATGTGAAAGCGCCTGGGTCTGGTGCTGGACGCGGCTTAGTGTCCTCGCATACCTTCACGAAAAAGAGAGGCTGGCTCGCCCCTGCGCTTTAGCCGATCGAAACCAGCAATGGATCAAAGGCCCAGTTCAGTCATATCCACCGCGCGCTTCTCTCGCAGGCTGATTTCGGCTGCACGTCCCATCGCGACCGCACGAAGACCGTCCAGCGCGCTGACGTCGACCGCGCCCTCACCTCTTACGGCACGGGCGAAAGCCTCATGCTGATAGAAGGTCGCGCCATAATGCGATCCAGCGGCCATGGCTGCCGGATCGACAGGCACATGCGTGCGCTCGACCGCCTTGTCGCTCATGAAGCCGACGCGCGGCGAGTAGATGATGTCGCCGGACGGGATGACGACGTCCAGGCGAGCCTCGTCACCCGTCGCGGACATTTCTTCCTGATGTTCAGCACCGTCGGCGAACATGCAGAGGTCGAGCATCGCACGCACGCCATTGGCGAAATCGATCGTCGTGAAGCTGTTGTCGATGATATCGGGGCGGCGACCGTCGTATCGCTCGTCCAGATGATTGACGTCCATCGCGCCTGAGCAATAGACACGCACCGGCTCCGACTGGACGATCAGGCGCATCAGGTCGAAGAAGTGGCAGCATTTTTCGACCATGGTGCCGCCGGTATTCTCCGAAAAGCGATTCCAGTCGCCGACCTTGACCAGAAACGGAAAGCGATGCTCGCGAATGAGGAGCATCTGGAGCTTGCCGATGCGACCACCATGCACCTGATCGATGAAGGCTGCGGCGGGCGGCATATAGCGATATTCCATCCCGGTCCAGAAAGGCGCCGTCCGGTCCGCCACCTGATCCACGACCCAGCGGGCGTCGTCCATGGTCGTGCAGAGCGGCTTTTCGCACAGGATCGCGATATCGCTGTCGAGCAGCGGTTCCAGCACGGCGCGATGGGTGTAGTTCGGCGAGGCGACGACGACCGCATCGACCAGACCAGACGCAGCCAGTTCCTGCGAGGTCGAGAAACTCGTCACGTCCGCCGCCTTGTCGCCGAGCGCATCGCGCGCCCAGCCCAATGACGTTTCGACCGGATCCGCTATGGCAGTGATCGTGGCACCGGGCTGGATCAGGATGTTGCGGATGTGCTCGACGCCCATCATGCCCGTTCCGACGATGCCATAGCGTATAGTATCTACCACTCACCAAATCCTTGTGCCATTGAGCCGCGCATGACGACGCTGCGCCTATCCAACGAACGCCGTCCGCTCGGCAAGAGCGGAATTTCCGTTTCACCGATCGCCTGGGGCATGTGGCGGCTTGCCGGGGACGATGTGGCGGATGCGCGGCGCAAGGTGGAAGCCGCGCTCGACGCTGGGATCACGCTGCTCGATACGGCGGACATCTATGGTTGCGATACGCCCGCTGGCTTCGGATCGGCGGAGGCGCTGTTCGGTCAGGTTTTGGCCGATGCGCCGGAACTGCGCGCCCGGATGGTGGTCGCGACCAAGGGCGGCATCCGGCCCGGCATCCCCTATAATAGCGGGGCCGACTATCTGGCCGAAGCGATCGATGTTTCGCTGAGCCGGATGCGTGTGGAGCAGATCGACCTGTATCAGATCCACCGCCGCGATTTCCTGACGCATCCGCAGGAAGTGGCGCAGAGTCTGACGCGGATGGTAGAGGCGGGGAAGGTGCGCGCGATCGGCGTCTCCAACTACGCGCCGCAGGAACTCGACGCGGTGCAGGCGTTCCTCGACCTGCCGATCGTGTCGACGCAGCCGGAATTCTCCGCTTTACGCACCACGCCGCTCTACGATGGGACGCTCGATCAGGCTATGGCGCGTGACATGGCGGTGCTGGCCTGGTCGCCGCTTGGCGGGGGTCGCCTGGCGAAAGCGCTGCATCCCGCCGCCGCGCTGATCGAGGAACAGGGTGCGGCCTATGACGTAGATATCACCGCCGCCGCGCTGTCATGGATCATGGCCCACCCCTCACGCCCGATCCCGATCGTCGGCAGCCAGTCGCCGGAGCGGATCGCGCGCAGCACAGACGCCTTCAAGGTCGAATGGACCCGCGCCCAATGGTATGCAGTGCTCGAAGCGTCGCTCGGTGAACGGCTGCCATGACCGGTCCGTGCGAGATCGCCTGGTTTTCGGCACTGTGCGACGATGATTATGAATTTCTGGGCGTGCCCGACGTCAAGCTGCAATCCAGTTGGGCGCATTGCCGCGACATAGTGATGGCGGCCGAGAGCGGCGGGTTCGACAATATCCTGTTGCCGTCGGGCTATGCGTTGGGGATCGACACAACGGCTTTCGCATCGGCAATCGCGACGTTGACGCAGCGCATCCGGTTGCTGATGGCGGTGCGGGTCGGAGAAAGCTGGCCGCCGCAACTCGCGCGCCAGATTGCGACGATCAACCAGATCGCGGGCGGTCGCCTTGCCATCAACATCATTTCCAGTGACTTGCCGGGTGAGACGCTGGCGAGCGAGCCGCGCTATGCGCGCACGGTCGAGGCGATGCACATTTTGCGCACACTGCTGAATGGCCAGCCACTCGATCATCAGGGTGCGTTCTGGCAATTGAAGCTCGATCCGCCGCGTATTGCGAAAGGCGGGACATCCCCCGCCTTCTACTTCGGCGGCCTGTCCGAAGCGGCGCGCGAGGCGGCGGCGGAAGGGGCGGACGTCTATCTGATGTGGCCCGATACGCTGCCTGCCGTGCGGAAGATCATCGCGGACATGCGCGCGCGAGCGAGCAAGCGCGGGCGGACGCTGCGCTTTGGCTACCGTGTCCATGTCGTGGTGCGGGACACGGAGGCGGAGGCTCGCGACGCGGCGTCGAAACTGCTCTCGCGCCTAGACGACGCCGAAGGGGCCGCGATCCGCGCCCGATCGCTCGACTCGCAATCGGCAGGCGTGCGTCGCCAGGCCGAATTGCGCGAGGCTGCGGGCAACGAAGGCTATGTTGAGGATAATCTCTGGACCGGCATCGGGCGCGCACGCTCTGGGTGCGGCGCAGCGATCGTAGGCGATCCCGATCAGGTGCTCGCCAAGCTCAACGCTTACCGCGCAGAGGGGATCGAAGCGTTCATCCTGTCGGGCTATCCTCATGCGGCGGAGGCCGGCCTGTTCGCCCGGCACGTCCTGCCGCACATCGACCATGGTCAGCTGACCTTATGATCTATGGCGACATAAAACTCTACTGAAGCGATAGAAATACTATTCTTGCCTCCTGCATCGCTGCGTGCGAGCAGGATGGCATGACTAATGTTCGCACCGTTGCCGCCGCAATCGTGAAGCGGCATGATCTTCCGCAATGAGGACCAAGCTGCTTACGCCTGTGGCTTCGATCACGGGGCAGACTCGCTGGTTATTGTTCGCGCTGGTGGTGACGGCGGGCATCCTCAATCTGGTTGATCGTCAGATCATTTCCGTGCTGAAGCCCGTTATCGCCAAGGATCTGGGCTGGAGCGACGATGATTATGGGACGCTCGCCGCTTGGTTTCAGGGCGCGGCTGCCTTCGCCTTTCTCTTCACCGGCTGGATCGCGGATCGGCTGGGCGTCAAATGGGCGAACCCCCTGGGCGTCGCGGCCTGGAGCATCGCAGCGATCGCCCATGGCTGGGCGCACAGCATGATTCAGTTCGTTCTTTGTCGTGTCTCGCTCGGCGCGACCGAAGCGATGGGAACGCCGACTGGTATCAAGACGATTGCGACCATCTTTCCTCCATCGCGACGATCGGCTGGCTTTGGTGTAGTGAACGCGGCCAACAGCATCGGTGCGGTGCTGGCGCCGCTCGCTATCCCCGTGGTGGCGCTTGTTTGGGGATGGCGTGGAACCTTTATCGCAGCGGGCCTTATCGGTTTGGGATGGGCGGCGCTCTGGCTGATCGCCACGCGGCGGATCGATTTCGGCCCGGAGCCATTGGCCGCCGCCGCCTCCCCTTCCGACGACAGCCCGCCCGACTATGGCCCGATCCTGAAAGACCGCCGCACCTGGGCAATCGCAGTCGCGAAGATATTGTCGGACGCGACATGGTGGCTGTTGCTGTTCTGGATGCCCGACTTCTTCAATCGGCAGTTCGGATTGTCCGGCATCGACCTCGGGCCGCCGCTGGCCGTCGCCTATGGCGGCGCGGCGCTGGGGTCGCTCGCGGGCGGCTTCATCCCTGCCCGGCTCCTGTCGCACGGCTACGCCCTCAATCGCGTGCGCAAGGGTGTGTTGTTCGTGTCCGCCCTGCTCGTGCTTCCAGTACCGCTTGCGCTCTACAGCGACAATTACTGGATCGCGGTCGGTATTCTGGCGCTCACCCTCGCGGCGCATCAGGGCTTTTCGACCAACCTGTTCGCTCTGATCGCGGACGTCACGCCGCAGGCCAAGGTCGAGCGCGTCACCGCTTTCGGAGCCTTTTGCGGGAACCTTGGCGGGATGGCGATCGCAAAGATTGCGGGGCTGACTTTGGCGGCAGGGCTCGGCTACCTGCCGCTCTTCCTCTTCGCCTCCATATCCTATCTGCTGGGAATAGGCTGGATTCAGTTGCTGCTGCCCCGCCTTCGTCACGCCTGACCGGGAGACATCATGATGAACAATGAAAAGCGCGGTGTCCTGCTTGCGAGCACCGGTCAGGGCGAACCCTATGCTGCCTTTTCCTGGCCTGCCGATGGCGAGGCGGCCGAGCCAGCCTTCACCACGCGGACCAAGGATCTGACGCTTCCCCGCAAGGGCGCCGCCACGCCGCGCAACATCGTGATCGTCCTGACGGACGATCACAGATACGACGCGATGGGCTTTCTGAAGCCGCAGGATTTCATTGAAACACCCGTCACGGATCGGATAGCGCGCGAAGGCGTCCATTTCCGCAACGCCTTCGTCACGACGGCGCTTTGTTCGCCCAGCCGCGCGACGATCTTTACCGGTCTCTACGCGCACCAGCATCGCGTTGTGGACAATAACCACCCGATCGCGCCGGGCCTCGTCTTCTTTCCCGAATATCTGCAAGCGGCAGGCTATGAGACGGCCTTCATCGGCAAATGGCATATGGGACTGGAGGGGGACGATCCGCAGCCGGGCTTCGATCGCTGGGTCAGCTTCAAGGGGCAAGGCGACTATTGGCCCAATGGCGATGGCCTTAATGTCGATGGCGAACGGTTTGAGCAGGATGGCTATCTTACCGATCGCCTCAATGACTTCGCGCTCGAATGGCTCGAAAGCCGCACGCGCGAAAAGCCCTTCATGCTCTTCCTCGCGCACAAGGCGGTCCATGCCGAATTCTACCCCGCCCCGCGCCATGAGGGGCGCTATGACGAGGCCGCGTTCCGCTATCCCGAAACCATGGCGGCGGGCGCGGACGGACGACCCATGTGGGTCGAAAATCAGAGAAACAGCTGGCACGGCGTCGACTTCGCCTATCATGACGATCTCGACATCGGCGATTATTACAAGCGCTACATGGAAACCTACCTGTCGGTGGACGAGGGGATGGGGCGGATCATGGACCATCTGGAGGTGCGCGGGGAACTGGACGATACGCTGATCCTCTACATGAGCGACAATGGCTTCTTGTTCGGCGAACATGGCCTGATCGACAAAAGATGCGCGTATGAGGAATCGATGCGCATTCCGATGATCGCGCGATGCCCCGCATTGTTTGCGGGCGGCGGAACGGTCGAGGAAGTCGTCGCCAATCTCGATATCGCGCCGACCATGCTGGAGGTGGCGGGACTGGAACCGCCCGAATGGATGGAGGGGCGCAGCCTGCTACCGCTGATGCGCGGGGAAGACATCGAATGGCGTGACGCGCTGCTATACGAATATTATTGGGAGCGGAATTTCCCTCAAACCCCAACGGTCCATGCCATCCGTGAGGACCGTTACAAATATGTCCGCTATCACGGCATCTGGGACATCGACGAGCTTTACGATCTCCAGGATGATCCGCTGGAAAGCCGCAACCTCATCTTCAGCCCCGGTCATCACGATATTGTCGAGCGGCTGAACAAGGCATTGTTCGAGCGGCTGGAGGCGACCGGTGGCCTCGACATGCCACTCCCGCGCGATGCCGGTGATCGCTTTGCGTTGCGACGGTCGGACAAACCGACGCTTGCCCCTTTCCCGCACGAGTTGCTCAAATTCCTCGCGCGATAGCGCGGAACGCCAACGACCCAAGTTTTTCTTCTTTGCGCCGATCTATGAGCAAATCTAATTCTCTACCAATAAGATTGAATATCAGGGAGTTTTCCATGTTTCGTGTTCCTGCCCGTACCCTGCTGCTCCTGTCGGCAGCCGCCCTCCCCGGCATTGCCGTTGCGCAGGAACCGGCTGCGCCGCAGGGTGATCCGAACGAGATCGTCGTCACGGCGCGGTTCCGCACCGAGTCCATCCAGCAGGTGCCGATCGCGATCACGGCGCTTAGCGGCGACGCGCTGGTCGCGAAGAACCTCAACAATCTTCAGGACATCGCCCAGATCGTCCCCACGGTCGACTTCCGTGCGGGCGCGTCGAACAAGGACCGTACCGTCTTCATCCGCGGCGTCGGCACCATCACGACCTCGTCAGGCGTCGAGCCTTCGGTGTCGACCGTGGTGGACGGCGTTGTCTTGACTCGGCCCGGTCAATCGACGCTCGATCTGGTGGACATCGACCGCATCGAAGTGCTGCGCGGGCCACAGGGCACGCTGTTCGGCAAGAACGCGTCGGCGGGCGTGATCAACATCGTCAGCAAGACGCCGACCAACGATTTTCATGCGTCGGCGCAGGCGAGCTATTTCGAGGGCGACGAATATCGGTTCCGCGCAGGCATTTCCGGCGCCCTGGTGCCGGACAAGCTGCTCTTTTCGGTAACGGGCCTCATCGCCGGATTCGACGGTAATGTGAACAACCTCGTCACCGGCAACGACGTCAATGGCTACAAGCGGAGGGGCGGGCGCGCCAAGCTGGTCGCCAAGCCTTCTGAAACGGTAACGCTGACGTTCAACGCCGATTATCTCTGGGGCCGTGACGACGTACCGACCGGCGTGTTTTCAAGCACCAGCCGGGTTGCCTATCCGACGGGAGCTGTCACCCCCAATCCCACGCTCGCCGCCATTCTGGCTGCTGAAGGCGTCGTCCCCTCACGAAACAACAAGACGGTATCCAGCACCTTCGACAGCGACGTGCGCGACAAGAATTATGGCGGGTCGTTGCAGGCCGACATCGCGATCGGCAACGGTATGCTGACATCCATCAGCGCCTATCGAGAATGGAAGAATGTTCAGCATCAAGATTGGGACGGCTTCAGCCGCCTGACTGCTCCCGGTACGACGGGAACGCTAACTCAGGGTGAGGATCGCGGCCGCGTCAACAGTAGCCAGATCAGTCAGGAACTGCGCTACACGTCGCCAAAGGGCGGCCTGATCGACTATGTCGTTGGCCTCTATTTCCTTAAGGCCCAGACCGACGAAGTCTATCGCCGCGATACGATCCGCCTCGTCAACGGCGCGCAGGTTACCAATTTCGGCGTTGCGCGCTACGGGATCGAGTCGGATAATTTTGCCGCTTATGGCGAGGCCAACGTCAACTTCACTCCTGCCTTTCGCGCGATCGTCGGCGGGCGGGTAATTCAGGACGAATTGCAATTCTACCATAATCGCGTGTCAAACGCGCCAGCGGCAGGCGTGCCCGGCATCGCCGCACCGATCAGCAATACGGGCAGCACGTCGAAGACGGATTATACGGCGCGCCTCGGCCTGCAATATGACCTATCTTCCGACGCTCAGGTCTATGCGACCTGGTCGCGCGGCTACAAGGGGCAGGCGTATAACGTCTTCTTCAACATGCCCCAGAACGCGGTCGAACCGCTCGCGCCAGAGACGTCGAACAGCTATGAGGTCGGCTTGAAAGCATCGGCGCTCGACAATCGCCTGCGCGCCAGCCTGGCCGCCTATATCACCAAGTTCAAAGGCTATCAGACCAATTTTCAGGACAGCTTCCAGGGTGCGCTCGTCACGCGTCTGACCAACGCAGGCGATGTGTCGTCACGCGGGATCGAAGGCGACCTTAGCTTCCGCCCGGTCGATCCGCTCAACATCGGCTTCAACTTCGCCTACACGGATGCGAAGATCGACCGGTTCAATTGCCCGGCGAACGCCACCTGCACCAATTTCGACGGCCAGCCGCTTCCCTACGCGCCAAAGTGGAAGGCGCATGTCGATGCGACCTATACCGTTCCGCTGAGCGACACGCTGGGCCTCGAACTCAACAGCGACTGTAGCTATCGCACCAAGACCCAGTACTCGATCACGCAGACGCCCGACACGATCCAGCCCGCCTATGGTATCTGGAACGCATCGATCGCGCTGGTCGGCGACAAGGACGGGCATCGCTGGTCATTGCGCGGGATCGTCAAGAATATCGCGGACAAGCATTATTCGTCTTTCCTCAACTACGGAGCCGTGGCGGGCCTGACCCGGTTCGTTCCGCGCGACAATGATCGCTACTTCGGTGTCACAGGCACCGCCCAGTTCTGATATGTAAACATCGGCTATGGCACGGGCGGTTCGGCAGATGTCGGGCCGCCCCATGCTAATTAAATCCGCGTGTGAGCGTTACTCTTATCGCCTAAACGCCTCACATGCCGACGAATGCCCTTAGCGGACCGCCCTTCTGGCCTGGCTCAGTTCGCTGCTGTGTTCGGATTGAATTACCTCTCCTGATCACAAGCGGCGGGCAGAATTGCGAGCTTGCCCAAGCCAATCAAACTCCGTATCGCGAATCAATATCATTAGCGAAACTAAAACGGGGGTTGTTTTGTCCATATTTCGCGCGGCGCTGTTTGCGTCTGTTTCCGTCTGGGTGTCCGTGGCTTCGGCGCAGGAAGCTCCCGCTCTAGATGCGGCTGGGGACGAAGGCGATCAGATCATCGTAACCGGCCGCGCTCAACGGCTTTACCGTACCGAAACCACAACCGTCGGCAAAAGCGCGGAGGATCCACTTGACATCCCGCAAGCATTGCAGGTGATCAACAAGGATCTCTTTGCAGATCAGGGCGCACGCGACGCGACGGACATCTATCGCAATATCTCGGGTGTCAGCTTTTTCAGCTATGCGGGCGTGACGTTCCGCGGATTTCGTCAGGATCAATCCTTCTATGACGGTATGCGCGGCAACCCATTCATCGGCTTTTCCGTCCCGCAACTTTTCAATATCGAACGGGTGGAAGTGTTAAAGGGGCCTGCGGGGCTTTTCTTTGGTCCAGGGTCGCCGGGCGGCATCATCAATTACGTTTCGAAAGTGCCTGGCGATACCAGCGCGATGCGCCTGGTGGCGACGGCGGGCAATTATGACCGGCGTGGCATCTCCGCCGAAGCGACCGGCCCAATCGACAAGGACGGTATCGTCACCTACCGCCTAGGCGGCTTTTACGAAGCGATGAATCCTTATCGGCGCAACACGAAAAACGTATCGCTGATCGGCGATGGCGGCCTTGCGATCAAGACCAACGAAGGCGGCAAATTGACGCTTCAGGCGACAGTTTATGACAATGATCTTCAGGCAAACCGTTTGCGCGGCGTATTGACCGACAATGACGGCAATTTCCTGACCGACATTCGCTGGAATGCCAACGAGCCCACCGACTTCCTGCACCTCAAATCGCAGGCTTACCAGGCGCGTTATGCAACCGCGATCGGGGATCGGGTAACATTCGATGCCGGTGTTCGTTATTTCAAGGCGACCGAGACCCAGCAATATCATGAGCCGCGCGGATTGGTCGCTGGCAGCACCGATCTGGTAGCGCGGGAGTTTCGCGATCAGATCCGTGACGTCGATGGCCTGTCCTTTTCCGCCAACCTGACGGCGCGCGTCGACGTGCTCGGCATGGAGCACAAATTCCAGACCGGGGCGGATTGGTATGACGAGACAAGCGTGCTCAATTCGCGCATTCTGCGCGCGGGCGTCACACCGCTGAGCCTCAGCAATCCCGTTTACACCAACAGCGCACGTGACGTGGCGCGTGCCGCCCTGCTGCCGTTCATCGTTACGGATACGCGCACAAAGCGTCAGGGGGCCTATCTTCAGGACCAGATCAGCCTGAGCGATGCGTTCATGCTGGTCGGCGGCGTGCGCTACGACAAGTTCGAGGATCGCGTGGTCAATGCTGCCTCTTACGAGGATGACGATATTACCTTCCGCACCGGCGCGAT
>JAAIGE0101319482.1_pt1 | contig 11479 bp, 6 predicted proteins | sample 6487951 | NCBI WGS metagenome assembly JAAIGE01 (sample SAMN13974128, study PRJNA590717) | phyllosphere metagenome | biome: tomato field; feature: multiple bacterial spot infested tomato fields; material: tomato leaves; isolation source: leaves from tomato fields | host: Solanum lycopersicum ... | reverse complement strand
TCATTAAATTTCTGTTCCCAGAGCAGCTGGTAATGGTTTTGCCTGTAATTATCGGTTTCATTGTCATAAAAGCCAATGATATTTTCCCAACCTGCATCATAAATCGCCCCGGAGTAATTGAATTTCGGGTTGGTTTCCCAGGTTTTGCGGTCAATGCCGTTCCAGGCCTGGTAAGTTTTTTCCTTTCCTCCGAAAGCCATCAGACGGACCCTGGTATTCCCTTCTTCATACAAAGCCGTAAAATTATAGGAATGTAATTTTGAAGAAGCCCGGTCAATATATCCGTCGGAACTGATATGGGTGTATCTTCCCATCACGGAGAGGCGGTTGCCCCAGAATTTCCCGGAACCTATTTCCGCAGAATATTTATAGGTATTGAATGACCCGTAGCTGTCATCTGTTTTAAGATAAAACTTTTCTTCCGGATCTTTTGAAATCACGTTGATGCTGGCCCCGAAAGCTGAAACCCCGTTGTTGGAAGTCCCTACCCCTCTCTGGATTACGATCTGTGATGCGGAACTGGTAAGATCCGGAACATTCACAAAGAAAGTCCCCTGGCTTTCTGAATCGTTGTAAGGGACGCCGTTCATCATCACATTGATCCCGCTTCCTGAAACCCCGCGGATCCTGAATCCTGTGTAGCCTACTCCGTTTCCGGCATCGGAAGTGGAAATAACGGAAGTCTGGTTTTTGAGAAGAATCGGTAAGTCCTGGCCCAGATTACGGCTGTCGAGATCTTTGGCAACATTAATGATTTCCTTGGCCACAGGAAGCCTTCTGGTAAAATTAACGGCTTCAATCTCCTTCATTTTAAGAGAATCTGAATCCTGCGCCTGTACAAAAGCGAACGAGCCTGCAGTAAGCCCTAAAAAAAATAATCCTTTCATTCTATAAATTTTAAAATTTAATGAATAAAAGGGGCGGATTATCTATAATTGATCGTGACAGATTATCATTGATTATCAATTGTCATTTACCAATTATATAAATGTTTCCCTAAACGGCATTACCCGTTCCAGGTTCATTGGGTATAATCTCAGCTTATTACAGCACCCCTTTATTTCAGCCGCGAAATTACAAAATTTTTATGAAATGCAGCAGCATCAAAATATTGAAATAAGTATTTAAGGCATCTATCACTCAGCATTTATGGTAATTTCCTTCCTTTTTAATAGGTTTTATTCCGGCCGTCTATATAATAATAATTCTTTCCGTCTTTTGAGACGTCAAACATTTTCCCAAGCTTCCAGCTGAAATTACGCTTGATATCTTCATATTCAAACGGGATGATTATATTGTTGTTTACATCAATTACGCCGAACATATTGTTTTTAGAAGCAATAATCATAGGATTGGCGACATCATCGCCTTCCAGGATATACAGGTATTCATACTGCGGATAAATCTTAAACTGCCTGTAATCCTGTGCATTTTTAAAGGCGGATTTTTCTATGATCCCGTAAAACCCATTAAGGACATACGCCTGGAACAGCTGCTGCACATATTCTTTATGGGCACATTTACCTAAGTCCGACTGCTTAAACTGATACACCCTTTTCCCCTTCTGGTCAATCCTGTAGGAAATTTCATTCTTTTCCACGGTGGCATATGCGTCCGTTCCGAATTTTCTTATTTTTTCATTGGGAGAATTCAGCAGGTTGCAGTCTTCATAGAAAAAAACAGCAATATGGTATTCAGGCTGGATCACGAATTTCCCTTTTTGGTTGACATAGCCGAAACTCCCGTTTTTCTTTTTAGGAATCAGGGCGGGAATATCTTTGTTGACCACCGGAAAATTATTGCTTTTTTCATTGACGACAGGCGTTGTGGCCCCGGTTGTTTTCAAGGTATTTTTAAGCACCGGTTTCTTTAAAACGCGGGTCTGGGAAAAAATAAAAACGGAAATAAATACCCCGATCAGCTGAATTCCTTTTTTCATATTCATCATTTGGCAGCAAAAATACATCCAAAATAGAAATTATAAAACACATATTTATAAAGAATCTAAATAATATAGCTCATATAAAATATTAAAAATTCGTAAATTTGGGAACATTTTTAATTGTTTGATAACTTTAAAACGTTTTTGAGATATGACATTTGATATCGATATGATCAAAAAAGTGTACGAGCGTTACCCTGAAAGGATTGCAGCAGCAAGACAGATCGTGGGAAAACCTCTTACATTATCAGAAAAAATATTATACACCCACCTTTGGGAAGGAAATGCGACAAAAGCACATGAAAGAGGGAATTCTTATGTAGACTTCGCACCGGACAGAGTAGCTATGCAGGATGCTACCGCACAGATGGCACTTCTGCAGTTCATGCAGGCCGGGAAAGCCAAAGTAGCGGTTCCTTCAACAGCTCACGCAGATCACCTGATCCAGGCAAAGGTAGGCGCAGATAAAGATTTACAGGAAGGTATCAACAAGAACTCTGAGGTTTTCAACTTCCTGAGCTCTGTTTGTGATAAATACGGAATAGGCTTCTGGAAGCCGGGCGCAGGAATTATTCACCAGGTAGTACTGGAAAATTATGCGTTCCCTGGCGGAATGATGATCGGTACAGATTCCCATACAGTAAATGCCGGAGGTTTAGGGATGGTAGCCATTGGCGTAGGAGGTGCTGATGCAGTAGACGTAATGGCAGGAATGGCCTGGGAGCTTAAAATGCCTAAGCTGATCGGGGTAAAACTAACGGGTAAAATGTCCGGATGGACTTCTGCAAAAGACGTTATCCTTAAAGTGGCAGGGATCCTTACCGTAAAAGGAGGAACCGGATGCATCGTGGAATACTTCGGAGAAGGGGCAGAATCTCTTTCGGCAACAGGTAAAGGAACCATCTGTAACATGGGTGCTGAAATCGGTGCCACCACTTCTACTTTCGGGTATGATGATTCCATGAGAAGATATCTGGCGGCTACAGGAAGACAGGATGTAGTGGATGCTGCAGACAAAATTGCCGAGCATTTGACCGGTGATGCTGAAGTTTATGCCAATCCTGAACAATATTTTGACCAGTTAATCGAAATCAACCTTTCTGAACTGACACCTCACCTTAACGGGCCTTTCACTCCGGATCTGGCAACCCCTGTTTCTGAATTCAGAAACAAAGCGGAAGCAAACGGATGGCCTCTGGAAGTGGAATGGGCGTTGATCGGGTCTTGTACCAACTCGTCTTATGAAGATTTATCAAGGGCAGCTTCTATCGTGGAAGATGCTGTAGCAAAAGGAGTAAAGCCTAAAGCAATCCTGGGGATCAACCCGGGTTCTGAGCAGGTAAAATATACAGCTGAGAGAGACGGATTCCTGGACTCTTTCAGAAAATTCGAAAACGCAAGAATCTTTACCAATGCCTGTGGACCTTGTATTGGGCAGTGGGACAGAGAAGGCTCTGAAAAAGGAGAGAAAAACTCCATCATCCACTCTTTCAACAGAAACTTTGCAAAAAGAGCAGACGGAAACCCGAATACCCATGCATTTGTAGCCTCTCCGGAAATGGTAGCGGCTGTTGCAATTTCGGGAAGACTGGATTTCAATCCGATTACCGATACGCTGACCGCTGAAAACGGTGAGCAGATCAAACTTGACGAGCCTAAAGGTTCAGAATTGCCGGCCAAAGGCTTTGCCGTGGAAGATGCAGGTTATCAGGCACCATCCGAAGACGGTTCTTCAGTAACGGTTAAAGTAAGCCCTACTTCAGACAGGCTTCAGCTTCTGGAAGAATTTTCCGCATGGGACGGTAAAAATATTGAAGGCGCTAAGGTATTGATCAAAGCTTTCGGAAAATGTACAACCGACCACATTTCAATGGCCGGGCCTTGGTTGAAATACAGAGGTCACCTTGACAATATTTCCAACAACATGCTGATCGGGGCCATAAATGCTTACAATATGGAGACCAACAGCGTGAAAAACCTGTTAACAGGTGAGCATGGTGAGGTTCCTGCCGTACAGAGAGCATACAAAGCTGCCGGAATCCCGACTATTGTTGTGGGAGACCAGAATTATGGAGAAGGTTCTTCCAGGGAACATGCAGCAATGGAGCCGAGACACCTGGGCGTAAAAGCCGTATTGGTAAAATCATTTGCCAGGATCCATGAAACCAACCTTAAAAAACAGGGGATGTTGGGATTGACGTTTGCCAATGAAGAAGATTACGATAAAATCCAGGAAGATGATACTGTGAACTTCTTAGATCTGGACCAGTTTGCTCCGGGAAAACAGCTTTCCTTGGAATTTGTACATGCAGACGGAACAAAAGACGTTATTACAGCAAACCATACTTATAACGATCAGCAGATTGACTGGTTCAAGGCAGGTTCTGCCCTTAACCTGATCAAGAGACAGGAGAATTAATTGTTAGATTAATTAATCATAGAAAAAGCAGTTTCAAACGAAACTGCTTTTTTATTTTATCCTGTTTAAAAGATTCATCCGGTAGCTTTCCCCTATCGGGATCTCTTTTCCGGAAACTAAAGTCACCTTCCTGGCAGCCATATCTCTGATCCGGTTCAGATTAATAATGAAAGACTTATGAATCCGTACAAAGGAATCTTCCGGAAGCTGCTGCTCCATGGATTTCAACGTATCCAGAACAATATATTCCTGTTCATCCGTCCTGATGTTTACATAGTCCTTAATGCTTTCAACATACAGAATGTCTTCAAAGCTGATCCTGTGCTGCCGTCCTGAAGACTTAACGAAGAAATGCCTCCCTTCTTTACTTTCATGGACAGTAAAACGTTCCTTTGCTTTCACCGCGCTTTTATGAAACCGTTCAAAGGAAACCGGCTTCAGCAGATAATCTATGATATTATGCTCATACCCTTCCAGTGCATACTCTGAATACGCCGTTGTTAAAATATATTTTTTCCGGTCACCGACAATCTTCATAAAGTTAATCCCGGTAAGTTCCGGCATCTGGATATCCAGGAATATCAGGTCTGCCTTATGATGCTGCAGGTATTCCACAGCCAGAATAGGATTTTCTGTGGAAAAAACCAGTTCAAAAAAAGGGATTTTCTGCACATAACTTTCCAGCAGCGAAATGGCCAGAGGCTCATCGTCAACGATGACACACTTAATCTTATTCATTCCGCAAATCGATTTTTAAATCCACGATAAATTCTGTTTCCGAATTTTTTATATTCAGCTCATGCCGGCTGGGATATAAAATCAAAAGCCTTTTCTTTACATTTTCAATGCCGATTCCGGAAACCTCATCCTTCATTTTTCCATTTTTATAATTCAGCAGATGAAAGTACAATATTTTATCATCCTCAGAAATCCTCATTTCAAAACCTTTATCCCTAAAATCTCCATGCTTGAAAGCATTCTCCACAAAAGGCACCAGAATCATAGGGGAAATTTTCAGATCGGGATGGCTGATGTTTTTTTCGGAAATCAATAATTCAGGTCTTTTGATCCTCAGTTTTTCCAGTGCAGTCAGGCTGTCGATATAACCGATTTCCTTATCCAGAGTAATGGCATCTTCGGTAAGATCTTTCGTACTGTACCTCAGCAGGCGGCTCAATTCTTCGATGGCAGGCAATGCTTTTTCGGAGTTCTGATACACCAGCGAGTAAATATTATTTAACGAATTAAAAATAAAATGCGGGTTGATCTGGGTTTTTAACGCCTGCAGTTCTGCCGTTTTTTTGGCTTCAATGAGTTCTGCTTTTTCAGATTCTGCCCGGATAAAATATTGGAGAAACCAAAACGTCGTACTGATGAAAATGGCCGTGCTGCTAAAAAAAATGTTATCGAAAAAATAATAGGCAATTCCCGTATCAGGAGCGTAATTCCGGAATCCCAATGTCGCAGGCAGCAGGACTTCTTCTATAGAGTAGCGTACGATAACAAAGCAGGTTACGCTCAGCAGAAAGGCAATAACGGATTTATAAATCTTATCCGGTTCGTAAAAACGGGGAACAATTATAAAATAGTTTACATAAAAAGATATAAAGCTGGTAAGAAAGAATGTTATTTTAAAAGTAAGCGATTTTTCAGAATCAAATATGAAATAAGGAATCACTACCGATCCGATAATATAAATCGTCCAGAAAAAAATATGAAACCAAACAAGCTTATGGGTCTTCATCGCAGTCCTTTATTATTAATGAAAATACTTTTTGAGAAGGAATAATGCAAATATACCGAAACAGTGAAGGCATACCTGTTTTTTACCGAAAGAAGAATAAAATTTTTCATAGCTCAAAAATAACCAGGACAACGGCACTTTCTGCAACAGAATCGGTGAACCGGATGAAATCGTCGATGAAACAGGATTGGCCGGATGAAAACCGCTGAACATCTAAATGCTGTTTCAGCCTGTTGCCGATCAAAATACATTTGTAAAAAATTACTATGAAAAACTTCCCTATTCTCGCCTTGCTTCTGGTTTCCTCCATGCTTTGCTCCCAAATTAAAAAAGACAGCATCCGGGATATTGAAAAAATTGAAATCCTGGTTAAGAAAAAACTGCTGGAACGGAAAGCCGACCGGATGATCTTTAATGTAGAAGCTTCTATTGCTTCACAGGGAATGGACGGTTCGGAAACGCTGGCGAATGTGCCCATGATTAAAGTGGATGAAAATCTCGGTTCTGTTTCCATCGTAGGAAAAAGCAGCGTAAACATAATGATCAACGGGAGGATGCTGAACCTTTCCGGGGCGGCCCTGCTGAATTACCTGAAATCTATCCGTTCTGAGAACATCGCTAAAATAGAAGTTATCACCACACCCCCGGCGAAATATGAAGCCCAGGGCAACAGCGGACTGATCAACATTATCCTGAAGAAGAACCCTAACCTGGGATTCAGCGGCAGCCTCAGCTCCAACCTGATCCAGAGGACTTACTCGGGATTCAGCGACAACGCTATGCTGAACTATCAGACCGAAAAGTTCAGCAGCAGCCTGAAGCTGGTGTATTATGATTCGGCGAAAAGGTCTAATGAAAATTACAGCATCATCGGGGCTACCCAAAATTACAGCAGCACCGTAAGAAGAGACCTATGGAATGAGCTGACGCCCAGCATCAGTATGTCTTATAAAATCAGCAAAAATTCCGAAGCCGGCTTTGAATACCTGTATGCCCATCAAAGATCCGGAATGGATATCGTTAACAGAACCCGGAATATCAGTGCTGGCGGACTGGAAGAAAATCTTCTGACCCATACTTTCCACCGCGAAAAGGAGCCGACGCACACGTTGAGCGCTTACTATGATCTAAAGCTTGATTCATTAGGCAAAAAATTAAGTGTGATAGGTAATTTTTACAAGAACAATTCGGATACGGAGGTTAATTTTTCTACCCAAAAGCTTTCCGACAATACTGTTCAGGATGTAAAAACCCTTTCTCTGGTTTCGCCACAGATTTTTTCCGCGCAGGCAGACCTGGAACTTCCGTTTTCTTTCGGAACCATTGAAACCGGGGTTAAGTTCAATCAGTTTAAAAATAATTCCGACTTAAAATATTTCAATCTTACCGATAACAGATATGTTTCCGATGGAAACAGAGCCAATCTTTTCCAGTACAGAGAAGAGAATTATGCCGCTTATTTCAGCTATGCTAAAAATTTCGGGGAGCATTGGGAAACCAAAGCCGGTCTCCGCTACGAAAATACAGCAGCGGAAAGTTACACGCCTTCTACAGGTTCCGGAAACTCTTACCAATACGGCCAGTGGTTCCCGTCAGCTTATGTTTCTTATAAAAAAGATAAAAATATTTTTAGCTTGTCCTACTCAAGAAGGATCAACCGTCCGGGAATGGGCAGCCTGAATCCGTTCCGGTGGTATTCCAACCCTTATTCTTATTCTTCCGGAAATCCCCTGCTGACGCCATCGTATATCAATAACCTTGAATTAGGATATACCTTTAATAATAAGCTGACTACAAGCCTTTATCATATGAGACTAAAAAATGCATTCGGGCAGGTTTCTTTCCAGGATGGCCTTTCGCAGATTTCAACGTATCTTAATTATTATAATAACAATTCCTTCGGGCTTAACATTTCCTATACCGATATATTTTTTAAATGCTGGGAATCTACCATGGCAGTGAATGCCAGCAGACAGAATTCGGAAATTTTCGGACTGGACGCCCAACCGCAGAAAGGAACTTCATTCAGCTACTCGATTAATAACACCTTTACCCTGAATAAAACCAAAACCCTTGCTTTTTTTCTAAACTACGAACAAAGCCTGCCTTCCCGGAATGTAAATTACTATTATCATAATTTCTCCAATCTTTCTTCAGGTCTTAAATTTTCGCTGATGGAAAAAAAGCTGCAGATCAATGCAACCGTAACCAATATTTTTGCCCAGCGGTTCCGTGGCGATATTTACTTTACCGATAGTGTTCACCACATCAATAATTACTGGGACGGCAGAAGCTTCCGGCTGAGCGTAAACTATACTTTCGGAGGGCAGAAAAAGAAAATCCAGAAAAAGGCTATTAAATTTGAAGAGAAGGACAGGGTTTAAATCTCATTTAACTATTAAGATATAATAAAAAAGTAAAGCACATTAAGATTAATCATCTGATTGTTAAGCTTAAAACAATCTTACTTATTTATAGATTTAACTATTCAGAAATTTCTTCGTCCTTGTAACAAAATCGGTTTTCCGGAGTCTAATCAACCGAATAGAAAGAGCATGAAAAAAATAATTATTACTTTATTTTTTCTGAGCATAGCCTTTGCTTCTGCCCAGGAAAAAACCAATAATACGGTCAAAGAAAAACAGATTGAAGAAGTTACGATCACAAAAACGAAAAAAGCCGTTGAACAGAAAGCAGACCGTACGATTTTTGATTTTTCTGAACAGCCCCAGCTTAATAACGGAAATGTTCTGGAAGGCATCAAAAAACTTCCCGGACTGGTTTCTACCGATATTGCCGGCATGATGTACCAGGGAAAGATCCTAGACGTTTACCTGAACGGAAGGCCCTTGAACATTACTTCCAACGAGCTGAATTCTTTCCTTGAAGGGATGCCGGCGAATTCCGTTGACAGAATTGAAGTGATTACCCAGCCCGGCGCCGAATTCCCCGCCACTTCGGGAGGCGCCATCATGAATATCATTACCAATAAAAACGCCAATAAATATTTAACGGCAACCTATTCCGGAAACTACTCCTTCACGAATTATGATAAATTCAGAAGCCGGACCACAAACTCCGTGAACTTAAACGCCCGGAATAAAATCTTCGGATGGCAGCTGAATGTTGGCCAGAACTATCGTGAAAGCATGCTGAACGGACAACAGGACAAGCTTTTATCCAGCAATACAGACCGGCTCGGACGCGGATATTTTGCCAAATCCGGACTTACTTTTGACCTGGGACAGGACCGTTTATTGTTAAACTATGATATTTACCATAATAATAACGGCAATTATACATTGAGTAACGGTGAAGGTATTGAAACCATTAAAGTCCCCGATACAGATCCGCAGGAATATCAATACAGAGATTTCATTTTTGATGCTTCTGATGCTGCCCATACTGATAATATAAGACAGGAAGCCGTGGTAACCTACCAGAAACGCTTCCCGGATAAAGCCCAGAAACTGGATTTCCAGTTTGGATTTACAAAGTCTGACAACGAATTTGCCCAGGACAATATTTTCAGGAAAGGGAAATATCTTGATAACAGTCAGCCTATTTCAGTAGTGGGAGGAAATGTCCTCAACAACAGATCCGATATGAAGGTCGCCAATTTCAAAGTTGATTATGCCCAGCCTCTGAAAATACTGGACGGCGGAAAAGTGAGTTTAGGCGGTTTGTATGAAAATCAGAATTTTGATACGGAAAGCAAAGGACTGACCAATTTGGAATACAAAAGGCAAACGACCTCAACGTACCTGGAATTTCAGGCAAAACTGAAAAAGTTTGATTTCATTCTCGGGACCCGAGCTGAAAATTATGACATTTCAGGGGTTACAAGGGTTCTTGACAGTACAAAATCAGTTGTTCAGAAAGATTTGATTCCTTTTAATAAATTTAAATTATTCCCCAATGCAAGCGTCCAGTACAATGTGATGAATCAGGTATACATCGCTGCGAATTACAATAAAAAAATCAGTCTGCCGAGTATTTCCGCCTTAAACCCGAATAACACGACTTTTCAGGGGCCTAATACACAGGTGACCGGGAACCCGAATCTGCAACCGACCATTTTTGATAATTATGAATTGAAAATTTCAGCATTTGATTATGCATTTATCGGCTATAATGTGAGTGCTGCAAAAAACCAGGTAGCGCAGATCATCAGAAAAGAAGGCAAAAACCTTTACAATGAGCAGGTGAACATTTCAAATATGAAGATTCATAACTTCAACCTTGGGTTGCCGGTTCCGTTTATGATTTTCAGCAAACCGCTGAGTGAAATCATGAAGTTTGATTTTAACCCAGACAAAATTAACTTCATGTACCTGTATGCGGGTTATCAGAAACATGAAATTGAAAACCTGAACAACAGAGGTTTCTGGATTTTCAATATCATGACCCAGGTAATTCTGCCGAAAGAGGTTAAACTGACTGCCAATTACAGTTATTTAACTCCGAAAGCCGGCTATTTCTATTTCACTGCAGAAAAGCCGTTCAATAATTCTTTTGACCTGACCCTGACTAAGAAATTCATGGATAACCGCCTGACCGTTTCCGTTTTTGCCAATGATATTTTCAACGGGCAGATGATGCAGATACGCTCGAATCCGCCGTCAGGAGAACCTGTGGTGGTCAGCAGTAAATATGACACCCGAAATTTCGGGCTTTCAGTTAATTACAAAATCCCGACAAGGAATAAGCTGGCCAAAGAAGACCAGAGCATTCTGAAGGAAAACAAAAAAGAAGACAGCAGCGGCGTAATGAATCAGGGCCAGTAACAACAGATTTAAGTACACAGAAATACAGAACCCCTTTTGATTTTAAGAAGTCAAAGGGGTTTTTGCTATAAATCCCCGGAATTATGATGGCGCCATTAAAAAAATCTTAATTTCAGTGCTGCCATGATCCGCGAAAAGTATTTTTCTCTATTTTTAAAGAAAATTTTGAATGGCAAAAATTACCACCCATGAAAGCATTTTTTTACACACAAGTCCTTTAAAGAGAGCCGCCATCAGTCTTTTTTCTGCGGCGCTGGTTTTCTTTTTGATTTTCAGGCTGAACCTTAAACCGCTCATGATCCTTATTTTCTGCTGGCTGTCATTTTCCCTGGTCTTTCTTTTTCTGGATTGGCAGGTGATTCTCCACAGGAAAGTGGACGACATCCGTAAAAAAGCCAGGGCCGATGACGGAAATGCTGTTTTTGTTTTTACCACCATTATCGCTGCCTCTTTTGCAAGTATGTTTGCCATGTTTTTTCTGGTCACTTCCAAAGACAAGTTGGTACAGAAAGAAATCTATTTCCTTCCGGTTGTCCTCAGCGCTATGATCCTGTCATGGATCCTGGTACAGACGCAATACATCTTTC
>JAAIGE0100805955.1_pt1 | contig 11482 bp, 6 predicted proteins | sample 6487951 | NCBI WGS metagenome assembly JAAIGE01 (sample SAMN13974128, study PRJNA590717) | phyllosphere metagenome | biome: tomato field; feature: multiple bacterial spot infested tomato fields; material: tomato leaves; isolation source: leaves from tomato fields | host: Solanum lycopersicum ... | reverse complement strand
GAGAACGAACGACAAACGTAATGGTGCCGGAAGACTGAGCCGCCCGGCTACCCGCAGCGTTGGTAGGAACAAAATCCAGTCGTTCAATTTCGCGTTCACACTTACGAACGTCAGCGGGACTTAAGGTGCTTTCGACGACTGATTTTGAAATCAGGTTACCATTTTCGTCAATCTTGATTCGAAAGACTACTTTGCCATCGGAGTTCAGTCCCTGAGGACTGGGCTTACGGCTCCAGGTCCAGCCCGTCATACTCAGCGACGAGCCGCCGCCGGTTCCACCCCCACCGCCAGAACCTTTACCATACAGGCCCCGTCCGTCTACTTTGCCGTCCGGAGCTCCATAATCACCCACACCTTTATTTCCGGCGGGGCCATTATTGTTGCCGCCGGGGTTATCACTGGTGCCGCCGCTGGTACCGTTAGATTTTGCCTTTCCATACAAACCTTTGGTATCGACTTTAGGCTGCTCTACGGGTTTAGAAACCGTCTTGGTGGGCGTTGAGGGTGCTTTCGTCTCCACCGGCTTCACCTCTTTAGGTTCGGGCCTGGGAGGCACCTTGACGGGACTTTCTACTTTGGAGGTTTTCAGAGGGGCTTCCACCGCTTTAGGGGTAGGTACCTTTTTAACGGGCACTATTTCCTTTACTTCCGGTTTCCGTACCCGCTCTTCCTTTACTTCTTCTTTTGCAGGCTTGGACTCTTCCCGGCTGGTCAGTTTACTGGGTTTATTTCGGGTCTGTATATCCCCGCTGCCCAGAGCTCCCGAGCCAATATTGGCCAGCTCAATCCCTACCATCGGCTCGGGCGGTGGCGTTAACTTCCACATCCCCACCAGCCATAACAGCAAAAACAAAAGAACGTAGACTCCAGTCGTGACCATCAGGGCCATCGATCGGTTTTTGCGTTCTTCCTGTTCCAGTTGCAAACTGTTATTCATATACTACGTGATGATTGATTATACAACGACGGAAATGCAAAATTGTTACGTACCGGGGGCTAACAAAAAACCAAACCTGTTTCGGGTTTGGTTTGGTACTTACAAATTCATTGGAACTTAGTCAGCCAGTGACTTGAGAATCCATAAATTATTATGAAAGTCAGGTCCCAGTTTCTGAGCCATGCTTTGAGCCGCCGCCGCCGTAGGCAGACGTTCTCCGATGACTACCTTCACTAAACCCTTCCGGGGACGCATCAGCTGTACTTTATATCCTTTTGCGGTTAACTGATCTTTCATGGTAGTAGCCCGCTTCACGCCTCCAAAACTTCCCGCTACCAGGTAATACCCTTTCGCCACCTCCGTGCCTTCCACGCTTTGTACGCGGGAGGGTACGACCAGGAATTTCCGGGTGTTCTTAACCGCTTCTTCCTCAACGGGTTCAGGACTTACTTCAGGGGTGTTCACGATCACTGGTTTCGGTGCCTCAACCGCTACTTTAGGTTTCACCGCTACTTCTGCGTGAATGGGATCGTTAACTACACTAACCGGCTGAACTGCTTTCTTTGACTTCATCCAGGAAAAATCCAGGGCAGTCATGGGGTTCATGCTACTCAGGTTGGTTTTCTGACCCGTGTACCAGGCTCCGGCAACCGTCACTACCACTAATACCGCAGCGGCAATCCAACGGTTCATGCCTTTAGAGGTATGAACCACTTTCAGGCTGGATTCCGTTAGTTCTTCAGCCATGACTTCCTCTACAACCGGACTTAGCGTTTCCAGATGCAGGGCAGCCTTCTGACGATTATACGCCGGAATGAAAGCACTGAGTCCGTAGCCCTCACCGTAGAAATTCACCTTCTCCTGGGGAGCAAAGACCAGCTTTCCTTCGCCGTTTTGGGTAAAGGTACCCAGATGCTCGAAGCGGTACTGCTGCTGGTTGCGAATTTCCAGCTTTACCTGATCGACAAACTGCTTGAGACGCGTTCGGGTCTCTTCCCGGGAAATATTCTCGGATTTGGACACGTGGTTCGATAACAGACCGTCATCAAACTGTAACATCTCATTAAACACCAGACGCGTACGAGGTGGCAGAACAGAACCATTGGACAAAAACGATGCGGAATCAAAATTGCCGATGAATCCGCCGAATTCGGGGATTACCACACAATCCTGTTCAAAAAGCAGCGTTCGTACGTGTTCGGGAATGGTAGCCATGAGATCAAGTGAGGTTGAAATCGTTAATGCCTAACAATGAAAGACCTGATACCACTCAGATCATTTCAAAGTTTAAAGGTAGAGGATCAACAGTGAAAAGTCAACCCGTGTTTGACGATTTTAAGGAAATGTAGCGGAGAATCTGGTCTACTGCTGAAGCATAGAGGGGCTAACCCGGTTTGTTTTCAACGGATTAAAAGAAAAAGCCCGCCAATATGGCGGGCCCATGCTTTCGCGTGTTTTTATTTTAGAACTGGTACGACACCCCGGCCAGGAAGTTAATGCCCTGCTGTCGGTAATACTGGAACCGTTCAAAATTCTTGCCAATGATGTTGTTCACCCCTACAAAAGCCGAGATCCGATCGGTAATCAGATACGTCGTCCGCAGGTTGAGGTCAATGATCGGTGGCAGGGTTCTAACAATCCCCGAAGCCAGGTTACGACCTTTCAATCCTGACATCACATAAAAGTCCGTACTCAGAATTAGTTTTTTCTGGAACGTCAGGGTGTTACTCCAGGTAGCGGTAAACGTCGGACGGTGATAGGCAAAATCAATTTGCTTGAGGTCATACCCGTACACATCAAATTTCAGGAACGAACGCCAGAGTTCTTCATACTGATAATTCAGCTGACCGGATACGTTCACGACGTTGGAAAATCCATTGTCCTGAGGCTGGTCGTACAGGACCGAGAAACGGGTGGAATCCATACCGGAGTTATTGAAGAGGTACAGGTTCCGATACCGGCCAAACGATACTTTAGCCTCGTAACTGAAGCCGCCCTGAATCAGACCTTTAGTTCCTACGTAAAAGTCATGTACTTTCTCCGTATTCAGCAACCGTACATTCGGAGCCAGGAACTGGTTTTCGTCCGTCAGACTAGCCAGGGTATTCCGGTGAACATCGCCCTGATACCCCGCAAATACGTGAATATCCTCCACCGGCATCAGGTCCAGTTCAACCACCGGATACGCGTGCGTAGGTTTCGAGAGCGTATTGAGGTTATCCGTTTCATTCACTACGTTGATTCCCGCCAGTACACTAAAGCGGTCGGTGCGGTACTGGAACGTAGGTTTGATGCGGAACAGGTTCCGGTTATTCACCAGCGAATCATTCCGCTGCGTGATATAGGCATCCCCCGCCAGGTGAGCAAAGAAGTTTTTTGAAATCGGGAAGGTGGCTTTCAGGTTCGTTCCCCAGTCGTACTCGCTGGCCTGTGTAAAGGTGCTCAGGGAGCGGAGTTTCGTTTTGATGGAGTAATCAATGACCGCATCTTTACGGGTGTTCTCGATGCCAATACCCACATTGAAGTTATTCAGCACCTGCTTGATGTCTTCCCGTTTGGGGGTTTCGATGGCCCGGCTGTAGCCGTAGAAGTAATACTGATTCCGATCATACCCCAAATTTCCGGTCAGTTTGACGCTCCCTCCACTGTACCGGCCATCCACCTGAATGAGCTGATGGCTGGTGCCGGAATTACGCCCATCCACGGGACCCGTGGCCGTGGAGTTATGCAATCCTTTAATGCTTAACCCGTAGGGCAAGTCATTCCGTGAATTCAGATTCCCTTCCGCGTAAAAACGCCCGTAGTTACCCGCACCGATTTTTACCTCGGAATTAAACAGCGAGCCGTCATTCTGAGGTTTGGGCATTTCCGTAACGGCCGGATTAAACTGCGGAGGAGCAATCAGGAGCTTCTGATCGGTGAACTGATACCTGAGCGGCTGACGATCGGGGCGAGCCGACTGACTCGCCGGTATTTTCTCCAGATTACGGTTCTGGGTGGTCAGGTTGATTTTCCGCTCCCGGATAATGTCAATTTCTCCGGACTGGATTTCTCCTTCGCTGGGATTCCGGTTCTGGGCAAAGCCGCTCAGGCTGGTGCCCAGTAAACCCACAAAACCCAGGGATTGAAGGATTATTCGAATAGTTGAATGATGACTCATGTTTGGACAGATCTTCGTTGAATGGATTACTTATTTTCCCAGAGCGGCTAACTTTTTACGGGCTTCCTCGACAATGGCCTTGTCTTCTGCTCCCTCAATAATGGTGTTCAGCAGGGCTTTAGCCTGGAATGCCTCATTCAGACACACGTACACGTCCGATAGAAGCAGGAAACCCCGGTCAATCCACTGCTGGTCGCTAAATTGCTCCTTGAGTTCATTGATGATCTTATCCCTTGATTCTTTGCATTTTTTCTCTTTGTAAAGGATTTGAGCTACGTTATAGATGGCTTCGGCTCCGTACGAATCCTTGGCCAGTTTAGCCGTTTTTTCGAATTCCTCGATGGCTTTCTTCGAATCTCCCTTGGCCAGAGCGATTTTACCCGCAAACAACTGAGCCCGGTTCTGAGCTCCTAATACGGCATTTCCGCCATTGATCACCTCTTTGGCGTACACCAGTGAAGAATCCAGCTTATTCCCCTTGAAGTAGGTTTCCATCAATCCTAACTGACCCGCCACCTGATCTTTCTTGTTACTGGAAGTACGCAGCAAAGTCTGGTAGTTATTGGCCGCGGCCCGGTAGTTTTCGTTCTGATATTCCAGTTCGGCGGCCCGCTGGGCAGCCCGGTTCACAAACTGAGTTTTGTTTTCCCGAATCACCTGGTAGTAATACTTCAGGGCATTGGTACGGTCTTCCGTGCGGAAGTACGAGTCGGCCAGGTAATAAACGCCTTCCGGTGTGGAAGCACTGGCAGGGTATTTCTGAATGTAACTCTGGAAGGCTTCAATGGCCTGGGGGTATTTTTCTCCGAAGTATAAATTCTTGGCCGCTTCGTATTTTACTTTCTCCAGCGATTCTCCGTTGGGGTTACTTTGCTCGTATCCTTTGATAATCGTCGAGAATTCTTCCGGCCGGCCGGCGGAGTTCAGAGCATCCTGTACCCCAATCAGGGCTGACTCGGCACTTTTAGAAGCCGCGTACTTACTCAGAATGACCTGATAATCGGCAATTGCTTCGTCGTAACGCTTCATGTTGCTGTAAGCGATGGCCCGTTGCAGATAACCCGCGTGAAGAATGGGACTCTGCGTTTGTTGCTTGATGAGGCGGGTGAATTGACTAACTGCTCCCTGGTAATTCTGCTGATTGAGTTCCACCATTCCTAACTGAAAAATGGCATCGTCCACGTAGGGAGAATTGGGATACTGATTCAGTAACTGGTTGAGGGTAGTTCTGGCCTCTGCGTATTTATCGGTATATAACAGCGAAATTCCTTTGTTATAAAGGGCGTTGTCTTTGTCAGATTTCCCCGTAACCGCTACCTGATCGTAAATCTTCGTGGCCTCGTCGTAACGCTTGGCGACCAGATAGGTATCCGCCAGACGAATCATGGCATCTTCGTAATTACTGCGATCCGCCGAAGGTAAGCCCCGAACGGCATCGGTATAGGCCTTAAACTGCGTCGAAGCTTTATCGTACTCCCGGGTATTGTAATAGGCATACCCTAAGCCGTACCGACTCCGGATTTTAAAGTCCGGCACAATCCGGGACTGTTCATTACTGGCAATCAACTGCGTGTACTGAGGAATTACCTCAGCGTATTTCTGCTGGGCCGAAGTCGCTTCGGCTTTCCAGAAACGGGCCGCTACGCTCAGGTCCCGATTGTCGGTGTACTTGAGTGATTTATCAAAGGCGACAATGGCCTGATCAAATTTCTCGGCATTGAATGCGTTGATGCCAATGTTATACGCCGCCTGCTGATACTGATTGCGTTGTTTGGCCGTCAGGTTACGCTCCTTGTCCAGATAATCCAGAATCAGGGCGTAATTATTCGAAAGCAACAGACCTTCCCCACGTAGTTCTTTACTTTCACTCAGGTACGCACTGTTGGGATACGTTTGGATGAACTGATCAAATTCCTTAACGGATTGATTCCCATTACCCAGATCCAGCTGAACTTTGGCATGATTAAAAGCCGCATCTTCCTGCACTGACTTATTATAGCTCAGCCGACGGGCCTGATCCAGAGCCGCTAATGAATACTGTAAATTATCCGTATTTAAGTAGCTGATTCCCATGTAATAGGAAGAATACTGACCCAGGGTATCTTTATTCGCCGCCAGCGGCTTGAACGTATTGATAGCTCCGTTAAAGTCATTCTGCCGATACTGGGAATAGCCGTACCGATACGCGGCCGCGGCTGGTAATTTTCCACCCCGGAAATTGGTGTGCATTTTATAATACTCAGCCGCTTTGGGATAATTCCCTTTCTGGAAATAGACATCCGCCGTTAACAGCGACAGGTCATCCAGTTTCTTTCCTGATTTATTTCCTTTTCGCAGAATTGGTTCGGCGTACGAAAGCAAGGGGTCGTATTGTCCCTGCCGGTAATACGAATGGGCAATCCAGCCGGGAGCTTCGTTACCGAATTCTTTGGAGTTTTCAATCCGGCGAAAATCCAGTACGGCTCCGGCGTAGTCTTCGTTTTTAAACCGAATCACCCCGGCGTAGTAACTGGCGGCGGTGGCAAATTCGCTGTTGCCCAGCTTAACCACATCCAGCGATTTCAGAGCGGCGGGAAAATTCTGGGCATAATACTGAGCCATCCCGAGTTTGAAGGTGGCTTCCGTGCCACTGGCTTTCTCCAGGTAAGGAATCGCCCGGGCGTAATCTCCATTGTTATAATAGTAGTTTCCCAGATCGGCGTACAACTGTTTGGCCGCCGGGTGGTCGCCGTGATTTTTAACAAAACGCTCGGAAAGAATTTCTGCCTCGGGCTGGTTCAGGTACAGAGCAGACATGGCAATGTAGTACTCCGCGTTGACGGCATTCAGATCATTACTGGCCAGTAATCCTTTATTGGTGTCCAGGTAACGCTGAAACTCCTGCCGGGCCGAGGCATAGTTTTTCTTTTCGATAAACTCAATCCCTGAACGGTAATACGTATCCGCCGAGGTATAATTTAACGTATTCTGAGCCAACAGGGCTTGCCCGGAATACAGCGAAAGCAGGCACGACCCCACGAGGGACAAGCGGCGTGTACGCATAGAGAGAGGCTGATTAAAGATCATTCAGAACTATTGAATATAAAAACACATACGTAAAAAGACGATCCGGGGAACGGCGATCAGCTTACATAACTCCAAACGAGGACGTTTTGTGAGGGTTTTGCAAAAAAAGACAAATAAAAGGGCGGACTCTTCATTTCCATAGACTATTTTCACGGTTTAAACGCAAAGAAATACAAAACCGATATGATTCAACGACTCGTCGTTTTCGTTTTTATCGTGTTCTTTCTCTGCGGCTTCGTTTTTGTGCCTGATTCCATGAGTCAAACCCATATACAGTACATCATTTCAATGCCTGAACCCGCCATGCATTGCGTCCAGGTTGAAATGCAGATTTCAGATGTAAACCATTCAGACCTCCATAACCAGGGCTATATTGATTTAAAAATGCCCGTCTGGACGCCTGGTTCGTATCTGATTCGTGAATACTCCAAAAACGTTGACCGCTTAGAAGCATGGACGGATGACCTCCCGACGGAGGCCCGAAAGATTAGAAAAAATGTCTGGCGGATTCCGCTGCCTTCACATACCCGAAATGTAAAAGTTCAGTACCAGTTATACGCCAACGAGTTAACCGTTCGAACCAATTTTATTGATGATCAGCAGGCCTATCTGACCGGGGCCGCTACCTTTCTATTTGCTGAACCCTACGTTCACCTCCCCCACTACGTTAAAATCAAACCTTATTCCGACTGGAAATCCGTATCTACCGCCCTACCGGCCGTGGGCTGGGATTACCATACTTACCGGGCTGATACATTTGATCTGCTCGTGGATTCTCCGTTTCAGATTGGTTCGCACAAAACTCTGCACTTTGAAGCCTGCGGTATTCCGCATCAGATTGCCATGGTGGGCTCGTATGCTCCCGTGGATGAAGACCAGTTACTCCGGGATTACCAACGCATTTGTGAAGCCGCTCTGACGGTGGTAGGACAACACCCCTGTGAGCATTACCTGTTCATCGTTCAGCATACCAACGGGGGCAACGGCGGGCTCGAACACCTGCACTGCACCACGCTGCAAACGAATCGGAATACCTACAGTCAGGATAATGCTTACGCCAATTTTCTGGGACTGGTGGCTCACGAATATTTCCACCTCTGGAATGTCAAACGGATTCGTCCCGTTGAGCTCGGCCCCTTCGACTACGAGAATGAAAATTACACGCACCTGCTCTGGATGGCCGAAGGCTTTACGAGTATGTACGACAACCACATCCTTCGCCGGGCTCGCCTGAGTTCCGTAAACAAGTACCTGACGGATGTGGCTTCGGATATTAACTACGTGGTGAACACTCCGGGCACCCGGGTTCAATCACTGGCGGATGCCAGCTGGGACGCCTGGATCAAATACTACCGGCCCAACGAAAATTCGATCAACACTCAGTGTTCCTATTATGTCAAAGGGGCGGCCGTGACGACTGTTCTGAATCTGAAAATTTTACAGGCCACGCAGGGCACTCGTTCGCTTGACGATGTTATGCGGTATCTATACGCCGAGTATTATCAGAAACAAAATCGCGGCTTTACGGAGCAGGAGATTCAATCCGCTATTGAGCACGTGGCAGGCGAGTCTTTTGATGCATTTTTCAGGGACTACATCTGGGGCGTCACTACTATCGATTTTGATTCCTACCTGGCTTACGTGGGTTGTCACCTGGTGAACGAACTGCCAGCGACACTGGCTTTTCTCGGAGCAAACATCGCCCCTAACAGGAACACGATTACTTCCATCCTTAAAGATTCTCCCGCCTACCGGGCAGGTCTGAATGCTCAGGACGAAGTGATCACGGTGAATGGACAGCCCGTAACCGACCTGAACCGATTTATCCTGACTCATAAGCCGAACGACGAACTGTTAGTGGAAGTAAGAAGAGCGGGCTTAATCCGGACATTTGATGTCAAACTAAGCACCACTCCTCTCAAAAAATACGTCATCGTTCGGAATGAAACCGTCAGCGAAGAACAGCAACAACTGTTTGATAAATGGGTATGGGCTTGAAGCCCTGGCTGCAAAAATCCTGACGACTGAGTGATTGCATAAATCAATGATTGACAAGTGATTACTATGCTAAAATAAGCCTTAGTATTATTTAGTTAGCAAATACTAAAATCAAAATGGCTTCATTTCAGCACTTGTCTACGTTTTTTAATCATCCAGTTCATCGATGGCATCGCCCCAGTCTTTGGCCATTTCTTCAAATCGACGCATGACTTTGTCCAGAAATGGACCGTTCAACATTTCTTTTAAATCATCCTCGCTTGTAATGTCAAACTCATTGATTTTATAGGTCTGTTCAAACAAGCCTGCTTCCACTTTCACGATGTAGCGATTATTCCAGGCATACAACGTGATTTTGCAGGAAGGATGTGGTACTTCTCCAATGACTTTCATAATGATTATTTATAAGAATACTCCATGGCAACGAGCCATTTCTACCGCGAATATGCGACTAGTCCCTTTGTTTTTCCTAGCATTATTTATGTTGAGCTGTGGAAATCAGCGGGATCAGGAAGCGTATCAGTTTTTTCTGCGTGGCAATGATCAGTTATTAAAACAGGATTATCCGCAGGCCATTCGTTTTTACACGGAAGCCCTCAAGAAGAAAGAGGATTTTTCTGAAGCATTAACGAACCGGGGCCTCTCCTACCTTCAGCAGGGAGATTCCGAAAAAGCACTGACGGATTTAAATAACTCTCTGAAGATCAATCCCAAACTTGGGAGTACGTACCAAAACCGGGGGAACCTCTTTTCTTTGCAGGGGCAGTATGCACCCGCCCGGCGAGACCTGGAAGAAGCCGTCAAGCTTATTCCGGATTCATCTTCGGCCTGGGCTTTACTCGGCAATGCTCAGTACATGACGGGTCAGGAAGATCTGGCTTTTACTTCTTTTGACAAAGCCACCCAGTTGCGAGCCGCCGACTATACCACCTATGCCTTTCGGGGCTGGATTTATGTCCTACGCAAGGAATATGCCCAAGCACAGGAAGATTTTAAAAAGGTATTGCAGTATAAAACTAATGAACCAAGTTCGGTCAATAACCTGGCTATGGTGAGTACGATGCTGGGTAATCCGCAGGAAGGATTGAAGTGGGCCGATCTGGCCGTTAAAATTACGGAAGGCAAACTCCTCGCCTACTCCGTAAACAATCGGGCTTTTGCTTTGCTGGAACTCAATCGTCTGGATGAAGCCAAGGCTGAATTAGACCGCTCCCTTCGTTTGGATGAACACAATGCCTGGGCTTATCGCAACCTGGGCATGTATTACCTGAAAAAAGCAGAGCCTCAAAAAGCTCTCGAAGTCCTGGAAAAAGCGGAACAAATGGACCCGTCCGTGGACGAACTGAACTATTACCTCGGTAAATCCTACGAATTACTGGGGAAGTCAGCCGAAAAATGCAAAGCCTGGCAAAAGGGAGCTTCGCTAAAAGAAAAGAAAGCAGTAGAGGCTTTGAAAGCCTGCCAGTCGTAGCCTCTGAGAATTGCACCAGCCGTACGGAATACCGTACGCTGCCATTCTATCCAATTCTCAGAGGCTCACTTTACTCAAAATTCTGACGTAATACTCTCCGTAATTTACTCAAAATAAACGACTTACGAACACCTTTAGATGCCTTTCATGAGGCTTTTAAATTGGTCGAAGTGCTGCTGATTCACCGAAGCATCACTGCTGATTTCCAGTAGTTTAGCTTTTTTATCGTCTAAAATGAAGGCAGGGAGGCTCTTTTCGAGAGCTTCGTAGGAATCCACGTGCCAATACTCCAGTCCTGCATCCTGAGCCGTGTGCCGGGCGGAGGTTTGATGACGCGTTTCAAAAAAAGTTTCCAACTCGGGTTGTTGACGTGGTCCTTCAATCATGCGAAAAATACTTCCTCCGGAGTTATTGATGAGCACAATCCGAAGGTTGGCAGGTACGTGCGGATGCCATAAGGCATTTCGATCGTAAAAGAAAGCGACATCGCCGATCAACACAAACACCAGTTGGTCCGTGGTGAGAGCAGCCCCGACCGCCGTACTCAAGCATCCGTCAATGCCACTGGTCCCACGGTTGGAAAAAACCTGAATGTTTTTTTGAGTACCTACGAAGTTGGCATAACGAACCGACATGCTGTTGGCCAAATGCAGTTGTGCGGGTTCGGGTAGAACGGACATGACTTCGTCAATGGCCTTGAACTCGATAAAGGTCTGCGTGGATTGAAAATACGAACGAATCCTTTGCAATGATTTTTGTTCGGCATTCTCCCACTGCCTTAAATAATCGGTTTCGGGATCGTCATCTCCATGTTTAAAGGATCGCCAGTCTAACGTTTCGAGTAAGTCCT
>JAAIGE0101273032.1_pt1 | contig 11490 bp, 10 predicted proteins | sample 6487951 | NCBI WGS metagenome assembly JAAIGE01 (sample SAMN13974128, study PRJNA590717) | phyllosphere metagenome | biome: tomato field; feature: multiple bacterial spot infested tomato fields; material: tomato leaves; isolation source: leaves from tomato fields | host: Solanum lycopersicum ... | reverse complement strand
CGATCGCCGAGGAAACCGGAGAGATCATCCGGATCGGCGAATGGGTGCTGCGCGAAGCCTGCGCCGAAGCGGGGCGCTGGAGCGAAAATCACAAGGTCGCGGTCAATCTGTCGCCCATTCAGTTGCTCCAGCAGAATCTGCCAGAGATCGTTACCGAGATCCTGCTCGAAACGGGCCTGTCGCCGCGTCGGCTGGAACTGGAGATTACGGAATCCGCGATCATCACCGACAAGGCTCGCGCGCTGCACAGCCTTCGTCGTATCAAGGCGCTGGGCGTCAGTGTCGCGATCGATGATTTCGGCACGGGCTATTCCTCGCTCGACACGCTCCATTCCTTTCCGTTCGACAAGATCAAGATCGACAAGTCGTTCCTGCTCCAGTCGGGCGAAAGCGAGCAGGCGCGGGCGATCATCCGCGCCGTGCTGGCTCTGGGCAAGAGCCTGAAGGTGCCGGTCCTTGCTGAAGGCGTCGAAACCCGCGAGCAACTCGACCTGCTGCGGCTGGAGGGATGCGAGGAAGGGCAGGGCTTTTACTTCGGACGTCCCGCCGCGATGTGTCCGCGCGTGATCGCCGACATCATCTGATCGCGCCGGGAGCGTATGAGGGATCGAAAGATAATCGGAAGTCGCTTTCCTCGTTAGCGGTTCGTGATAAAGCTGGGTCGAGCAGATGCGCTGGGGGCACTCTGCCGTATCGGATATGTTCACCGGGGGCGGGGGATGAACAGAGGCGATCTGTACGACGCGATCCATGACGAGGCGGCCTTCGCGCACTTGCCGACCATGGTCGCGCAACTATCGGGCGGGCGTTCGACGACGCTTTATCGCTTCGATGATAATTGGCAGCTGAACGATCTGCGCTATTGTTACTTCAGCGATGACGTAATCGCACGGATATTGTCTGATCCGCAGCGCCTCGACACATGGGGTAATGCAGGTTTCGCGACGGGTATAGTGGGCCGTGCGCTCGCATTGGACAGCGTTCTTCCGCAAGAACAATATCGGCGTTCGCCCTTGTTCAACGAGATCGTGCGGCCGATGGGTGATGATACCGGACACTGCATGGGTATCGTCCATCGGCTGGACGGGGCCACGCTCTGCACCGCGATCCAGCGCCCTTTCGGAGACGGCGCCTTCACCAAAGCCGAAACTGCCCGGCTGGAAAGCCTGATCGTCGATCTGCAACGCATCTATCTCAGCCGCGCGCTGATCGGCGATCAAGCGCGGAAGATCGACTCTCTCAACACCTTGCTCGATGAGGGGGACGAGGGGCTTTTGCTGGTGGGACCAAAGCTCCACGTCATCGAAGCGACGCATCATGCCCGAACGCTGATCGCGAACAGCGGCTTGGCACGCATAAACGGCGGAACGCTGCGCTTTACCGACGTGAAGCTGGAACAGCGGGTGAAGAAGGCGGTCGAAGACACGTTCAATCGACGCGCGACAGCGCAGGTCACCTTTACGTGGGACGATCCTAAAAGGGGCGCCATCGTTAACCTGTTGGTGCTTCCTCTGGCGCCGGGCGAACGGACCGGCTGCATGATCCGCGTCAGGCAAGAAGATAGCCTGATCAGGCACGCCGACCTCTGGCTGACCCGGCATTATGGCCTGACGTCCGCCGAGGTGCGTGTCGCCGAAGCACTGGCAGCCGGCCATTCGCCGGAGGAGATCAGCGTTCAGCGAAGCGTCAGCCTCAACACCGTGCGCTCGCAGGTCCGCCAGATCCTGCAAAAGACGGGCTGCGACACGGTCACCCGGCTTGTCGTGCTGATCCGCACTTTGCCATGATTGGCGCAAAGCCGGCGACGACGCTTGATCGAATTAAGGGTGAGGGAGGATATGGTGCACCCAAGTGGATTCGAACCACTGGCCTTTGCCTTCGGAGGGCAACGCTCTATCCAGCTGAGCTATGGGTGCGTGACGCGATGTCAGATGGGGCGCTTAGCAAAGCGTTCCGAATGATGCCAGCGACAAAATGGAGGGTGATCCTATTTGGCGGGCTTTTCCATCGGCTGGAATTGACCAAGGCCGCAACTCGCGCCCGGTTGCAGGCCCGGACCGTAATTCGTCAGCACGGTAATGATGTCCACCGAGCAGAGTTGCGACAGGCTGGTGCGGTAGGAGAAGCGCTTCTCGAAACCCAGGCTCGGGCAGCTTTGCGGCAGCGTGTTGCGATAGATTTTGCGATTGCTGACCTGGAAATCGATCGTCCGGTCATCGCGCACATTGCTGTTGCGGATCGACCGGATCGGGATGCAGTCGACTGCCTGTCCATTCGCGACATAAGGGTCGGGCGCGGTCTTGGCGAATGCGGGCGTCACGGTGCTGGCGACGCTGATGACGAGGGCAATGCGGGAAAGTCGGGCGGACATGACATTCTTTCTCTCATCGGGAAGACGATGCCGGGCGGTCATTTCCGTCTCCCGATGATGGCGCAACTCGCGCGTCGTCATGCGGTTGCGGGCGGCGGCGTCTTGGGCTTGTAGCGGCACAGGTCCGCGACGACGCAGCGCCAGCATTCGGGCCGCCGCGCTTTGCATACATAGCGGCCATGCAGGATCAGCCAATGATGCGCGTCGCGACGGAAGGGCTGGGGTACGCGCTTTTCCAGCTTCAGTTCGACGGCGAGCGGCGTCTTGCCGGGGGCGAGGCCGGTGCGGTTGCCGACGCGGAAGATATGCGTGTCGACCGCGAACGTCTCCTCCCCGAACGCCGTGTTCATGACGACGTTGGCGGTCTTGCGCCCTACGCCGGGCAGGGTGGTCAACGTGTCGCGATCCTGCGGCACCGCGCCGCCGAAATCGCGCACCAATATCTCCGACAAGGCGATGACGTTCTTGGCCTTCGCGTTGAACAGTCCGATCGTCTTGATATGCTGCTTCAGGCCATCCTCGCCCAGATCGACCATCTGCTGCGGCGTCGTCACTTCGCGAAAGAGGGCGCGCGTCGCCTTGTTGACGCCGACGTCGGTCGATTGCGCTGAGAGCACGACCGCGACCAGCAACTGATAGTCGTTGCCATATTCCAGTTCGGTGCGCGGAGCGGGGTTCGCTTCGGCGAGACGGCTAAAAAAGTCGAAGATCTGCGCCCTGCTCATGGCTTACAGCCCTAGTACGCCCTTCATATCGTACCGGCCGGCGGGCTTGCCGATCAGCCAGCGCGCACCCTTCATCGCGCCCCGCGCGAAGATGGAGCGGTTTTCGGCACGATGCCCGATCTCGATCCGCTCGCCCTCGGTTGCGAAGATGACCTGATGATCGCCCGCGACCGATCCGCCACGCAGCGCCGCAAAGCCGATCGCGCCAGCCTGTCGCGCGCCGGTGATGCCGTCGCGTCCCCGTTCGCTATGATCGGCGAGCGCGATGCCGCGCCCGCGCGCCGCCGCTTCGCCCAGCAACAGCGCGGTGCCTGATGGCGCATCGACCTTGTGCCGGTGGTGCATCTCTAAGATATCTATGTCCCATTCGTCGGACAGCCCCGCCGCCGCCTGTTCCACCAGCGCCGCGAGCAGGTTGACGCCGAGCGACGTGTTGCCCGTCTGAAGCACGGGAATGACCGCCGCCGCTTCGTCGATCAGCGCATGATGCACCGCCTCCAGCCCCGTGGTGCCGATCAGGATCGGCTTCCGCGCGGCGATGCAGGCGTCGAGATGAGCGGACAGGGCGCCTGGGCTTGAAAAGTCGATCAACACATCGGCACGTTCAGCCAGCGCGAGCGGATCGGCGGTGATGGCGATGCCCGGCGCGATCTCGCCTTCGCCGCTTCGGTCGGTGCCGCCCGCGATACCGATGCCGCCTTCCGCCGCACATTGCGCGATGGCGCGACCCATCCGGCCTGCCGCTCCGAAAATGCCGATCGCGCTCATCATCTGCTCCCGTCTGGTCGAGAGCCGCCGATGCCAGAGCGCCGCGCGCTTGTCATCCCGCTTGTGTCATCCCTCTTGTGTGCGGGCATCTTGTGCGCGGGCGTCAGTAGCTCTCGTCGCCACAAGCGATCCGCCCCGTGCCGCGGTTCTCGACGGTGCACGGGCCTTTGCCAGTCACGGTGACGTCGCCCGATCCCGATGCGGTGATTTTCGTCGGGCCGTTTGCGGTCAACGCGACGCTACCCGGTCCGTCATTCGCGATGCTCGCCTGCCCGGCCTTCAACCCTTCCGCCGCGACGGCACCGGGGCCGTTGACGCGGATGTTCGCCACGGCCGCCCGCCCCGCAAGCGTCGCGCGGCCGCCGCCCGCGAGCGACAGGTCCAGCCGATCGAGGTCGAGCGCGCCCACGCTCACATCGCCATTGCCGCCCAGCACGATCTCGGCGCGCAGCCCCTTCATGCGATCCAGCGCCACCGATCCGCCGCCGGTCAGCACCACCCGCGAGACTGCACCCGTCGAGAGCCGCAAGGTTGCCGCGCCGCCCTTCTGCCCCGGCTGCGGCTTGTCCATGGTGATGTTGAGCAACCGCCCCGACACCTCGACCCGCAATCGGTCGAGCGCGCTCTGGTCGCCTTCCGCCTTGGCCGATGCTCCGATGCCCGTCGTCAGCACGACCTTGACCGGCGCGTCTACGCGGATCGCATCGAAGCTGGTGATCGTATAGCCGCGCGTCGCCGCCTGCGCCGTCATGGGCAGGGCAGCCGTCACCACCGCCGCGATCAGGGCGCGCAGCGCGCCTCGCCCGTTCCCATCACCTTGCTTCTGCACTGCGCATTGCCTTTCACGACCGCGTCCCCGGTGCCCATGATGTCGATATCGATCGGGCCGTCGGACGCGAAGTTGCTGCCGCCCGTTCCCAGAAGCGACACCTTGCCACGCCCAACCTTTAACCCGTCTCCCTTAAAATCTCCTGTGCCGGTGACGGAAATCTTCGCTTCGCCGGTCGATCCCCCGATCTGCATGTCGCCGGTCCCGGTGATGTCCGCGTCCAGTTGCTTGAGCGTCGCCGTCCCGATCCGCAGATTGCCCGACCCGGTGAGTTCCGCCTCCAACGTGTCGCCGTCCACCTTGTCCGCGTCGATATTACCCGAACCGGTGAGTTCCAGCGATGTGATGCGCGGCATGGTGACGCGGATCGTCACGCCCTTGTCGCTGCTCCATCCATAGCCGGAGTCCTTTCGGCGACCAATCTCCAGCGTGTCGCCGTCGCGCTTGATCTTCAACCTGGCGATGACCTTGGGATCGCCCTCCGCCCGGATCGCGAAATCCTTGCCCTGCGTCACGATCACATCGTCCGGCCCCACCACGTCGATCGCGGTGAAATCGCGCAACCCGCTCCAGTTCTCGGGTGTCGATGATGCAGCATCACCTTCATCATGAGAGCTTTCGGCACCCTGCGAGCATCCCGACACACCTATCGCTATGGCCGCGATGACAAGGGTCGACGTCAAACCAAGCGAACGCATGTCATTCTCCCTAACTGTATTGCCTTCATAATACGCTTTCCGAGTGGCGGTTCAAGCCCTCTTGTTCGTTGCCTCCAATCAGGCAACAACCAATATCTTGATAAGTCAGGGGTCTCTTTCATGCGCAGCCTGTTTCTCGCCCTCCCGCTGCTCGCCTGTGCGGGCGCGGCGATCGCCCAATCACCGGATTATGAGAAAAAGGGCGCCGACTGGTGGGCGCATGTGCAGGCGATCGCCAATGACGGGATGGAGGGGCGCGGCACCGGCACGCCCGGCTATGATCGCGCCGCCGACTATGTGATCGGCCAGTTCAAGGCGCTCGGCCTCAAGCCCGCAGGTGTGGACGGCTACAAGCAGCCGGTCGCCTTCGTCGAGCAGGTCGTGCTGTCGGACCAGAGCAGCGCGTCGCTTGTCGGCACATCGGGCGAGACGAAGTTGTCGGTGCCGGGCGACCTCATCTTTTCAGGAAGCGGCGGCCCGGTACCGCAGACCATCGATGCGCCGATGGTCTTCGCAGGATATGGCTTGCACCTGCCCGAAGCGGGGCATGATGATTTCGCCGGGCTGGACGTGAAGGGCAAGATCGTCGTGGTCGTGTCGGGCGGTCCCTCCACCCTCTCCGGCGCGCTGAAATCCCACGCTCGCTCCGAACGCGCCAAATGGCTGGCGGAGCAGGGGGCGCTCGGCCTCATCGCATTGGTCACGCGCAAGCAGGTCGAAATCCCCTGGACCCGCCGCGTCGCGCTCGCCGGTGCGCCCGCGCTCTACTTCGCCGACGCCGGGTTGCGGGAGACGCGCACGCCTTTCCTCAATGCGCAACTGGATCCCGCCAAATCGGCCGCCTTCTTCGCCGGATCGGGCAAGGACTTCGCGCAGATCGCCGCCGCCGCAGACGCCTCCGCGCCTGTCGCGTCCTTCCCGCTCGCCCAGCGCCTGAGGGCCAGCGTCGCCGCCAAGCGCCGCGACCTGACCTCGCCCAACCTCATTGCCGTCCTGCCGGGCAGCGATCCGAAACTCGCCAAGGATTATGTCGTCCTGTCCGCGCATCTCGACGGCTATGGCGTCGGCACGCCGATCAAGGGCGACGCGATCTACAATGGCGCGTTCGACAACGCCTCGGGCGTCGCCAGCCTGCTCGAAATCGCCAGATCGTTGAAAACCAGCAAGGTCAAGCCCAAGCGCTCGATCCTCTTCGCCATCGTCACGGCGGAAGAAAAGGGGCTGCTCGGCGCGCGCTATTTCGCGCAGCGCCCGACCGTGCCCAAGGCCAGCCTTGTCGCCGACCTCAATTTCGACATGGCGCTCCCCATCTTCCCGCTGACCAGCGTGACGCCGATCGGCTATGATCAGAGCAGCCTTGGGCAGGACGCTGCGGCGGTTAGCGCGGCGATGAAGCTACCCATCACGCCCGATCCCTTCCCGGACCGCAACGTCTTCATCCGCTCAGACCAATATGCCTTCATCCGCGAAGGCATCCCGGCGCTCTTCTTCAAATATGGGTTCAAGGCGGGGACGCCCGAAGCCGAAACCGAAAAGGCATGGCGGGCCAACATCTATCACTCGCCCTTCGACGACCTCGATCAACCGGTCATGCCCGCCGAAAGCGCGAAGCTGAACGACTATGTGACGGCGGTAACGCTGCGGATCGCCAACGCGCCTGCGCATCCGGCCTGGAACGCCGACAGCTTCTTCAAGCGGTTCGCGAAGTGATGTGGCGCGGACGGTTCAGACCGCCCGCTCGTAAAGCTCCAGCGGCAGTCCGTCCGGGTCGGTGAAGAAGGTGAAGCGCTGCCCGGTATATTCGTCCACCCGGATCGGCTCGCACGCGACGCCAGCTTCCTCCAGCCGAGCGACCTCCGCGTCGATATCGTCCACGTTGAACGCCAGATGACGCAGCCCCTGCGCCTCTGGCCGGCTTGGGCGCGGCGGGGGAGAGGGGAAGGAAAACAGCTCGATCTGCGCCCCGCCGACCTCCAGATCGCACTTCCACGACTCTCGCGCTTCGCGATACACCTCCCGGACCACCCGAAAGCCAAGTATATCGCGATAAAAGGCGCGCGACCGCTCATAATCGGAACAGATGATGGCGACATGATGAATGGAGAGCATGGGGTTTTTTAATATGTAATCCCTCTCTAGTCACCCCATCCCCCAACCGTCATCCCAGCGAAGGCTGGGATCTCAGGCGACGTGGCGCTATCTCTCCCGAGACCCCAGCCTTCGCTGGGGTGACAATCGGGAAGCCTGACCACCCCCTACGACAATCCGCCCACCTTGCCCGCCCGCGCCCCGACGCCTACACCCGCCTGCATGACCTATGCCCCCTATCCGGCGCTTCGCTTGCGCCGCACTCGCGCCACGGCCTGGAGCCGGGCGATGCACGCTGAAAACCGCCTTTCGCCCAGTGACTTCATCTGGCCGCTGTTCGTCACCGAAGGGCAGGGGGCGGAGGAACCGATCGCCGCGCTGCCCGGCGTATCGCGCTGGTCGGTGGACCTGATCGTCGCCCGCGCGCGCGAAGCCCGCGACCTCGGCATTCCCTGCCTCGCGCTCTTTCCCAACACCCAGCCCGACCGGCGCAGCGACGACGGTGCCGAAGCGCTCAACCCCGACAATCTCATGTGCCGCGCCATTCGCGCGATCAAGGATGCGGTGCCCGATATCGGCGTCCTGACCGACGTTGCGCTCGATCCCTATACCGTGCATGGGCAGGACGGACTGCTCGACCCGAACGGCTATGTCGTCAACGACGCCACGGTCGACCAGTTGATCGGACAGTCGCTCAACCAGGCGGCGGCAGGCGCCGACATCATCGCGCCGAGCGACATGATGGACGGCCGCGTCGGCGCGATCCGTGAGGCGCTGGAGCAGGAAGGCCATGCCAATGTCCAGATCATGGCTTATGCCGCCAAATATGCGAGCGCCTTCTACGGCCCGTTCCGCGACGCGGTCGGATCGCGCGGGCTGCTGAAGGGCGACAAGAAAAATTACCAGATGGACCCGGCCAACAGTGAGGAAGCCTTGCGCGAAGTCGCGCTCGACCTCGCCGAAGGGGCCGACAGCGTGATGGTGAAGCCGGGTCTTCCCTATCTCGACATCGTCGCGCGCGTGCGCGACCGATTTTCGGTGCCGGTCTTCGCCTATCAGGTGTCGGGCGAATATGCGATGATCGAACATGCGGCGGCGGCGGGCGCAGGCGACCGCGACGCTCTGATCCTCGAAACGCTGATGGCGTTCAAGCGCGCGGGCTGTTCGGGCGTGCTGACATACCACGCCCTGCACGCGGCGAAGCTGCTGAATGGCTGACATTTGCCGCTGACGAGAAAGAACATTCAAGCATGACCACAACCCGCGCGCGTTTCGTCCTGACGATCTGCGCCGGATCGTTCCTGCTCTTCCTCGTCCAGCCGATGGTCGCGCGCATGGCGCTGCCGCGTTTGGGCGGATCGCCGTCGGTGTGGAATTCGGCGATGCTGGTCTATCAGGCGCTGCTGCTCGGCGGCTATGCCTACGCCCATGCACTGGCGCGGCTGCCTATACGGCGGCAGGCGCTCGTCCACCTCATCCTCTTCGCCCTCGCCGCGCTGTTCCTGCCGATCGGCCTCGCCGCATGGGAGCCGCCCGCATCGATCGAACCGGCGCTCTGGGTGCTGTGGCTGCTCGGCGCGTCCATCGGCCCGCTTTTCTTCGTGGTCGCAGCGCAGGCGCCGCTGCTGCAAAACTGGTTCGCCCATGCCGACGCGGGCGATCCATATCCGCTCTACGCGGCATCGAATCTCGGCAGCTTCGCCGGGCTGATCGCCTACCCGCTGCTGGTCGAGCCGCTGATGCCGATCCATGCGCAAAGCCTGCTGTGGTCGGTCGGCTATGGCCTTCTCTTCCTGCTGGTGTTGCTGATCGCGCGGTCGCTCCCCGTCCGCCGCGCAGAGCCAGCGGTCATTGAGCCCGCCCCGCAGGAAGCGCCGCCGACATGGAACCGCATGGCGCTATGGGCGATGCTCGCAGCGGTTCCGTCCGGGCTGATGCTCGCGACAAGCCTTTATCTCACCACTGATATCGTCGCGATGCCTCTGCTCTGGGTGCTGCCGCTCGGCCTCTATCTGTTGAGCTTCTCCGTCGCCTTCGCGGAGCGGCGAGGCATGGCGGATATCTTCACCCGCATCGCGCCGCTCATCCTGTTGATCGGCGCGTGCATCGCCTTCGCCAAGGGGGCGAGCTTCCCAGTCTTCATCGCGGCGGGTGTGCTGACGGTGCTGTTCTTCGCCGCGGTCGCGCTACACACCCGGCTCTACGACTTGCGGCCCGCGCCAGCGCAGCTGACGCGCTTCTACCTCGTCCTGTCGGTCGGCGGAATGCTGGGCGGCCTGTTCTGCGCGCTGGTCGCGCCGCTCATCTTCAACTGGACCTACGAATATCCGATCCTGATCGTCGCCACCGCGCTGCTGATGCCGATGCCTGCGCCGCTGGTGCGGCTGTCGGCCCTCATCTGGGAGGATGAACGCCGCAGACCATGGCTGACGGCATTGCTCCTCGTCGTCGGTCTGCTGCTCTCGATCATCGGTGCGGGCCTGCTGATCCCTGCGTGGAGCAGCCCCCCGGTCAAGGCCGCCTGCTTCTGCATCATCATCGCGCTCGGCATTCTCGCCCCGCCGCAGCGCATCGCCTTCGCCGGGCTGCTGCTCTACCTGATGCTCTGCCTCAACGGGTGGGAAAAGCTGTCGCAATCGCTGACGCCCGGCATGTTGGTGCGCAGCTATTTCGGGGTCTACGGCGTGACGGACAACGGCCCGGACCAGCGCATCCTCTTCCACGGCACCACGCTGCACGGGGTTCAGAACAAGCGTCCCGATCTCGAACTCGAACCGACCAGCTATTATGCGCCCGGCTCCGGCGTCGGCCTCGCCCTGCGCGCCGCGCCCGCGCGACTGCACGCGGGCGTTGGCCACCATGGTGGAGCTGACCATGCTGCCCGGCTGCAGCGAGCGCGGGTCCACCGTGCCCGAGAAGCGCAGCACGTCCACGTTCTCGTTCACGCCGATCTGCTTTTCGCCGGCCACCACCAGGTGCCCGTTGGGCAGCACCTCCACCACCGTGGTGGTGATGGAGCCGGTGAAGGTGTTGGAGCTTTCCGTGCCGCCCTTGCCCGAGAAGGCATTGCTGGTGCTGGCGCCCACGTTCAGCTTGGCGAGCGACTCGCCGCCGAAGAACGGCAGCGCCGTGATGCCGCCCTTGGTGCCCGAGCTGCGGTCCACCGTGGAGGTGGAATTCTGCTTGGCCGACACGTTCTCGACGATCTGGATGGTGACCACGTCGCCCACCAGCCGCGCACGGCGGTCCTCGAACACCGGCCGGTAGCTGGCCGCGTGGAACAGACTGCCGGTGGCCGGCCCTGTGGGCCGCGGCATGGCGGCGACCGGCGGCGGCGCGGTGGAGACCAGCTCGACCGGCGGTGGCGGGCTGAGCGTGGCGCAGCCGGTGGCTGCGAGCAGGGTGCCGAGGGCGGCCAGCCGCGCAAGGGCCGGCGCGAAGGTGCGGGAATGCATGGTGGAAATCCTGGTGAGGGGGACGGCGCGCATCACAGCTGCGCGAGCTTGGCCAGCATCTGGTCGGAGGTCTGGATGGCCTTGGAATTCATCTCGTAGGCGCGCTGCGTCTGGATCATGCTGACCAGCTCCTCCACCACGTTGACGTTCGAGGTCTCCAGGAAGCCCTGGCGGATCACGCCCAGGCCGTTGGTGCCGGGCGTGCCCTGCTGCGGCGGGCCCGACGCGGCCGATTCCTTGTACATGTTCTGGCCGGTGGGCTCCAGGCCGGCCGAATTGATGAAGCTGGCCATGGCGATGGTGCCGATCTGCTGGGGCTGCGTGTTGCCCGGCAGGGTGGCGGTGACCACGCCTTCCTCGCTGATGCCGACGCTGGTGGCGTTGCCCGGCACGGTGATGCCGTTGGCCACGGGCAGGCCGTTGGAGGTGACGATGCGGCCCTGCGAGTCGAGCTGGAACGAGCCGTCCCGCGTGTAGCCGGTGGTGCCGTCGGGCATCGTCACTTCGAAGAAGCCGTTGCCGTTGATGGCCACGTCCAGCCGGTTGCCCGACTGCT
>JAAIGE0101229367.1_pt1 | contig 11490 bp, 11 predicted proteins | sample 6487951 | NCBI WGS metagenome assembly JAAIGE01 (sample SAMN13974128, study PRJNA590717) | phyllosphere metagenome | biome: tomato field; feature: multiple bacterial spot infested tomato fields; material: tomato leaves; isolation source: leaves from tomato fields | host: Solanum lycopersicum ... | reverse complement strand
TGGGCGGATGGCTGGTGGGATCCGCCGATGCCGCCCTCCTCGAGACCCTGAACGAGCTCGACGTCCGCACGGTCGCGGTGTCCGGTGCTCAGTGGCGTTCGGCCGAGGGTGAGGTGCCCCCTGCCTCGCCGGACCCGGTGCGCTCGGCGATCGGGGCAGCCCAGCAGCAGCCGCAGGACGTCTCCCTCGAAGACGCCCTCACGGAGGCGGGCGTCGATCCTGCCGATCCCGCGACGGCCGCTCTGCTCGCGGCGATCGCGACCTACGCCGGCGCTGACCCCGACGAGACGTCGTCCTGGTTCCCGCCCCCGCTGCCGTCCGACGAGCGCACCGCGCCCCTGGGCGATCTGACCGCTCTGGCGGCGCGGCTCCTCGACGAGGTGCGGCTGAGCCTGTCGTCGCCGGTCGGCCGGGTCGCATACGACGAGGCGGGTGTCAGCCTCGGCATGGCCACGGGAGAGTCGCTGTCGTTCGACCGTGTCGTCCTCACGGTCTCCCTGGGCGTGCTCCAGAGCACAGGCGTGGAGTTCGCGCCCGCACTGCCTTTCGGTCATCGCGGTGCGATCGCGGAACTCGGGATGGGGCACATCGAGACGGTATGGCTCCGATTCGACGACCCTGTCCTGTCCGCCGTCGACGACGCCGGCTCGGACGGCGACGAGGCTGCGGTCGCGCCATCGATCCTGCATGTCGTCGGAGGGGACGCGCTCATCCGCACCTGGATCGACCTCGGTCCGGTGACGGGCGAGAACGTGCTCGTCGGCCTCGTCGGCGGGGAGTCGGCGGAGTCCTTCGCCGCGCTCGACGATCAGGCCGCGCTGGAGGCGGCGCTCTCCTCGCTCGCTCCGTTCCTCGACGCGACCGACTGAGTCGGACGCCGTCCCTCGGGCCGGATCCGCCGGTCGGTGGACGGGATCAGACGGGCGGACGCTCGTGGCCGCGTCGGCGCGTGCGACTGATGAGCACGATCAGCGCGGCGACCGCGGCGAAGATCGCCAGCGCGATCGCACTCGTCAGCAGGAACTCCGGCGGACCCGACACCTGTCGCGGATCGAGGAAGTAGTACGGGTACCAGCCGATGGTCGGGCCGCGCCACAGCGTCACCCCGCCCCACGCCAGAGGGAAGGCCAGAGCGGCCGGAACGGTCCACCACGGGACGCCGCGGTGCCCGGGCGTGAGCACCCAGGCGAGCGCGGTGCACGCCGGGAGGTAGAAATGCAGCACCTGGTCCGACCAGGGCACGTCGACGCGGATGCCGCGGAGCCCGGCCTGCCACACGATGAGCGCGAACGCGAGTCCCGCGGTGATCGTCCAGGTGAGCACGAGCGCCAGGGCGACCGTGAACCACCGGGGATCCGTCGCCCGAGCGAAGGCGAGCACCGCTCCGACGACGAGGACGACGACGAGGGCGCAGTTGGACTGGACGGTGAGGTAGGCGAAGAAGTTCTCGCCCGCGGTGGTGCCGGAGCTGAGTCCCCAGAACAGCCGATGCACGAGCGCCACGGTGCACACGCTCGCCGCGACCAGGCGCAGTGCGCCGAAGATCGCCCGTGCCCTCACCGTCGCCCGCGCCTCCCGTGCCGATCCGCCGTCCACGTGATGCGGACAGGCCATCCCGCGAGTCTACGGAAGCCGGGAGCGGCGGCCCGAATCACACCTGCGCCGGAGAAGCAAGCCCCCTCGGAGAACGGAGAAGCGCTTCTACATTCCGGATCATGTCCGATACCCGTGCGGCTCGCCTCCGCGATCCCGAGCGCCGCCTCGAGCGCGCTCGCCGCGGCAAGGTCGCCTACAACCGCCGCGAGGCCCTCGCGGGCTACCTCTTCATCTCCCCCTGGATCATCGGCTTCCTCGTCTTCACCGCCGGGGCGATGGTCTACAGCCTCGTCATCTCGTTCTCGTCGTACAACCTGGCCACGGGCGCGGCGAAGCCGGTCGGGCTGGCGAACTACGAGAACCTCTTCGAGGATCCGCGGGTCGCGGCGTCACTGGCGAACACGCTCTTCTACGTCGTGATGGCGGTTCCCCTGGAGATCATCGTCGCCCTCGCCCTCGCCATGCTCCTGGCGAAGGTCGGCCGTGGGGCCGGCGTCTTCCGCACGCTCTACTACCTGCCGAAGATGACCCCGGCGGTGGCCACGGCGGCGATGTTCTTCCTCCTGCTCAACGGCAACACGGGGGCGGTGAACCAGTTCCTGCGCCTCTTCGGCATCGACGGCCCGCAGTGGCTGGTCGATCCGGTGTGGATCAAACCCAGCATCGTCATCATGACCCTCTGGACCGTCGCCGGGACGATGGTGATCTTCCTCGCCGCACTGAAGAACGTGCCCGTGGAGCTGTACGAGGTGGCATCGCTCGACGGGGCGGGACCGGTGCGGCGGTTCTGGAACATCACCCTCCCGATGATCTCGGGCGCCATGTTCTTCAACGTCATCGTGCTGTCGATCGCCGCCTTCCAGATCTTCGACCAGGCCTACATCCTCTTCTGGCGCGATCAGAGCAACTCCTCGCCCGAGGCCTCGCTCTTCTACGCCATCTATCTCTTCCAACAGGCGTTCCGGCAGTTCGACTTCGGCTTCGCCGCGGCGATGGCCTGGCTGCTCTTCGTGATCATCATGATCATCACGGTCATCCAGGTGCGGTTCGGCAACAGGTTCGTCTACTACGAGGCGGAGAATCGATGAGCACCTCCTACCGGCCGCTCCCGGCGGTCCCCGATCGCGACGACGACGATCTGCACGCGGAGCTCGTCACCGTGCCGCATCGCAGCCGTGGCGGGCGTCGTCGTCGCCGTGTCCACACGGGGAGTCTGCCGGGCCGCGTCCTGCGCACGATCGCCCTGGTGATCTTCGCGCTGCTGTTCCTGTACCCGTTCGTCTGGCTCGTCGCCGCGAGCCTCAAGCCGCGCGGAGAGGTGTTCGACAACGCACTCATCCCGAAGACGATCGTCCCCGAGAACTACGTCGAGGTCTGGAACCAGCTCCCGCTGCTGAACTGGGTGGGCAACAGCGTGGCGATCGCGCTTCTCGCCGCCGGGGCCGTGGCGCTGTCGAGCTCGATCGTGGCCTTCGGATTCGCGTACTTCCGCTTCCCGGGGCGGAACCTGCTCTTCGGGCTGGTGCTGGCCACCATGATGCTCCCCGGTGCGGTGACGATGATCCCCATCTATCTCATCTGGAAGGAGACGGGGATGCTCGGCACCTGGGTGCCGCTGTGGGGGATGAACCTCTTCGGTTCCGCCTTCTACATCTTCCTCCAGCGACAGTTCTACCTCGGTCTCCCGCGCGACCTCTTCGAAGCCGCACGGCTCGACGGAGCGAGCTACTGGGGCCTCTTCTGGCGCATCGCCATGCCTCTCTCGATCCCGTCGTTCGTGATCGTCTTCCTCTTCGAGTTCCAGGCGAGCTGGAACAACCTGCAGTCCGCGCTCATCTACCTGAACGCCGGGTCGCCGGAGGACTTCACCGCTCCGCTCGGCATCGCCTATGCGATGACGAAGTACAGCCCCACCGCGGGTGGGCACGGGGATTACCAGTACGTCATGGTCGCATCGCTGATCGTGACTCTGCCGATGCTGCTGCTGTTCGCCTTCGGGCAGCGGTACTTCATCGAAGGCGTCGCCACCCAGGGGCGCAAAGGATGAGCGGCGCAGTCGCGCCGCGGATGAGAGGAGATCACATGCGCAGGTCATTCACCGCCGCGGCGCTGCTGACGGCATCGGTCGTCGTGCTGGCCGGATGCGGATCCGGGGGCGACGAGCCGGCCGCCGACGCCGACTTCACCACGGAGCCCGAGGGCACACTGTCGGCCTGGGGCTTCGAGAACGCCGACGACGTGGGGCAGTCCCGCCTCGACCATGCGGCGGAGCAGCTCGACGGCGTCGAGGTCGATCTGGACGCGACCGCGTTCGACGCGCAGAAGTTCACGACCCGCATCGCCGGCGGCAACGTCCCCGACGTGGTGCAGATGGACCGCCGCTACGTCACCACCTACGCCGCCCAGGGGCTGATCATGCCGCTCGACGCCTGCTTCGAGGCGCAGGACGTCTCCCCGCGCGACCACTGGTATCCGGCCGTGGTCGACGACGTGACGTATGACGATGCCGTGTGGGCGGTGCCGCAGTTCTACCAGCCGCCGGCGATCCTGCTCAACAAGGCGGTGCTCGACGAGGCGGGCGTGACGGCCGATCAGATCGACACCTCGCAGCCGGACGTGCTGCTCGAGGCGATCGGGAAGATGTACCAGGAGCAGGGCGGCGTGCCGTCGCGACTGGGCTTCGACCCCGTCGCGACGGGGCAGAGCGGTCTGTGGATCCTCGCGACCGGCGGTCAGCTCAACGACGAGGACGGCGCGCCCACTCTGGACGACCCGTCGAACGTCGCGGGCATCGAGTTGCTGAAGCGCATCACCGATGCGCAGGGCGGCTTCGCGGCGGTGAAGAGCTTCACGGACTCGTTCGACGCGTTCGGCGACAACAACCAGTACGTGGCGGGCCAGGTGGGTGCGCAGGTCAACGCGCAGTGGTACCCCAACGTCCTGTCGCCCTACGTCGACCAGCTCGACCTGGAGGCGGTCCCGTTCCGCGATGCGGACGGCGAGCCGTTCACCGTCGCCTCCGGGACCGCGTTCGTGATCCCCGCCGGTGCGGCGAACCCGGCCGCCGCGTGTGCGTGGATGGTCGAGCTCACCTCCGACGACGCGTGGATGGCGGCCGGGGAGGCCAGGGCGCAGACGCGCGAGGCGGACGGCGGGATCAACACGGGCCTGTTCACCGGCTCCCCGGCGGCGGACCAGGCGATCAGGGACGAATGGGTCGTCGAGAGCGGCAACCCCGGATTCGACCAGGTCATCGCGACGTACTACGACGTGCTGACCGAGGGCGAGTCGTTCGGATCGTCGCCGGCGGGTCAGGAGATCCAGGACGAGCTGAACAATGCGGTCACGGCGGCCCTGCTCGGCGACAAGTCGCCGGAGGACGCCCTGGCCGATGCGCAACAGGCCGCCATGCGCGCATACGAGAAGGCGACGGCGGGCTGAGCGACCACCGGTCCGTCGCGCCGAGGGGAGGCGGCGCGCCGGACCGGTCCCGCCGCGCCGGGCGGAGAAGCGCTGCCGGGCATGCCGCGGTGTGTATCCTGTCAACTGTTAACAGGAGGTCACCGTGACACAGACCATCCAGCGGGCGGAGTCGCTCGGCGCCCAGGTCGCGCGCGTGCTGCGCCACCGCATCGTCCGGGGCGAGCTCGCCCCCGGCGCCCGTCTCACCGAAGAGGCGCTCGCCGAGGAGTTCGCCGTGAGCCGCGGCCCGATCCGCGACGCCCTCACACAGCTCAGCTTCGAGAAGCTCGTCGAGGTGCAGCGGCCCCGCGGCGTGTACATCACCGGTCTCACGCCCGACGACGTCGATCAGCTCTACAGCCTGCGCGGTGCGTTGGAGCAGCTCGCCCTGTCGCGCGCGATGCGCGTTCGGGACGATGAGCGCTGGGAGGCCATGGCCGCCGCGGTGGCGCGCATGCGGGAGGCGGCGGATGCCGGCGACCATGCCGCGTTCGTGACGGCCGACCTCGACTTCCACTCGCAGATCTACGCGCTCGCCGACCACCCCCGTCTCCAGGGTGCGTGGAGTCAGTACCTGCCCACGTTCGAGGCTCTCCTCGAGGTGACGATCAACCACGACGAGGATCTGCACGAGTCCTCCGACGACCACGTTCGTCTCATGGACGTCATGCGGTCGGGCAGCGGCGAGCACGCCGCCGACGTGCTCGCCGCCCATCTGGACGGCGCGCGAGCCCGCATGCTCAGCGAGGTGTCTGAGCGTCCCTGAACCGGCGGCGCAGCACCCAGGTGTTGCCGTCGGCGTCGGAGGTGTGCCGCAGCTCGTCGAGCACGGCCGTCGCGAGGGCCAGCCCGCGCCCGCCCTCGCTGTCGACGTCCGGCATCGACACCCCGTCCCAGTAGATCGCCGCGGGCCGCGCGGTGTCGACGAGGGTGGCCGTGATGTCCTCCGAACCCAGATCGATGTCGAGGGTGAGCGTCACCGTGAACGGGCCGTCGCTGTGCTGCACCATGTTGGTCGCGACCTCGCTGAGCGCGAGGCCGAAGGCGACGCGATCCTCCGCTCCCACATGTGCGGCCTGCGACCACAGCTCATCGAGAGCATCGAGGGCGCGGTCGACGAGGGCGAGCTGCGCGAGCCCGCGGAGATGGATGGTCCGGCGGTCAGCGTCCATCGAACGCCGATTCCGGCGTCGGGAAGTCACGGAGGACCCGGTCGAGGTTCGTCAGGCTGAGCACCGTCCGCACGGCGTCGGGGACGGCGGCGATGCGGAGGTCTCCACCGGCGACCCTGGCGCTCTTCAGCCCGCCGACGAGCGCCCCCAGCCCGGACGAGTCGATGAAGTCGAGCGCCGCCATGTCGACGACGATGCGCGTCGAGCCGGCGGAGATCAGGTCGGTCACCGCCGTGCGCAGCTGCGGGGCGCCGGTGGCCGTGAGGCGTCCGGACGGGGCCAGCACGGCATATCCGTCGCGCGTGTCAGTTCTCAGTTCCATGGGTCTCCTTGTCGAGGATGCGGGCGGCGGGGCCGCGGTACCTGGCCGCCTGGACGATGACGCTCAGGACGACGATGTCGTAGAGGACCCAGGCCGTGTTCACCAGCGTGCCCGTGCCGTCGGCGGTGCCGACGATGACGCGCCCGACGCCGATCACGAGAGCGATCGCGAGCACGACCATCGCCGTGAGCTGGGGCCAGATCTCCCGCCAGGGGATGCCGCGGGGGTCGCGTCCGTCCTTGCGCGTGACGGCGAACGACAGCGGCCGGCGCAGGACGACGTTCGCGAACGCGGTCCAGCACGCGCGGATCCAGACGGGGAAGAGCGCGAGGGAGTACTGCTGCCCCCGCCAGGTCTTGACGCCCTTCGCGACGACGAGGAACAGGATCTGGTTCACGATGAAGTACGGCAGGAACCGGGCGAAGAAGTCGACCGACCAGGCCGTCACCGGCAGGATCCCGAAGACGAGGTACACGACGGGTGCGGTGAGGTACACGATCGCCGCGAAGCCCGAGAGGTAGCTCCACATCGTGCCGAAGTACATCAGCCGCTGGCCGAACGACAGCCCTCGCTTGACGAGCGGGTTGTCGCGCAGCATCACCTGGAGCGTCCCCTGCGCCCAGCGCAGACGCTGCGTGAGCATCGTCCGCAGATCCTCGGGAGCCAGTCCCTTCGCGAGGATCTCGTGGTGGTAGACGCTCCGCCACCCCTGCGCGTGCAGCTGCATGGCCGTCGCCATGTCCTCGGTGACCGAGATGGTCGCCATCGGGAGGATGGGCTGCGCCTCGGCGCCGCGGTCGAGGCGGAGGGCGTCGAGCAGAGCGCGGACGGCGTCCAGGGCCGTGATCGGCGAGAGATCGGAGGCGACGAGGGTGTCGAGACCCGCGTCGTCGACGACGAGCGCGCCGAGCTCCTCGTCGTGGGCGATGGGCAGTTCGCCGAGCTCGGCGAGATCGGCGCGGATGCCGGCCATGTCGTGCGCGACGAGGATGCGGGAGGCGTCGTCGACCGCGCCGCGCACCCCGTCGGCGACCTCGGCCACGGGGCGACCGTCGGCGAGTTCGCGCCGACCGCGACGGATCGCCATCTCCAGCGTCGTCAGCTCGCGGACGAGGGCAGGCTCCTTCGCCGTGCGGATCTCCTTCGCGATGAGCGCCTCGGAGGTGCGCAGGGCACGCGCCGTCGTCTCCGTGACCTCGCGCACGTAGCCGACGATGCCCAGGCGCATGAGCGCCTCGCGGCGGAGAACGGCGTTGGATCCGCAGAAGAACGCGGCGTTCCAGCCGTCCTTGCCCTGTTGGATCGGACCGTAGAAGAGCGGTGCCTGGCTGCCGAGCGGGTCGGCCTCGTCGACGTTGACGAACCACTGCGGCGTCTGCACGACGGCGACCTCGGGGTCGTCGGCGAAGTAGCCGAGCGTGCGGTGCAGGATGAGCGGGTCCGGCACCTGGTCGGCGTCGAGGATGAGGAGGAACTCGCCGTCGGTCTGGAACAGGGCGCTGTTGAGGTTGCCGGCCTTGGCATGACGCGGCTTGCCCGTCCAGTCCTCGGAGCGCGTGAGGTAGCCGATGCCGGCGTCTCGGGCGGCGGACTCCATCTCGGGGCGGGATCCGTCGTCGAGGATCCACGTGGTGTGCGGATACGCGATCCGCTTCGCGGCCAGAGCCGTCGTCATGACGAGCTCGATCGGCTCGTCGTAGGTCGTGATGAAGACGTCCGCCGTGCCCTGCGGGGGCGAGGTGGGGAGCGGGCGCTCCCTCGCCCGCCACATCGTCAGGCAGAACAGGAACGTGTCGATGAGGCTGTAGGTCTCGGCGATCACGAGGGGGACGGCGATCCACCACGCCGACCAGTTCACCGACTCGAGCCAGCGCCACGCGACGTAGTTCACACCGAGGAGCACGGAGAGGAGGGCGAGGATGCGGATCGCCGCGAACCGTGTGGTCATGCGTCCCTCCGCACCACGACGACCGTGATGTCGTCGGTCGCGTCGTCTCCCACGGCGAGCCGCAGGGCCTCGGCGATCGCCCCCTCCGGGCCGAGGCCGGTGAGCACGCGGTAGACGTGGCCGTAGGGGTCGTCGGGATCGAGCACGTCGAGCAGGCCGTCGCTGCAGCACACGAATGCGTCGCCGGGGCCGAGCACGGTCGTGCGCGGCTCGCGCGCCTCCGGAGGGGTCAGGCCCATCCCCATGCCCAGCGGCAGGCTGGTCGAGCGCAGGTGCTCCCAGGATCCGTCGGCGCGGAGGATGAAGGCCAGGCTGTGACCGGCGTCGATGATCTCCAGCTCGCCGGTCTCGGGCGTGAGCTCGGCATGCACGGCCGTGACGAACATCGAGGTCTCGGCGAGATCCTCCTCGAGCAGGCGGTCGACCTCGGCGATCGACTCCGCGAGCGACCGGGATCGGGCGGTGCGCAGCGACCCCCGCACGCTCGCGGCGACGAGTGCGGGACCGGTGCCCTTGCCCATCGCGTCGGCGAGGGTGATGCGCAGGGCGCCGTCGTTCAGGGCGAGGTCGTAGAAGTCGCCGCCGAGACGCCCGCGCGAGGCGGCGCCTCCGGCGATCGTGTACCCGGGCACCACGGGATGTGTGTGCGGACGGAGGGCGCTCTGGATGACGGCCGCGTGGTCGAGCTCGGCATCCGAGGCGATCTCCGCCTGCACCCAGAACGCCAGATCGCGCAGGAGGTCCTCCTGGGCGGGTGTCAGGGTGTGCGGCTTCGTGTCGAGCACGCAGAGGGTGCCGATCGGCTCGCCCCCGGGGGCGTGCAGGGGGTGCCCGGCGTAGAAGCGCAGGTGCGGGTCGCCGATCACGAACGGGTTCTCGGCGAAGTCGGCGGTCGCGCTGGCGTCCTCGACGATCACGGTGCGGTCCTGGCGCACGGTGTAGTCGCAGAAGGAGTCCTGGCGGGGGGCCTCGTCGCCGCCGAGGCCGATCTCGGTCTTGCGCCACTGTCGGTCGCGGTCGAGCAGGGAGACGCTGACCATCGGGACGCCGAACATCTCCTTGGCCAGGCGTGCCACCCGGTCGACTCTCTCGTCCCGCGGTGTGTCGAGGATTCCGAGCTCCTCGAGTGCCTGCTGCCGTCGCTCTTCGTCGAACATCCGCCCTCCCCGGTCGTCCTCTCTTATCCTCGCAGACCAACATATTGGAGGAACAGGGGGGTTGCGCCTGCTGCCGAGCGAGGGCACCCTTCGCCTCCGCCGAAGCGTGCAGTGTTGACTGTTAACAGTCGACACTGGTACGGTCGGGGTGTCGACAACACGGTCGACCCACGTAGAGGAGCAAAGATGCCCCGCATGCGCATCACCCGGGCGGCCGCCGCGATCGCCGCCGTCGCAGCCACCGCTCTCGTCCTGTCCGCCTGCACGAAGGTCGAAGAGGGCGAGGATGCCGCCTCGGCGTTCCCCGAGAACGACATCCGCCTCATCATCCAGGCCAACCCGGGCGGCGGGTCCGACCTGTCGTCGCGCGCCCTGGCCACCGAGCTCGAGAGCATCCTCGGCGTCAGCGTCATCCCCGAGAACATGCCCGGCGCCGCCGGCGCCCTCGCGATGGAATACGTCGGCTCGCAGGACGCCGACGGCTACGTGATCGGCTTCGCCCCGGTCGAGATCGCCATGCTCAACACCACGCAGAGCGCCAACGTGCTCCCCGAGGACTTCGACCTGCTCGGCCAGATCATGCTCGCCCCCGGCGTGATCACCGTCGGCGCGAACAGCGGCATCGAGTCGCTCGAAGACCTCGTGGCCCAGGCCGAGGCCGGGGCCGTCACGGTCGCGAACTCCGGTGCCGGATCCATCTGGGAGGCCGCCACCCTCGGGCTCGGCGCCGCCACCGACGCCACCTTCACGCCCGTGCCGTACGACGGAGGCGCGACCGCCGTCTCCGCCGCCGCCTCCGGCGAGACCGTCGCCGCCGTCTCCGGCCTCGGCGAGGCCCTCGCCCAGGGCGAGGCCGTGCGCATCCTCGGAGTGATGAACGACGAGCGCCACCCCGACGCGGAGGACGTGCCCACCGTCGAGGAGGCCATCGGTGAGGACGTCGTGTTCGGCGGCTGGGGCGGCATCTACGCCCCGAAGGGACTGCCGGACGACGTGAAGTCGACCCTCGAGTCCGCCGTCGAGGAGGCCGTCGAGTCCGACGGATACCAGCAGTTCCAGAAGGACGCCGGCAACCTCGTCGTGTACCGCGACTCCGCAGAGTGGACCGCCTTCGTCGACGAGCAGTTCGACCTCTTCAAGGAGCTCCTGGGCTGAGAGTCCGGAGAGAGCGCCGCGGGGTCGACGTGATCGTCGGCCCCGCGGCATCCTCCCCGACTCGACGTGCAGGAAGGAGAATCATGTCCCCGTCCCATGAGGTCGCGGCTTCGAGCCCGACGGCCGCTGACGACTACCAGGGAGCCACTGCCTCACGCGCCCTCGAGATCGCCTTCGCGGTCGTCGCGCTGGCCTTCAGCGCGGGGTATCTGTTCCTCGCCACCCAGATCCCGCTGCGCCGCGCCTCCGCCCCGGGGCAGATCGACGCACGGTTCTGGCCCATGGTCATCGCCGTCACCGCCGTCGTCATCGCCATCGCGCTGCTCGCCCTCGCCGTCACACGCCCCGCCCCAGGGCGCGAGGACCTCGAGCGCATCCAGCCGGGGGGAGTGCGCCGCGTCATCGCCACACTCCTGATCACCGGAGCCTTCATCGCCCTGTGGTCGCTGGGCTCCGTCATCCTCTTCGGCTACCGCATCGAGGTCTTCCCGATCGCGGCCGCGCTGCTGATGGCATCCCTCATGCTCCTCTACGGCCACCGCCGCTGGCTGAGCCTGATCATCTACTCCGTCTCCGTCACGGCGTTCGTCTACGTCGTGTTCGGGATGCTCCTGAGGATTCCCCTGTGAACGCGCTCATGGAGGGGCTGAACTCGCTCCTCGACATCTCGATCCTGCT
>JAAIGE0100143211.1_pt1 | contig 11493 bp, 12 predicted proteins | sample 6487951 | NCBI WGS metagenome assembly JAAIGE01 (sample SAMN13974128, study PRJNA590717) | phyllosphere metagenome | biome: tomato field; feature: multiple bacterial spot infested tomato fields; material: tomato leaves; isolation source: leaves from tomato fields | host: Solanum lycopersicum ... | reverse complement strand
GACGATGAAGTACAGCGTTTCGCTGCGATCACCGGCATAAATGATGGTGCTCTTGGCCGTGTAGCGACGACGGTGACAATGGGCGAGCAGCTTGTCGAAGTTTTTGACCTTTGGCGTGAGAGTGATAGCGACCATGCCTGGATTCCAAATTTGTGAAGATAGGCCTGTGACAGGCGTGAGTAGGTGACGCTGTCCAGCTCCGGTGCAGCAAAGGCGGCCCGGATGAGTACCTTGTTCTTATCGATCGGTAACGTCGTCGTACCTCATGAAACCGATTGTGCCACTAAAACGGCATCATCATGGCCGGTGATACTTACCGGTGGTCCGATTTGTGAGGTGTTACACGTTCTTGGCGGAACTCTAACAGCATCGGTGGTGCGCAGTGCAAAAGCTGCGCTGTGATAAGCTGCCGGCCTTTTAAAAGCAGGAGCGGCAACGATGAAAGCTCGCGTTCAATGGGCCGGTGAAGCGCTGTTTCTCGGTGAATCCGGCAGCGGCCACGCGGTGGTGATGGACGGGCCTCCCGAGAGCGGCGGCCGCAACCTGGGCGTGCGCCCCATGGAAATGCTGTTGATCGGCCTGGGTGGCTGCAGCAACTTCGACGTGGTGAGCATCCTCAAGAAGTCTCGTCAGCCGGTCGAGAGCTGCGAAGCCTTTCTGGAAGCCGAGCGCGCGTCCGAAGATCCCAAGGTGTTCACCAAGATCCACCTGCATTTCGTGGTGAAAGGTCGTGGCCTGAAAGAAGCCCAGGTCAAGCGAGCGGTGGAGCTGTCGGCGGACAAATACTGCTCGGCGTCGATCATGCTCGGCCGTGCCGGCGTGGAAATCACCCACGATTACGAGATCGTCGAACTGGGTGCCTGAGAGAACAGGGCGACCCGCGTCGCCCTGTGATTGCCTGCGTCAGATGCGGTAGGTGGTTTTGGTCATGACCTTGGACAGCAGCGTCATGCCCAGCTTGACCGGTGCGGGAAAGCGCACGCCGCCGGCATCCAGTGCGCTGTTGGCGTGCTCCAGCTCATCGCTGCGCATCTGTTCGAGAATGGCCCGGGACTTGGTGTCCTGCTCGGGGATCTGCTCCAGGTGCTCGTCCAGGTGCTTGACCACCTGATCCTCGGTCGCGGCCACGAAGCCCAGGCTGACCCGGTCGCTGACCAGGCCCGCTACCGCCCCTACACCGAACGAAAGCCCGTAGAACACCGGATTCAGCACGCTGGGATGACTGCCCAGCTGACGGATGCGCTGCTCGCACCAGGCCAGGTGATCGATTTCCTCGTCGGCTGCATGCTCCATGGCTTCGCGCACCCGCGGCAGGCGTGCGGTCAGTGCCTGGCCCTGATACAGCGCCTGGGCACAGACCTCACCGGTGTGGTTGATGCGCATCAGCCCGGCGATATGGCGGGTCTGCTTGGCATCGAGCTCGGCCTCCTGCTCGACGATGGCAGGGGACGGGCGAGAAGGTTGGCCGCTGAAGGGCAGTAGCGTGCGCAGCGCCATATCGGCTTGCAGCAGCAGGCGGTCGACGGGCGAATAATGGCGGTCGTTGGCCATGAGGTTTCTCCGGCGATGACATGAGCGGCCAGTCTACCGCAAATGGCGTTTACGGGCGTGACGCCCGGCGCATGCGCATAAACGTGCGGCACGTCCATTGCGGTGTATCCGCCTCTTGCTCGCCTCTCGCCTTGGCAGGAACATGTGCTGCCGCTTGGGCATAAGGAGTTGCTGTGAAGAACGATATTCACGACCTGGGGCTGGTGCTCGATTCCAAGGTCAAGCTGGTGCTGATCGAGTCCTGGGACGAGCGCCGCGTGCTGGAAACCCTCACCGGCCTGGCGGTACGTCGCGCGCTGGGCCTGTTCACCTGGTCGATCACCGACGGCCTGCAGCGTGCCGGTTTCGCGGGGGAAGCCTTCGCCGAAGGTGATAGCCACGACCCCGAAGCGGCATTGCGGCTGATCAAGGCCGACCAGCAGGGCAGCCTTTACGTGATGTGCGACCTGCATCCGTTTCTAACCGACAACCCGAAACTGGTGCGCCTGCTCAAGGAGGTCGCCATGGCCGATGCCGTCCATGCGCCGACTCTCGTGCTGGTGTCCCACGCCTGCAAGCTGCCACCGGAAGTGCAGCGCTACGCCGCGCGTTTCAACCTGGCGCTGCCGGGTGAAGACGAGCTGCTGGCCATCGTGCGCGAGGAGGCGGCGCGCTGGAGCGAGCGCAATCGCAACCGTCGGGTACGCACCGATAACCGCACCCTGCAGCAGGTGGTGAAGAACCTGCGCGGCATGAGCCACGCCGAGGCGAGGCTGCTGGCCCGCAACCTGATCTGCGACGACGGCGCCATCACCCAGGAAGACCTGCCGGAGCTGAACAAGGCCAAGTTCGAGCTGCTCGACCTCGATGGCGTGCTCAGCTACGAACACGACACGGCGCGTTTCGCCGATGTCGGCGGGCTGGCCAACCTCAAGCGCTGGCTGGGCGAGCGGCAGCGCATCTTCTTCGCGGGTGAAGGTGTGGATATTCCCAAGGGCGTGCTGCTGGTCGGCGTGCAGGGTTCGGGCAAGAGCCTGGCCGCCAAGGCGGTGGCCGGGCTCTGGGGGCTGCCCTTGCTGCGCCTGGATTTCGGCTGCCTGTACAACAAGTTCTTCGGTGAAACCGAGCGCAACCTGCGTGAAGCGCTGGCGCTGGCCGAGCAGATGTCGCCGTGCGTGCTGTGGGTCGACGAGATCGAGAAGGGCCTGGCCAGCGGCGATCAGGACGGCGGCGTCAGCCAGCGCGTGCTGGGCACGCTGCTGACCTGGATGGCCGAGCGCAAGTCGTCGGTGTTCATGGTGGCCACTGCCAACGTGATCGACCGCCTGCCGCCGGAGCTGGTGCGCAAGGGGCGTTTCGACGAGCTGTTCTTCGTCGACCTGCCGGAGGCGGAGATTCGCGCGGAGATCTTTCGCATTCACCTGCAGCGCCGCGAGCTGGAGCCTTCGGCCTTCGACCTGGTGCAACTGGCGGCGGCCTCCGATGGCTTTTCCGGCGCCGAGATCGAGCAAGTGGTGGTCAGCGCCCTGTATGCGGCCCAGGCGCAGCAGCAGTCGGTCGATAACGGCACGCTGCTGCGCGGTATTCAGGCCACGGCGCCGTTGTCGGTGATCATGGCCGAACGGCTCGCCGAACTACGGGCCTGGGCGCGGGGGCGGACGGTCAGCGCGAACTGAGTCAGGCGCGGCCGAGGCGGCGATTGATGCGCGCCGCCACTCGCCGCACCAGCCAGCGGGGAAACAACCGGGGCGCCATGGTCAGCAGGCGGTTGCGCCAGCCGGGCACGATGATCGCGCGGTTGCGCTCCAGGCCGCGCACGGCGATCAGCGCCACTTCCTCGGCGCTCAGCATCAGCTTGCCGCGCTCGAGCGCCGTGGCATCGAGCTGGGCATTGCGGAAGAAAGCGCTGTGGGTCGGGCCGGGGCAGAGCACCGAGACCTTGACGCCATGGGGGCGCAGCTCCTCACGCAGCCCCTCGGAGAAATGCAGCACGTAGGCCTTGCTGGCGTAATAGCTGCTCATCCACGGGCCGGGCTGGAACGCGGCGACCGAGGCGACATTGAGAATCTGCCCGTGGCCGCGGGCCGCCATCACCGTGCCGATGGCGTGGCACAGGCGCGCCAGGGCCAGCACGTTGACCTCCAGCAGCCGTTGTTCGTGGCGCCAGTCCTGGGCGACGAACGCGCCGCCGCTGCCCAGCCCCGCATTGTTCACCAGCAATTCGATGACCTGGCCGTTCTGCTCCAACTCGTGGAGCAGGCCTGACAGTTGCAGAGGCTCGCTGAGGTCGCAGACGCGAAACAGCACGTCCACGGAAAAGCGCTGGGTCAGCTCGTAGGCAATGCTTTCCAGCGCGTCGCGCTTGCGCGCTACCAGAATCAGGTTACGCCCGCGGCGAGCCAGCGCTTCGGCCAGGGCAAGGCCGATGCCGCTCGAGGCACCGGTGACCAGGGCATAACGTGACATGAGGTTCTCCAGAGCACTTCGCGGGCAGGTGTATAGCCTATCCGCAACCAGGCAGCCAGCGCTGCACTCGCAGCGCAGGTGAGGAAAATAAAGTGCTCGCGGTGCGCTGCCTCATCTGCTGGTCAACAGGTCGCCGAACAGGCCGGTAAAGATGGCCAGCATGGCGAAGCCGCTCAGGAACATCATCAGCAGGGCGCCGATGAGCAGGATCAGGAAGATGCCCGCCACCAGGTTCACGCCGAGGCTGTTGGGCGGTGGCGGCGGGCCGTAGCGGTTGCTGCCGGCGGGGCCCGGCACCACCAGCATGACGATCCAGAACACGCTGCTGATGATCGGCACCACGTTGAGCAGCCACAACCAGCCGGACCAGCCCATGTCATGCAGACGCTGCACGCCGATCTGCGCGCTGATCACCAGCATGCCGATCACCGCGCCGACCAACAGGATGCTGCCAAGGGTATCGGCCACCATGGTGATGGCCGAGATGCCGGCCATGACGCCGACGAAGATGAACAGCAATGCCAGCGACCAGGCCAGATAGCGCATCCTGCCGATGCGGCCCTTGAACGAATTGATCTTCAACTGGCCAACCTGGCCAGCGTGCGGGTCGATATCCGCCTTGGGCGGTGAATAGGGTGTCTGCGGCTGACCAGCGACGCCAGACGCCGCACGCGGTGGCGGGCTTCGCGGCGCTTCGGCCTGGCGGGCCAGGTACTTCTCGATGATCACACCGCAAGCCGAGCATTCGGCAGCCGTGAGCTGCTGGTGGCCGCACTTGGGGCAGGTCATGGATGTCTGCGGCTGGCCCGCTGGCTCCACCTTGGCGGCTTTTTCTTCATCCGTTTCCACGAGGCTCAGCGCCGCGGCCAGATCCGGCTCCTTGCGAGCGCGGGCACCGGCACGCTGCAGCACCTTCAGGTACTGCTCGGCCTGGGCTTCTTCCAGGTCACGTTTGATGGCCACCGGGCCACGACCGAACAGGGCGTCGATACGCGCGCGATCGCTTTTGAACAGGCTGGCCAGGTTGGCCTTGACCTCGTCCAGCGAGGTGCCGGGCATCAGGCTGCCATCGAAGACGATCTTGTAGCGGGGCTGGCTCATGCGCGTCCTTGTCTGCACGGAAAGAAGTGGTCGCCGACCCTATCCCGCCGCCATCGGTTCGGCAAGTGGGGGCGGGTCGGTTTTCGGTGCAGCTGAGCGGTGGTTCTCAGCTTGCCGGCAGGCGCGTTGGCGGCGGGTCAGAATGGCCTGACCACGACCAGAATGACGATGGCGATCAGGATCAGCACCGGCACCTCGTTGAACCAGCGATAGAACACGTGGCTGCGCGTGTTCTCGCCGCGGGCCAGGCGTTTGTACATGGCACCGCACATGTGGTGGTAACCCACCAGCAGGATCACCAGGGTGAGCTTGGCATGCATCCAGCCCTGGCTCATCCAGGCTGGCGCGAGCATCAGCAGACCGACGCCCAGCACCAGGGTGGCGATCATCGCCGGCGTCATGATGCCCCGGTACAGCTTGCGCTCCATGGTGCTGAAGCGTTCACGGCTCGGCTCGTCCTCGCTCATGGCGTGGTACACGAACAGCCGCGGCAGGTAGAACAGACCGGCAAACCAGCAGACCATGGCGACGATGTGCAGGGCTTTGATCCACAGATAAAGCATTGCCGTTCCTTTTCATTGATGGGGCTTGCGATACTAGTGCCCATGATCTCAATAGTCATCAAGACGGTTGGCCGCAGGCAGGGTGAGCCTTATCATCGGACTTTTCGCCGAACAGCTTCGAGGCACCCGATGCACCCATCCGCTCCCTTTGCGATTACACCGCGTTACCGCAGTGACGGCGTGCCCGGGCATCGGTCCTGATGACGGGGTGGGAGGTTCGCCCCAGCAACCGGGCTCAGGAACGACGCTTGCGGGTTGCGCTGGTGATATTGCTCGTCGCGGTACCGTTCGCCTTCTATGGAGGCAACTGGTGGCAAGCCCGATCCACTCAAGAGCAGGCGCTGGCATTCCAGCAGATGCAGGCGCAGGTCGAGACGCAGGCCCGCGAGCTGGACGAGCTTCGCCAGCGCATGGCGGTACTCAGCAGTGGTGAGCAACTGGCTCAGCAATCCAACGAGCAAAGCCGCCTGACCATCAAGTTGCTCGAGGAGCAGAACTTCAAGCAGCAGCAGGAACTGGCGTTCTACAAGGGTGTTCTGGCCCCGGACAGCAAGGTCAACGGGCTGCTGATCCGCAGCTTCGATATTCACCCGGCGGAGGCGCCTGGCGTCTATCGTTTCAAACTCATGCTCAGCCGTATCGGCAAGGACGACAAACCCCTGCAGGGGCGTTTGAACGTGCAGCTGGAGGGCAGCATGAACGGCAAGGCGAAGAGCCTGCCGCTGATTCAGCTCAGTGGCGACCTCCCGGAAGGCTCGACCGAGAAGGCGATTCCCTTCGCGTTCAAGCACCTGCAGGCGATTCCCGACGGTGGGCGGTTGGGTGAGCTGCGGATTCCCGAGGGCTTCGTGCCCAAACGCATACGTATCAAGGCTGATGTCGAGGGTGGAAAAGCCGTCGAGCGTCAAATCGAGTGGACTGACGGATAGGTGATGGTCGCCATGTGGAATAAAGGCAAGGGCAAGGCAGACATGCAGCGCTTCACGGGCAAAACCAGCCTGATCGCAGCGGGCGCGGTATTTCGTGGCGACCTGGAGTTTCAGGGGGCGGTGCAGATCGACGGCAAGGTGCTCGGCGACATCCTCACCGAGCAGGGGTTGGTGCGGGTCAGCGTCGAAGGGCAGGTTGAAGGCGAGGTGCGCGCCCCCCATGTAGTGATCGACGGCGAGATCGTCGGCGATGTCTATGCCGGCCAGCATGTCGAGCTGGGCCCCAAGGCCCGGGTTCGCGGCAACCTCTATTACGGGCTGATGGAAATGGCCATGGGCGCCCAGGTCGAAGGTGGCCTGCGGCCGATCAAGGAGCAGGACAGACTGTTGGAGCTGCCCGAGAGCGTGGATGACGCTCAATAGTTGACCAATTTTCTAGGGTAAGCGGATAATACAGCGCTACCACGCAGTATGGGCGCCTGGCGCCGGGAGATAGAACATGAGCGTCGAAACCTTCACCCCTGCCGCTGCGATGCAGTTCACGCAGGGTGCGGCCAGCAAGGTGAAGAGCCTGGTTGATGAAGAGGGCAACCCGCGCCTGAAGCTGCGCGTGTTCGTCACGGGAGGCGGTTGTTCGGGCTTCCAGTACGGTTTCACCTTCGATGAAGAAGTGGCCGACGACGACACCATCGTCGAGCGCGAGGGCGTCAGCCTGGTCGTCGACCCGATGAGCTTCCAGTACCTGGTCGGTGCGGAAGTGGATTACCAGGAAGGTCTCGAAGGCTCTCGCTTCGTGATCAAGAACCCCAACGCGACCACCACCTGCGGTTGCGGCTCGTCGTTCTCGATCTGAGTTTGCCTTGCCTGAAAACGCCGCGCATTTGCGCGGCGTTTTTGTTTGTGCGCTCGCCAGTCTGTTAAGTGCCGCATCCCGGCTACGCCGATCGGTGCCCGTAAGACGATGCCAACTGCCTCATACGCCGGTTTGCAGTGGGTGCCTACCGGGCATGTTCATTCTCGGCTTATGGCCAGTGCGACGCCCTGGCCGCCGCCGATGCACAGTGTGGTCAGGCCCTTGCTGGCATCGCGGCGGATCATCTCGTGCAGCAGGCTGACCAGTACGCGGCAGCCGGATGCCCCGATGGGATGGCCCAGGGCGATGGCGCCGCCGTTGACGTTGACCTTCTCGGCATCCCAGCGCAGCTCCTGGCCCACTGCCAGCGCCTGAGCCGCGAAGGCTTCGTTGGCCTCGATCAGGTCGAGCTCTTCCACGCGCCAGCCGGCCTTGTCCAGGCAGCGGCGGGTGGCCGAGACCGGGCCGATGCCCATGATCGCCGGGTCGACGCCGGCACTGGCATAGCCGGCAATCTTCGCCAATACCGGCAGGCCCAGCGCCTGGGCCTTGGCCGCGCTCATCAGTAACACGGCGGCGGCGCCATCGTTGAGGCTGGAGGCATTGCCGGCGGTGACGCTGCCGTCCTTCCTGAACGCAGGCTTGAGCTTGGCCAGGGACTCGGCAGTGGTGCCTGCGCGCGGCTGCTCGTCACGGGCGAAGGTGATGGCCTCGCCCTTGCGCTGAGGGATTCGTACCGGGGTTATCTCGGCGTCGAAGCGACCGGCTTCGATGGCGCCTACAGCTCTCCGCTGCGAGGCGGCGGCGAAGGCGTCCTGGGCCTCTCGGCTGATGCCATAGCGGTCCGCCAGGTTCTCGGCGGTGATGCCCATGTGGTAGTCGTTGAAGGCATCCCATAGACCGTCGACGATCATGCTGTCCTGCAGTTGCGCGTGGCCCATGCGCAGCCCGGTGCGGGCGCTGGGCAGAACGTAGGGTGCAAGGCTCATGTTCTCCATGCCGCCGGCGATGACCACCTCGGCGTCGCCGCAGCGAATGGCCTGGGCACCCAGATGCACGGCCTTGAGGCCGGAGCCGCAGACCTTGTTCAGGGTGAATGCCGCGACGGAGCAGGGAAGGCCGGCCTGGATGGCGGCCTGGCGCGCGGGGTTCTGCCCAGCGCCCGCGGTGAGCACCTGGCCGAGGATCACCTCATCGACATTGGCCGGGTCGAGCCCCGTTTGTTGCAGCAGGCGCTCGATGACCGCAGCGCCGAGTGCTGGCGCCGGAATGTCGGCGAGGCTGCCCTGAAAGCTGCCGATGGCGGTACGGGTGGCGGCAACGATGACGACATCTTCCATGGGGCGTTCTCTTGGCGTGGCAGGACGGAAAAAACTTCGCGGATATATCCGCCCTGCAGGGGATAGGCATGGTCAAAAAACGCCTCGAAGACGCCAATCGTGGTGGCGCCTTCGGGGCGGTACATAACCTAGAAACTCATTTCCGGAACGTGTTCGGGGACGATCAGCCGGCCGGCGGTCTTGGCGACGATTTCTTCGACGCTCACCCCTGGAGCACGCTCACGCAGGATGAAGGCGTTGTTCTCGATTTCCAGGTAAGCCAGGTCGGTCAGCACCTTGCGGATGCAGCCGCAGCCGGTCAGCGGCAGGCTGCAATGTTCCAGCAGCTTGGATTCGCCATCCTTGGAGGCATGCGTCATGGTGACGATGATGTTCTCTGCGCCGGCGACCAGATCCATTGCGCCGCCCATGCCCTTGACCAGCTTGCCGGGGATCATCCACGAGGCGATGTTGCCGCGTACGTCCACCTCGAAGGCGCCGAGCACGGTAAGGTCGACATGGCCGCCACGGATCATGGCGAAGGACTGCGCCGAGTCGAAGATCGCCGCGCCCTTGATCGCCGTGACGGTCTGTTTGCCGGCGTTGATCATGTCGGCATCCACTTCGTCTTCAGTTGGGAAGGCGCCCATGCCGAGCAAGCCGTTCTCCGACTGCAGCATGACATCCATCCCTTGCGGCACGTAGTTGGCCACGAGGGTCGGAATACCGATGCCCAGGTTGACGTAATAGCCGTCCTGCAATTCACGGGCGACGCGCTGCGCCATTTGTTCACGGGTAAGTGACATCTCGGAAACTCCTCAGGCGCGCAGGGTGCGTTTTTCGATCCGCTTCTCGAAACTGCCGCAGATCACCCGGTCGACGTAGATGCCGGGGGTGTGGATCTGCGTCGGATCGAGTTCGCCGGGCTCGACGATCTCTTCCACCTCGACCACCGTGATGCGCCCGGCAGTCGCGACTACGGGATTGAAGTTCTGGGCGGTATGGCGGTAGACCACGTTGCCAAAGTGATCGGCTTTCCAGCCTTTGACGATGGCGAAGTCGCCCTTGATGGCGTGCTCGAGGATGTAGTGGCGGCCATTGATTTCCCGCGTTTCCTTGCCCTCGGCCACTGGTGTTCCGTAGCCAGTGGCCGTGAAGAAGGCGGGGATGCCCGCGCCGCCGGCGCGCAGTTTCTCGGCAAGGGTGCCCTGGGGCGTCAATTCAACTTCCAGTTCGCCGGCCAGCAGTTGCCGTTCGAACAGCGCATTTTCCCCCACGTAGGAGGCGATCATCTTGCGGATCTGGCGGTTCTCCAGAAGGATGCCGAGGCCAAAACCGTCGACACCGCAATTGTTGGAGACGACGGTCAGATCACGCACGCCGCGACGACGAATTTCATCGATCAGGTTCTCGGCGATGCCGCAGAGGCCGAAGCCCCCCGCCAGTATCGTCATGCCGTCACGGAGTCCGTCCAACGCTTGCTCATAACTGTCCACTCGCTTGTCGAGTCCTGCCATTTTCTATCTCTTGTTCTTGAAGGCTGATCGGGTCGGCAGAGAAGTTCTGCATCGCCGGTACGCCAGAAATTTCTGCCGTACCGGTTTTCATGGAGCGGTTATGCGAGGCGGCCGCCAAGGGTTTGCGCTACCCAGTCGGCGATGTAATGGCCGGCGTTGATGCTGTTGTCGAAGCTCGAGTGCTGCACGCCGCCGGTGCGCTCGTCGAAAATCTTCAGCTCGCGCTTGGGGCTGTTGACCAGTTGCTCATAGGTGCGCTCGGCCCATTTCAGCGGGATCTGCGAATCCTTCAAACCGTGGGTGACCAGGAACGGCACCTTGATGCGATCCAGTACGCCGTCCAGGTGCACGTTCTCGGCAATGCGCATGAAATCGTCCATGTCCTTGGCGCCCCACACCCACTGCACGTGCGCCCAGTAGTGCGGCACCGGGAAGCTGCCTTCCTTTTCCAGGCGACGCTTCTGCACATCGCGCCAGTCGTGGTTGGCGCCCCATACCACGCCGCAGGCGAAGCGCGGCTCGAAGGCCACCGCGCGCGGGCAGTAGTAGCCGCCGAGGGACACACCCTCCATGCCGATGCGTTTGGCGTCGACGTCGCTGCGGGTTTCCAGCCAGTCGACCACGCGGCTGGCCCAGTGCTCACTGTCATAGCGCGCGGTCAGGTTGTGCAGGCGCAGCGCTTCGCCGGTACCTGGCTGGTCGATGATCAGCGAGGACACGCCACGCTTGGCCAGCCAGGCCGGCAGGCCGACGCGGTATTTCATTTCCTTGGTCGAATCCAGGCCGTTGACCTGAACCAGCAGAGGGGCCGGCCCCGAGACACCCTCGGCGCGTACCAGCAGGCCGGCGATGTGCGCGCCCTCGTAAGGGATTTCCACGCGCTCGCAGTTTTCCTTGGAGAGCTCGATACCGCGGGCGAAGGTGGCGAGGAAACGCTGGTACAGCTCCAGGCGTCCGGCTGCGCCGTGGGCTTGCAGGCGCTCGCAGGTCAGGTAGTAAGTGGCGGCACGGTTGTACTTTTCGCCGGCGGAGAACAGGCGCCCGGCGGCTTCGTCTTCCTCGGCCAGGCCACAGAGCTTGTCGGCCATCTTCGCCCAGGTTTCGCGGAATGCCGCTGTGCCGGCGGCATCCGGCTGCTTGGCGGCTTCGGTCAGTGGCTTGCACATCTCTTCGATTTCGCCGATGCGCGCGCCCATCTCGATGGCCAGGTTTACG
>JAAIGE0100512684.1_pt1 | contig 11496 bp, 8 predicted proteins | sample 6487951 | NCBI WGS metagenome assembly JAAIGE01 (sample SAMN13974128, study PRJNA590717) | phyllosphere metagenome | biome: tomato field; feature: multiple bacterial spot infested tomato fields; material: tomato leaves; isolation source: leaves from tomato fields | host: Solanum lycopersicum ... | reverse complement strand
TCCCACCCCTTCCCATCCCGAACAGGACCGTGAAACGACTTTGCGCCGATGATAGTGCTGCAACCAGTGTGAAAGTAGGTTATCGTCAGGCTAGTTATAAGAAAAACCCCATCGAGTGATCTCGGTGGGGTTTTTTGCTTTGGAGCTTACGAATCATCGTGTTCGCTGCGGCACACGATGCGCATCGACCGGATAGTCACCGGCCCGGCCCTCAGCAGATTCATGGACGACACCAGAATCTCGGCCGCTCGTTCGGTGGCGAGATCCTGTCCCGGTATGTCGAGCAGAAAATCCTGTCCTTCGACATACCCGCCATTGGTGAAGTCGACGCGGAATGCCAGCTTTACACGCCATGCCGAACGCGGATCCGGAATATAAGGTTCGGCGTCGGGGTCAGGAATATGGGTGAATGGGAGTATTGAATTGCTTTTCATATCCGCGCTCCTCTTATTCCCGCATACAGCCTTGTGCCGAACTGGTTCACGCACAGGCCCAGGATCACGAGAACGAAGGCAGCCACTTTCCATATTTGCAGATCCTCCTGCAGCACCATGACCGATGAAGCCATCCCGAACACCGGAACTAGCAGGGTAAGCGGCGCCACGCTGGCCACCGGATAAAGATTCAACAAGCGGTTCCACACTGCGAAGCCGAGCAGGGTCGTCGGGTAAACGAGATAGGCGATCGACGCAACTGCGCTCCACCCCATGCCGGCGACGCTACCGGCAATCCGTGCAGGTCCCTCGAGCAGCAACGATAGTCCGAACATCGGCAACGGCACGACCAGGCTCGCCCATACCACGAGTGCGAACATATTCACCTTCCCCAGGCGCTTGGCGATCAAGTTCCCGCACGCCCATGCGAGCGCAGCGAGGATGACCGCCGCCAATCCCTGGGCAGAGACATCCCCACCAAGATTCGCCGCGACCACGCCGATTCCCGATAGTGCGAGCAGCGCGCCACCGACCTGGAATCCACTCGGCCGATCGCCCAGCAGCCACGCGGCAAGGGCAATCGTCAGGAAAGATTGAAGCTGCAGCGCGAGCGAAGCCAATCCTGCCGATATGCCGAACTCCATGCCGCCAAACAGGAAGGCGAACTGCAGGCCGAACATGACCAGGCCATAAGCGAGCATGCTGCGCAATGGCACGTCTGGCCGCTTGACGAAAAACACCGCCGGCACCGCCGCGAACAAGAAGCGCAACGCGCACAACAGCAATGCCGGCAGCTCGTCCAATCCCAGTTTGATGACGACGAAGTTACCGCCCCAGATGGCGACAACCCCGATCGCGGCGAGTAGATGCGACGGCTTCATCCATGATCTCCTTGAATAAAACTCACTTTATATCAGCGGATATCCCTAAGAAAAAACGCTTTATACTCACCCAATCATGAACGACATTCACACCCCGAATTCTTCGCTACCGCCCATGCACACGCTGCGCGCTTTCGAAGCGATCGGGCGCCTGCGCAGTTTTACCCTTGCCGCCGAAGAGCTGCATTTGACCCACAGCGCAATCAGCCACCAGATGCGTGCGCTCGAATCGTCGCTGCGCACGTCGCTTATCGACCGCTCGCGCCGCGAGATTGCGCTGACTCCCAAGGGCCACCAGTTCCTGGCCGTCGTGCGGCCGGTATTGCAGCAGCTGTCCGGCGTAGTGGAAGCACTGCGTCATACCGACGCCCGCCGACTGCGCATCAATGTGCTGCCTTCCTTTGCCGCTCGCTGGCTGCTGCCCCGCATTGGCGATTTCTTTCTGCGTCATCCGGATATCGACGTCGACATTTCGTCGACCCAGGCGCTCGTCGACCTGGGCGCATCCGGAGCGCATCTCGGCATACGTTATGGCAGCGGGCAGTGGCCAGGTGTGCATAGCGAGCTGCTTTTCGAAGAGTGCCTGTTTCCGGTTGCCAGCCCAGGCTATATTCGCGAACATGGCATTCATGCGAACGAGGATCTGTCTCGCGCGACCCTTTTGCGCGACGACTTTCATCCGTGGTTGGCCTGGCTCGAGCAGCATGAGGTGGCCGAAACGGATTGCACATTCGGCGCCGTCTATCGCGATTCAGCCCTTGCCGTGCAGGCGGCCGAAAACGGGCAGGGCATCGCGCTCGCGCGCAGCTGGCTCGTGGCCGATGCCCTCGAGACCAGGGCGCTGCGCCGGATTGGCTCCGCCCGCATGCCCGCCGGCGCCGCATATTTTCTCGTCCTGCCGCGCGATGCCCAGGTAAGGCAAGAGGTGCGCGAGTTCACCGCGTGGCTACGCAGCCAGGCGGCAAGCAGCGGCTATACTGCCGGCCCATTCAATGAGGAGTCGCGATGAAACTGTATCTGGTGGTGGTCGATACCATGGCGGATTGGGAGATCGCTTATCTCACCGCGGAGCTGCACAGCCGCAGGTTCTTTGCCGATCCCACGATGGATTTCAGCTTGCTCAAGGTCGGCCTTACCCGTGACGCCATCGAGAGCATGGGCGGTGTGAGCTATACGCCGGACGTGACGCTCGATGCGGTCGAGCTGCAGAAAGGGGATGTGCTGCTATTGCCTGGCGCCGACGTCTGGGATGCTCCGCAGGCGAAGCCGATCCTGGAATTTGCCCGCGATGCCCTTGACCAGGGACACCAGGTCGCCGCGATTTGCGGCGCCACGGTCGGGCTGGCGAGTGTCGGCGCCCTGGATACGCGGCGTCACACATCGAATGACCTCGGCTTGCTCAAACAGGCATGCCCCGGCTACCGGGGAGAGGCCCTGTATCGCAAGGAGGCTGCGGCACGCGGCGACAACCTGATCACCGCGACGGGTTTGGCGCCGCTCGAGTTTTCGTATGAGGTGCTAAAGATGCTGAAGGTTTGGCGACCGGAAACCACCAGGGCCTGGTATCGCCTGCACAAGACGCGCCAGGAACGGTGGTATCACGAGCTGGTCGCGTCGATGTCGGTTTGACGGCGGCGCAAACAAGCCGCTATAGTGACTCGGTGCCAATCCGTTCATTCCTGAATGATCGATCCCATCCATTCGGCCACCAGCCTGTTCCGTCACGTCGCCACCGACAAGGCCGCGCATTATCGTGCGATTATGGAAACCTTTGCGGCCGCCAAGCGCCAGTTCCGCCTGCAGTTGCGGCCCGACGAGGTGCAGATCGAAGCGCGCTGGCCGGGCGCCACGCCATCGCTCGACGACATCCAGTTGGCATTGACCCAATTGGCGGACTGGGGCAACCTCGAAGCCCAGCCGGATACGGCCCGGGTGTCGAGCATCGAGGACTTCTATCGCGCCCGCTACCTGTACCGCTTGTCGCTGGGCGGCGAGGCCGTCGAAGCGGCGCTGCTCACTTTCGCGCAGACACTGGCGCGCCAGAGCGAGCTGCAGACCGTCGCGCTCGAGGATATCCTCACCGACCTCAATGCGCTGGTCGCACTGGCGGCCGAACCGGCGCCCGATGCGGCCAAGGTGCACACGGTGTTGCGCGACCTGGTGCGCGTCTTCGAAAGGCTGGCGGACGAAGCCCAGGCCTTCATGGCCGGCGTCGCCCGCGCCATCGAGCTCCAGCAAGCCGAGGTGCAGGCGGTGATCGCGTTCAAGCAGCGCCTGATCGACTACCTGCAGCGTTTCGTCGGCGACCTGGTCGCCCGCTCCGCCATCATCGCCGCGCGCATCGTCGAACTGGACGCCGGCATCGAGTCGCTCCTGTCGCTCGCGGCCGGCCGCGAACGGCGCGACAGCGCTCCTGGCGCGGACGAGGCGGCGGCGCTCGAGGCGCGTTTGGCAACCTGGCGCGAACGGTGGCGCGGCTTGTCGCGCTGGTTCATCAGCGATGGCCACATCCCGGCGCAGTCCGAACTGCTGCGCGCCAGGGTGCGTTCGGCCATCCCCCAATTGCTGGCGGCGGTGGCGGCCCTCAACGAGCGGCGCAGCGGACGCAGCGACCGTTCGGCCGACTTCCGTATCATGGCGCGCTGGTTCGCCGATGCGCGCGACGACGAGGCGCACCGCCTGTGGCGGGCTGGATTCGCACTGAATCCGGCGCGCCACTTCAGCCTGCAGAGCGAAGCCGTCGCGCGCCATGAACAGCTGCCCGCATCGACGCCCTGGGCCGATGCGCCGGCGGTGCCGATTCACCCACGCCTACGCGAACAGGGCGAAGCCACGCCGCGCGGCGCGCCGCCCCATGTGCGCGACCGCGACGCCGAACGGGCCATGCTGGCCGCCCACATCGCCGAGGAGCGGGTACAGATCGACGCCGCCCGAGCCACGCTCGCCAGTGGCCGGCCAACCAGGCTGTCCGAGCTGGCGATGCTCGATGCCCATGCCTTCCGCCTGTTCCTGGCCCTGCTGGGCGAGGCGCTGGTGGCGCAGCGCGACCCCGACCAGGCGGTCGAATGCCATAGCGCGGATGGCTTGCTGCGCATCCGCCTGGAGCCGCTGGCCGATGGCAGCCGCGCAAGCATTCAGACGGCATTGGGCGTGTTTTCCGGGCACGATCACCTGCTGACCGTCACGCCTGTCGGAGGCCGGCCATGACCCGTGCCCGTCCCGGCGCCGCCCAGGTCGGGGACGTCCTGAGCCGCCACCGTGAAGAAGAGCGGCGCGATGCCCTGCGCGCGCTGCTGATGTGTCCCTTGATGACGGCCGCCCATCCCGACTTCGGTGCGGTGCGGCGCCATGCGCAGGAATTGCGTGACTGGTTCTCGCAGTCGGCCGGCTGGCTCCTGCACGTCGAGCATGATTGCGCGCGCCTGTACAAGCGACCGGCCGACCTGGGCGACGCCACCCGCGGCGCGCCCGACTTCGATCGCCGCCGCTACATCCTGTTCTGCCTGGCCTGTGCGGCGCTCGAGCGCTCCGACCCACAGATCACCCTGCGCGCACTCGGTGAACGGCTGCTGGCCCTGGCCGCCGATCCGGAATTGGCCGTGCGCGGTTTCAGCTTTCTGCTCGAGTCGCACCACGAGCGGCGCGAGCTGGTCGCCATCTGCCGCTACCTGCTGTCGCTTGGCGTGCTGCAGCGGGTGGCCGGCGACGAGGATGCCTTCGTCAGCCATGCCGGCGACGCGCTGTACGATGTGCAGCGGCGCGTGCTGGCCGGGCTGATGGCCAGTTCACGCGGCGCGTCGACCTGGCCCGCCGAGAGCGCCCCGGCCACGCTGGATGCGCGCCTTGGCGCGCTGACCGAAGAGTTCGTGCCCGACAGCGACGAGGGCCGGCGCACCGCGATGCGTCACCACCTGGCGCGGCGCCTGCTCGACGATCCGGTGCTGTATTTCGATGAGCTCGACGAGGACCCTGCCATGCGCGCCTACTTCGTGAACCAGCGCGGCGCCCTTGCCGCTCGCCTGTGCGAAGCGACCGGGCTGGCGCCGGAGCAGCGCGCCGAAGGGCTGGCCCTTGTCGACGAGGCCGGCGAGCTGACCGACGTGGCGATGCCGGCCACCGGCACCGCCTCCCACGTCACCCTGCTGGTGGCGGAATATCTGGCCGGCGCCGAGCGCGCCACGCCGGGCGCGCCCGTCACCGAAGACGCAGTGAAGGAATTCATCCGCGCGGCGGCGCAGGAATATGGCCGCTACTGGAACAAGGCTGCGCGCCTGCCCGGCGCCGAACAGGAGCTGGCGCGCAATGCACTGGCGCGGCTGGCATCGCTGCGGCTGGCATCGCTGCGGCTGGTGCGGCGCGAGGACGACACCGTGCGTGCGCTGCCGGCCCTGGCCCGCTTCTCGCTCGGCAGCACCGACATCGTGGCGCGCAAGAGCCCCGCCAACCACGCCGCCCCACTGGCCCAGACCGACCTCTTCTGATGACCGACTCATTATTCCCGCTTGACTCCGCGACCCCCGAGACACCGGCGCTGCCCGAACCGCTGCGCGCCCGCTGGCAGCCGCTGCGCATCGGCCTGGTCGAACTATTTCATTACGATAGCGAGGAATTCTGGTTCCACGACGGCCACCTGCTTTTGCGCGGCAATAACGGCACCGGCAAGTCGAAGGTCTTGTCGCTGACCTTGCCCTTCCTGTTCGACGCCAGCCTCAAGCCCTCGCGCATCGAACCGGATGGCGATGCCGGCAAGCGCATGGCGTGGAACCTCCTGCTCGGCAAGCATGAGCGGCGCATCGGCTATGCCTGGATCGAGTTCGGCCGCATCGACGAGGATGGCGCGCCGCGCTACCTGACGCTGGGTTGCGGCCTGTCGGCGGTGGCGGCGCGCGCACAGGTCGACAGCTGGTTCTTCGTCACCGAGGACCAGCGCATCGGCCGCGAGCTGTGGCTGATCAATCCGCAGCGTGCGGTGCTGGGCAAGGACCGCCTGGGGCTGGCGCTGGGCGAACACGGGCGGGTGTTCGAGACCGCGGGCGCCTACCGGCGCGCGGTCGACGAGCGCCTGTTCCACCTGGGCGAGGCGCGCTATGGCGCGCTGATGGACACGCTGATCCAGCTGCGCCAGCCGCAGTTGTCCAAGAAACCGAACGAAGAAAACCTGTCGAACGCGCTGACCGAAGCGTTGCCCCCCTTGCCCGACGACCTGTTGACCGATGTGGCCGAGGCCATGAGCCAGCTGGAAGAATACGGTCTGCAGCTGGCCGAACTGCAGGTGTTGGCGAAAGCGATCGGCGGCTTCAATGGCTTGTACCAGCGCTATGCGCGCGTCAATGCGCGGCGCCAGGCCCAGGTGCTGCGCTCGGCCCAGACCGGATTCGACAAGTCCAGCCGCGAACTGAACGAGGCCCGCCTGGTGCTCGAGAAGGCCGCCGCCGAAGAGGCGCAGCAGCAGCGCAGGCTGGGCGAGATCGACAGCCGGCTGGCGCAGGACCGCGCCGCGCTCGACGAGCTCCAGTCCGATCCGCTGATGCAGGACGCGACCCGCCTGGGTCAGCTGGAGCGGCTGGCGACCGCTTCCCGTAACGACCTGCAGGCGGCGCAGGCGGACGTGCGCCGCAACGAAGAGCGGCATGCCCGGGATGCGCGCTCGCTCGAACAAGTGCAAGCAAGGGTGGAGGCCGCTCGCGCGGCGCTGGCGCAGGCGCATGCCGGCGCCCAGGCTCATGCACGGCAAGCCGGTGTGGCTGCGCGCGACGCCTGGCGCGACGCCGATGCGCTGGCCGAGGCCGACGCCGCTGCAGCCCTGCAGGAACGCGTCTATGTCCAGCTGCAGCAAGGGCTGCGCCAGCTTGCCGCGCAGCGCCGCACCGATATCGGCGTGGTCGAAGGACGCTTGCGCCAGGAACGCGAGGCCGGGCAACGCCGCGGCGAAGCCCAGCGCACACGCGACGACCGCGCCGACGATCTGTCCGAGGCGAGCGCGCGCGCCACCGAGGCCGATGCGGCGGTGGCGAGCGCGGGCGAGACCCTGGTCGCGGCCTGGCAGGACCATGCGGAGACGCTGCGCGAACTGGTGCTGGCCGACCCGGCCGCGCTGTTCGAGGCGCTGGGCGACTGGAGCGCCACGCTGGAAGGCGATAACCCCGCGCGCCACGTGCTGGACGAAGCGCAGCATGCCGCCAGCCTGCAGTTGGCGCAGCACGAAGCCGAGGCGCGCCAGCAAAGGGACGGTTTCGAAGCGCAGCGGCTGGCGCTGGAAGCCGAACGTGCGTGCTTGGCGCTGGGCGAAGACCAGGGGCCGCCCGCGCCCTACCAGCGCGCACCGGACACGCGTGCCACGCCGCGTGCCGGCTCGCCTTTCTGGAAACTGGTCGAGTTCAATCCCAGCCGTGCCTGGGTCGAGGGCGAACAGGCGGGATTGGAGGCAGCGCTGGAGGCGAGCGGAATCCTGGATGCGTGGGTGGCGCCGGACGGCAGGCTTGACGCGGCCGCAGCGGGGCTGTCCGACACCTTCCTGCTGGCACGCACGCAACAGTCAGAGGCGCTGGCCGACTGGTTGATGCCCGCCGCCGGTACCACGGTCGACGCCGGGCAACTGCAAACCCTGCTGCGCTCGATCGCCTGCTCGATGTCGATCCAGGACGGCGCAGAGGCCTGGGTGGCGCCGGATGGCCGCTTCCGTATCGGCCCGCTGGCTGGCGAATGGCACAAGGGCGCCGCCAAATATATCGGCGCCGCCAGCCGCGCCGAGGCGCGGCGCCTGCGCATCGCGCAGATCGGCGACGAGCTCGAGGCGCTGCGGCGCGATACCGCGCAGCTTGACGCGTTGCTGGTCCACTTGGGCGAGCGACGTGCCCGCGTCGCGCAGGAATGGCGCAGCGCGCCATCGGACGGGGAACTGCGCGCGGCGCATGTGACGGCGGGGGCGCTCGAGCAGCAGCGCCGCCAGTCGCTGGCCCGGCTGGCGCAGGCCGACGAGCGCCTGGGCGTGAGCGACGCCGCCTGGCGCGCCGCCCGCGAGCAGCTGCTGCACGATGCCGCCGACCTTGGGCTGGCGCCGGATGCGGCCGGTCTGGCGCAGGCCGGCGCGGCCTTGATGGAATTCGAGGGAGCGCTGCACGAGCTGTCGCTGCGCAGCGCCGAAGTGCGCCACGTCTGGCCGGAGCGCGAACGCCAGGCCGCACGAACCTATGAACTGGCGCGCGACCTGGCTGCCGCGCGCGAGCTCGCCGTGCAGCGGCAGGCAGAACTGGGCGAAGCCGAGGCGCGGGTGCGCAGCCTGCGCGAGCGCGTAGGCAGCCAGATCGGAGAACTCGAAGCCAGGCTGGCGCGCTATCGCGGCGCCGTCACGACCGGCGAACAGGCGCAGCGGCAGGCCACGCTGGATGTCGCGCAGGCCGGCAAGGATCTGGCGCGCAGCGAGCAGCGGGTGGAGGACGCCGCCCGTGCGTTGGCTGAACGCCAGGAGGCGCGCCAGCAAGCGGTGCATGCGCTGGAACGCTTTTGCGCCACCGGCCTGCTGGCGGTGGCCTTGCCTGAACTCGACGCCGATGTGCCGGCCTGGAACATCGAAGGCGCGCTCGGTGTGGCGCGCCGCGCCGAGCAGGCCTTGCAGGCGGTCGTGGCGGATGACGCCGAGTGGTCGCGCGTGCAGAGCGCGTTCTCGCACGACTACACCAGCCTGCTGACGGCCCTGACTGCGCTCGGCCACCAGGCCCAGGCCGAGACCACCGACTTCGGCATGATCGTGACGATCATCTACCAGAACCGTCCCCAGCGCCCCGACCTGATCGAAGCCAGCCTGCGCGACGAGATCGCGCAGCGCCAGGCCTTGCTGACGGCGCGCGAGACCGAGGTGCTCGAAAACCACCTGCAGGCCGAAGTGGCGGCGGCGATCCAGCGCATGTTGCGCGAGGCCGAGGAGCGCCGCGCCGCGATCAATGCCGAGCTGGCGAAGCGGCCAACGTCCACTGGCGTCAAGTTCCGGCTCGACTGGCAACCCTTGCCGGAAGGGGCGGATGGGGCGCCGGTGGGCCTGGAGGCGGCGCGCAAGCGCCTGCTCAACACCAGCTTCGATGCCTGGTCGGCGCAAGACCGGCAAGTGGTGGGCACCATGCTGCAGAATCGCATCACGGCCGAGCGCACCCGCGCCGACGGTGAAAGCGCGAGCCTGCTCGAGATGCTGGCGCGCGCCCTGGACTACCGGCGCTGGCACCGGTTCCGGGTTCAGCGCTGGCAGGACGGGCAATGGCGCCCGTTGGCGGGGCCGGCATCGAGCGGCGAACGCGCGCTCGGCCTGACCGTGCCGCTGTTCGCCGCGGTGTCGAGCTTCTATACGCATGGCGGTTCGAAGGACGCGCCGCGCCTGGTCTTGCTGGACGAAGCCTTCGCCGGCATCGACGATGCGGCGCGCGCCCACTGCATGGCGCTGGTGCGCGAGTTCGATCTCGATTTCGTGATGACCAGCGAGCGCGAATGGGCCTGCTATGCCGAGCTCCCCGGCGTCTCGATCTGCCAGCTGCAGCGGCGCGAAGGCATCGACGCGGTGCTCGTCTCGCGCTGGCGCTGGGATGGGCGGGCGCGCCGGCTCGAAGGCGATGGGGTGCGCCGCTTCCCGCCGGCGCTTGATGCCGGGGCGGCGTGATGGCGGATCTCGCGCGGCTGGAGCGCCTGCTTGGCGGCCCGGCCCTGGCTGGACTGCGCGCGCGCCTGCGCAAGCGTTACGCCCAGGGGCGTGATGGCGGCACCGTCACGCTAGGGCAGCTGGACGATGCCGAGCGTGCGGCGCTATGCGGCATGCTGGGACGACCGGCCGCAGCGGGAGCCTCGCTGCGTTTCGAGATCTCCGACCTGGACGAGGTTTTGCTGCGCAGCGGTGCGGCGCCATCCTTGCGCGACGCACTCGAGCTGCTCGATGGACCGATCCACGACCTCAAGGCCTTGCGCGAGTCAGCGGCACTGGAGTGGAGCGGTTTCCAGGCCGCGCTGGCCGATCCGCGCCTTGCCGCGTGGCTTGCGCAACCGCGCGCGCTGGGCGCCTTGAAACGCGCCAGTGGCGGCCAACTGGCAACGGCGGTCCAGCTCTGTGACGATGCAGCGAAGGTGTTGGCGGCGCTGCCGCGCCAGGGCAGCACGCGCTCGCAGCTTGCGGCGCAAGTGCTGGGAGATGCGCATGCACTCGACACTGGTCGACCGGTAGCGGCCCTGGTGCTGGCCGCGCTGCGCCATGCGCGGGCCGACGCGCTGGAAGAGGGCGAGCAGGAGGAATCGGCGCGTAGACAATGGGCGGCGGCCGGCATCCTGGTCAATGCATTGGCGCGTCCGGCGCTGGCGCTCAACTTGCCCGGGGATGATGCGCGGTGCGGGGAGCCGGATTACCTGTCCCTGCGCGCGTTGGTGCGTCAGGGACGGCAGTGGGAGGTGGCGCAGCGCGATGTCTTTGTGTGCGAGAACCCGAACATCGTCGCGATTGCGGCAGATGCCCTGGGCCCGCGGTGCGCACCGCTGGTCTGCACCGACGGCATGCCGGCGGCGGCGCAGCAGACCTTGTTGTCGCAGCTGGCGGCAGCAGGGGCGCGGCTGCGCTATCACGGCGACTTCGATTGGCCGGGCATCGCCATCGCGAATGTCATGATGCAGGAATTCGGCGCGCTGCCATGGCGCTTCGGCATGCAGGATTATCGTGCGGCCGTGAGTGCCGCCGTTGTGTCGAGCCGCCGCCTGGCACTGCCCGGAAGGGATGCGTGCTGGGATGGCGGGTTGAAAGACGCCATGCTTGCGCTGGGAACGCCAATCGATGAAGAAGTCGTGGCGGATTTTCTTCTAGAAGATTTAGCGCGTGGTTCTTGAAGCCGCCCTTGCGGACTGCATACGCCTTTGCTATAGTCTCGCTCCTCGACGCAGACGCAGCCTCACGGTAGCGAAAGCGAAGAGAAAAAAGAGGTTGACGAACAATGAGAAACACTTCATAATCTTGCCTCTCTGCTGCTGACGAACACAACGCTTCGAAGCAAATGCAGAAAGCAGTACCGAATTTTGATCTTTAAAAATTAACAGTCGATAAGTGTGGGCGTTTGATGAAGGTGCCAGCTGACTAGTTCAGCTGCATACTTAAAATATCAAATGTTCGCACAAAGTATTAACGTTGCTTCAGCAATGAAGTGACGGTCAGTATTTTGAGT
>JAAIGE0100260856.1_pt1 | contig 11502 bp, 4 predicted proteins | sample 6487951 | NCBI WGS metagenome assembly JAAIGE01 (sample SAMN13974128, study PRJNA590717) | phyllosphere metagenome | biome: tomato field; feature: multiple bacterial spot infested tomato fields; material: tomato leaves; isolation source: leaves from tomato fields | host: Solanum lycopersicum ... | reverse complement strand
GTCGCCGGCCTGACGCCGCATTTGTGCCAGGTGATCGTCTTTGCCGGCACCGGGTTTGCAAATGCCGTCCACGCCGACATGAGATAGATCGCCAGTTGCGTGACGCCGGCCGGCATCTCGACCAGCCTGCTGAACTGATACCGCCGACCCACGGTGCCGTTTCCGGTCGGCGCGCCGGCCGTGGCCTGCGATGGCATTTGGCTGAAGCTGTTCATGTGATCGACAAGGACGTTGCCGGCATTGTCGAAGCCGCGGAAGAGTATGCCGGCACCGTGCAGCAGGCCCGCATCGAGCGTCACGTCCGCGACGACGATATAGGCGCCCTGCCCCAGACCAAGCAGCCCGGCATCCATGCTGTTGGTGACGAGGAGGCCCGTTTCAGCCGCGCCGTTATTGACCCCCTGCTGGAAGCCGTAACGACCCGATATGCCGGCAACGCGGTTGTTCGCGCCGTTGCCCCACGGTTGCCAAGGGGCGGGTATGCCCCTCGCGTCCGGCCAATCGGTGAACGTCGCCCCGAGGTTGGATAGCGTTGCCGAAACCTGCGCCGATACAATCGACGAGGCCTGCGCGGCCGCAGCCGATGCAGTCGCGCTCGACGCCTGCGAGGTAGCGGTCCCGGCCGCCCCCTCGGCCTTGCCCTGCGCCGCTTCGGCCGCTGTCTTTGCGGTCGATGCCGCAGTCGCCGACTTGCCCGCCTCGGTTTCCGAGGTCTTGGCGGTGCTTGCCGATCCGGCCGCCGCCGTCGCCGATCCCGCCGCCGCCGTTTCGGCCTCGATGTCGATCAGGCCGAACTCGCCCAGCTCCTGAATTGCACCGCCGGCTACAGCGGTGCGGTACATCACGCGCGCCCACCTCGTGCGGGCATCGATCGCCGCATTGATGCCCGGCGTACCTGCGGTACCGACGATGACGGATGCGTAGACCTCACCCTGTGCGACGGTCAGATCGCCGAGATTGAATAGCGCGATCGTCTCCTGGGTGACCGCTCCGGACGCATCCCAACCGTTGAGGAAGACCACGTTGCCAGCCGGCTGCGAACCGTCGGCGATCATCCTGACCCGGACAAACCCTCGATAGCGGCGGCCCGGAACGATCTGGACCGACTTCTTCGGGTGGACGTGATTGCCCGTCGACGCGACGTTTTGCAGACGCCCGTTCACGACCCGGAACATCTGGCCGGCGCCGACATAATCGGCGAGCGTCAGATCAGGCGAGAAGGCCTGCCACCGGTCGAGAGACCACGTGACCGGGGAGGCACCCGGGCTGAACGGGGTAAGGGCGGCACCGGCTGCAGCAGCCGCCGCTGTCGCCGCGACTATCGCGCTCGACGCGGCTGACGTCGATGAACCGGCAGCGTTGGCTTCAGATTTCGACGCGTTGGTTTCCGAGGTCTTGGCGTTGCCGGCGGACGTGCTGGCGTTCGTCGCCGAGGTGGACGACGCGGTCGCCGACTGTCCGGCCGCAGACTCCGACGAGGAGGCATTGCTGGCCGACAGCGCCGCCGCTGCGGCCGATCCAGCGGCGGCCGTTTCGCCCTCCACGTCAATGAGACGAAGCGACACCAATTCCATGGTGTTGGCGCCGCCGGGGGAGCGGTACATTGGCCGCCCCCAGGCGATCGAGCCGTTGATCTCCAAAGATGCCCCGCTGCCGGGAAGGCCTATGGTGACCGACGTGAACTCATAGTCTTTGCCGTCAGCACCAAGCGGGCCAAGGTCGCCCATATAGTAGATGAAGGAATTGCCGGCGGAATCCCACGCGGTCAGGTAAAAGGTGTTGCCCCCGACGTTCTGCTGCTGACCGTCATTCCTGACGCACCGGATACGACCAACGACGCGGTACCGCCGCTTAGCAAGCATCGCGCGGTTGTTGAGCGGGTGCACGTGCAGAGCGCTCGCAAACCGTACCCGGCCATTGACGATCTCATAGCCGGCAACGTTCGAAGCGCGGTCGGGCTGGAAGGTCAGGTATTGATTGACCGACCACTGCGTCGGTGCCTGCCCCGGTGCCCCGCCTTCATTGGCTGCGACGCCCGCCGCATCCCGTGCGGCTGTAGCCGACACGGACGAGGATGACGCCGCTGACGAGGACGACCCGGCCGCGTTCGTTTCCGACTTGGAGGCGTTGCTCGCCGAGGTCGATGCATTCGCCTCCGACCGCGACGCATTGCCCTCCGACGTCTTGGCGTTGGTTTCAGACGTCTGCGCCGCCGAAGCGGATTTGCCGGCCTCCGTTTCCGAGGTCTTGGCCGTGCCGGCTGATCCGGCAGCCGCGGTCGCCGATCCGGCAGCGGCGGTTTCAGCCTCCACGTCGATCAGCCGCAGCGACACCAATTCGAAGACGTTCGTGCCGCCGGGCGATCGGTAGAACTGCCTCGCCCAGGCGGCAGAGGCGTCGAGTACGATCTGCGCGCCTGATCCCGGAAGGCCGAACGTCTGGCTGGAGAAGGGCACGTCACCGCGATCCCCGCCGATCGCGCCCAGATCGCCGAGCGTATATTGCAGGTAGGTGCCGTCGGCTCGCCAGGCGGCCAAATAGAAGGTGTTCGAGCCCTCGTTCTGCTGGTTGCCATCATTGGCAACGGCGCGGATCGTGCCGACAACGCGGTACCGCCGACCGGCCTGTATGGCCCGCGCGGCAAAGGGGTGGACATGATACGCGCCGGGCAGCCGAAGGCGGCCGTTCACAATCGGAAACGTCTCGACCGTCGACTTGCGGTCGGGGAACAGGGCCTGATGCTGCTGCACCGTCCACTGCGTCGGTGCCTGCCCCGGCGACCCGTTTTCGTTCGCGACCACACCCGCCGCGTCCCGGGCTGACGTAGCGGAGATGACCGCTTGGGCGGACGCCGTGGACGCCGACCCTGCGGCGTTGCTTTCCGACTTCGACGCATTGCTCGCCGATGTCGAAGCGTTACCCTCGGACGTCCTTGCATTGGTGGCCGACGTGTCGGCAGCGCTCGCTGATTTGCTGGCGTTGCTCTCGGAGGCCGCCGCTGTAGATGCGGACTTTGCCGACGCCGCAGCCGACGCCGCAGCGGCCTCCTCGGCCTCCACGTCGACAAGATACACCTCGCGCAATTCGGTCATCGCGCCGCCTGGCGTGCGGTACATCGCCCGGCCGAACGCGGTACCGGCGGGCAGCGTATAGACTTCGGCGATAGCAGCCCGTGAAAAGACACGGCTTTCCAACACGAACTCACCCTGGGCGACGGTGTATTTCGTCGTTTCCGTGCCGCCCATGAGGATGTTGATCAGCGGATTACCGTCCGCATCCCACGTCATCAGGTAGATGGTATGGCCGCCATCACCGGCCACCTGCTCGGTCAGCATGCGCGCCCGCGCTCGGACGCGGTAGCGCCGCGTCGGCGCGAGTGCAGTCGGCCGCGCCGGGTGGATGTGAACGCCGGATGTGGTCCGCAGCTGACCGTTGGCCAGGGATGCGAAGCCTTCCTCGATCAGACGCGGCAGCGCGATCGCCGGCGTGAAGCTCGTCCAGTTGTTATAGGACCAGGTCGAAGGCGACGCGCCGGGCGACCTCGCCAGCGTCATCGCGGCGCCGGCCGCATCGCGGGCAGCCGTCGCGGATACGGCCGCGCTACTGGACGCGGCCGACGCCGAGCCTGCGGCGTTGCTTTCCGAAGTCGCCGCGTTGCCCTGCGCTACCTCGGCCTTGCCCTGCGCCTGCTCGGCCTTCAGCCGGTCAGCAGAGGCGGCCGTAGCAGACTGGCCTGCCGCATCGGCCGACGAGGACGCATTGCGGGCCGACCCGGCGGACGCCGTTGCCGCCTTGCCGGCATCATCCTTTGCGGTGGTTGCGATGCCGGCCTGCTCGGTAGCCGTCGCCGCCCCGCCCGTTGCCGTCTCCGCCGACCGCGCGGCGCTGCTGGCATATCCTGACGCCGCGGCCTTCGCCTCGCCGGCAAGCGTCGCCTGACCGGCCGCATCCGACAGCGCCGCGGCAGCCGCGCTGCTCGCCTTGCCGGCGTCGGCGCTGGCCTTCTCCGCGTTTTCCTTTGCTTGGCTGGATGTAGCGGCTGCGGCCTCGGATGCGCCCTTTGCCCGCTCGGCCGCTTCCTTGGCCAGTTTCGCCGCATCGGAGAAACCCGACGCCGCGGCGGCCGAAGCCGCTGCCGTTTCGGTGCTGCCGTAGGTCGCGACCAGGCGCTCGATCTCGGCGCCTGTATCGACGACGAACTTCTCGATCTTTTCGACGGGGGTATCGCCGACCTTCGTGCCAACCGGCGCCCCGACGGTGGCACCGTTCTCTGGCTTTCCAGGTCCTACAACACCCGTCTCCCAGTCGGCCGATGCATCCAGCGTCCTGACGGGCCCGATCAGCAGCCCGTCGCTATAGATCCCGCGCCCACGGTAGCGCACGACCGCCTCGTAGGAGACGCCCGCCTCGACCGGCGTGATCGCGCGCTGACGCGTGTCGGGCGGGAGCAGCCCGGTCGACGACCACGTCCCGTCGCCGACACGGCGATATTCGATGACGATGCCGTCCGCATTGCTGTTGTCGACGGTGCCGTCGACGTAGATCGCGGGCACGGTCAGCCCGTTCGACACCGCGGTGCCGGCGGTCAGCGTCCACGATCCCGCAGCGGGCGCCGCGATGCTGTCCGGATCGGCCGTCAGCGTCGGGGTGGGCGGCGTCTCGCCGGTCAGGCCGAGGGCGGCCGGATGCTTGGCGGCCGTCTCGGTCCGCAACGTCAGCGTGACGATGCCGGTCGCCGGATCGACCCGGCGACCGCGCACGATCACGTCGCGGTTCTGGAGGCCGATCTCCTCGATATCGATCGTCAGGCAGTCGCCCAGACGGTACGCGACCGCGAAGGGCTTCAGCGGCAGCGTGATCGGCTCCAGCTCGCGACTGTCGAAGACCTCGTATGCGGCGAGTTCGGCGCACTGGTCGGGATCGGGGCACAGGCTGAAGTCGCCGCTGCCCGTTCTGGCGCGCCCGTCCTCGGTTACATAAGCCGGGACCTGCACGATATCGATCGGCACGATCTCCCAGCCATGCGGCTCCGACCGGAAGCGCGCCCGGAAGCCGTTCAGCCGTTCCGATCGACGCCGCACGCCCGGCGCCGACAGCATGCCGTCCGCCAGATCCGCCGCGGTGATCCGGCGCAGCGACACGCGCGGAGCCTTCACGAGCGTCGACATCATCGCCCCGACGGCGATCGGCTCGCAGCCGCCCGTCTGCTCGATCAGCTTCAGGACCTCCCACTTGTCCTGCGCGCTGGTGATCTCGCCACCGATGCGCCAGCCGTTTGCCTCCTGGACGTTCGCGGCCTGGACGATCGCGGCAAGGTCGATCATGTCGATCGGTGCGCCGATGCCCATGATCTTCTGATAGCGCGAAGCGGCGTCCGCCATGTCGCGCCACCAGACGCCCAGCCGCCACATCAGCCCATGCAGCGCCGGCGTTTCCGAATAGATCCACGTCCGGCGTGCCGCATCGAAAGCGGCGACGTTCGACGGGTCCGCCCACCGGCAGGGGCCAGAGCCACCCGGATAGGTGCTGTCCCGGCGCGGATCGTAGACGAGGTTGCCCTTCACGATCCACGACGGCGTTGGCTCGCCCTGCGCATAGCGGCGGGCCTTGGTGTCGTAGAGCAGGGACAGCGAGGTGGCGGCATAGCCGGACAGCTTCGCGTCCGGTCCCCACCCCGGGGGCGTGCCGGCGAACCCGTAGGGCGGATTGCGGATACCGTTCGACAGAGCGGCCGGTGCCGGCGCGACGCCCAGCTGGCGGTCCTGCCACATCCACTTTGCGAAATAGCCCGTCGCCTCCATGCCGGCGAACGGCACGGTCGCCTTGTCGGCCGTGAAGGACTCGATCCCGCCGATGCCGGTCAGCGCCGACGAGGCGGACAGGACGATGAAGAACGTCTGGTAGCTGTTGTCCTTGCCGTAGGTGTCCCGGTAGATGACCGACCCGCCCACCGCGGTGCGCCCCATGACGAAGGGGATCGGCATGTCGGCGCCGATCTTGAACTGCAACTGCCGCCCTTGCTGGTCGTTCGCCGGTCGCTTGGCGGTGACGGCCGCGCCGATGTTGGCGCCGACCGCGACCGCAGCGGCGATCGGCTGGATCGGGCTGGGGATGACGGCCACGATGCTCGCCACCGTGCCGATCACGCGGAAGAACGTGCTCATGCGCGCCATGCCTCCACGGGAGCGAAGCTGTTGAGACGGATTACCTGAAGGCCGGCGTCGGGGGCATCCTCATGGAAGCCGGCGATGGCGCCATTGCCGATCAGGATGCCGACCGACTCCAGGCCGTGCGATCCATCGGCCAGCACCAAGTCGCCGGGAAGCGCCATGGCGAGCGGGATCTGCTCGAGACCGGACGCCCGCAGCGCACCCGCGACGCTGTCGTGACCCGCGCGCGTCAGTGCCCGCTTGGCGCCCTTGGCCGAGCGGTAGGTGCCGGCCTTGGCGAGCCCCAGCGTCAGGTGGTGGCCCATCTGGCGCAGGTGCCAGGCGCCGACCTTCACGCAGTCGACCGCGCCATAGGCGAAGGGCTTGCCCTGCCAATGCGACAGGGTGGCGCGCACGGCCTGCGCGCGTCGTTCGAGATCGTGCATGTCAGAAGTACGCCTGGACGCCGCCCCGGGGAAAGTCGGGCACGGAGGTGAGGGCAGGGGGCTTCTCGCCCGGTCCCCAGAGCTTTTCGATCTGGGTCTCGACCGTGTGCTTCAGCCCGCGCTCTGCCGGGAAGATCGAGCGGTGGAAGCTGTCGGAGAGGGTCGCACCCTCGTTCGGTTCGAACAGCCGCTCCCACGCGCTGGCGATCGAAAGGTTCAGCTTGCGCGTGCCCTGGTCGACCTCAAGGAAGGGCACGTCGAGCTCGCCCGCGAACAGCAGTTCAGGGTCGGGCAGGACGGCGCCGGTGGTCTCGTCGACCACCGCCAGCCACACCCGCACCGGCGCGCCCTGCATCGCGGCCGAGGACAGCGTCACCGCGGCCGACGTCGTCGGAGGGAGGAGCGACAGCTCCAGCCCAGGGATCGAATCGCCCACCGCCTCGACCAGCTCCTCGACCTCGCCGATGGTGCCGAAGCGCGGGTCGCGGCCGGTGAAGACCTCTTGTCCCCACGTCACGACGCCGGAGCCGTCGCACAGCCGGATCGTGTGGTCCGGCAGCACGATGCGCAGCAGCCCCGCGAGGAGCACGCGCCGCCCAGCGAAGGCGGCCTCCATCTGGGGGGTCATTCTTCCTCCGCGATCGTGAAAGACAGGGACGCGAACCGGCCGACCGGCACGTCCCAGGAGAAGTCGCCCTCGATCTCGCCTTGCACCTTCGGCACGGCGAGCTCGACGACATCGCCGGGCACGAGCATCGTGCGCAGCATCGGGAAGATCGGCAGCGTCGCGGTGCCACCGGCCGTCGCGGCCGTGTCGCGCGCGACCTGATAGACGCAGCGCCGGCCGTCATGGATGATCGATAGCCACTTGCCCTCCGGGATGGCGAGCCGGGCGGATAGGCCGGACAACGGCAGCGACGTGCCCCCCGCGACGGCCTGCGCCACCCGCGGCGCGCCCTCCGGACCGAAGACGAGATCCGGCTCCGGTATCCAGACGAGGCCGGTCTCCAGCTTCGCGCGCGCAAGACGCGATGCCCAGATGCGGAGATCGGGCTCCGCCTCCAGCATCGGCGTCTCCATTTCGAACGACCAGCGCGTCCCCAGGCGGTTGATCCGCTGGCGCGGCCCGCCGAGTGCAGGCGTCAGCGTGCCCCCGAAGTCGAGGATGGCCGGCGTCGAATTGGCGAGCTGGATCTCGGTGAGATCGATCAACGGAGCCTCCGGCTCTGGGCGCGCGCATCTGCGCGGGCCTTGGTGCGCGTCGTCTGGACGGACACCGCACCCGCCTCCTGCCGGACGACCGGGCGGAACAGAGACCCTTCCTCGACGGCCAGCTGCACGATTGCCGGCTGCTGGCGAGGCCCTGCACCGCGACCGCCGTTGGGGATGATCGTGCCGGACACGCCCGGCGCGAAGAGCTCCGGCCCCTGCTCGCCGACGACATACCAGTCGGAAGGACTGATGCCGCCACCCTTGGCGCGGAAACCGCCGAAGGCTCCCCCGATCTGCTTCCAGATCGCATCCAAGCCGTTGGCGCCGTCGCCGGCGACGAGCGGCACCGTACCTCCTGCGCCCGTGCCGAAGGCGGCGGTCACCGCGGCATTGGGTCCCGAACCTCCAAAGATGCCGCCAAGAAGGCCGAATAGGCCACCTGCCGACCCGCCCGATCCGCCACCGAACAGCCGTTCGGCCATCGGCTTGATGACGTTCTGCTGGATGGCGATGTCGAGCAATGTCCCGACGATGCGCTTGCCCATGTTGGCGAAGGCGTCGCCCAGCTTCTGCGTCCCCATGATCGCGTCGGTCAGGTCCTGGTTGAACCCCCGCAGCGCATCCACCCGTGCCGCTTCGATGTCCTCTCGGATCGCCGCGCTCGACCGTGTGAGGGTGCGCATATAGCTGGCACCCGGCCCTTCGTTGTCGCGCTCGACGGCCGCACGACGATCGGCATAGATGCCGTCCAACTGGTCCTTGCGCTTGCGGGCGTTGTCCCATTCGGCGGATGCGGTCGCCTTGGTGGCGAGGATCAGATCGAGATCCGCCTCCTCCTGCTGACGCTGGAGGTCGAGCAGCCGCAGTGCGATGTCACGTCGACCGGCCAAGCTGTCCGCTGCATCGAAGCGCACACGCAGCGCCTCCTGCTGCGCCTCGTTCTCTGCGCGAGCCAGATCATGGCTCTCCTGCTGTAGCGCCCGCTCCAGCGTCTGCGCGGCGACCTGCCGCTCGATCTCGATCGTCTGCTTCCGAGCGGCAAGTAGCGTCGCCCGTTTCGCGTCAGTGAGCCCCTTGTCGACCTCCAACTGCCGAGCATACGACGCCTGATCTTCGTCGAGCCCGGCGATGTCGGCCTTGTATCGCGCTCGAGCACTTTCACTGAGATCCGCCTGCGCTCGCAGCAACTCCACGCGCGAACGTCCGAGCTCGTCGAGATAATTCGCCTCATCACGAGCGGCGTCGCGACCCTTCTTCTTCTTTTCCTTGTCAGGATCGTCGAAGCTCATGTCGATCTTGGCTGCTGTAGGCTGCTCCGCTTGGGCGATGGAGGTATTCAGCGTCGCCAACGCCTGCTGCTGAGACGTGAGGGCATCGATCCGCGCCTGGAAATCGACTGCGGCGCGTTCTGCCCGCCTGGTCGCGGCGGTCTGCGCGACACCGAAACCGCCCTCGCCGTCACCGATACCGGTACCAACCTGCGAGGCCTGCTCTGCATCCGCCTTGGCGCGGACATAGGTTGCCCGCGCTGCCGCCATGTCGGCCTGCGCCTTCCGCATGGCATCGACGGCTGCGATGCGATCGGCCTTGGCCTTGGCGAGGACGGCCTCGCGCGTCTTGTCCGTAGCCGCCGCCAGTTCAAGCGCGGTGTTCTTCGCGCGATCTTCCGCCTGCCGCGCAGCGTCCACAGCTTCCCGCGCGACATTCGAGGCTTCGGCCTTCTTGAAAAGCAGCGGCAGCAGGATCGTCATCGCGGTGATCAACAGGCCGATCGGCCCCGCGACACCGAGGAGGGCGGTGCCCAGCCGGCCCATCATCGTCGCCGCACCGGCCTGCAAGGCGAGCCGGCCGAGCAGACTGATCAGCACACCGGCCGGATTGATGATCGCCGCCATGCCGAGTGCAACAGGACCGAGACGAAGGGCCAGCAGCGGCAGGGCCACCTTCGCCAGCCCCACCGCGACGAGCGTCAGCGGGCCGATGGATGCGGCCAGCGCGCCGACGCCCACCGCCAGCTTGTAGAACCATGGCGGGCCGCTGCCGATGACGGACAGCATCGATGCAGCTGCGTCCTTGATCAGCGTGAACGCCTGGATGATGCCAGCCTCGCCGATCGCGATCTTCAGCTTCTCCCACGCGCTCGCGAGACGCTGCGTTGCAGCCGCTTCGCCGTCCATGAGGATGGCGATCTTGCGATCGGCACTTGCCTCGTCGATCTGCGCCTGGACCTTTGCGATGCCGTCCGCGCCGGCCTGCATCAGGGCCAGAGCTACGCGCATGCCGTCCGTGCCGAACATCTTGATCAGCGCAGTTTCTCGCGCCTTCTGTGTGAGGGGATCGAGCGCACGGTGAAGCTCATTGGCCACTTCGCTCAACGTTCTCACGTTCTTGGATGCGTCGAAAAATGATAACCCCAGATCATCCATGACGCCCTCGGCATCTTTTGACTGCGGCACGAGGGACAACAGAAAGGTCTTGAAAGACGTGCCGGCGTCAGAGCCTCCCGTCATGAGGGGGATCACCGCCGCAAGCGCGGTGTTCATGTCCTCGAACTGGTAGCCAAGTCCGCCGGCGATACCGCCGACCATGCCGATCGCATCCTTGTAGCCGTTGAACGACAGCTTGGAGGCGTCCAGCGCGCCGCTGATCTTGTCGACGACGTCCGGCAGCCTGCTCGTCGAGAGGTGGAATTGCTGAAGCACGTCGGTCGTGGCGTCGGCCGCGGAAGCCAGATCCGTCTGGCCGAGCACGCCGAGCTTCAGCGCGCTTTCCAAGCCCCCGGAAAGGATCGCCGCGGCATCCATGCCGTTCTTAGCCAGAGCCTCGATTGCGCTGGCCGCCTCGATGGCGCTCTTTCCGTATGCCGGCCCAAGCGATAGTGCGGCTTCGCGCAGCTTGTTCAGTTCGTCAGGCGATGCGTTGACGATCGCCGAATGCACATTGTTCATCGCCGCCTGAAAATCGGAGGCGGTGTCCTTGGACGCCTTGGCCAACAGCCCCAGCGGCGCCGAGAGACCGACCGTCAGGACCAAGCCTGCACGCTGGACCTCATCGCCGAGTTGCTTGAGGCGGTCGACCATGCGGATGGCGGCCTCGTCGACGCGCCGGGCGGCGTTCTGCATGGCCGCCACCATGCCGGCACCCTGCTGGTCGAAGTCCTGACGCGTGCGGCGGACCTCCTGCCGATTCGTTGCCATGGCGGCGCGAAACGACTGATCCTTGACGCTCATCGAAAAGACGAGCGACGCCAGCAGTGCCTGCATCGTGGTGACCTTCAGGTGGTGGAGCGACTAGGGCGACGAGGACCGTCGACCATCTCGATTGCAATGGGCGCGCCCGCCTGGGCGCGGTTCTGGAACGCGGCCAACATTTCGCCTGCCGTCTGACGGGCGCCTGCCTTGCTCGTCTTCTTCGACTTCGACGCGTACTGGCTGAACGGCTTCAGCTTGTCCTCGCGGGCGAACCGCTCGGTCTGCCACGCGCCGTACATCGCTTGTTCGTACGCGCTCCGCCGCGCCTCAATCGCGCCGAGGATCGTGGTGCGGGTGGTGGCAGGTGTCTGGTCCCAGAACAGGCCGGGGCAGCAAAGAGCCACCCACTGCCGTTCTAGGCGCGCCCAGTCCGTTTTGGCTTGCGGATCGGCTTGGGCTTTTCCAGCTTTCCCGGGGCGGCGTCCCCGCCATCCTCCTCTTTCG